>OHBJ01003324.1_pt1 | contig 10623 bp, 10 predicted proteins | sample 1577241 | NCBI WGS metagenome assembly OHBJ01 (sample SAMEA3541594, study PRJEB24748) | human gut metagenome | biome: human gut; feature: human-associated habitat; material: faeces | place: China | collected 2012
GCTGGTGCCGTTGACAAAGGCGTTGGGGCCCACCCCCTTATAGGCGCAGAACTGCGCCCCGGGCAGACCGGTATCGTAGATCTGCAGCCCCTGCGTCAGGCTGTCGCCCACAAAACTGACCTGCGCAAACCAGCTTTTTTCCACCGGAGCGCTGGCCGGCAGCGCTGCCATGCGGAAGTCCAGTGCGGTCTCGGTGCTATCCTCCAGCGTCTGCACCCGGAGCTGCCGCGCCAGCGGGTAGTTGACCGTGTTCCATGTATTATCCGTGGTCACCTGCCGCAGAATGGTGTTTTGGCTCAGGACGGTATCCACGCGCTCCCGGTGCAGCACCTTCCACAGAATGCCGATGGCGCTCAGCAGCGCCACCAGCGCCAGAAGGGCGACGATGATAAACACCCTGCGCCAGCGCCGGTGCAGGATGCGCCGCCGGTATTCCTGATAATCTGCCATTGTCGTTCCCTCGCTTCCGGCCCGGAATGCGGGCTGTTCTATTTATAGTATAGCATAACTGCACCCAACAGCAAACCCCATTTGCCAAAAATGTGCTGCCGGTTTTGCACGGTACGGGGCTGTTTTGGTGCAAAACTGACAGAGCACTGCCGCAAACGCTTGCATCCCATAGGCAGAATGTGTTATACTAGGATGAATCAAACGACAGGGAGGCTTTCACGATGGCATATACACCGAAACTGACTTATAAAGGCAAGCCCCTCGTCCGCAAGGACAACGAGCTGTATTACGGCAGCATGACCGATCCCTATGTGCTGTATCTGCAGATTTTGACCACCACCCCGGTGGGCGAGCAGCAGGTAGCCGACAAGGTACACCTGATGCTGCTTTCTACGGATACCACCAAGGCACCGCAGGAGCGCGTAGCGCGTCAGACCACCAAGCACGGCCTGTACAACGCGCTGGACATCGGCGGCATCTGGCTGCAGAAGGCCAACGAGACCCGCTGAACCAAATTAAAATGAACAATGCCGGACAGTCTGCGGACTGCCCGGCATTGCGTTTTTTATAAGGAATTTTATTTTGTAGTTGCAATTTTGGAAAATCTGCGGATTTTCCAAAATTGCCTTTTCACGGGCGATGAAGAAGCGTTTACTCCTCGGTCACCTCAAAGTCCAGCGGTTCGCCGCAGTTGGGGCACTTGGGCCTCTGTATTTCCTGCCGTTTCTGCGTTTTCCTGTCCGCCGGAGCAGCCCGTCACACAGGAGGCCGCCAGCGCCGCCGCCAGAAGGGCGGCTGTCACTCTCCATTTCTTTTGATATCTCATACGTTTCCTCTCCTTTTTCTGCAAAACCATAAGAAATACGCTGCACAGGTTTCTCATGGCTATCGCGGTAGCCGCCAAGGTCTCGTGCACACGCAGACTTTGGCTCGCTGCCCGCGCAAATAAAAAGGTACCAGAAAAATCAGGGAGCTTCTGTTCCCTGTACCTTCCTGGTACCTGATATCTGCGTGTTTTTTAGTCGCGGCCCATGCCGCCTGCATCCTTCTGGGTGCGGTATGCGGCTTCTGCCGCGCATATGTATTATCATAAAGTCTCCCGCCGGAAAGGTCAACTATTTTTTAAATTATACCGGACACCATATAAATCGTTCTCCTTATATGATACCATATCTTTGCTGTCGACTCTTTCCAGCGGGAGGAGGTGAGCAGGTGGAGCTATTGGCTTCATTTTTAGTTTCTGTCGGAGCAAGTGTAGTAAGTTACTACATATGCAGATGGCTGGATAGAAACTAACGGACAGTAACAGCCTGAACGGACCAGCTCACCGAAACGAGCGAGAAACCCCAGCGGAGTCAGCACCTCCTCTGGGGTTTCGCTTTTGCAGATGAAACTATTGGCTGTTTTCATATTGATGATATATATATAAATGAAAAATGTCAAGTGTCTCCGGTATAAAATCGTATCAGGATCTCCTCACCTCCTCCGTTTCAGAAGACAGTACGCCACCCCTGTCAGAGTGCTCACCGCCGTCGCCGCCAGCGCCGGGCCCACGATGGCAGACGGGCTCACGCTGCCGTACTGGCTCCGGTAGGCGATCATATTAATGGGGATCAGCTGAAGGGACGAGATATTGACGATCAGAAACGTACACATTTCATTACTGGCCGTTCCCCTTCCGAAGGCCCCCGGCTTTTTCTGCCTTCTCCGCTCCTCCTCCAAAGCTTCCAGTTCCTCCATGGCCTTTAGCCCGGCGGGGGTCGCCGCCCAGCCCAGGCCCAGCATATTGGCGATCATATTGGTGGAGATATGGGCCGCCGCCGGATGGTCCTCCGGCATATCCGGAAATAAAAGCCGGATCACCGGCCTCATCTTTTTTGTCAGCGCCTCGATGAGCCCGGCCTCTTCCCCGACCTTAAGGATCCCGCACCAGAAGGACATGATCCCCAGCATCGTTAAGCACAGGGTCACTGCCTCCCTGGCCGAATCCAGGGCTCCATTGGTCACCTGGGCCAGATTTCCATGGAACGCTCCCCACAGGATCCCCAGGGCCATCATCCCGGCCCACAGATAATTTAACATATAAAAATCCCACCCCTCTGCCAGATTTTATGACAGAAGGGCGGGATTTATTCGCTTTCCTCCTCCGGCTCCACGCCGCAAAGCTTCCGCATTACCTCCGGCACAGTCTCGATCCTCTTGCACCGGTACGCGTTGCTTCCGCAGAACAGCAGGGCTTCCTCTATATTTCCCTCAGCAGCATGGATGAGCGCTCGGGTGATGCAGTACGGGGTCTCCGCCGGATTGCAGTGCTCCAGGCACCGGAAGCACCCCTTCACCGGGATCCTTCCCTCCTGGACCCTTTCCAGGAACCGGTTCCGTATGGCCCTTCCAGGCATTCCCACCGGGCTCTTTACGATCACGATGTCCTTTTCCTCCGCATCCAGATACGCCTGCTTATAGGCAGGATCCGCGTCACATTCCTCTGTGGTCACGAAACGGGTTCCCATCTGTACCCCCGCAGCCCCGAGGTACAGGCAATGCTCCAGATCCCTCCGGTCATAAATACCGCCTGCAGCGATCAGTGGAATTTCCAGTTCTGCTGCCTGCCGGATCATTGCCGTAAGTTCTCTCTCATAGTTCTCCGGTGTGTAAGCATCCAGTTCTTCCCGCTTAAATCCCAGATGTCCTCCTGCCAACGGTCCCTCTGCCACGAGAAAGTCCGGCTTTCTGTCGTATTTTTTCATCCAGTATTTCGTGACGACCGACAGGGCACGGGTGCTCGACACGATCGGAGCCAGCATCGTCCGGTGGCTGCGCCCGGGCATTCCGTTTTCCGTCTCTGCCACGACTCCGGGCAGATCCAGCGGCAGTCCCGCACCGGAGATAATGCAGTCGGTACCTGCCAGCACTGCTGCCCTGACATAATCCTCGTAACGCTGCGTTGCCACCATGATGTTGACACCGACGATACCGCCTCTTGCGATCTGTCTTGCTTTTTCTATTTCTTTTCCGATAGTGCGCAGATTACAGGCGATGGGATCTCTGTCAAAATCCGGTTCCCGGAAACCGATCTGGGCAGTAGAAATAATGCCGATCCCACCGGCAGCTGCCACTGCTCCCGCCAGACCGGACAGGCTGATTCCCACACCCATGCCTCCCTGGATCACGGGAATATCTGCATGTAATTCCCCCAGGATCATTTTTCCGTGCTTCATCCCACATCACCTCTCGTTACCGCCTTAATACTTGCGGAACCTTTCATAACGTTCCTCTGCGATCTGTTCACCTGTCATGCCGGTATATTTTTGCAGAAATTCCTTGATATGTTCCTTGAGATACCCACCGATGGCCTCCACGGTACTTTGGTCTGCCCCGCCGTATTCCGGTACGATCCGCTCAATGACACCAAGCCGTTTCAGATCTTCCGAAGTGATGTTCATGACTTCACTGGCTTCTCTGGCACGGTCAGCATCCTTCCATAATATAGAAGCAAAGCCTTCGGGAGACAGGATCGAGTATGTGGCATTTTCCATCATCCACACCTCATTGCCTACCGCCGTAGCCAGCGCTCCGCCGCTGCCGCCTTCTCCGATAAGGATGCACAATACCGGTACTTTTAAGGCTGACATCTCCAGCAGATTCCGGGCAATAGCCTCGCCCTGCCCTCTCTCCTCCGCCTCCACGCCGCAGAAAGCTCCCGGCGTATTTACAAAGCTGATAATGGGTCGGTTGAATTTCTCCGCCTGCTTCATCAGACGCAGTGCCTTACGATACCCCTCCGGCATGGGCATACCGTAATTGCGTCTGGCACACTCCGTAAAATCCTTGCCCTTCACATCGGCCAGCACTGTCACCGGCTGCCCGTCCAGGAATGCCACCGCACCTACCAGTGCTTTATCATCCCCATAATAACGGTCTCCGTGAGCTTCCACTACATAATCGAAAATGTAGGGAATATAGTCGGTCGCTGCCGGTCTGTCCACTCTCCGGACTGTCTTGACCTTTTCCCATGCCGTTCTGGGGAGTGTCAGGAATGACCGTTCCTTCACAATCTCCGTAGGTTCAAAATGGAAGTCAAAATTTTTCTTAAAATCCGCATAATTCCCCTCACTGCACCGATGCGTCGTGATCAGGAAATATAAGGTCTTCTTCAGATTCTCCCGGCGGACGATACCGTCCACAAAACCATGCTCCTGTAAAAATTCCGCTGTCTGGAAGCCATCAGGGAGGCGCTGTCCCAGAGTCTGCTTAATAACTCTCGGTCCTGCGAAGCCGATCAAGGCTCCCGGTTCCGCCATGATCACATCTCCCAGCATGGCAAAACTGGCCGTTACACCACCTGTGGTGGGATCTGTCAAAATAGTCGCATAGAGAAGTCCTGCTTCTCCATGCCGTTTGATCGCTGCGGAGGTTTTTGCCATCTGCATCAGTGACACGATTCCCTCCTGCATTCTCGCACCGCCGGAACAGCAGAACAAAAATACAGGCAGCCGCAATTCTGTCGCCTTTTCAATTGCCCGGGTGACTTTCTCGCCGACCACATGCCCCATACTGCCCATCATAAATTTGGATTCGCAGATGCCGATCACAGCCTTTTCCCCGTAGATCTCGCATTCACCTACGGTCACAGCTTCTTTTACGCCGGATTTTTCCCTGGCCTCCGACAGCTTTTCTTCATAGCCCTCATATTTCAGTGGATTGCTCTCTTCTATCTCCTCGAACCAAGGCTGAAAGCTTTTCCGGTCTGCCACCATGCGGATCCGGTTGTGGGTCTTCACCCGGAAATAATAACCACATTCGTAACAGACATATTTATTTTTCGCTGCCCGGTCTCTGTTTATCATTTTCTTACATTTCGGGCATTTGATCTCTGTTTCTGTATCTACACTTCCCATACCTGCACCTCTTATTCTGCGTCACTTTTATCTCTCTGTCCCGCTCATAAAAAATCACTTCCGCAGATTATTCTTATTTTAACGCAAAGGTAAGCTCTGCTTTCGCCGCCAGTTTTCCGTTTACCTTGGCGATCGCTTCCCCGACACCCACCGGTCCCTTACTGCGGATAATGGTGGTCTCCAGCTCCAAGGTGTCTCCGGGGCGCACCATCTGTTTGAATTTTGCCTTGTCGATTCCTGCAAAATAAGCGGTCTTACCACGATGCTCCGGCAGAGACAGAATTGCTACAGCCCCTGTCTGTGCCAGTGCTTCCATGATCAACACGCCCGGCATCACCGGATTCCCCGGAAAATGCCCGGCAAAATACGGTTCGTTAAAGGTCACATTTTTTCGTCCCACTGCCCGCACACCGGGCTCCAGCTCCTCGATAGTATCGATCAGCAGAAATGGATGTCTGTGGGGCAGAATCTCCATGATTTCCTGGGTGTTATAAACTGACATTGTTCCTCCGTTCTGCGAATGCTGTCGTATCAACTACTTCCTCGCATTCTGCAATCGTCCTCGTTGATGCTCTGCCTTCTATCCTGTGTCTTGAACATCTGCTGCGGTTATTCTATGTACTTCTTTAGCAACAGACTCGCATTATGTCCGCCGAAGCCCAACGAATTGGTCAGTGCATAAGGCACCTCTTCTTCGTAGCTGTCCCGACAGTAATTCAGATCCAGTTCCTCCTCCGTCTCACGCAGTCCCACGGTACGATGGATATAGCCTTCCTGAATTTCTTTTACGCAGGTGACAAACTCCACTGCTCCTGCCGCTCCCAGAAGATGTCCCACCATGGATTTGGTGGAATTGATCTTCAGGTCATATGCATGTTCTCCAAATGCCAGCTTGATGGCTCTGGTCTCGAACAGGTCATTATGATGGGTGCTGGTTCCATGGGCATTAATATAAGTAAGCTCCTCCGGCGCCACACCGCCGTCTTTTAAGGCATTCAGCATGGCGGTGGCTGCTCCGCTGCCGTCCTCCGCGGGGGAGGTAATATGGTAAGCATCCGAAGAACAGCCATAACCGATCAGCTCCGCATAGATCTTCGCTCCGCGTCTCTTTGCATGCTCCAGCTCTTCCAGTACCACTACCGCCGAGCCTTCTCCCATAACGAAACCATTGCGGTCTTTATCGAAGGGAATAGAAGCTCTCTGAGGATCTTCACTAAACGACAATGCTGTCAGTGCGGAAAATCCGGCAATGCCGATGGGAGTAATAGAGCTTTCCGTTCCTCCGGCTACCATCACGTCTGCATCACCGTACTGGATCGTACGATATGCTTCTCCGATGGAATGTGTACCGGTTGCACAGGCAGTCACAACGTTCAGGCTCTTGCCCTTCAGCCCATAGGCAATGCTGACATTACCTGCTGCCATGTTGGAGATCATCAGAGGCACCAGCATGGGTCCTACCCTGCCGGGGCCTTTTTCCTTCAGGCGGTCATATTCCCGCTCCATGGCCTGTAAGCTTCCGATGCCGCTTCCCACACTGCAGCCCACCATATACGGATCTTCCTGTTCCATAATAAGACCTGCATCTGCGATCGCCTGTCCGGCAGCCGCCACGGCGAACTGGCAGAACTGCTCCATTCTGCGGGCGGATTTTTTGTCCATATATTGTGTAGGATCAAAATCCTTCACTTCTGCTGCCAGCTTACAACGGTAATCCGCAGTATCAAAATAGGTTATAGGACCGAATCCGGTCTTGCCCTCTTTGATACCATTCCAGAATTCCTCTACGCTGTTGCCAATAGGGGTGATGGCTCCCATGCCTGTTACTACAACTCTTCTATTCTTATCCATACGTGATATACTCCCTCGCATCCTGACTTATTTTCTATCCTGCTGTACCGTTAGCGGACATATTTTCTATTCTGCTTTACTGTTTCGGACCATTTTTACATCGCCATACCGCCGTCCACGCACAGTACCTGGCCGGTGATATAGTCCGAGGTATTTCCTGCCAGGAACAGAACCGCCTGTGCGACATCCTCCGGTCTTCCCATTTTCTTAAGCGGGATCTGTCCAACCGCATTATCCTGTACCGCCTCCGGAAGCTTATCTGTCATATCTGTCCGGATAAATCCGGGTGCCACGGCATTCACACAGACATTCCTGGATGCCAGTTCTCTCGCTACACTTTTCGTCAGACCGATCAGTCCCGCCTTGGAGGCAGAATAATTAGCCTGCCCTGCATTCCCGACGATGCCACTGACAGAAGAGATATTGATGATTTTCCCATATCTCTGCTTCATAAAGGTCTTCGTCAGATGCCGGATCATGTGAAATGCGCCTTTCAGGTTCGTATCCAGGACTGCATTGAATTCTTCTTCCGTCATCCGCACGATCAGATTGTCCCGCGTGATCCCGGCGTTATTGACAAGGATGTCAACTCTGCCGTATTTCTCTGTTACTGCCTTTACAAAGGCTTCACTCTCTGCAAAATCCGCAACATTGCACTTCACAGTCTCCGCCATACCGCCGTGGCTTCGGATGTCCGTCGCCACTTCTTCTGCCGCCTCTGCAGAGCCGTTATAATTAATGATCACCGTGGCTCCTTCTGCTGCCAGTGCCTGTGCCACTGCTTTTCCGATGCCCCGTGATGCCCCTGTGACAATAGCAACTTGTCCTGTCAGACTTTTTCCTGTCAGCATGCCAGTTCCTCCATCACCCGGTCCAGATCCTCCGGTTTCTCGATATTGTATACTTTGACATTTCCGTCAATTTTACGGACGAAACTGCTGAGTGTCTTCCCCGGGCCGATCTCTATGAACGTGTCCACGCCATCCGCGATCATGCGCTCTATGCTCTGGGTGAACTGTACGGGACTGGATACCTGTTGTTTTAGCAGTTCCGCAACCTGTGACGCATCTGTCACATAATCCGCTGTTACGTTGGATACATAAGGAATCCAAGGGGTTGACAGCTTGACACTTTTCAGTTCTTCTGCCAATTGTTCTCCTGCATTTTTTAACAGGGCTGAGTGGAACGGTCCGCTGACCTTTAAGGGGATACAGCGTTTTGCACCCGCTTCTTTCAACGCTTCTGACGCCGCCTCTACTGCATCTGCCTCTCCGGTGATCACGATCTGTCCCGGGCAGTTATAATTTGCCACGGAGACGACTTTGCCGGTTTCTTTTGCTGTCCGTTCGCAGATTGCTGCCACAGCATCTCCGTCCAGTCCCAATACTGCTGTCATGGCTCCGCCTTCCGGATAGGCCTCCTGCATATAGATACCACGCATCCTTATGATCCGGAACAGGTCCGGCAGTTCCATCACACCAGCAGCAGCTAGCGCCCCATATTCTCCCAGGCTTAAACCTGCTGCCATCTCCGCTTTCAGACCCTTGGCTTCCAGTACCTTCAGGATTGCGACTTCCATGGTAAGCATAGCGATCTGCGTATATTCTGTAACGTTGATATAAGGATTTTCCTCAAAGGTCAGCTGCTCCATAGAGTACGGATGTCCGCTATCCGCCTGCTTTTCCCGTTTATCCTGCCAGTATAGATTCTGAAGCACCTTGTCTGCCAGCTTCCATACCGCCTGTGCTTCCGGATAAGTATCATGGAATTCTTTTCCCATTCCTATGTACTGAGATCCCTGTCCCGGGAATAAATATGCAATCTTGCTCATTTTGTCATCTCCTATTACTATGTGATACGATTTGTTCCCCTCATTACAGCACAGTTTCTATCGCACCGTTTTCCATATACACTACGCCGCCTGCCACTGTTCGAAATCTGCTGTCAGCGGTTAGCTGTCGCCATATTTTATTTATGCTGTCCTTGTGCCGCTATGCACTCCTGAGCCTGCTGCACTGTTTCTTCAATAATCTCACGGCAGGTCTGTTCTCTGCGGATCAATCCTGCAATCTGTCCGGCCATCAGGGTTCCGTTTACGGTATCTCCGTCCTGCACTGCCTTCCTGAGAGATCCCAACGTCAGCTTTTCCAGCTCCATGAAGTCTGCATTTTCTTTTTCCAGCTTCAGATATTCTCTGGTCATCTGATTGCGCAGGGAACGCACCGGATGTCCGGTAGACATTCCCGTGACCACGGAATCGATATCCTTTGCCTTGATGATCTGATTCTTATAATTTTCATGGACAATAGATTCCTTCGATGCTACGAACCGGGTGCCCATCTGGATACCTTCCGCTCCCAGCATAAAAGCCGCCGCCATTCCTCTGCCATCGGCGATACCTCCGGCTGCGATCACCGGGATAGACACCGCATCCACCACCTGCGGCACCAGTGCCATGGTTGTGGTGGAACCGATATGTCCGCCGCTCTCCATGCCTTCCGCCACTACGGCGTCTGCTCCTGCCCGCTCCATCATCTTCGCCATAGCTACACTTGCCACCACCGGGATGACCTTCACTCCGGCATTCTTCCACAGCTCCATGAATTTTCCGGGGTTTCCCGCACCTGTCGTTACCGCTTGTACTCCTTCTTCCACAACGATCTTCGCTACTTCCTCCGCATTGGGATTGAGCAGCATGATATTCACGCCGAAGGGTTTATCTGTCAGGCTTCTTGCAATGCGAATCTGTTCTCTCAGATAATCGCCGCCTGCGTTCATTGCAGAGATAATCCCAAGGCCGCCGCCATTGGAAACCGCTGCCGCCAGCTTGCCGTCAGCAATCCATGCCATACCGCCCTGAAAAATAGGATATTTGATGCCCAGCATCTCACAAATCGGTGAAACGATCATATCGTCGTCCTCCTTTTCCTTTGTTTTTATCTTACGCCTGTTTTTCTTCGATCAGCTTAACCAGATCGCCAACAGTGTTTACTTTGTTTTCGCCCATTTCGATTTCTGTGCCCAGCTCTTCTTCCAGATTCATCAGAAGCTCCATAACATCCAGAGAGTCGATGCCCAGTGTGCTGAATTCTGTGTCCATTTTGATTTCTGCTGCGTCACATTCCAGTTTTTCTGCCAACATTGCTGCGATTTTTTCGAATACCATAATTTTTTCTCCTTTTCTTTTACCTTTTTTCTTGTTTTCTTTTCTTTTTTACCATCTTACTAAACAACAGGCGCTTGCCAGACCGCCGCCAAAGGCAGGCAGTAATAATAAATCTCCTCTATGCAGCTTCCCTGCCCGGTTCAGTTCGTCCAAGGCAATGGGAATGCTGGCGGAAGAAGTATTGCCGTATTTATGAATATTTAAATAAAATTTTATCGGTGAGTTGAAGGCAAGCGTGAAAAAGGCTGCGCGCACTAT
>OHBJ01003326.1_pt1 | contig 10621 bp, 10 predicted proteins | sample 1577241 | NCBI WGS metagenome assembly OHBJ01 (sample SAMEA3541594, study PRJEB24748) | human gut metagenome | biome: human gut; feature: human-associated habitat; material: faeces | place: China | collected 2012
TGAAAGTGATCGTTGACGGGGGAATCCGCTCTGGTGTAGATGTATTCAAGGCTCTGGCGATGGGCGCGGACGCCGCTGTCATCGCCAGACCGTTTGTCACCGCTGTGTACGGAGGTGCGGAGGCCGGTGTGGCCGCGTATATCGAAAAAATCGGCGAAGAGTTGAAGGACACCATGGAAATGTGCGGTGCGCTGTCCCTCAAGGACATTACATCGGATATGGTGAGGCTGCCGAAATAAAATATAATTGCATGGCGCGACATTTCTGAGCGGGAGAAGACAATGATGTTTGTTTTGATGACGAGCGGGATGACAGATCCGGACCGGGAAAAATTTAATAAGATTTATCATCTATATGCGTCTTTCGTCTACCGAGTGGCATTGAAAGAACTCTCGGAAACGGAACTGGCTCAGGACTGTACTCAGGCAGCATTCGAGCGCATCATAAAGTATATGGACCGGCTGGAGGAGCCGGATTCTCCTCAGGTCAAGAGCTATATTTATAAAACGGTGTTATCCACCGCCGCAAATATGCGCAGACGCGAAGAAAAATATGTCACAAAACACTTTGACAATGTAGTCCTCAAACCCGTCAAAGGTCTCTTCCCTTGCCATATCGGCGCGGCGTTTTTCGTTCACGTCTTCGAGCAGTTTTTCAAATGCGTTTTGGTAGACCGCTGTGGAACCCTTGCTCAAAACGATGGCAGTATTGCTGTCGGCGTCATAATCGACGGTAAAGTCGAGCGCATCGCCGAGGTCGCGCAGCTTAAAATAGTTGTTTCCCCCGATGTTGTAGACAGAAAGACCGTCCGCAGCCTTTCCGTCGATCAAAACAGACTGCTTGCTGACAACGGCTGTTTTGGACTGATCCCGCCCGCGCGCAAGCTCGCCGCCGACAGGGGTATATTCCTTCCCGGAAACGACCGTGACCGCATTGCTTTGCTCATCGAACGAAACGGAAAAGCGGCTGTCCGTCTTGCTCAGAAGCTGCGCAAGATCGCGCAGCTTGAAATAGTTGCTGCCGTCGATGTTGTATTTGTCACAGTCTGCATCGACGCCGTCGACCGACAGGTTTTGCGGCGAGACCGCTACGTTCGCAGCGGAGGCGTAAGACACGGCAATGCAAACCAGGAGCAGCGTCAAAATGATGGGCAATCGCTTTTTCATGGATGATTCTCATCTCCCTTATCACGCTTTCGGTGCGCCGCTTTCAAAGAAGCGTTCCCCGTCAGAGCAATTTTTCACTTTAAGGGTAGCATACTCCATCATATGCTGCAACGCAAATTTTGCATAAAAGCGGTATCGCCCGTCTAAAGGCGACCGATAGCTTCATCCGCGGCCTTTCAGCCGAGCTTCTGCGCAAGGTCCTCGAGCGCGGCGGTCATCGCCTCTTCAAATGAGGGGTGCGGACGCATGGCCAGCAGGAATTGATCGACCGTCATGTGGTTGGCGAGCGCCTGCGAGACGCCGCCGATCATATCGCTTGAATGCTCGCACATGAGCTGCGCGCCGAGAAGCTCGCGTGTTTCGGCGTGGGCGACGAACTTCATAAAGCAGCGGCCCGGGTCGGCGATGAGCGTCTTGGCGTTGTCGAACATGACGTGTTTGCCGACCTTGACGGGGATGCCCGCCTCCTTGGCCTCGGCCTCGGTGAGGCCGACGACCGCGATCTCCGGACGGCAGTAGATGCAGCTCGGCACGACGGACATGGATGTGCGATTTTCCCTTCCGTAGAGCAGGTCGACGCAGGCGATGCCCTGCGCGGTCGCCACATGAGCGAGCTGAATTTTGGCCGAGACGTCGCCGATAGCGTAGATGTGGGGGATGCTCGTCTCGTAGTGCTCGTTCACGGCGATGCTGCGGCGGTTCATCTCGACAGAAATGCCATCCGCGAACAGGCCGTCGCAGTACGGGCGGCGGCCGATGGCGCAGAGCACGGCCTCGCCGGAGACGGTCTCGCTCTTTTCCTTGCAGGTGAAGTTGACGGCGATATCCTCACCCGTCCTCTCGACGCTCTGGACCATCGCGTTCGTGAAGACCTTCACGCCCTGCTTTTTGAGGATGAGCGCGAGGCTCTGGCCGAGCTCCTTGTCCATGTTGGGCAGCAGGCGGTCCATGCCTTCGATGACGGTCACTTCACAGCCGAGGTCTGCGTAAAACGTCGCAAACTCGATGCCGATGACGCCGCCGCCGATGATGACGATGGAGCGGTACAGGTGGTCGCACCCCTCAAGCAGCTCGTCGGAGGTCATCGCGAACTCAAGTCCGGAAATCGGCGGGCGGGACGGGACGGAGCCGGTGGCGATGAGGATATCGTCGCAGGTGTAGTCGTTGGCACCGCCCTCGGCGTCCGTCACGCGGACAGCGCCGGGTGCGGTGATGAGCGCCGTGCCGCGCAGAAAGTCGATCTTTGCGGTCTTGAAAAGCGATTCAATGCCGGAGGACAGCTTTTGCGAAATTTCGCGCTTGTAGGCAAAAATCTCCGTCATGTCGGCGCGGATATCGTCGGTGTGGATGCCGGCGTGTGCGCCGTGCTTGGCGTCGTGGAAGATCTGAGAAGAGTGCAGCAGCGTTTTCGTCGGGATGCAGCCGCGGTTTAAGCAGGTGCCGCCCGCTTCGCGCTTCTCGACGACGGCGACCTTCTTGCCGAGCTTGGCCGCATGGAGCGCGGCTTCGTAGCCGCCGGGGCCCGCGCCGATGACGATGAGTTCATAATGAGCCATAATAGTTCGTTCCTTTTTGAGAGCAATGCCGCCGACTTTTCGGCGGCATTGCGTGATGTTAAGATATGCGCTGCCTTCGTCAGGCAAACTGATAACGTAAAACCATGTTGCGCGCCGCGCCGACCTCGTCGAGACGGCGGACGGGCGTGGAGTGGGGAGCGGTGTGGAGCGTCTCGGGATCGGAGTGCGCGAGTTCAAAGAGCTTGCAGTAGATGCCGCAGACCTCGTCCATGGTCTCCTTGCTCTCAGTCTCGCAGGGCTCGATCATGAGCGCCTCATGGACGATGAGCGGGAAGTACATCGTGGGCGGGTGCAGGCCAAAGTCGAGCATGCCCTTGGCAAGGTCGAGCGCGGAGACGCCCGTCTCCTTGTGGAGATCGACGAGCGACATGACGAACTCGTGCATGCAGATCTCGTCATAGGCCATGGTGAAGGTATCCTTGAGCCTGACGCGCATGTAGTTCGCGTTCAGCACGGCGTTCATCGCCGCCTCGCGGATGCCGGACTTGCCGAGCGTGAGCACGTAGGTCAGCGCGCGCACGACGACGTCGAAGTTGCCGTAGAACATCTTCACGCGGCCGATGGACTTTTCGGGGTATGCAAAGCCGTACTTGCCGTCCTTTTTGACGACCAGCGGGCCGGGCATGTACTTTTTGAGGAATTCCTTGCAGCCGACCGCGCCTGCGCCGGGGCCGCCGCCGCCGTGCGGTGTGGCGAACGTCTTATGCAGGTTACTGTGGATGCAGTCAAAGCCCATGTCACCGGGACGGACGACGCCCATGACGGCGTTGAGGTTCGCGCCGTCGTAATAGCACAGGCCGCCCGCATCGTGAATGATCTTCGTGATCTCGAGGATGTTCTTGTCGAAAATACCGACGGTGTTCGGGTTCGTCAGCATCAATCCCGCGGTGTCGGGGCCGACGGCGGCGCGCAGCGCGTCGAGGTCGACGCAGCCGTCCACGCCGGACGGGATGTTGATGACCTGGAAGCCGCACATCGCGGCGGTCGCGGGGTTCGTGCCGTGGGCGGAGTCGGGCACGATGATCTTCGTGCGCGCGGTATCGCCGCGGTCGGTATGATAGGCCTTGATGAGCAGAACGCCCGTGAACTCACCGTGCGCGCCCGCCGCGGGCTGGAACGTGACAGCGTCCATGCCGAAGACCTCGCCAAGCTCAGAGCCTAACGTGTGCAGCGCCTCGAGCGCGCCCTGCGCGGTCTCGATGGGCTGGAGCGGGTGGAGCTGGGTGAAGCCCGGCAGCGCCGCCATGTCCTCGTCGATCTTGGGGTTGTACTTCATTGTGCACGAGCCGAGGGGATAGAAGCCGTCGTTCACGCCGTGGATGCGCTTGCAGAGGGCGGTGTAGTGGCGGGTGAGCTCGTTTTCACTCATGTGGGGCAGGTGCAGCGCCTCGCTGCGCTCTTCGGGAAGCTGATATTCGGGAACGTCACACTCCGGCATGAGGGTCATGCCGCGGCCTTCGACGCCAAGTTCAAAAATGAGCTTCATTTACAGCACCTCCTTCACGATGGCGACAGCTTTGTCGAGCTGCGACTTGGAGACGAGCTCCGTCACGCACCAGAGGATGCCGCCCTCGACCTCCGCGCCGCCGAGGATGCCCTCTGCTTCGAGCGCGTCGAGGATATTCCTGCGGCAGTTGGGGCATTCGACCTCGGTGACGAACTCGTGGAAGAATTCACCCTTGTACTTCAAGGTGCAGCCGATCTTTTGGAGCTCAGAAGCGAAATAGTGCGCCTTCGAGGTGCAGAGCCGCGCGCACTGCTTCATGCCCTTTTCGCCCATCGCGGCCATGTAGACGCCGGCGGCGAAGGCGCATAGCGCCTGGTTGGAGCAGATGTTGGAGCTGGCCTTTTCGCGGCGGATGTGCTGCTCGCGCGCGGACAGCGTCAGCACGTAGCCAACCTCGCCGTCCACATCCTTCGTCTGGCCGACGATGCGGCCGGGGAGCTTTCTCGTCATGGCGGACGTCGTGGCCATAAAGCCGAGGAACGGGCCGCCGAACGCCGTGTCGAGGCCGAGGGGCTGACCGTCGCCGACGGCGACATCCGCGCCCATCGCGCGCGGCGTGGGCAGGATGGCGCAGGCGATGGGGTTCACGCCCATGACGAACTTGGCGCCCGCGGCGTGGACGATCTCACCGGCCGCCTTCGCGTCTTCGATCTGGCCGAAGTAGTTCGGCTGCTGGAGGTAGAAGCACGCGGCGTCATCGCCGAGCGCTTCCTTGAGCGCGTCGAGATCGGTCTTGCCGTCCTTTGCGGGGACGACAAAAAGCTCGGTATTCGAGGCAAAGCAGTAGGTCTTCATGACCTCGATGACCTGCGGATGGGCGCAGGCGGAGACATAGGCCTTCGTGCGCTTGCGGTCCTTGCACATGGGGATCGTCTCGGCTGCGGCAGTCGCGCCGTCGTAGTGCGAGGCGTTGGAGACGTCCATGCCGGTCAGCTCGCAGATCATGGTCTGGAATTCGAAAGTGCCCTGCAAAACGCCCTGGCTGATCTCCGCCTGATAGGGGGTGTAGCAGGTGACAAGCTCTTCGCGGGAGGTGACGGATCTGACGACCGACGGGATGAAGTGGCGGTAGGCGCCCGCGCCGCGCAGAACGGTCTTGAAGACCTTGTTCTTTTCGGCCATGGCGGTGACGGCCTCGCGCACCTCAAGCTCGCTCAGGCCCTCGGGAATGTTCAGCCCGCCATCCGGCAGGAGCATTTCCTGCGGAACGGCTTTGTAAAGCCCTTCGAGACTGTCGACCCCGATGGCGGCGAGCATTTCTTCCCGTTCCGCAGCCGTGGTGGGAACGTAAGAGCCCATCTCAGCCCTCCTGCGCGCAATGCGCTTCGTAAGCGGCGGCGTCAAGCAGCGCCTCAGTGTCGGTCACGGGGGAGACCTTGATGATCCATGCACCGTAGGGGTCAGAGTTCAGCGTCTCGGGTGCGTCGGCCAGCGCTTCATTGACCTCGCAGATCGTGCCGCTGACGGGACAGATCACGTCGGAAACGGCCTTGACGGACTCAACGTCGCCCAGCGCTTCGCCGGCGGTGACGCTGTCGCCCTCGGCGGGCAGGTTGATAAAGACTACATCGCCCAGCGCATCCTGGGCAAAATCAGAAATGCCGATCACGGCGATGTCGCCGTCCATCTTGACCCACTCGTGGGACTTGGAATACTTCAGCTCAGCAGGGATGTTCATGGTAATTTCCTCCTCAAAATCGTTCTCAATGAATGTTGGTTGTTATTTACGGTCAAATGGTTTCCGAATATTCGGTCAAAAATCTCTATTTCAGCGTTCGAGCTTGTAGAACGGCATCGGTACGATCTCAAGCTCGACCATGCGCCCGCGCACGTCGGCGTTGAGGTGCTTGCCGATCTCGATATCTTGGGCCCGGTCATGGTCAGCTGCCGCCGCTCATTCAGACAGAGCTTGTGGGGCATATGCTCATCCGCCATAGCCATCCCTCCTTGCCTTGCCATACGCTATGCCTTAGGCGGCGGGAATATGCCGCATTTTTTATTTTGCTATGCTTTTGCACAGCAAAAAGCAGCCAGAACGTTTTCTGCGTTCTGGCTGATATCATCGCTAGTTCTCCATCTGTTTTCCCAAAAAACCGGCAGCGGTCTTGACCAGCCCCTGATCCGCTTCCTGCAAGGGACTGTCGTTTTCCCCCAGAAGCAGCAGCACGCAGCCCATAAGGTCGCCCTGAGACAAAATCGGCGCGGCGGCGCCAAGGTGGTATTTCTCCTCCCCGTCGGCCGCCAGAATGGGGGCGTCCCCGTTTTTGTAGAGGTAATTTTTCCGCTGTTCCATGAGCTTTTCCAATTCCGGCGAATTGGGTTTGTCCATCAGCTCCCGCTTGGGGATGCCGTAAAGGGCGATAATGCTGTCCCGGTCGGTCACCGCGGCGATATGCCCGGTAGCGGACCCGATGGACTCACACATCTGGGCAGCGAACTCCTGCAAGTCGCCCATAGGGGAATACTTACGGAAGATCACGCCCCCGTCCTTCTCCGTATAAATCTCCAACGGGTCACCGTCACTGATAACATTGACACGGAAAACCTTGTCCTCGTGGTTTTTGGAGGACTGGATCAGTGTATTTTCGCTATTTTCCGTGCCGGAATTAAAATTTACGGCGATGTCTCCCTGGTTGACGTGGAGCAGAGTGTCCACATCGCTGTGGAGCCGGATCTCCAGCCGATCCTCGAATACGTCGATGCGCTCTATCAGCAGTTCTAAATCGTTTCGTTCCAGGGTTTCCTTGGAAAGAATGTCCCCGAATACCTCCATGGCGGTTTTGGCGGCACGCCCCGCCTGAATGATGGTATTCCGCTTGTCCGAGAGCATGCCGATCTGGTGATCCAGCCCCTCGATCTTCTTTTGCAGGTCGGCTTCCAGCTCGTCATAGGTTTCCGCCAGAAGCTCCTCCTGATCCGGGTGTTTCAGAATATCCCGGATGCGCTGCCGCTTGGTGGCTTTCAGCTCCTCCCGCAGTTCCTCCAGGACCTGGGCCAGATGGTCGGCGGATTGCTCGGTTTCCACCACATCGGAATCCTGCCGTGCCAGTTCGGCGTTCAGTTCTTCCAGCATGGCATGGGAATGCTCCATGACCCGCCGCACATAGATTTTCAGCAGTTCGTCCAGCTTGTCCACCCGGATGTGGTGGGAGCTGCACCCGGAACGGCCCCGGCGGTGGTAGGTGCCGCAGGTGTAGCGTTTTCAATAATGGTCACGCTGATGTTCGGGTCCAGATAAGCCAGCACATCCAGGTTCAGCCAGGAGGCATCGCCCTCTACCTTGATGATGTCCTTGCGGCCGCTTGCTGTCTTTTTGCTGCGGGCGTTCTGGATCAGCGCCACGCTGGCAGTGCGGTTGCCCGCAATGCCCAGCAGATCCATCAGACCAACGGCAGTACCTGCCTTGATGTGGTCGATGACAATACCGTTCTGAATCTCGTCAATATTCAACATATCAGTTCTCCTCCTTCGGTGCCTTGGGGTCTGCAAGCCCCAGCAGGGTCATGATCAGTGCCATGCGGACGTAAACGCCGTTCTGCACCTGCTCAAAATAAGCGGCGCGCGGGTCGTCGTCCACATCCAGCGCGATCTCGTTCACACGGGGCAGGGGGTGCAACACCGCCATGGTGGGCTTGGCCTGCGCCATCTTTTCGCGGGTCAGCACATAGCTGTTCTTCAGGCGGATATAGTCCTCCTCGTTGAAGAAGCGCTCCTTCTGCACGCGGGTCATATACAGGATATCCAGTTCCGGCATGGATTCTTCCAGACTGCGGGTCTCCTTGTAGGGGATGCCGTTGGCCTCCAGCACATCGTTGATGATATAATCCGGCACCCGCAGCTCCTCCGGGCTGATCAGCACAAAGCGCACATTCTTGCAGCGCGCCATGGTCTTGAGCAGGGAGTGGACGGTGCGGCCAAACTTCAGATCACCGCACAGACCAATGGTCAGATCATCCAGTCTGCCCATGCGGCGGCGAATGGTCATCAGGTCGGTCAGGGTCTGGGTGGGGTGCTGGTGGCCGCCGTCACCGGCGTTGATCACCGGAATGCGGGAGTAGCGGGAGGCACGCAGCGGTGCACCCTCTTTGGGGTGGCGCATGGCAACGATATCGGCATAGCAGGACACCACCCGGATGGTGTCGGCCACGCTCTCGCCCTTAGTGGCGCTGGACACGTTCTCGCTGGGGAAGCCCAGCACATGGCCGCCCAAGTTCAGCATAGCCGCCTCAAAGGACAGGCGGGTGCGGGTGGAGGGCTCGTAGAACAAGGTAGCCAGTTTTTTGTGGTTGGCCACCTCCTGATAGGCAGCAGGGTCGGCGCAGATACGGTCGGCAAGATCAAGCAGCTGTGTGATCTCCTGCTGGGTGAGATCCAAAGGATCGATCAGATGACGCATGGACAGTATACCTCCGTTTAAAGCAGTTTGCGTAAAATGGAAAAATCAAAAAAGTTCGTGTAGTAGCTCAGCGAGCGCATCACCGGCCTGCACAAACGATTGAAACACACTTCGTCCAGCAGCAGCATGGCCTCGCCCGGGGCAAGACGCATGGCTGCACGGATGGCCTCGTCGCCGCAGCTGGCCTTCAGGTGCGCCACATTGGAGGAGATCTGCTGGTGGCACTCCTGCTCCAGAATCTCAAAGATGTCGCCGGTCAGGTCGATGCGAGTGTAGTCCCGGTTACCGAACAGGCTGCGGGGCAGGTAGTCGATGGAATAGATCACCGGGGTGGTATCGGCAAGGATACGCTTTTTGATGCAGATCACCTCATCGCCGACTTCCAGCGCCAGCGCGTGGGCCATCTCCTCGCCTGCACGAAGAAGCATCACCTGAATGCCGTCTGCATGGGGGTAGCTGCCAAAGCTGCGGATCAGCGGGTAGTACTCCAGCTTCTGGTCCAAACGGCTGCGCAGCCCCAGCACAGCACGGTTCACCACCGTGCCAATGCCGCGCACACGTTCCACATAACCGGCGCGCTCCATCTCGCTCAGCGCGTCACGGATCACGGTGCGGCTTACCCCCAACTCGGTGGCAAGGTCTACCTCGGCGGGCAGGCGGTCGGCTTGGGCATAGCGCCCGTTGGTCAGCTCCTCCAGCAGGCTTGCAACAACGCGGTCGCTGATCACAGCGCCGCCCAAGCGGCTGGACGATGCCAGTGCGGGATCTTTCATGGATGGTTCCTCCGTTTCCGGGCGGCAGCGCCGCCCCGAACTTCATACGAACGGGCCGAGAGGATTCCTCCACAGCCCCTTCTCTCTTATTATAGCATAATTTGACATTTAGAAAAGCGTCATTTATACTGGAATCTGCTGAAAAGTACGATTTTATTTTGGAGGGCATAGTACAGATGGACTATTTTCTGCAAAAAGTAGGCGGCCGGCCCGCCCGGCAGGCTGTCACCCTGCGGCGCTGCACCCCTGTCGAAGCTCCGGCAGTGTTCGCGCTGCAAAACGAAGTGCGCGCCGCCATGCCGCACCCGGAGCAGTTCGTGCCGGATACGCTGGAAAACATTACCGGCTATCTGCGCACTGGGGTGTGCATTGGCGCGTGGCAGCAGGGGCGGCTGGGGGCGTACCTCATCCTGCGCCTGTGCGGGCAAAGCGATGAAAACTACGCTGCCTTTCTGGGCGTGCCGCAAAGTCAGTGGCAGCACTGGGCCAACGCAGACAGCGCAGTAGTGCACCCGGACTGGCGAGGCAACGGTTTGCAGCGCGCCATGCTGGAAGCGGCTCTGCCGCTGCTGCCGCCACAGATCACCCATCTGGGGGCTACCGTTAGCCCGGACAACAGTTACAGCCTGTGCAACGCACAGGCTTCCGGCTTTGTCATCCGCTGCCGCCGGGAGATGTACGGCGGCTACGACCGCTATCTGCTGGAAAAGCAGCTGTAACTCTATGCAGTTTTGGTGTACAACTATTTTGAAATGTGTTATACTATACGGTATGAATAACAGCGAAGGAAACAGGTGAAACCATGGCAGCATCTCTCGGGCAGGAATTCTGCACCCTGCGTGATACTTACATTGAAAAGCAATTCGGCCGCCTGAACGATATGCAGCGGCAGGCTGTGTTTACCACGGATGGCCCGCTGCTCATCCTTGCCGGTGCCGGCAGCGGCAAGACCACCGTGCTGGTCAACCGCATCGCCAACCTTATCCGGTTCGGCTCGGCGCACGGCTCCAAAGAAACGCCCCGCCCGGTGACCGAGGAGGACGTCAAAGCCCTGCGCACCGCCATTATGACCGGTACAGACGCCCCCAGCTGGCTGGACGGAATGCTGCGCCGCAACGCGGTGCGCAGCTGGAACGTGATGGCCATTACCTTTACCAACAAGGCAGCAGGGGAGCTGAAGGAACGTCTGCGCCGGATGCTGG
>OHBJ01003327.1_pt1 | contig 10621 bp, 4 predicted proteins | sample 1577241 | NCBI WGS metagenome assembly OHBJ01 (sample SAMEA3541594, study PRJEB24748) | human gut metagenome | biome: human gut; feature: human-associated habitat; material: faeces | place: China | collected 2012
CTGGAATTTTAACGGGTGCGGGAATTTCGTTGGCCTTTTCCGCCGCCTCTTGGAATGCCGCTAGCTTATCGTCCAACAGGACTTCTGACACCGCGGCTGTCTGTCCCAACAGATTAAGCGCTTCCTGCCCGGCATCCGGCAGGATCAGACCGGGTGCGTCCAGTTGGCCGCCGTCCAGAGCCTTATTATCCGGGCCATACAGGGTGTAGTCATAGCCGGAATCGCAGGTCTGGATGAACAGCGTATTGCCGTTGTCCAGCGCAAATGCAGCCTCCTGTGCAGCGGAAAGGTCTGCTTCCCGCTGCTGGCGCAATTCGGCCAGATGTTCGTCCAGTGCGGAGATCAACTCATGGGCCGCGCTGCGAATAATTTCCAGAGAGGCTTTCAGCTCGGCCAGTTCCCGGCCAGAACTCCACCCAGCCACATAGCCAAAGGAATACTCGGACGTGTCCAGCCCGTAATGCTGGCAGACGGCATAGGCCACGCTTTCGGCCTGCACCTCGCGGGTGCGGCTGTCCGGGCGGTTGCTCTGTTCCGGGGTGTTCGGGTCGATGGCGTGCAGCTTTGCATGGGCAATCTCATGGATGGCTGTCTTGATGGTCTGTAACTGGCTCATGCCCTCTTGGATGGCAATGCGGTTGTCGAGCAGATGAAAATAGCCATGCGCCCCGCCCTCGATGTCCTCAAACCCGATGGGCACCGGGGATGACTGCTCCAATGCCTTGAAAAAATCTTGGTAGTCCTGCACGCTGCCGGACAGTTCATTCATAAATAATATAGATCAGAATCGGCACGATTTAATAATTCATCTACCTTCAAATCGCCTTCTTTGCTATTACCCTTAAATGATGATTCAAAAGATAAGAACCAGATACGTCTTGCAATTTCATGACGATTAGATACAACACCCTTAGAATCATCTTCTTTATTCATCGTAAATATTGCAGTAGGCATCGGACCGGTTATAGAATTTGAGTTTCGTTTAATCATATCTTCAAAATATTGTCTAGTTGTTAAATCGGGACGAACATCATCAATCATCAATGGACTGACTGGACCTGCCGTTTGTAAATATTCATTAATAACGTCACTTATTGCTTTATTTACATACTTATTTCTTGCTTCAAACTCACCACTACCCGTAAAATTTAGTGCACCTGTCAACTTAGCGGCTAATCTTCTACCTAATGTCGATTTTCCCGTCTTACCTTGTCCAATCAAAGCAACTGCTATTGGAACATCTTCTCTATGTTTACTTTTATCTGCTAAATCATATAAATCTCTTATCTTCCATATAAAAGGAGCTTCATATAAATATAGTAAAAATCCTAATGTTTGCCATCCTTCCCCTGATAACTTATAAGTATCATACTCGTTGACAATATCGCAGAATAATTGTAATTTTTCTTTTAATTCTTCATCACTCAATGAAACTTGTTTTAAAGCTTGGCCACCCTCGCCTACTTTGGGTGCAGTAAATAATTTTTCGAATTCATTATTCCAAATTAAAGCTGGTTTAGGAAAATAATCTACATCACTTTTTTTCTTAGATGATTTTTTTGAATTTTCTTGATACTCGATAATTTGATTTAAATTTAAAATTTCACTAGTAGCCTTCTTCAAAGTCTTTTCTTTTCTCAGATTACCTAGCTCTGTAAATAACTTGATTGTTTGATTAACAGTTACAGCTTCCTTTTTACCTAAATTACCGTTTTGAATTTCCTTAGTTTTATCATTCAAATACACTTTTACTTCATCAGAAGGAAAGTTCACCTTTTCATCTGCATCGGTAGAATTACTTAACATATTGACAGAATCAGTGTACACATTAAGCTGGGTTTGTTTTGAATTATCTTTTACAAGAAAACCTTTTAAACGTTTTGAATCTAGATATGTAGCAGAATTTTTCTTTATATCATCATACATTTGCTTATATAATTGATATAAATCATCGTTCTTACTTCCATAATCCCATATCAATTGTTCAAAGTTCTTTGACACTGCAGTTTCAGTTAAATTCATTGAACCTGTGAAACATTGATAAGTATTCTGTTCTTTATTTTCCATCAAATAAATTTTAGAATGGATCAAATTATCTTTAGTAAATCGCAATCTTAAAGAGCCGTCTAATATTCTTTTGGCGAACTCACTTTCCAAATTATTCTCAACATAATTTACCCACAAAACATGCTCGTCACCTGCTACAGCAACTTCTCGCGAAACCACAACTTCGGCTCGCTCATAGGCCGCGGCTACAGCGTCAAAGCCGCCCGCATGGAGATGGAGCAGACCGCCGAAGGATACTACGGCGCAGCCTGCATCCACGCTTTCAACGAGAGCGTCGGCGCACGCATTCCTCTTGCCGACGCCGTCTACGACGTCCTCTACCGGGGCGCCCGTCCCGCCGACGCCATGCGGCGCCTGTCGCTTATATTCGACTAACAAACCTCATTAACCTCCTTTATTATTATGCAGACAATAAAAATCAACGTAGCCGACGCTATCTGCCCCAAGTGCGAGGCCGCCATGCTCCCCGAGGCACAGCAGGCCGTCGCCACGCTTCTCAGCGGCAACGGCGCCGGAAACGACTTCCTCGGATGGGTCAAGCTCCCCACCGACACCACCGATACGCTCATCGACGACATCAACGCCACAGCACGCCGTCTCCGCAACCTTTGCGAAGTCATCGTAGCCGTCGGCATCGGCGGCAGCTATCTGGGCGCCAAAGCCGTCATCGAAGCCCTCTCGGGCTCGTTCAGCTCGCTTGAGCCGGGCCGCATCGGCGCCCCGAAAGTGCTCTTCGCCGGTCAGAATATCGGCGAAGACTATCTCGCAGAACTTCTCGACTATCTCAACGGAAAGAAATTCGGCATCATCGTCATCTCTAAGAGCGGAACAACGACAGAACCCGCCATCGCCTTCCGCCTCCTGCGCGAAAAACTCGAAAAAGAGGTCGGCAAAGAGAATGCCAAAGAACGCATCGTCGCCATCACCGACGCCAGCCGCGGCGCCCTGCGCACCCTGGCCAACGACGAAGGCTACACAACATACGTCATCCCCGACAACGTCGGCGGCCGCTTCAGTGTGCTGACCCCCGTCGGTCTTCTGCCCATAGCCTGTGCCGGATTCGACATCAAGGCCCTCGTAGAAGGCGCCCGCACAATGGAAGCCGCCACAAACGGCGACGACCCTCAGACAAACATGTCCCTGCTCTACGCCATGGCCCGCAATATCCTCTACCGCGGAGGAAAGAAAACCGAACTTCTGGTCAACTTCAACCCGAAGCTCCACTTCTTCGGAGAATGGTGGAAACAGCTCTACGGCGAAAGCGAAGGAAAAGACCACAAAGGCATCTTCCCTGCCGCCGTTGACTTCACCACCGACCTCCACTCGATGGGCCAGTGGATTCAGGAAGGCGAGCGCACGATCTTCGAGACCGTCGTCAGCGTCGAGAACCCCGACCGCGAGCTCGTGATCCCCACCGACGCCGACAACCTCGACGGCCTCAACTATATCGCCGGCAAGCGTGTCGACGAAGTCAACAAAATGGCCGAGCTCGGCACACGCCTCGCCCACGTCGACGGCGGAGTGCCCAACATCCTCGTCACCATTCCGCGCATCGACGCCGACAGCCTCGGACAGCTCATCTACTTCTTCGAGAAAGCCTGCGGCATCAGCGGCTACCTGCTCGGTGTCAACCCCTTCAACCAGCCCGGCGTCGAAGCCTACAAGAAGAACATGTTCGCCCTGCTGGCCAAGCCCGGCTACGAAGAGGCAACGGCCGCCATCCGCGCCCGCCTCGACAAATAACCCCCATCCAACCGACAGAACCCCGAAGAGGCTGCGCCCGTGCAGCCTCTTCGTCGTTATTCCCAAAACTCCCAAAACGCCCAAAACTCCCAAGCGTCAGGCGAAAAGAGGATTTTTCACTTGCCATTGCGCTTGCCTTTCACTAACTTTAGATAAGTTGACGTGAGTTCGATATAAGGAATCAGAATAACGTCAATTGATTGTCCGGCACGAACTCCAGTGAAATAGATGGTTTCTTTGGAAAGAAACAATATGCGGCAATGGCACTCAAGGCATTGGTTATGATGCCCTGAGCTGCGTGTCAGTAAGAAATATCCAAAATGAAAGGTGATGTGTCAAAATTCAAAATTCTGGCACATCACCTTATTTTTCGCCCGGATGAGGAAGATGCTGTCAGACAACATCCTCCTTATTCAACGGGAAGTCCGATCAACACTCGCCCGTTACTCGGCAGTGTAAACTATCTTCTCGACCTTAGCGCCGGTTACCTTTACACAGACAGTACCGGGTTCAGGATTCTTAATTTCTATTCCCTGAAGGTTGAAATAGCGAACGTCGAGGTTATCATCGGAAGTCACAGAGCCGATACCGGCCTCTTTGCTGACAGTCAATTTGAACGAGGTCTTGACAAGATTCATGTAAACCGTCACCTCGGCCTCACCTTCGGCAAGAGTGTTGACAATCAGCGCAGTCTTTCCGTCAGCATCTTTGCCGGCTGAGTAAGAAGCCACGGAGGGATTGTCCGTCTTGATTACAAAGTTCAGTATGGTGGCATTATCCGGTGTGGTGGCGGGGGTCAGAGTGACGCTGCTTTCCGGCAGATATTTATGTGTGCCGGGGTATTCCACTGCGGTTGGAGCCACGTCATAATCATGCCAGTAGGCGAAGGAGCGGAAGTTCTTCCATCCTACGGTCTCCTTGTAATTGGCAAACATACTTGCGGGAACCACAAGCATACAGTCGGGCCAGATTTCGGGAGAGAACGCGTTGCCGTAATCGCTTTCTTCCGTCGCTGTGAAAGAAGGAGGAACGAGGCTGTTGTCTTTTCCGAAGTTATACGAACGTATGAAACGGATATTCGTCGAACCATAGAATGCTTTCACGCCTATGGTCTCGAGATGGTCGGGCAAGCCTACGCTTATCAGGCTCGGGCAATTGGCAGCCATCTCATCGGGAATCGCTTTCAGGTTGGCGGGCAGACGCAGGATGTCGATGGAGGTTCCGGCAAATGCGCCCTTCTGTATCTCGGTGACATTGTAGACCTTACTGCTGAAAGTGACGGATTCGGGTACTGTAATCTCGCCGGTGTAGTCGGCGGAGGGAAGCACCGTAGCGGTTCCGTAGAAATCATAGAGAGCATAAAGGATGCCGTCGATATTGGCTTCCGTATATTCATCTCCGCCGATAGCCCGGATATTCTTGAATTTCTTCCAGACTGAGGCGTCACGGTATGCGGTGTAACTACCGGCCGGAACATAGAGCTTACAGGTTTCGTATGTTGAGGCGGAGAAAGGTTCCTGCTCTTCAGCCCCTGTGTATCCGGGGAAAGTCGGAGGAGTCTTTGCGTTGACGGTAACAGTGTGGAGAGCCGTGCAGCCACGGAACGATGCCGCGCCCAGCGTAGTAGTCCCCGCAGGGAGGGAGACAGAGGTCACTCCGGTACAATTCTCAAATGCACCGTCGCTGATACCGCGCATATTGAACTTAATCATGTTCAGCACTTGGTTCGGAAGATTTATATCACCGGTGTATGTGCCGGAAGCGGGTTTGATAACGTATGCGTCAGCGATTTTATCTTTTTCAACATATTCGAACCTGTAATTGATACCGTCCACAACGGCCTCTTTCGCTATGCATATCCATGTTGCGATCATGCTTATGGCACGGTTGCCGTTGCAGATAACCTCTATCTGTGCGTTTCCTGGCGCAAGAGCAGTTACCTGACCGGTATCATCCACCTGAGCAACCTCTGGATTGAGAGATTTCCATTCCACGCTCTTATCGGAAGTGTCCATGGGAAGAATAGCTGCCTGAAGCTGTACTTTATCCCCGACCAGCATGGCCCGGGGTTTGCCTTCGATGCTTACGGATGCAGGAAGTATAGGACTGTTGGGATCTTCTTCTATATTCAGGAAGTCTTTCCATCCGTCAGCGGCTTTATAAGTGTTAACCATACCGTGGGGGACATAAAGCGTACAGGTGGAGGTGATTGTAGTGAACGCACCTGACCCTACGACCGCAGGTGTCAGCCCCTGGGCTATCATTGTCTTAAGTGAGGAGCAGCGACGGAATGCATTGTTATCTATACGGGTCAGGATCGCGGGCAGCGTTACCGTGGTGATTCCAGATTCCTGGAAAGCCTGCATACAGATCACCTCGACAGTAGCGGGAATCTTTACCTCCGTCACTTCGCTCTGCATATAGAAGGACTGGTTTTTAATCTGCGTAACCACATATTTCCGGGTATTATAGGTAATGGTCTCGGGAATGGTGATTACTCCGTTGTATTCATCGCCGGCAGGCAAGCCTGATCTTACGGGCGATTCCACGTAGCACTGCAGCACATCCTCTTCCTCGCCATCATACGGCTTATCTGTCAGTTCATAATAAATGCCATCCACAACAACGTGCGTCGGGTCAGGTTCTACACCGTACTCTCTGTATTCCTTGAAACCGCTCCAGTCCTGGGTTGCCTTGTAGGCCGCCACTTTTCCGGCGGGAACCGTCAGGGTTACGTTGGCTTTGTTGAAATTGGCATTGAAGATGCTGCCCGAGCGGCCGGCCTCCAGCGTGGGAGGCACTTCGGCCAGTACAACCAGTTCGGTCATTTTCGGACAGTAGTAGAACGTATTGTCGCCGATTGTCTTTATACCTGTTCCGAAGGTGACTTTCGAGAGGGAGGTGCAGGCATAGAAATTGTTGTAAGAGAGATTCTCCAGAGTGTTGGGGAAAGTGACTTCACTGACTTTTGTGCCGTAGAATGTCTCGAACTCTATGTTTTTGAGTCCTTCGTTGAACTTGACGGAAGTAACGTTAGGAGTATCGTAGAATACACCGGCCTGGAGATTGGTGACCGTGTATTCGGTCCCGTCGATGGTTATTGCGCCGGGAACTTCCACAGCCGGACCAATCTGAGTGGGTTTGCCGTTGCCCGGAATCTCGTAGGGAGCAAGCACCATCGCGGTTCTGGCACCCGGATAGTATTCATAATAAAGGTCTCCGATCTGTTCCTGATTTGTTACAAGAATAGCCTTGACTGAATTCCAGAAGCTGTCGGCGGTATATGCCGCTTTGAGAGCGTCAGGAACATGGACATTGAGATTTTCCTTTAAAGAGGAAGCAATACTGGCGCCCACGGTTCCTACCACTCCGCCGGTATAGCCCAGATACAGATCCACAAGTGCCGGACAGGAAGTGATGGTATTACCCGGCAGGTCGCTGACACCTCCCAGATTGAGTTTGACCAGGGAAGCCATATTGTCGAAAGCATATCGGCCTAAAGTTGTGCAGGTGGAAGGAAGGACAACTTCCGTACAGGTAGCATACTGGAAAGCCGTCATTGCGACGCTCGTCACCGTATAATCATTGCCGTTGACGCTGATTGTCGAAGGGATGGTGATGACACCGGAATATGGAACTTCTGTGATACCAGCCTTGTAACCGCTGGTCACGGCTGCAGTGGCCGTCTCAGGATTCAGTTCGTAATAGATTCCGTCGACCGCTACGTATTTATCTACCGGTTGGGTGCCTCCGGCCTCTTTATACTCCTTGAAACCGCTCCAGTTTGGAGAAGCCTTGTAGGCATCAATCTTTCCGGCGGGGACTGTCAGAGTGACATTGGCTTTGTTGAAGGTGGCACTGAACATATTGCCCGAGCGGCCGGCCTCCAGCGTGGGAGGCACTTCGGCCAGTACAACCAGTTCGGTCATTTTCGGACAGTAGTAGAACGTATTGTCGCCGATTGTCTTTATACCTGTTCCGAAGGTGACTTTCGAGAGGGAGGTGCAGGCATAGAAATTGTTGTAAGAGAGATTCTCCAGAGTGTTGGGGAAAGTGACTTCACTGACTTTTGTGCCGTAGAATGTCTCGAACTCTATGTTTTTGAGTCCTTCGTTGAACTTGACGGAAGTAACGTTAGGAGTATCGTAGAATACACCGGCCTGGAGATTGGTGACCGTGTATTCGGTCCCGTCGATGGTTATTGCGCCGGGAACTTCCACAGCCGGACCAATCTGAGTGGGTTTGCCGTTGCCCGGAATCTCGTAGGGAGCAAGCACCATCGCGGTTCTGGCACCCGGATAGTATTCATAATAAAGGTCTCCGATCTGTTCCTGATTTGTTACAAGAATAGCCTTGACTGAATTCCAGAAGCTGTCGGCGGTATATGCCGCTTTGAGAGCGTCAGGAACATGGACATTGAGATTTTCCTTTAAAGAGGAAGCAATACTGGCGCCCACGGTTCCTACCACTCCGCCGGTATAGCCCAGATAAAGGTCATTCAACACGGGACACCCAGTGATTGAATTGCCGAGAAGATTGTTTATGCCTCCAAGGTCAAGTTTCACCAGAGAGGACATACTGTCGAAAGTATACCTCCCGGATGTCGTGCAGGAAGCCGGAAGGGTAACCTCCGTACAGGTGGCATACTGAAAGGCCCTGTCGGCAACGCTCGTCACAGTGTAGGTCGTGCCGTCATAAACAAACGTGGACGGCACTGTGATTACACCGTCGTAAGGAACTTCGGTGATTCCGGCCTGATAACCGCTGATAACCGAAGCTGTCGAGGCCGAGGCATTCAATTCGTAAAAAATGCCGTTAACCTCCGTTTTGGTCTGCCCTCGCAGTCCAAAACCGACAGCCGTCATCATGAGCATAAGAAACACTTTTCTCATAATCTGAATATTTAATTGGTATTATAGGTTAGAATTTCATCTGAATCTTACAGTCCCTTAGCTTTCAGGAATCTTCCCGCATGGTTTTCACAAATCGTCGGGAATAGTCTGTCGGATGCACTGTCTGTTTTACCGGACATCATCTTAGCATGGATATCATATCAGCCGGACACACCATAATTAAATGGTTGCTCATATTACAACACCCTGCTACGGCATCCAGCCTCCTGCAGTAAGCATAAAGGGAAAACACTGTGGAAAAAACACCATATCCCGTCCCGGGGATACGACGTATCAGCCATCCGGTCCTCTGAAAGACCGAACGTCACCAAATCATCTCAATCCGGCAGCAAGCATCAGATTCCATATCTGCGGAACCTGTATACGAAGATAGCGCAGATAATCGAAGCGCCATGAATATAATTTTGAACAGAACAGGTGACAGGTATTTGTTATGCCGGATATATTTTCGGCCATTAAAGAGCCATCCCTCGGTGTTACCGGAGAAACAAGGTGTCGTTTTTTATTTAGGCCCTTAACAAACACTTAATATTCGTAATTAAAACCAGACCTTTCTACAATCTGGGAACTGTTGCACACAAAGTTAATCAAAATAATTTATATTTCAAGTCATGAGCCGAATTTTCTACAAAAAAATATTGATCCTTATGTCTGGGTCTGATTTCAAGCACTGATTTCGGGTTCCGATTCCATATCCGAATTTCCGATCAGATTTACTTAGAGTCCTCACCAGCTTTTTGGCACCCTAACCAACCATTTCCTATTCCCCACTCCCTCCGTGGTCTCCCTCCCCCTCCCCTCCACCATCCAACACCACTGATTATATCCACCATATTATTACGTATGGTTATACCACCTCATTTTTAATATTGCTCTAATATCATTAATATTAACGTGAGTTCGATATAAGACTTCGATAATTCAACAATAAAACAATCAGCCATTTAGTATGAGACTAAGTAGCTGATTTCCTTGGTATTTTCGCAAAAAAAATCGTAAATTTATAGTGTCTCTTTCCAAAGAACCATCTATTTCACTGGAGTTCGTGCCGGACAATCAATTGACGTTATTCTGATTCCTTATATCGAACTCACGTTATGTTAGGATGCGGCTCGGCAATTTCAAGCGAAAAAAGATTTTTCACTTGCCATTGCGCTCGCCTTTCACTAACTTTGCCCGAGAGTCTTTCAAATTTTAGATATGGAGAAGTGGAATCAACTTTCCGACAATGAGATAAAGATGGGCTTTGTCGCCTCATGTATCGAGAGCGCGGCAGAACGCATCGGCTGCCGTAATGATGAGATGCTCGACCGCATGGAGGCTGTCGGCCTTATCGACAAATACATCTTTCCCCATTACGAAGCTCTCCATACCGAAGACCGGAACAATCTGACCGACAACATTATAGAAACCCTTAACCGCTGGGAACAGCTAAACGCCGACTGTCATGAGCGATAAAATGGAAATCTACCATGCGGCCACTGAACCCGTTGCCACGCCATTGTGCAGTGTCGGCCGAAAGAATCTCGACTTCGGACCGGGCTTCTACATGACCGATATATACGTCCAGGCCATTATGTGGGCCAACCGCCGCGCCGCCGAACGGCAGAAGTCGGCAATTCTCAACGTTTATCTTCTCGACCGAGAAAGTCTGTTCAAAGAAGCCCGCATCAAGGTCTTCGGGAGTTACGACAACGAGTGGCTCAATTTTATTGTCGCTTGCAGAAAAGGGAAGCCTGTATGGCAAGATTATGACTATATCGAGGGTGGTGTGGCCAACGACCGTGTCATCGACACAGTCAATCTTTTTATTAATGGTCTGATTTCAGAAGAAGGCGCTATAAGGCGTTTACGTTACCTGAAGCCCAACAATCAGATCTGCATTCTGAATCAGGAGA
>OHBJ01003328.1_pt1 | contig 10617 bp, 5 predicted proteins | sample 1577241 | NCBI WGS metagenome assembly OHBJ01 (sample SAMEA3541594, study PRJEB24748) | human gut metagenome | biome: human gut; feature: human-associated habitat; material: faeces | place: China | collected 2012
GGATGTTGGTTGAGAACCATCCGCTCAGGCCGAGGCAACGTGTGCCGATGATGGGGGCGAAACCAGACTTGACGAGGGTCTGGCCGGTCTTGAAGTCCTTGCCGGCGATAGGCATTCTGGTCTTCTCGGAGAGTTCCCACATAGCGGGGATGTCGACCGTAGTGTTGGGAGCGCCCATGATGAAGGGAGCACCTTCGCTGAGTGCTGCGTAAGCGTAGCACATGGAGGGGGCGATGTGTTCGCGGTCGTCGGCCTTCATGGCTTTTTCGAGTGCCTCGAGAGTGCCGTGGATTTCCTCGTCTACGGGAACGTAAACTTCAGTAGATGCTGCCCAGAGCACTACCACGCGGTCAACCCCTGTTTCTTTCTTGAAGTTGCGGATGTCTTCGCGCAGACGTTCCACCATTTCCCAACGGGTGATTTCGTCGCCCATTGTGTTGTCGCCGGTAAGACGTTTTGCGTAGTTGTGGTCAAAGGCGGCCTTCATGGGCTTGATTTTCACGAGTTCGTCCTTGACCGGCTCGATGTCTTTTTCCTTGAGGACCTCGGCGTTGATGGCCGATTCGTAAGCGTTGGCGGGATAAACGTCCCATGCTCCGAACACGAGGTCATCGAGGTTTGCCAGGGGAACGATATCTTTATAGTGGAGGTATTTTTTGTCTTTGCCACGACCCACGCGGATTTTGTCGTACTGGGTCATAGAGCCTACGGGCTTAGCAAGGCCTTTGCGGGTCATCATAACACCTGTCATGAATGTAGTAGCCACTGCACCGAGTCCTACTACGAGCACGCCTAACTTGCCGTCGGCGGGTTTAGCTGTTGGAGTTGCCATGTTTTATGTCTTTTGTATAGTTGATTGTCGTGTTAAGGTATATCCGTGCATTTCTTTCATTTTGTCAAGCCGGAAAAACAGTTCCCGGCTTGGCAAAATTGGAAATTCGGCGTAAAATTACTTCAACTTTCAGAGGTGACAAAATTTTTGGCAAGAAAAATTAGACTTAAAATCTTAAATATTGTTAATTACGGCATATTCTCTAAATTTAGGTTAAAATAATAAGCACTCATTCCTATCTAAGTAAAATTCAGTTAATGACGCAAGAGGAGCTTGAAACCCCGATTTTGTGTTTTTGTAACATATCTTTAATATAATCGGTAGGCATGACCGGGCAGCCGGGACGTTCGACGCGGATTGCGGACGAATCTAAAAAGAGGGGCGGCATCGCTGCCGTCCCTCTTTGTTTTATCAGTGATTCCCGGTTTATTTCTTTACAGCTGTGCAGGTGTAAGGAATTGTACCGAGGTTCAGGGTTACGGTATAGGTACCTGCTTCTGCGAAGTTGAGGTTGCCGCCTCCTACAGTCAGGTTGTCGGCATCGCCGCCGAGGTTGATGTCCCAACCATTGTTCATGCGGAACTTCCACTCTGTGGGTTCAGCCACTTCGATGTCAGTTGTCCAGGTCTTGAAGTCGGCCGACGGAGTCATTTCCACATCGCCACCCCAGCCGTTGAAACCGCCAATTAGGCCGATGGCTGTAACGTGGGTGATGGTGTATTTAAGGTCGGTGAGATTGGCTGTGATGTAATAGAGTCCGGAAGTTTCCACCTTGATGTTCGGGCCGCCGGGCACCATGTTGCCGTCGGCGTCGCCGCCCCAGTCGAGCGGGCTCCAGTCAGCCTGACCTGTCATCTTGAACTCGCCGTCGACATATACGAAACCGGTATAGTTGATATAGTCGGTCGTGGAGAGGAGCATGTTGTTTTCGAAGCCCCATCCGTTGGCCGGACCCGGAGTGTAGATGTAAGGGAATGCGGAAGTGATGCTGTAAGTGAGGTCAAGCATATTAACTTCCACTTTCACAGTACCTGCCTGAGTAATGATGCCGTGGGGGCCGTCTTCCATCAGAGAACCGCTTGCGTCGGTGGGTTCGCCGGCATCTGAAACGCCGAACTCCTGACCGCCTTCGCTGACGATGTACCATTCAAGGCCGTTGGCGGCCTGCTCGCCGGTAACGTCGAAGATGTACGAGAACATCGGGTCGTCATACTGATGCTTGCTGCTGTGGTCCATCTTGATGGACTGGCCGCCGATCACGAGATTATAAGAAGCTTCGACCGGGAGTCCGAGGTCATAAGGAGTCACAGTGAGCGACTTGGTTCCGTAATAGAAGTCACGGCCGCCGAGGCGTGCTACGGAATTGCCGTCGTGCACGTAAGCAGCGAAGCGTATCCAGTTAGTCTGGGGCAGCGGGGACTTGCCCACGATGTCGAGGTAAATGTTTTCCCAGTCGTTGGCAGCCACCTGGTCCTTCACGACATCAAGTTTCTTGGCGTTGGAGAAGTTCTGGTTTGTGGCTATCTCCATCACGTATGAGATGGTGGCACCTTCGGGGAGGTCTTTAGCTTCGACGAGTTTGATGACGTTGATGTTTCCATCCTTGTGAGCGGGGAGGCTCAGGGCGTCGCCGGCCACATCGTCGCCGAAAGCCACGGTGACACCGTCGGCTGTCATGAGGCCAAGCTGGGGATTTGTCTGCTCCATGCCGAGGTCACTCTTGTCGTCGCAGGCAGCGAGACCGAGCACCAAAGCAGCAGATAAGAGAATATTTAATTTTTTCATTTTAAAATAGTCTTTTTAATTATAGTCCGGCGCGGCTTCGCGCTGGTCGCTGTCGCGGCTTTGCGGGCCGCGCCGGAGAAATGTTTTTCCTCTTTGGTGTTCCTGTTATCAGTCTACTTTCTTGAAGACAACGGTCATAGAGTTGAGGTTGACGGTCATTTCGACGTTTCCGCCTGCCCAGCCGTCTATCTGCCAACCACCCTTGCCGGCTTTCTCGGTAGCGGGGTCGTAGAATACCGGGCCGGTGTATTCACCGTCGGTCAGGGTGATAGTCAATGTAGCGTCTTCATTCTGGGAGCCGATTGAGTACCAATCCCAGTTGCCGATTTCATCATAGAAGCGGAACTGGAACTCACCTTCCTTGATTTCGTATGTACCCTTGTATACGCGCGAACCTATTTCGGTTTCATACAGAGGCATAGAGCCGTCGTTGATGTTCCAGCCCTGCGGCTGGCCGATGAGGTAGATGGCGTCGGGGAGCTTGACGGCGAAGTAAACCTTCACCTGGTCGAGGGTGATTACGTTGGAAGTGATGTCGTATTTCGACACACCGTTTTCGTCGGCGGGAGCGTTGAGGATGCGCGACACGCAGCGAACCTTTACAGGTACGGGCTCGTCGGCCATGGCGGGATCGTCCCAGCCGTATGCCGAGCAGACCGCCATGCTGAAGGGTTCAGCCGGAATCACCATCTTGGCCTGGGTGGTGGTGTATTCCACGGGCTCCCATGTAAGGTTGGCGTCTTCAACGCCTTCGGCCGGTTTTGCCACCTCGAGCTGGTATTGGGGTGTGGTGCCCATACCGTAGTCGGCCTGCGAGCAGGTGAACTCGATGTAGCCGCCTTCGTCCACGATATATTCCTGATGGGCGAAGGGAGGTGTGTTGAGTTGGAATTCAGTAGGATAGTCCAGGCGCGGCTGGGTATCCTCTTTACAGCCGGTCAGCGACATAGTAAGCACCAACGCCAGAGCTGAAAGAAATGTTATTTTTTTCATGTCTTGAAATTCTTTACGTTTTGAAGTTTTCTTACTTCCGGGCAGGCGGTCCGTCCGGCGTCCGGACGGACTGCCGCCTTATGATACTTACTGGTTAGTAACCGGGATTCTGCTCGTAAGGTGAGTTGGAAGAAGCGATTACGTTTGTCGGGATGGGGAAGAGGTTGTAGCGGTCTGATATGTAAGCGCCGCCGCTCTGTCCGCCTTTCCAGTTCCAGAGATAGGAATCGCCGGTGAATTTGCCGAAGCGCACGAGGTCCGTGCGGCGCACGTTCTCGAGATAGAGTTCACGGCCGCGCTCGTCAAGGATATTGTCGGCTGTAAGATCTGCGGCGTTCCAAGCGGGGACGCCGGCACGGCCGCGCAGATAGTTGATGTATTTCACGGCGTCGGCTATGTTGCCCTGGCCGTGCAGCGCGATGCACTCTACGGCGGCAAGGTAAACTTCTGCCAGACGGATGACGGGCATGTCGGTGTCAACGAAGCTGGTGGAGACGGGGTCGGGCAGGCCGATGCGCAGCAGGCCGGTGGCCTCGTCGCGGTACATGGGCATGGAGCCGTCCGGGTTACACTCCACGTTGGTGAACTTTAAAGGGAGGTAACCGTCCTGAAGCTTGTCGTAGGTGTCGTTGGTGATGTTCCAGCCGGCTTTCTCGGTGAGCCAGAGCGAGGCACGCTTGTCGGTGGTGTTGCCCTGCACGAAGTTGAACTTCTCGGAGAACTGCTGGCGTGAGTGCATACATCCCCAGCCGTTGGAGGTGCCGTACCACGAGGGGTCGCAGAAGCCCTGTTCCATGGTGTTGCCCGAACCACCGAAAGCGATGGCCATAACCAGGAAGTTGGATGCGCCGTAAGACTCGGTATTGATGAATTCCTGCGGAACGTTCCAGAGAATTTCGTTCTGTGCGGAGAGTTCGCCGGCAGCTCCGGCTACGAATATGTGGTTGTTCTTGCAGAAGAGCGAGAGGTAGTCGTTGGCGAGGCCGGAACCCTCGTAGCCTCCGCCCTGGTGACGGTTGATGATGTTCTGGGCGTGTGCCAGACACTTATCGTAAGCCTGCTCGGCGCCGTTGGTGAAAATTTCGGAGTTCAGATAGAAGCGCACCAGAAGGGCTTCCACGGCATCTTTGCCTATACGGCCATAGACGGGTTTGCTGTCGGAGAAGTTAGCGAGCACGTCTTCGAGGTCGGCCACCACCTTGTCATAGAGGGCCTGGCGGCTTTCGGCCTGAACGGGTTCTGTGCCATAGGGGACATCGTCCCAGGCCACTACTGCGCGTCCAAAGATATCGAGTACGTTATAGTATGACATGGCACGAAGCGCGCGTGCTTCGAGGAGCATCTGGTTACGCTCCTGCTCGGTGCCCACCTGGTCGAGGTCCACACCGTAGCCGGCGGCGTTGTCGCGCAGGAAGCGGATGAAGTCGTTGCAGACGGCGATGTGGGTGTAGAGGCGCGAGTAGATGAGGTCCACAACCGGGTTACCGGCCGACCAGCGTGTCTGCACGAAGTCGGAGACACCGGCGTCCGATGAGTAGATCCATGCTATTTCGTCGGTAGTGTACTCGTTGGCCATGAAGACGGCGCGGGTGTACTGGCTCATACCGGCGTCGGGCGACGAGATTTCGGAGTTGCCGGCGCCCTGCTGGCCGGAAACGGCCATGCCGGAGTAGCATTTTGCAAAGAAACCGCTTACATACCCTTTGGGGTCTTTGGCGAAATCCTGCGGAGTAATCACGTTGGGATCCTTGGGGAGCTGGTCCAGGTCGCCCGTACAGGACGTCATGCCCACGGTAGCCGCCAGAGCCACACCCATCAGGAATTTGCTTATATATGATTTCATTACTTTGGATTTAAATGTTGATGGAACTTTTTTTGATTAGAAAGTCACGATGATACCGAGGGTGTAGCTTGTGGGACGCGGGTAAGTGGAGTTGTCCACACCGTTGAAGACTTCCGGGTCGATACCTTTGTAACGGGTAATGACGAAGGGGTTCTGAACGGCACCGTAGAGGCGGATGCGCAGCGAGTCGTTGAAGAGGTTGTTCCAGGTGTAACCCAGGGTGATGTTGTCGCAGCGCACGAAGCCGGCGTTCTCCAGATAGTAGTCGGAGAGGTACTGCTGGTTTTCGAAGTATACGCCGTCGTTCTCGACGAGGTTGCGGAGCGTGGAGTTGCCGTAGGTATTGCTCAGGAAAGTACGTTTCGCGCGTACATTATTATATACGTAGTTGCCGATGTTGGCACGCAGCGAGAAACCGAGGTCCCAGTTCTTGTAGGTGAAGGTGTTGTTCCATGACATTGTCACCTTCGGGTCGCGGGAGTGCTTGATTACGCGGTCTTCATTGTTGATTTCGCCGTCACCGTTCTGGTCGACGTAAGCGCCTTCGATGGGTTTGCCCATCTGGTCGTAGATCTGTTCGTAGAGATAGAATGAGTTGGCGGGTTTGCCTACGGTGTTGACCTGACACTTCATACCTGTGGAACCCATGCCGGATTCGCCTACTTCCATAATCTGGCCGCTGACGAGTTCGCGGATTTCGTTGCGGTTCCATGCCACGTTGTAGCTGGTGCTCCATGTAAAGTCGTCCGTTTCGATTGGGCGCGCGCCGATGGTGGCCTCGAGACCCATGTTGCGGAGTTTACCGATGTTCTTGGTGAGCACGTTGGTGGTAGCGGCACCCGGGGATACCGTCACGGAAGCGAGCAGGTCTTTGGAGTCGCAGAGATACCAGTCGAGGGCAACGGTCAGGCGGTTGTTCCACCAGCCCATATCGAGGCCGACGTTCCAGGTAGTCGTGGTTTCCCATTTGAGGTCGGGGTTATATCCGTTGGGATAGTAGGTGATGCCTCCGGGCAGACCGTTTATGCCGGTCCAGGGGTTGGGATAATATGAACCGATGGTGGAAGCCTGGAAAGTAGGCATCCAGTCGAAGAGGCCGCCTACGGCCTGCTGGCCGGTCTGGCCCCAGCCGAGACGGAGCTTGAACTCGTTCATGTTGTCGCGGGCATTCTCCATGAAGGGCATGTTGATAATCTTCCAGCCGAGGGCGACGGAGGGGAAGAGACCCCAGCGGTTGTCTTTCGAGAAGCGGGAGGTGCCGTCGTCACGCAAGGTGAATGTCAGCAGGTATGTGTCTTTGAAGCTGTAGTTCAGACGGCCGAAGAAGGATACGAGCTGCAGCACGCCGCCATTCCAGAAGTATTCGGGGTTGTTGTTGAAGGTCTTGCCTACGTTTTCGGCAGTACCGGGTTTCTCCACTACGATGGGGCGGCCTTCGGCGTCGTAGGCTATCTGGTAGCCCGGGGTGGTCTGGATGCTGGAGTTGTTGCGTCCGTGTGAGTCGAAACGTTGCCAGGAGTAACCTGCCATGACGTCGAGGTTCGACTCTATGGCTTCGAAATCTTTCTTATAGTTGAGGTAGAAGTCGAGCAGTGTGTTGCGGCGCAGCTCGTAGCTGTAGTAGTACATGCCGGCACCGTCGTTGTTATAAGAGTTCCAGGTAGAGGGAGCGTTGGCGGGGTTGTCTATCTTGTTCTCTGCCTTGCTGACGTCGTAACCGAGGTTAAGGTTGGCGTGCAGTTCGGGGAGGAAGTGGAAGGCGTAGTCAATCTGCAGGTTACCGTTGCTGCGGTAAACGTTACCTATGTTATCCTTGTCGGTAGCGGCGGCAACGGGGTTGAGCGTACCCTGGGTATTCCAGATGTATCCGCCGAGCAGCGGGTTGGTGTAGCCGTTGTAGAGGTAAGGGAAGAGAGAGCCTGTGCCGGCTGCGAGGCCTGTGTAGTCAAATACTGGCTGTGTGGGGTCGGCATCTACTGCGAGACCTGTGCAACCCTCGTCGGTGAAGCGGTTGCGGATGTAGTAACCCTTCACGTTGGCGTTTACTTTCAGCAGTCCTCCGAAGAACTCCGGAGTGAGGTTGAAGCCTGCGGTCACACGCTGCATCTGCGAGTCTTTCAGGATACCGTTGTTGTCGGTGTATGAACCGCTTACGCGATAGGGGAGGAAACCGGCCGTGCCGCCTATGCTCAGATTATATTCCTGGCTCACGGAAGTGCGGAGCACCTCTTTCTGCCAATCGGTGTTGGCGTTGCCCAGACGGGCTGCGGCAGCGCTGTCAGCACCCCAGCGACTTGTGATGATGTTGCGGAATTGGTTTCCGTCGAGCACATCCCAGGTCTTGCGGGCATTGTTTACAGTGACGTTTGCCGAGAAGTTGATCTGCGGGCGTCCGCTGCGACCTTTCTTGGTGGTGATGATGATGACACCGTTGGATGCACGGCTACCGTAGATGGCAGTTGCGGAGGCGTCCTTGAGGATGGTCATCGACTCGATGTTGTCAGGGGCTATCATGGCCAGGGGGTTGGCCATACCATTGATGCCGTCGTTGCTCAAGGGCACACCGTCAAGTACTATCAGAGGGTCGTTGGAGGCGTTCAGCGAAGCGCCGCCGCGGATACGGATAGTAGCGCCGCCTTCGGGGCTACCGCCGGTGGAGGTAACAACCACACCGGGGCTTGCTCCGGTAAGAAGGTCCTGTGCCGATGTCGAGATGTTGGCATCGATTTCGTCAGGTGTCACTACCGCTACCGAACCGGTTGCGTCTGATTTCTTTACTGTACCGTAACCGATTACCACTGTCTCGGCAAGCATCGTGGCGTTTTCTTTCATCACGATGTTGAAGTCCGTGCGGCCGTTGACAGCCACCTTCTGGGGATCATAGCCTACATAGCTGAAAGTCAGCATGGCATTAGGGTTAACATTGAGTACAAACTTACCGTCGATGTCGGTTGCTGTACCATTGGAGGTGCCGTCCTCCATTACGGAGGCACCGATTAGAGCTTCACCCATCTCATCGACCACCGTACCGTGGACCGTGATTTTCTGGGCTAATGCGGGAAGCATGACCGACATGACCAACGCCAGCGTAAGCCATAGCTTCCGATTCAGATGAAAACATAAGTTCTTCATGCAAGAATTGAATTTAGTTCTACATTAGAGTTTATTAATTGTTTTACTTTTATCATTACCTGAATGTGGCTAAACTGCCGGTTGGCGGAGTTGCGCGAACGGGGACTCCGCAAGGTCACCGTCTCCGCAGCGTTTCTACTTAGGTTTCGCGGGACAGTTGCCACAAGTCTCTTTTTCAGTGTTTGCGCATCACTCTTGCCGAGTGCTTTCCATGCAAGTGAACCGGGTGATACCGCGCGGAAGACAGGGACGGTTATCCGTTTGACTATACGCATGGCATACTCGGCTGATTTTTGTATGAAAACGCCAACCTCAAATCTACATCTCCAACAGGAAAAGGGACGCCGATAAGCGCATTTATACAATAACTGGGCAAAAATAGTTAAAAATCGGGAAACTTCGATAAAAAGCGTTCAGCAAAAGCCATAAATTAACAATTTTAACATTTAGCGTTAAATACAACCCCGTTCCCAGCGAAAATGTTAATTACAAATACACCGCAAAAAGACACTCCGCACTTGCCATAATCTCCCCTCCCCTCCTCCGGGCGCACTTGCATTATTACAGTTTTTGCGCAACTTTGCAGCAAACCTCGATTCCCCGAAATCCATTAAAACGAAAAAGAAGCCCACTCCTAACCCACTGCCGCCCCCAGCTAAGAGCCAAGTGAGCTCCCTGAAAACAGACGGCCGCAGAAGGCGCTTCATTGGCCGTACGGTATTTTACGCGCTTATACAGATTCTAAGCTATAATCTTCTCTAATTCTATTGGTAAAGGGTGCATTGCCCAAATGCCGGGAGGAAGACGGTTATCGTCTGCAAATTTACTGAAATCGAGCCACCGAACGAACGCATACTACTTTCATAGGATGGCAATGATTGCGTTACTTCCACCTGTTTTTCATCATCCCAAATTCTCCATTGAGTGAAGTTGAAGCTCAGATTCGAACCATTTTTTGAAAATCTCCCGAAATATACACAATCCCCTTGTTCATGAACTTCAAGTACACATTTACCATCTTTTTTTAGAGTCATATTAACCAAGAAATCATTTCCGTTTTCATCGTAGCCGGTTCCTTGGAATGTCAGCGGCAACTGGTTCCTGAAGTCGTTCTCGTTCTCTTTTGCGAGGGCTTCCTCTTTGGCTTTCTCTTCCTCGAGGCGCCGCTCTTCTGCCGTCAGCGTGTCGCTATCGTTTGCGATAACATTGTTTGAATCCGCAGAGTCGGTCATTGTCACAACGTCAGGATTATCCGAGTGTTTTTTGTCGCCACGCAATCCGAAGTAAAAGCCCGCGCACAATCCTATCGCTACGATAACCGAAGCCGCTATTATCAAGCCCGTCTTCAGGCCGTTGCCGCCACGGACATTGTCGTTCCGGATAATCCTCGTACGGTCATCTCCGATGTCCACGGTGTGTGGACTCTCGGCGGAGGGTTGGCCAAGGTCGGCCATAAACCCGGCAATCGACTGATAACGTGCCATTTGCATGGGAGCCATGGCTTTCATAATGACACGGCGGTATTGCTCCGGAAAGCCGTAGGGGAACGTGAGCCCGGTGTTTATCAGCTCCACGGCCGAAGGGGGCACTTTCCCGGTCAGCATATAATAGAATGTGGCACCGAGCGAATAGATGTCGACGGTAGGTGAAAAGCGGCTCACGCCACCCTCGCGGTATTGCTCTATTGGAGCGAATCCCTTGCTCACGCCCGAAGGTGTATGCGACGTCTGGTTGCCGCTGCTGTCGTAATGCTTGGCGAGGCCGAAATCCACCAGCACCGGGGTATTGTCATCCGCGTGCAGAATGATGTTCGACGGTTTCACGTCGAGATGGTTAACGCTACGGCCATGGATATATTCCAGAGCGGATGACATTGCGCGAATCAGGTGCACGGCCTCGCCGCCGGGCAGCGGACCCTTTTCATTCACATATTGCTCAAGTGTGTAGCCTGGAATATAGTCCATCACGAAATAGGCTGTCCCGTTTTCCTCGAAGAGGTCCATCACGCGCACTATATTGCGGTGGTTGAATT
>OHBJ01003329.1_pt1 | contig 10615 bp, 19 predicted proteins | sample 1577241 | NCBI WGS metagenome assembly OHBJ01 (sample SAMEA3541594, study PRJEB24748) | human gut metagenome | biome: human gut; feature: human-associated habitat; material: faeces | place: China | collected 2012
GCGAACCGCTGCCGGATAAGAACCGTGACCATGACCTGTCCGGCGATTGGGCAGGGCTTTTGCCCGCCGCAAGCCTATCCGTAAAAATAAATGCACCTGCAGCCAAAACTCGCTGTTTCCGGGGACCGGAAGCGAGGGCTGCAGGTGCATTTTTGCGTTGGGCGGCAAAGAAACGGCAAAAAAAGTGGGTGCGCAATTTTTTATATTGACAGAACGACTGGAACTTCTGAGAATTTGAGAATGTTTGACAAAAACTGTCAAACTCTTGTGAGGTCGCTATGGCTGTTGCACGTTCGAGAAAATGGCTCATAACCATTAACAACCCTTTGGAGCATGGGTTTGACCACGCTCGTATCAAGGCCGCTGTGCTGGACTTGCCCGGTATCGTCTATTGGTGTCTCTGTGACGAACAGGGTGACGAGTGTGAAACGCTCCATACCCACGTTTTCTTTGTCTGCGAAAACCAGCTTTCCCATACACAGGTGGACGCACGTTTTCCCACGTTCCACCGTGATATTGCTCGTGGTAAATCCTCCGAAAACCGCGCCTATGTCCTCAAGGACGGTGAGAAATTCAACAAGCAGCCGGACGGTTCCTACTCCTACAAAGACACCGGCGGCCACGTCCATGAAGGGACCAACTTCTCCGACACATTCGAGGAAGGCGGCGAATTGCCCAACGAAAGGCAGGGCAAGAGCCGTGATGCCGATATTATCGTGGACATGATAAAAGCCGGTGCTTCCAACGAGGACATTGTAGACGCCGTGGCTTCTGCCTACCGCGATCTCGAAAAAGTAGAGCGTGTCCGTTCCATGTACCGTGACGCTCAATTCAAGGACACATGGCGTGAACTGGAAGTCACCTACATATTCGGCAAGACCGGCAGCGGTAAAACGCGTTCCGTTATGGACAAGTACGGCTATTCCAACTGCTACCGTGTCACCGACTACAAGCATCCGTTTGATACCTATGACGGACAGGACGTTATCATTTTTGAGGAATTCCGGGGCGGTCTCAAGCACGGCGATATGCTGAACTATCTGGATGGCTACCCGCTGCTGCTCCCTTGCCGTTACTTCAATCGGCAAGCTTGTTACACCAAGGTGTTCATCATCACCAACGTACCCCCGGACGCTCAGTATGCGTCCATCGACACAGGTACGCGCAAAGCGTTCTTCCGTCGTATCCACACGGTACGGGAGTATGACGATTACGGTCATGTGTCCGACTATGCCGGTGTAGACGCTTATCTTCACCGCCACGATTGGGTGAAGGACGATAATGTGACCATCAGACTGTGAGGTATTTCATGTACGAGTATAACAGCTACCGGCTGCAAGACCTCAAGGACGGTTTGCAGACCGTTCTGGACCAGCTTGAAGCTATGGGCTATCCCTATCCCACCTGTGCCGATTTCAAGGTGACTATCATGTACCGGAAAGGCCGTCCGGAGTTCTCCGTTTCGTTCTCCACTATCAAGGTGTAAGCCATGTTCAGACGCTTCAAGTTTTGGCTCACCTGTCGCCGCTACTGCTGGTGCCGTGGCTTCTGCCCCTCCTGCCAGCGCTTCGAGGTATGCTGCGAAACGTACCTCTCGGAAGTATCTGCACTTCCGTGGAAGATGCCCAAGGTATAAGACTGCTATACCGCCCTCCGGGGCGGTTATAGCAGATCATCCGATTGAATATGCACTTTCAATTTTTGGCGTACCTCTATCGCGGCTATCGGCGCTGACGGTACAAGCTTAGACGTACACGCTATATGACAATGAGATTTTTTGACCGCTTCAAGTGGTGTCTGATAGGCGGTTTTGCCTATGCTCTCGGTCGGTTCCTATTCGACTATCTGAAAGATTTGATTTGAGGTATTGCAACGAACGTGAATAGCTTTAAGGTATTTCGTATTGCTTTTGAGTGCATCGGCGACGATCTCTTTGCCGTGGATGTCATTGCAAAAGATTTTCGCATGGCTGCGCTCCGGGCTATCTCTCAGTGCCCTACCCGCCCGGTGTCGCTGCTCTATTCCTACGCTGTTGCGGTGTAGTTCATTCTGCGGGGTGGTGTAATGGTAACATATCGGTTTCGTTGTCCGGCGCTGCTGGTTCGATTCCAGCCCCCGCATCCACACTCTAAAACAACGAGGTAGTTTCGATGGTTCGTTTTCTTATCATGGCCGGGTTTGTGCTGCTGTTCCTATTCGTGACCGCTGTGCTGGTCTCTCTCGGCCTGTGGGTGGTGGTGAAGGTGCTCCGCGCCATCTTCCCCGGACGGTTCACGGCTGGCACAGAACGCGAAAGGGACGAAGCGTAACACGCCCCGCCCCCGGATATTTTCACTGGCTTTTCCTGCGCTGTTTTTACCAACGGTAAAAAGACTAAATCCCCCGCCGTGGCGGGGGAGTAGGGGTCAGTCCTTCACTTTATCCAGTTCCTTACAGAACGCCTCCACGGCGGCTTTGATACGCTTCAGCTGCTTGATTTCGTCCTTGCTGATCTGGCCGTCATCCTTCATGGCCGCCAGTTCGCAGGACTGCCCAAAGGTCTTTGCCATGGCCTGCATATTCAGTATCTGGGCGTATATGTAGTGGTTCATATTCTCTCCTCCGGGTGGTGATTTTTTGTATCTCCCTAAACGCATTATATCAGTTATTTGCGCGATTACAATAGTGTTTTCGTGCATTTCCCCGGTTTTTGCCGATGGCTTCGGCGGTGGCAGTCGTACATATAAGCCGACCACTTTTTGGGACATCGTCTATGATCTGCTCTTTGGTGACAGCAGTTCCGGTACCGGTATTAGCGGCGGCAGTCGCGGCGGCTGGTCCGGCGGCGGTGGTTTCAGCGGCGGCGGTCGTGGCGGAGGCTTTGGCGGTGGCGGCTTTGGTGGTTCCGGTGGCAGTTCCGGCTCCGGCAGTAGCTCCGGTGAGTCTGGTGGCGGTAGCTCCGGAGGCGGTTCTGATACATCCACTACGCCCACATGGACAAGCCCGGATGATATGAAGTTGGACTACAATCAGTATGTTGATCAGCTCCCGGCCACGGGGTATACCAGCGATGGAAAGTTGCTGTGGCAACCGCGGTGGATTGATATTGCCAATAAAAAATTAGGTTTATCCGGTATGTTTGGCACGTATCAGTTTCTTTATTCCGGTTATGATGGTTTTGTTAAAAGCCATTCTGGCAAGGTTGATGCTTCTGTTAATAATTCAATTATTAGCGCGGTTTTTCTTGAAGGATCTTATTCTAACTTCATATTTAGCATCTCATATTCTTACTTTTTAAGCCCAATTGCGGGTCATTATGAACTTCTTAGTTCAACTATTGTCGCGCATTCACATGAGACTGCTTCAAATTCGAACTTTTATAATCACGACACATATTTATGGGAGCCTCGTGATTGTGGAGATTATGGTGTAGGTGGATATGTTCCTACGTCAGCGCGTTTTTCTGATGCTGCGGGGAATATCTCTTCTTCTATACGTGCGGGCGTTTATCGTCAATCCGTGTCTATTTTTACTCCCGTATACCGCATTACACCCATTGATACTACTGCCACTAATAACTACTACACCATCAACAATCGCGTTGACAACCTCACCGGTATCTACGTCGACAATTCCGACAACTACTATACGGACGTCACCATTGTCGATGAGACCAATAACAAGTATTACGATATGACTACGAAAACGTACTATGACATCAAGTCGTGGTCATACGATTACTCCTCCCGGACGTACTTCCTCACTCTGGATAACGATGTTGCGTTGACGGTACAGTTTGGTGATACCAACGTGACGATCACAACTAATAACGTCTCCAACACCTACAACTACGTGGTTGAGGATGATACCGGTTCCGATCCCGATACACCCACCGGCTGCAAGCACGACTGGCAGGAGACCATTGACACGGCTCCCACCTGTCTTGAGGGCGGCCATGCGTCCTACACCTGCTCCAAGTGCGGTGAGACCTACGAACAGAACCTCGCCGCCAAAGGTCACGACTGGAAGGTCATTGAGCACGTTAACATGGTCTATAACTCGGACGGCACCGTGGCCACCCAAGGCCATACGCTCTACCAGTGCAGCGTCTGCGGCGAACAGTGGTACACCGATACCGGCGCTCCTCCCCCGGATGCGTCCGGCAGCAGCACAATTATTGCGTGGCTGACGAACTTCCAGACATGGTTAGACGGTAAATTCGGTCTGTTTGTGGACAAGCTGCAAGTGGTCGTGGACAATTCGGAAACGAATATCGAGAACGTCACTAATGTGGTCATTGAGGAAACGAACAACGCCTATAACGTGTTCTATGTAACCACAGAGGACGGCGATAAAAAGCCTGTGGGTGAGGTCGCCGGTGATACGCTGTCTGCTTCCGGCAAGCTGCTGAACTTCCTGTACAAGCTGTGTTTTGAAGGTGCACTTTCAAAAGTGGACAATAGCATCACCGACATGGACGGCTTCTACTTCGACAGCGGCGCAGGAATGGAGGGGAATATATGGGATTGATAGCAAATCTGCTCCTTGTCCTCACGGATATTGGAAAGTTCTTTTCATTCTGCCGCGATCTCTTTGACGCACTTCCGTTCGCGGTGAAAATGCTTATCTACTTCGTGTTCGGCATTATCCTGCTGTTCGGCCTTATGCGTATCATTCTGAAAGTGGGTGGTTAAATGATAGACCTCGTTCTCGCTACATTCAAGTGGCTGCCTACTCCGCTGTTTCTGTTGGTCTCGGCTATCCTCACGTTCTTTTTCATCTTCGTGGCGGTGTCCGTTATCATCGCCGTGTATAAGCTGATACAATTCATCGCCCATGTGCTGGGCGGTATTCTCGGAAAGGTGGTGTCCCTCTTTGTCTGATTTAATGGCCGGTATTCGGATGTTCATATCCAATGCCTGGAAGTTCTTTCAAATTGACGTACCCGGCACCAGCTTCTCTTTCGCTGTGCTGACCATCGGTCTGCTGTTGGTACCTGTCAGCCTGTCCTTCCTGTCTCTTGCCCTTGGCTTTCCTGTGGGCAGCGTGGACAGCGCGTCTGCCGCCTTTGGCGCAAAGGGCAGCAAGAAATACAAGGTCTCCGCTGCCCGGAAAAATGATGTGAGGTGATACCCATGGATTTTGAAAATACACTTTCAACCGCCGCCGATACCTCGGAAACCGGCGATGCCGCCCCTGCTGCGGATACCTCCGATACCCCGGAGACCGGCTCTCAGGTCATCGTCATGCAGTCTGAAACCTCCACGCCGTCTACCACGCGCTCCGTGTCTCTGGATGCTCCCACGGTGGACGCTGCCGGTCTGCCCGCTGTGGTGCGGTCTGTGTTCGGTGACTACCACCAGCGTACACAGACTGTCACGGAGACCGCTTCGGACGGTACCGCTGTCACCAGCACTGAGCCTGTTCCCGGCCTTGCCGGTCTGGACTGGTACTGGCTGTCCGGCGTGTTCACGTTCACTATCGTCCTGTGGTCGTTTTTCCGCTTTCTCGGAGTGGTGTTCAAACGATGAATGACATGATTACCTTCTGCACCGCCATTCTCGGTGCCATCTGCGACTTCCTCATGGAGCCGCCTATCTTCTACCTGTTCGGTCTAATCTGCTTTGCCGTGGTCGTATCCATCGTGCGCAGCTTACTTAGAAATCACTAATGAAAGGAGCGTTGCTAAACGACTGAGGTTGCTGCCGTCACTGTCAGCTCTCTGCTGACTTCCATCGGTTCCGTGTTCACTGCCGCCATCGGCTGGGTAGGTACCGTGGCATCCACCATCGCGGACGAGCCTATCCTGCTGCTGGCTTGCGTAGGTATCCCCCTGTGTGGTCTTGGCGTTGGTCTGTTCAAGCGTCTGCTGTCCGCCCGCGCCTAACCTGTTCGCTCCCCAAAATCTAACGAAAGGAATTGCATGACTATGACTGACATTATCTCTGCCATCACCAGTGTGTTCACCGCTGCTATCGGCTGGGTTGGTACTGTGGCTTCCACTATTGCCGGTTCTCCCATTCTGCTGCTGGCCTGTGTGGGTGTTCCTCTGTGTGGTCTCGGCGTTGGCCTGTTCAAGCGTCTGCTGTCTGCCCGCGCCTAACAAAATCGGGGGTGTGCGTGCGCTCGCCGCACACCCCCGTTCTCTTTCTTGAAGCTGCACTTTCAAAAACGGTGATGATATGAATTTTAAAATCCCCAAACTGAAATTGAAACCTCGCGCTAAGCCTGTGGCGCTTTCTCTATATTTCGGCATCCCCGGCGCCGGTAAATCCACCTATGCCGCCTACCTCGCCAAAAAGGACATGAAAAAAGGCCGTAAGGTATGGTCCAACTTCGGTATCACCGGCGCCCTCAAATGCGAAAAATCCGACTTCGGCAAGTACATGATGTGTGATGGCCGCCTTATTATTGATGAAGCCGGTCTTGAGTACGACAACCGCAAAATGTCCATGACCAATGATGAGATATATTTTTTCAAGTACCACCGTCATTACCAGCTTGACGTGGACTTCTTCTCTCAAGGTCTGGACGTAGATATCAAGATCAGAAAGCTTGCCCGTCATATCTATCTGATAAAGCCCTCTCTGCTCCCGTTTTTCATCAAGCGGAAAGAGATAGGCCGCAAGGTCGGTATCAACGACATGACCAAGGAAATTTGTGACGAATACTTTTTTGTTCCGTTCCTCACCGGTGGAACAAAACTTATCTTCTGCCCGCCCCTCTGGAAGCTGTTCAACACGCTATCCCGGAAACCGCTCCCGGAAAAGACTTGGGAGACATGGTAACGCCCCCGCCCCACGGCGAGGGCTTTTTCCTGCCCTCTGCACCACGATAGAAACAGGGGGTATACGGATATACCCCCTGTCCCTATCAATCGACTTTTTACCGCCGGTAAAAAATCGGCTCGCAATCCTCTGTACCTTCAAATGCGCAATCCTCACACCCCTTATAGTACCAGCAATTATTGCAGCTTCTTTGTACTGGCATGCAGTATTCCTCATATTCATCTGCGCGGGCTATGGGACACGTTCCATTAACACACGCTACGCCGACGTAGCTTTTGCACTGTCCTTTCATCCCCGCACCTCGTACCCATTGCGCCGCAGCCACGCCGCCGCTTGATGCTCCTGCGCGAATGTCCGGCTCTTGCGCTTCTGCCTGTCCCGGCCCTGTAGTGTCTGCCCGCTGGCCGCCTGTATCTGATACCGTATCTTGCCGTGCTTCTCCACTACATTGTAGTACACGGCCTGTCCTTGCTGGTTGATGCCTTTCATATACCGCCCTCCTTTTGAATGTGCACTTTCAAAGTGCCTGTTGTCCCTCGTCTTTCAACCAAATCTTGACCGTGATGCTCTCTGCTGTGGGGTGTGTGAACTGGTACGCTTCCACCCACTTCGCTATGTCTTTCAGCGGCATGGCCGGGTAGTGCTGCGTTCTGTTGTTGGCCGTCCCCGGAAAGTAGCACCGTATGCTCATGGCGTACTCTTTCTTTGCCATCAGTCCGCCACCTCCATTTTTCTCCATGCAATCTCCGCAGATGATGTTGACTGCCTTTGTCGCTCTGATACTCTGTTTGCAGCAGGGACACACATACTTCCGTGTGCTGCTGCGCTTCGGCGGCTCTGTGCTGCCGCCTGTCTGTGTGCCGCCGTTCCCGGCCTTTCCTCCTGCGCTTGGTGGCGGTGTCCAGCCCCCGCCCCTGTTCATCTGTATCTCCGACCAGCCCTGCTCTATGATGTAGTCTATCAGCGCTTCGCTCGGCTCCGTCAGCGTCCACCCATATGTTGGGTGATGGGAGATAATCAGCCCCCGCCGTTCCGCTTCCTCTTTGAACTTCTTGTTGTGATAACTACCGCCCCGGCTGCAATCCTGTACCCCGTGTGCGAGGTTATACAGGTGTACGGCTTCGTGTACGATGGTTGCTACCACTTCCTCAATGGGCCGTTGCAGCGTCTCCGCGCCTATGTTCAGCTCGTGCCGCCGTTCCTCACCTTTCTGCTTCCAAATCTTGGACACGGTGACGTGTCCGTAGGCTCGTGGGGTAGACTGGATGGTAATAATTGGCTCCTCCAACTCCCCGCCGAACCAGTCCGTGTTGACCGCCCGGAAAATCTTTTCCAGGTAGCCCGCTGTCCTGCTGGTCTTGATGGTCTCTTTCATGTCTCGTCCTCACTTTCCCATACTAAAGTGTGAGTGTAGCATAGCTCGCTCGCGAGCTATGGTGATTACACCACGCATGGGAGAAGGCAGAGTGTCAAGACTGGCCGTCCCCCGCAAGGCCACTTGCGGTAAAAAAATGTCGCTTGGCGGCAGCGGGAAAACTGCCGCCTGTCATCCTTGGCGGCTGTTTTCCTGCAACAGAAAGCGTCATTTTTTTACTGGTCTTGACGCTCTGAATTCCCCATGCTACCCCGCCGCAGCGGAAAGCTCCCGTCTCCGCCGCAGCGGACACCGCACTTGCAGTCATGCGAAAAGTGTGGTAAAATTGGCAAAACGGAACGCCAAGGGCTGAAAACCCTCGGCGTTCGTTGCATTTATAGGACTTTTGAATATACACTTTCAAAAAGGAGAACCGCCATGAAAAAGTATCGCCGTCTCGATTGGTCTGACCGTCTCCGCATCGAAGCCCTGTATAACGCTGGCAATACCTGTAACCTCATAGCAAAACATCTCGGCTTTGCTCCGTCCTCCATCTACCGTGAAATAAAGCATGGCCTGTATGAACACATGGGCGCAGAAACCACAAAACGCCCGTGGCACTACTCCGCACAGATCGCGCAGGAGTATGCTGACTACCAGTCCACCGCAAAAGGCGCGGATATAAAGCTATCCGATAACCACGAATACGCAAAAGAGGTAGCCCGAAAGGTCAAGCTGGGCATCTCCATAGATACCATCGTGAACGTCAAAAAGAGAAGCGGTCAGTGGACTGTCAGCACCACCACCCTGTACCGCTACATAGACCGTGGCTATATCCCCGGCGTTACCAGTAAGCACCTGCCCGAAAAGCCGCATCGCAAACAGCGCAAATGCAGCACCGTCAAGGCTGCCCGTGCGCCTAAAGGTCTGCCCATAGACCGCCGCCCGGAGGATATAGCGAATAGAAAAACGTTCGGTCATTGGGAGTTTGATAGCGTCATTGGTAAGGCCAAGGGACAAAAGCAATCAATACTCACATTGACCGAACGTAAAACAAGATTTGAAATTATCTTCCGCGCCGCTTCCAAAACCAGCGCCGCTACCGTCTATGCCCTCAACAAGATTATCCGTCAATTCCCACAAGGCACATTCCAAACCATCACCGTGGATAACGGCTCTGAGTTCCAAGACTGCTACGGCATGGAGCATGACAAGCAGGGCAACAAGCGTCTGACCGTCTATTATGCCCATCCGTACAGCTCGTGGGAACGTGGCACGAACGAACGTAATAACCGTATCATCCGCCGCTACTTCCCCAAGGGCAAAAGCATGAACCGGCTGACGCAAAAGGACTGTGACAAGGTCGCTGCCAGCATTAACGCCATGCCCCGTAAAATCCTCGATTGGTGTACTGCTCAGGAACTATTTGAGCGAGAACTCGCTAATTTGCAAAATCCCCCACAAGTTGATTTATAAGAAACTTTTTGCGTTGGGCTTGACAATCTTCCTCGGGGTGAGTCGTGGAATTGACAGCAAATATCTAAGTTAACATAATGTGTAATTTTGAACAATGGAAATCTGCTGATTATAGGGCGGTGTGTGGCTTACATAACCACACACCGCCCGGATGCGATACCGCGATTATTGCAGCTTGGAGCAGACCTCGTCCACGGCGTCGTCAAGGGCGCAGGTCAGGCGGTGGAGGGTTTTGCCGGCCTGGGTCTTGCGGAACTTGGGCGAGGGACGAAGGGCGTTGTCCAGCAGGACGCCGACAGCCATGCCGGCGACCATTCCCTTGAGGAAAGTACACGTTTTCATCGTGTTCACCTCTTTTTCGTTGCATTTTTATCCTTTATCGGCCTGTGTACAGTATGCCCGGCAGAGGTGAAAAAATGCGAAAAAGACGGCGGTGTTTCTTGCCAAGCAGGGGCGGAATTGGTATAATACCATGAGACGATGTCAGACACTTGCGTAGATGTTGTTTATAGGTTATCTATACACTATTTATATGCCATTTGTCATTTTGCGTGCTCTTAGCGCGTGTATATGGGAGCGCAAAGGTAAAAAAGGAGAACATGATGTTTGATTTGGAATTGCAGCGGCGTATCCGCGAGAAAAAAACACCGTTGGCGCTGACGCTGGCGCCGGAGGCGGAGAAGCTGAATGGGAAGTTTGTGAAGAACTTTATCGATATGTTCGGCGACACGCCCATGGCCCAGGCGGAGGCGCTGCGGTATCACGGCACGACGCTGCTGGACGCGGTGGCGGGAAAGCTGCCCGCGGTGGTGCTGCGGGGCGGAGCGTATCTGCGCTCCTGTAACCTTGAAGCGGACGATCGCAGAACGCTCCTTAACGGTCTTGTATCCCTGCGCAACCTCCTGGGAAGAAAGCGGAGTTCCACATCTCGGGCAGTAAGGAACAATCTTGAAACCTTTGTATAACAGCTTCTTATCCCAGATTTTCTTAAGAGCCCACCACTCAGATTCAATGAAAT
>OHBJ01003334.1_pt1 | contig 10606 bp, 12 predicted proteins | sample 1577241 | NCBI WGS metagenome assembly OHBJ01 (sample SAMEA3541594, study PRJEB24748) | human gut metagenome | biome: human gut; feature: human-associated habitat; material: faeces | place: China | collected 2012
TCCGTCAAAGAGGACATCTTAACCCCTCCGGCAAAACCTTCGGTTTTGCCACCTCCCCTGTTAGGGGAGGCATGGGATTTCGGATAACGAACCTGGCTCCCCTAACAGGGGAGCTGGCACGGCGCAGCGCGCCGTGACTGAGAGGTTTTCTTTCTGTATGCAGCACAAAACCCGCCGCACGAGCGTTCGTGCGGCGGGTCGTTTTTTGATAGCTTATTCGAGCGAGAGAGTGCAGTCATGCCCCGTGTCGGTGCGGGCGATGAGCGCGGTGAGCTTTTCAAAGAGCGTTTCGCCCTCGCCCCGGCGCGCTTCGGCAAGCAGCGCCTCCATGCGCGGGCGGTTATTCGGGTGGCAGCGGCGCAGGAGCTTTTCATAGTAGATCACCGTGGCGCCGTAGCCGAAGTCCTCGCGGCTCTTTTCGGAGTTGAGCCAGCGGATGTGCAGCCGCGCGCCCGCCGGGATCTTGCCGATGCCACCGCCGAGCAGGTCGTTGAGCGCGTCAAGGCTGTGCACAGCCTCGTCCGGTCCTACGTCAAAGAGACGGTTGAACTCGCGGAACAGGCCGTCCATCGTGGAGAAGTTCGCCCCGTCGATCACAAGGGTACGGCGGCGACCGTCGCCCGGTTCGGCCGCTGCAGCTGCCGCGGTGCTCCGGCCTGCGCCCTTGCCGCCGGATTTCTTCGCTTTGAGCCTATCGATATAGTCCCGGAAGTCGGCGGTATAGAAGCTCTCCGGAATGCGGTTGGAGATCGCGTATCCGGCAAAGCCGCCGATCGAGCCGGTGATCACGCCGCCGAGCACGTCGGTAGCGTAGTGCACGCTGAGATAAATGCGCGAAACGCCCATGGCGAGCGCGAACAGCAGCGCCGTCCAGCTGATCTTTTTGTTGCCGCGGAGGAACACCGCAAGCGAGGCCGCCATTGCCGCGGTCATATGGCCCGAGGGGAAACTCTTGTCGCTTTCGGTATGCTTGCCGAGCATTTCCCAATACTGCTGGAAAATGCTGCCGTCGTGCGTATACGGGCGGGGCCGGGCGACGAGCGGTTTAAAGCAGACGTTTGTTACCAAAGCGCCGATGGCAAGCGCGAGCAGCATCGTTGTGCCGTATCGCCGCGTTTTGCGGAAAAGCATCAGCGCGATCGAGAGCAGGATGAGGAAGATACCGCCCTTGCCGAGGAGCGAAATGAACGAGAGGAACGGGGTGAAGAACCACCCGGCGGCGACGTAGAGCTGATGGATCGCGGTTGCGACCGCTTCGTCAAAGCCCGCGAAGGCCGTATTCAGCCACAGCGCCAGAGCCGTGAGTTGCATAAGCCGGACTCCTTTTTCTTTTAAATAATCGCATGGATATCTTTGGTATTATAACCGAGCCGCGCCGGAATTGCAAGTCAGCCGACGACACGCCCAAATACGCGCAGCTCGTCCCCCTCCGCCACACGGATTGGGGCATACCGGGGGTTGAGCGACACAAGCTCCACGCGCCCCGGAGCGCGCTCGAACCGCTTGCAGTACCCCGCGCCGTTATAGAGAAACACGCCGATCTCGCCGGAGCGGAGCGTTTCCTGGCGATGCACCCAGACGATCTGCCCGTGAACAAAGCGCGGCTCCATGCTGTCTCCGGCAATGCGCACGCCGAAGTCCGCGTTCGGCGATACCTCGTCGCCGACCTCGACGGTGTCGTAATCCGTCCCGTCGAGCAGCTCACCCGTACCGGCGGATACCGCCAGCCGGTAGAGCGGCAGCGTCCGCACGGCGCGCCGCTCCTCCGCGGGCGCAAACGCCGCGACGACATCCCGGATATGATAGAGACGGCAGAGCTCCACAAGCTGACGGGCGCTCGGCAGCGTTGTGCCGCGCTCCCACTTGCTCACCGCCTGCGTCCGCACCGGGAAGCCCGCCTCGGTGATATATTTTGCCACCTCCGTCTGGTTGTATCCCGCGGCGCGCCGCGCTGCCGCCAGACGCGCGCCGAAGCTGTTGTCGTCCATGGGCGTTCTCCTTCCTGTGGGTCTGAAATTTTCTATCTACAATATATAGGGTACTGCCAAAAAACGCAAGCCTTTTTCTCTTATAAAGCGAAAAGTTACCGCTTGATTTCGCTTATAAGGCGAATTATAATACAATTAATCGCTTGTAAGGAGAATTTTTCGGTATGGATGCGCTGAATATGCCTCTGGAGATGATCGCCGTATGCTCGCCGGACGGGGAGCTTTCCCCGGCGCGGTTCCGGCTGGAAACGGAAAGCGGCGAGCGCGTCACGGTGCGCATCCGTCAGATCCGCCGCCGAGAGGAGATCCGGCTCATGGGCGTGGAATCGATCCGGTTCGACTGTCTGGCGCTGCTGGGCGGACAGCTGCGGCGCTTTGAGCTGCGCTACGGCGTGCGCGCGCACCGCTGGACGTTCTGGCAGTTTCTCGACCGGGATGTTCCCGCGGACCGATAGATAATCTACATATGTGACAAATTCAAAAATCTGTTGCAGCTTTTTAGCGGCGTTCCGGGTTGCAAAGCAGAAAAATTGCTATATAATGTGGTACATTGTAAATTCTTCCGTTATGGGGTGGTTCGCATTCGCTGGGACGTTTTCTTCCTGCTCTGGGCAGGGATGATGGTTTTTCATCTGGTCACATATTTCGGCTCGCAGTATCTTGAGGGTGAGCCGCACACCGTGGGCGGCGCGCTCGACGAGCGCATTCCGTTCCATCCCGGATGGATCTATATTTACAGCTCCTGGTTCGTGCTGCTGCTCGGCGTGCCGGCACTGCTCAACATCGTTGCGCCGGAGCTCTGTCTCAAATACATGCTCGCGCACAGCATTGACCAGCTTTTGAGCAACATCATTTATCTGATCTACCCGACGACGTTTGAACGCCCCGTACCGCCGAAGAAGGGGCTGACCGGCTTCGTCATCGGTACGGTGTACGGCGCAAACCACCGCTTTCTCAACTGCGCGCCGAGCGTGCACTGCTCGGTGTCGTTCCTCTTCGCATTTGCCGCGCTCGCCGCGCCCATGCTGCCGCTGTGGCTGCGGCTGGTGATCGTTGTGTGGTCGCTTGCGATCGTCGCATCGACGATGCTCGTCAAGCAGCACATGGTCATCGACGCCGTGACCGCGCTGCCGGCCGCCGCAGTCTGCTGGCTGCTCGCAGGGCTGGTGAACTTCTCTTCTCTTGCCGCAAAGTTTTCTTAAATAAAATCGTCCGCCGCATTCCGATGGAATGCGGCGGATATTTTTCGTTTTTCCTTTATTTCAGGGCGCGGCGCAGCGCGTCGGCGACGGTCTGCACCGTCTCGCGCGTGAGATACGGATGCATCGGGAGGCTCAGCACCGTGGCGCACAGCTTCTCCGTCACCGGGCAGGGAATGTACTGCTTCAAGCCGTCAAACGCCTGCTGGGTGTGCATCGGCTTCGGGTAATATACCATGGTGGGAATGCCCTGCGCTTTGAGCTCGGATTGCACGCGGTCGCGCTCTTCCCGGCTGCGCAGCCGGAGCGTATACTGTGCCCAGCTCGAATACCAGCCCTCCGGCACGACCGGCAGAATCGCCGGGATACCGGCGAGCGCTTCGTTGTACATGGCCGCTGCCGCGTTCACGTCCGCGAGCTCATACTTTTCAAAGGCGTCCATCTTCACGAGCAGGACCGCCGCCTGGATCGTGTCGAGACGGGAGTTCATGCCGATGCGGACGTTGTCGTATTTGAAAGAGCCCTTGCCGTGGACGCAGAGGGAGCGGATCATGGCCGCCGTCTCGTCGGAATCGGTGAACACCGCACCGCCGTCGCCGTAGCAGCCGAGGGGCTTCGCGGGGAAGAAGGACGTGCATGCCGCGTCGCCGAAAGCGCCGTTGCGCTTGCCGTGCAGCATGCCGCCGAAGCCCTGCGCCGCGTCCTCCAGGAGGAGCAGGCCGTGCTTTTTGCACACGGCGGCGACCGCCTCATGGTCTGCGGGCAGACCGAAGAGATCGACGTCCACCACGGCCTTCGGCGTGAGTTTTCCTTCCGCAATAACGGCTTCGATGGCCGCCTCAAGACTTTTCGCGTCCGCATTGAACGTATCGGCGCAGACATCATAGAATACCGGCGTGCCGCCCATGGTGGAGACGGCCTCGCCCGAGGCGAAGAACGTGAAGTCCGGCACGAACACGGCGTCGCTGGGGCCGACGCCCCACGCCATCATGCACAGCTCCAGCGCGTCGGTGCCGTTGCCGCAGGTGATGCAGTGCTTCCGCCCGACGTAGGCGGCAAGACGCTCCTCAAGCGTTTTCACCTGCTCGCCGCTGATGAAATGCGCGCCGGACGCCACGGCGATCATGGCCGCGTCCATCTCCGGCTTCAAAACCTCATACTGCTTTTGCAGATCACGAAATTGCATTAGTCCTTTACCTCCGTAAGTCCGTTTTCGCCCTCGCGGTATTTCCGGCCGCATTTGGGGCAGTTCAGTCCATTTTTCAAAAGCTCGCCGCATTCGCACGCCCAGCCGCAGCGCCGCGCCGGAACTACCGAGAAGACTAAAACAGAAGACATTATACCCATCAGCGAAGAATCGTTAGAGTTGATTGGCTACTCACCGGAGAAAAAAGGTCTGGTGTTCAAAGGATTAAAAAAGTGTTGGACACAAGTTCCTCTGAAAGAATGGCTCATATCTGCCGGAATTACCAAACACATAACCTTTCACTCATTCCGCAGGACATACGCAACTCTTCAAGCAGCAGCCGGTACAGATCCTCGTACCATTCAAAGTAATATGGCACACAAGAGCATTACTACAACGCAGCGTTATATGAAAGTTGTGGACAGCAACAAGGTGGAAGCAAGCAAGAAAATATCATTGATCCGAAAAGGCTAATACAGCCTGATTTTATTACACTGAATAGGCTTAGAGTATGATTACTGAGTATGATTTATACTTTAAGCCTATATTTTCTTAAAATAGTGCTGTTTAACTGCGCTTATCTGCAACTATTTGAAATAGTGCGTCTAACTTTGTGACATCAATCATTTCAAATAATAACAGTCTATGGCACATAATAATCAAAATCACACCAAGAGGGCAAGTTTCATTCTTGCCGTGGCAGTTAACTTATACGCTGTAATCGCCACCTACCTTTATAAAAACTTTCAGATAAATCTGATGGATTACGCCACTCCTATTATATTGTGGACGGTCGGAATTATACTCACGTGTGCAATAGTGCAGCGTTATTTTGAGAATTTTTTTGCCTTCATCGACATAGATTTTTCTTTTGGCAAGCAAATCATTTCAAACTCGGCTATCCAAGAACCGCTAATAGAAAAGTCCGTTACTGAAGAATTGTCTGTCTGTAAGGAAACAACAATCATTGAAGAAACGCCCTTCGTTGAAGAGCCGACTGTCAATAAAAATGTAATCCACACCTTTGTTGATAATTATGAGGAACGACTTGCCGAAGTTGAACGTGAGAAAGCCGCTAAACAGAAAGAAATTTTGAATGCCATCCACGAATATACCACATTTGTAATGGCTGAGTATTTTACAAAAGAAGACCTTGCCGCCCTTCATGAAAATATCGAGTACCTGACACATGGTCAGACTGATTTATACAAACCCATCCGGTCAAAATCAGACAATCCTATCAAGTCCATTGATTTAAGGCATTTTGCATGGAATATCGGTGAGCGTTTGAATCTCAAACTGGAAGACAGAGCAAAATTCATACACATTCTTTTTCCACACGAACTGAAAGATGCAACACTGGAGTATCTGGCTAAAAATCTGCGCACCCAAGATAGCTGTCGAATTCCTCTTGACATTCCTAAAAATGGAGATTATCACTTCAACTGTATGCGAAAAACAGATGCGTAGTCAGTCCTATTCTACCAACTAAAATGATTTGATACGGAACGGCACAATTACTTCTGACTGACGATTCCCTGTGTAACATCATTCTATTGTTTTGCAGCATGTTAAATATTAAAATTTATATGACATGCTAACAAAAGGACTGACTTTTAATGACCTGCCCGAAGTTGTAGGCGAACTGTGCGAGAGAATCGCAAGTATGGAAAATTTGCTGAATGAGAAACTTAATCAGCAACACGAAGTAAAGGAGAACACACACGTTCCCATGACAGTAGAAGAAGTATGCAGCTATCTCGGCATCTCCAAATCCTCGTTCTACTACAAAGCCAAGCATGGCGGTATCCCTGTCATCAAGCAAGGGAAACATCTCTTTATCTATCGTGACGAACTGGACAAATGGTTGGAAACCGGCAGAAAGGGAAATGCTCCAATGAGCATAGAAGAGGAACACGCCCGAATATTGGCTTCAACCCGACATAAGGCTGCAACTAAAAACTGGTAGGATATGGAAAAAACAAACAAGAAGATTCCTACCACAGAGGAACTGAACGCTTGTATAAAAGAGTCAGTGGTGAGTGTAACCGATGTATATGAGCAGCCTCCTGTTGTATTGATGGTCGGTGATGCCACTATCGGGACTTTGGGAAATTTCAGTGCTTCCATTGGCAAGGCTAAGAGTAAAAAGACTTTCAATGTATCGGCTATTGTTGCTTCGGCATTGTGCAATGGCACAGTACTTCATTATCGGGCATCGTTTCCCGAAGGCAAACGGAAAATTCTTTATATCGACACCGAACAGGCAGAATACCATTGCAAAAAAGTCTTGGCTCGCATTTTACAAATGGCAGATTTCCCAAATGATAAAAATGCGGACAACCTGATTATGCTTGGGTTGCGCAAATACTCTCCTGAAATGAGGTTGGCAATAGTTGGACAAGCCATAGACTCAATCCCAGATTTAGGATTGGTGATTATTGATGGCATCCGTGATTTTCTTTATGACATCAATTCGCCCAATGAATCCACGGAAATCATATCCAAGTTTATGCAGTGGACGGATGACTACCAAATTCATATCCACACCATTCTTCATCAGAACAAGAATGATGAACACGCACGCGGGCACATTGGCACGGAACTCAACAACAAGGCTGAAACTGTGATGCAGGTGGAAGTGGACAAAGAGGACAAATCTATCAGCGTAGTTGAAGCCATCCATATCCGTGACCGAGAGTTTGAACCTTTTGCATTCCGCATCAACGAAGCCGCCTTACCGGAACTGGTAGAATCCTATATTGCCAAAGAGAAGAAGAGAGGACGACCAACCAAAGAAGAGTTTGATCCGTACAGAGACATTGCCGAATCTGTACATCGGACAGCATTGGATGCCACTTTCTCCAATGGCAGTATCGCCAATTATGCTGACTATGTGCAACGACTGAAAGACGGCTATGCTCAACAAGGCATAAAACTCGGCTATAACAAAGCCGTAAAAGTCGCCACCTTTTTAAGCAATAAGCGAATGGTCACCAAAGATGGGAAGGAATACTGTTTTAATCGGGATTACCATTACTAAAGGTGCGCAAGGTTTGCAGTTCTTACAATTATTCGACTTTACTTTATTCTTGGGACGTACATATAGGAATAAAGCGTAGCTGGCTGATAGAAATAATTTTCATCTCAGATTTTCAGTCTCTATTCCTATTCTTTGTACACATCCAAGAAGTTAGGTAAGACGAAAACAACAGGTATCTGTTGCGAGATATGCCAAGGTATAACCTCACTGCGTTATGGTTGTACATTGGCGCTCTCGCCTGTTCACTCAGTTCACAGGTGCGGTACTCGCAGGCTCGCACCTAATCGTAACAATTATAGCTATTTATATGGAACAAAATATTGAAATACAAACACAATCCGCAGAGGAGGATAAAGAAACAAGGAACGTCTTTATCGGAGCTAAAGTAACTCCAAGTCAGAAGGAGTATATAAAATCACAGGCTGAAAAATGCGGTATGACTGTAAGTGATTACTTGCTTGCCTGTGCATACAACTACCGGCCAAAACCAAGGCTTTCAAAAGAAGAAACAGACCTATTACAAAATTTGGACAACTACCGGTCTGACCTTGTAAAATACACTTCCGCACTTCACGGAATGTCCACAAAGCAACGAATGATATTGTTCAATCAGGTACCGTTCATGGTCGGCTGGCTCAAAGAACTTGGAAATATTGCTGAAAGTGTCTGCCAATTTCTGAATGCCGTAAAAGTACGGTCTTGCCCTTAGCCTCGCCGAGCACCTCGTTGTTGTCTAACGAAAAATCCGAAGAACTATGATAGCAAAGGCTAAAGCAATATCGCACGGAATAAACGATATTCGTTACATCACCGGTGAATCTGCCAAAAAGAAACACCCCGAGAAAATCTATCGGATATTGGACAATATACTCCCTTCCCATCTGGACGCTATGGGTATATGGAACTCCATGCAACTGACCTTATCACGCTTCAAACCTATCAAGAACTCTGTCATCAGAATCGAGCTAAGTCCCTCTGTCGAACATACCCGTTTCTTCGACATCGAAGACTGGCAAAAGCTCTGGCAGGATTTTGTTGCTGAGTTTGACAAACAAGTGTTTACAGGCAAGGACGGAAAAGTCCGCTCCAGTCAAACCAATCTGGCTAACAGCAAATACTCTGTTTGGCTACATAAAGAATCCGCGGGTGAAGTACCACACCTTCATGCCGCTGTCTGCCGTTTGGATGAAGACGGTAACATCAACAACGACCACAACATTCATCTTCGTGCGCAGCGTGCTGCCGAGCGAGTAGCAAAGAAACGAGGTTGGACAACGGCTGCCGAGGTAAGGATTGCCAACATTCATCAAGTTAATCGGGATTGCATGAGTATTTTGAAAGCAATGCCAAAGTGGTCTTGGGAAAATTACAAAGCTGCCCTCATACAAAAAGGATATACTGTACATGAAAGGTTGGACAAGAAAGGCGTGATTCGTGGTTATGTTATCCGAAAAGGGAATGCCAAATACAAGGCTTCCGAATTGGGAGTTGCCCGAAACCTGATGGCTTCAAAACTGGAGCATACTTGGCAGAAGTTACATCATCAACCCAATGTCGCTATGAACAATATCCAGCTGCCAGCTCTGCCTACATTGGCAGACAAATCGGCAAGGTCGGTGGAGTATTATACCGGCTATCGCCCAGATACGGTTTCTTATACCCTCACTCATTCAGGACAAGAACAGCGTTTCTATATTCCTGAAAAAGTGCTTGAATGTTTCAATGATGAGTTTGATTACAGAGATATCGAGAACAGTCAGGAACTCACCGATATGGCTGTTGCACTATTCATCGGACTGCTTGAAACGCCCAATGTTGCCACTGGAGGCGGTGGTTCTCAAAGTGATTTACCTTGGAGAGATAAAAACGAGGACGATTTGCAATGGGCACGAAGATGCGCTCGTGCCGCCATTCGTACCCTTGGAAAGAAACCTAAAACAGGATTAAAACGATAAGCCATGAAAGAGAAATTTGATTTCACAGCAGAAATGAATGAAGCGAAGACGGTAAAAAACAATCCTCACAACGATTTTTTAGAGGAAGAAAACCGCCTGCTTGATTTAAACGTAAAGGAACTGGCCAAGCTGAATGACAATGTGCATGAGTTACGAACGAAAGTTGAAATCCTGTCCGAATCTATCCAGAAGTGTGAACCATATATTTCAGACGAAATGCAGAACCTGGCTCTAAAATTCGGGGCTACCCTTCTCTGTAATTTTGTCGGTCAGATAGAGAACAAATGCAAAGAAGCCGAGCGAAGAATTAAGAAAGCTGCCAACTTCATTCCCATCCCGGTCACCGCATTTTACATCACCATTATAATACTGGTTGCTCTATCTTCTTTTTTCGTCTGCATAATCGTGGCTAATGCTGAGATTTTACACTCGGCTGTGATTTGGAAGGCTGTGGCTTGGTGTTCTGCCGTGGCTGTTTTAGGGATTGTAATAACGGTTTTCCTGCCCAAAGTGCTGAAATAGACATTGAAAAACAAAAACTTGCGTAAGTATCAAAAAACTATTACCTTTGCACTGCGTAAAAATACTCAATTCACCGCGTAAAATGTAAAGCCATGTATAAAAGAGCAGAATATCAGATAATTAAAAACAGGCTTGAAGAGCCAAGAAAGTTTATCCAAGTCGTTATGGGAGCACGCCAAATAGGAAAAACTACGGTTGTAAAACAAGTTTTGAAAGATTTGGATGCACCATATCAATTCTACTCGGCAGACAATGTTCCTGCCACAAATAGCGCATGGATTTCCGATTGTTGGTCTGCTGTCCGAAGTTTGAAAGAAAGCAACGGATGGGAAAGTGTTATTCTCGTAATAGACGAGATACAGAAAATTTTCAATTGGAGTGAAGCTGTCAAGAAAGAATGGGATAGCGATTCTTTCAATGACGTCAATGTGAAGGTGTTGTTGCTTGGCAGTAGTCGTGTTTTGCTTGAAAAAGGATTATCGGAATCTCTTGCCGGACGATTTGAGGAAATTCGTATGAGCCATTGGAGCTATACCGAAATGAGCGATGCCTTCGGTTTGTCGCTTGATCAATATATTTTCTTTGGTGGCTATCCTGGAGCCGTTTCACTTATTGGTGACGAGGAACGTTTTCAGCAGTATATCCAATCGGCAATAATTGATGCTACAATCAATAAAGACACCCGAAAATGTGGAGACTGATTCTTCTACAAC
>OHBJ01003336.1_pt1 | contig 10602 bp, 9 predicted proteins | sample 1577241 | NCBI WGS metagenome assembly OHBJ01 (sample SAMEA3541594, study PRJEB24748) | human gut metagenome | biome: human gut; feature: human-associated habitat; material: faeces | place: China | collected 2012
CATACCCGGCAACCCGGATAATCACGCAGCAACGTAAGAATCAGTACGCGCAGAGTCACATCCCAGCCCATCTTCGCACCGCCCTGGCGCCGTTCGTCAAAGAGACATTTTCCTCTTTCTACCCACCAACTCTCAAATCTTGTAATAATCATACAAATATTACCTCCAATATGGATATTTAACGCATAAATAACTAAAAAAACGTTTTAGAAAATTATAGCAACAAGGGGAGGGAAAGTAAAGGAAGGAATAAAGTTTAGTTTCGAACTGTGATTATGTCGAAAATAAATTAGATATTTTGTGCTATTTTTACCAAAATATCAACTAAACAAACTAAAACCTCCTGTGGATTGACAAAGTATTTTAATGGTGGTATGCTAAATCATGAAAATACTATATGCAATAACAAAAACGTTTTTGTAAATTTTAGGAGGGTACAGAACATGAAAAAAACTTTATTTGCAATTACCATGGCAGCTTTCACCGCAATGTCGCTGGCAGCATGCGGTTCCGGTTCAGGAAAGACAGATACCACAGCTGCGGCTGGAACAGAGGCGGCAAAAGAAGCAGGGGATGCTAAGAAGGAAGAGACAGGAGCGCCTGCGGCGGCAAGCGGCGACAGCATCAAGCTTACATGGAGCGAGGTAAACGGCGAGGACTACGGCGCCACTGTGGGAGCAAAGGAGTTTGCAAAGAAGATTGAGGAACTGTCCGGCGGACAGATCACGGTTGAGCTTTACCTCAACGGTACTCTTGGCAATGAGAAGGAGAGCATGCAGGGAATCCAGATGGGCACCCTGGATATATTCAGAGGAAACGCTTCCTCCCTTTCCAACTACGGCGCTGATAAAATCAGCCTGAGCGGACTTCCTTTCCTGTTTAAGGACATGGATCAGTTCCAGGAGATGGCGGTCAGCAGCCTGGGCCAGGAATTACTGGCATCTGTTGACGAGGCGGACTGCGGCTATGTGGCCCTGGGCTGGCTCACAGAGGGACCGAGACACATGTTCATCACGGAAAATACATATAAGAAGTTAGGCAACCCCTCTGAGTTCTCACTGGATATGATGAACGGCTTAAAGATGAGGGTTCCGGAGACAGACCTGATGGTCAATACCATGACGGCATTAAAGGCATCCGCAACACCCATTGCATACTCCGAGCTTTACACTTCTTTACAGTCAGGCGTTGTTGACGGGGCGGAGAATGACGTGATTAACTACATGGCTAATTCCTATAACGAGGTTGCGCCTTATTTCATTCCGGATGCACATACCTTTGGCTGCGGCGTGATCCTGATGAACAAGGACAGATGGAACTCCATGACAGAAGAGCAGCAGGGCTGGATGAAGGAAGCGGCCGAGGCAGCAGGCAGGACATGTTACGAGTATAACCAGGAGAAGATTCAGGCTACCTTTGACAGCTTTGAGGAAAAGGGCGTGACAAAGCTGGAGGTTGCCGACCTGGACAAGTGGTCAGAGGCGTGTGAGAGCGTCTACTCCTCCTATGATGCGGATTCACAGGCAATCATTGAAAAGCTTAGGAATGCAGAGTATTAATCAGAGATGGTCCTGACGGTACGTGAATAACTGTAAAAGGGTGCTGCGGATAATCCCGGCAGCATCCTTTTCTTTTAAGGAAAAGGAAAATTTATGGACGGATTAAAAAAATTCAAAGAATTATGGGAGTCGGTGGATAAGGTGGTATTCGGCATTGTAAAACATGTCTGCGTCCTTATGCTGGGCGCCCTGGTGGCAATCGTATTTTATATTTTTGTGGGGCGGTATTTCATACATAAATCCCCGATGTGGGGAGAGCCCATGTCCCTGTTCCTGCTGACCTGGATGAGCATCCTTGGTTCTTCCCTGGTGTTGCGCACGGATGAACATCTGAAAGTGACCATGTTTGACGAGAAGATGAGTAAGGGTGCCCTTCTTGTGACGGACCTGCTTGCAACCGCATGTATCTTTGCCTTTGCCGTGTTCATGTTTGTGTACGGCAGACAGCTGATGCAGCAGGCCAGGACCAATACCATGGCAGGCGTTAATATTCCCTATGCGTGGATGTATCTGTCCCTTCCGGTGACAGGGGTCCTGTATGTTCTGGCATTGATTACACAGTGGACAAGGAGGATTGGTGAGTGATGAGTACGACAGTTGCTGCAACATTGTTATTAATAGGTCTGTTCCTTGTTCTGGTATTCCTTCGGGTGCCCATCGTATACGCCATCGGTATCGCGTCCCTGGCTGATTTCTTTTACCTGGGCATCAATCCCATGCAGATGGCCCTTAAGTTTGTGGGAAACCTGAACTCTTATACGCTGCTGGCGGTCCCCTTCTTCATCCTGATGGGGGAACTTATGAGCGCTGGCGGGATTACGGATACCCTGATTGATTTTTCAAAGGAACTGGTAGGCTGGTTCAGGGGCGGCGCGGCCATGGTCAATGTGGTTGCCTCCTTTTTCTTCGGAGGCATCTCCGGATCCTCCTCGGCTGACTGTGCATCCCTTGGACCGATTGAGATTAAGATGATGGAGGACCAGGGATATGACAGGGATTTTGCCACCTGTCTTACCATGGCAAGCTCCGTGGAAGGCATCCTGGTGCCTCCCAGCCAGAACATGGTCATCTTCACCCTGGCTGCTTCCGGCGTCACAAGCGTTTCCATCGGCCAGCTGTTCCTGGCAGGCTATGTTCCCGGCGCGGTGCTGTCCATTGTATTGATGGTCTATTCTTACTATGTGTCTGTTAAGATGAACTATCCTGTAACGGGAAGGTTTGACCTGAGGGCCTGCCTGCGCGCGTTCAGCAGGGCCGTATGGGGTATGCTCTCCGTGCTGTTTGTGGTGGTGGGTGTCATCACCGGTGTGTTTACCACGACGGAATCAGCTGCCTGCGCAGTGGTGTGGTCCATGGTGGTGGGCCTGTTTATTTACAGAGGTTTCAGCTTTAAGGATATTCCCCGTATTTTCAACAATGTCACCATGACGCTTGGAAAGGTGCTGATCCTTCTGGGCGTGTCAGGCGCATTTACATACCTTCTGACCTACCTTAAGGTGCCGTCCATTGTATCCGAAGCCCTGTTCAGCCTGACGGACAATAAGATCCTGATCCTCATCATGCTGAACATCCTGATGCTGTTGCTGGGCTGCATGATTGAGATGGCCTGCCTGATCCTGATGCTGACACCGGTCATCCTTCCAATCTGGATGTCCCTTGGGTTATCACCCATCCACCTGGGTGTGGTGATGGTGCTGAACCTTGGTATCGGCCTTCTGACGCCTCCGGTAGGTTCCACCCTGTTTATCGGAAGCGCCATCTCGGGGATTAAGATTGAGAAGCTGGCAAAATCAATGATTCCATTTTACATTGTAATGGGCATTGCGCTGGTCATCCTTACTTACTTCCCGCAGAGTTTTATGTGGCTTCCTAATATGGCGATATAATGCGGTAACATAATGCGGCGGTATGATATGGCGATATTGATATAACGGTTTAATATAAGGTTTTGAATGGAGGGACATACCATGTCACAATGGAATAATGACGAAGAATTATTTACCCTGATGAAAGAAAAGCTTTACACCCCGGTGGTGGGGGATATCCTGGACCAGATGGGATATAAGCACCAGTTCCTTCCGGCTGCCATCCGGCCCCTGGAGGCCCTGGTACCGGCGGATGCGTTTGTTGACATTGGAGCTTCGACTCCTTTCTCAAGAAATGCCGCAACCTCTGTTGTGGCATTTCTTGTTTTCTCCCTCCCACGCTGTCCCCTGCGGCCTACGATCCTTCCGCCCTTCCAGAGGCCGGGCTGCGCACATCCCGGCATTCCGGCCATACCGGCCCCGGCACTATAGCGTGAGGTGCCTCATCTTCCGCCGCACCGTCTCTTCTCCGGCATCTTCCCGCATCCCTGCGGACAAGCAGCCTCACAGTCAGCCACAGCCCTCTCAGTCACGATACCGGGCCGTCCCTTCCTGCTATGGTCACGGCACGACACGTCACGGCGGTACCAGGGCAACGATGTCTTGCCGCTGATGGGGCAGCAAGCGGCACGCCTGCCTCTGGATACGGACGCTCCGTCCTCACGATATGTAGGCCGCACGGCCCCGATCCAACTATTTTTCGTTGAAAAAGCCTGCCGTCACCAGTAGTCTGGGCCTGCAACATGCCGAAGGGCAGTTTCTGTTAATAATCCTTCTGTACAGATCATTCAGGTCGGAGGTTGCAAAACGTCCGCCATCCAGCTGTACCATAGGACGCAGATCGGGAGGAATGACAGGAACCACATCCATGATCATCCACTCCGGCTTATTACCGGACTCACGGAAAGCTTCTACAACTTCCAGTCTCTTAATGATGCGGGCACGCTTCTGACCGGAGGATTCCTTCAGGCCGGTCTTCAGTTCTGCTGCATCCTTCTCCAGGTCAATGGCCTGCAGCAGCTCTTTGATAGCCTCTGCACCCATGCCTACACGGAACTTGTTGCCCCAGGTCTCTCTTGCATCCTGATATTCCTTCTCAGACAACACTGCCTTGTACTCAAGGTTGGTGGTTCCCGGATCCAGAACAATATAGGAAGCGAAGTACAGAACCTTTTCCAGGATTCTGGGAGACAGATCCAGGATCAGACCCATACGGCTGGGGATACCTTTGAAGTACCAGATATGGGATACCGGAGCAGCAAGCTCGATATGTCCCATACGCTCTCTACGTACGCTGGCTTTGGTAACTTCTACACCACATCTGTCGCAGACAACGCCCTTATATCTGATCTTCTTATATTTACCACAATGACATTCCCAGTCTTTGCTGGGTCCGAAGATTCTCTCACAGAACAGACCGTCTCTCTCGGGTTTCAGTGTTCTATAGTTAATTGTCTCCGGCTTTAATACCTCGCCATGGGACCACTCCCGGATTTTCTCCGGGGAAGCTAATCCGATCTTGATGGCATCAAATGTCATAGGCTGATAGGTTGTTTCATTTTTTGTTTCTGACATTAATGGCACTCCCTTCTATACAAAGCATTAAAATTCATCATCACTGCCGTCAAAGCTATCATCGGTGTAATCGTCTTCCACATAGTCGTCTTCGGAATTCACCAGTTCGCCGTTGTCGTCAAACTCCTGTGACTGATAGCCCATCTCGCCAAGGGAACCCTTGTCGTAATCGTCATCATACTTACGATCACCCTCCATCTCATAACGGTAATCGGTATCACCGTAATCGACGGTCTCCATGATCTCGACCTCGGTCTGATCCTCACGCAGCACTCTGACATCCAGACCCAGTGCCTGCAGCTCTTTCAGCAGAACCTTGAAGGACTCGGGAATACCGGGCTCAGGGATATTGTCTCCCTTAATGATTGCTTCGTAAGTCTTAACACGACCAACCACATCATCGGACTTCACTGTCAGGATCTCCTGCAGGGTGTAGGATGCACCATACGCCTCCAGAGCCCATACTTCCATCTCTCCGAAACGCTGGCCACCGAACTGAGCTTTACCACCCAGAGGCTGCTGTGTTACCAGGGAGTACGGTCCGGTAGAACGTGCGTGGATCTTATCGTCTACCAGATGATGCAGTTTCAGGTAATGCATGTGTCCAATGGTTACGGGACCATCGAAGTATTCACCGGTTCTACCGTCACGCAGACGTACCTTACCGTCTCTGGAAATGGGAACTCCCTTCCATACACCTCTGTGGTCTCTGTTCTCAGACAGATACTGCATAACTTCAGGGAGAAGCTCCTCACCATGCTTGCTGGTAAAGGTCTCTCCGGACCAGGGCTTACCGTCTGCGGTAGTCTCCTGACCCTTTTCCTTCCACTCTGCACTCTCTGCATCGTCGAAAGGAAGATTTACATAATCGTTGGCAAGATCCAACGTATCCATAATATCTTTCTCGTTTGCGCCATCGAAGACAGGGGTTGCCACATTGAAGCCCAGTGCCTTGGCAGCCAGGGAAAGGTGGATCTCCAGGACCTGTCCGATATTCATACGGGAAGGCACGCCCAGAGGATTCAGCACGATGTCCAGAGGACGTCCGTTGGGCAGATAAGGCATATCTTCTACAGGAAGCACGCGGGAAACGACACCCTTGTTACCATGACGGCCTGCCATCTTATCACCAACAGAGATTTTTCTCTTCTGCGCAATGTAAATGCGGACTGCCTGGTTTACTCCGGGTGCCAGCTCATCGCTGTTCTCACGGGTAAATACCTTGGCATCCACTACAATACCATATTCACCATGAGGTACCTTTAAGGAGGTATCTCTTACTTCTCTTGCCTTCTCACCGAAGATGGCACGCAACAATCTCTCTTCCGCAGTCAGTTCAGTCTCTCCCTTAGGAGTAACTTTACCCACCAGGATATCACCGGCACGAACCTCTGCACCGATACGAATGATACCTCTGTCATCCAGATCCTTCAGTGCATCGTCACCGACACCGGGAACATCACGGGTGATCTCTTCCGGTCCCAGCTTGGTGTCACGGGCTTCTGCCTCATACTCCTCGATATGAACGGAAGTATAAACATCGTCACGTACCAGTCTCTCACTTAACAGAACCGCATCCTCGTAGTTGTAACCTTCCCAGGTCATGAAACCGATCAGAGGGTTCTTACCCAGTGCCAGCTCACCTTCGGAAGTGGAAGGTCCGTCTGCAATGACCTGTCCCTGTGCCACATGATCGCCCTTGAATACGATAGGCTTCTGATTGTAGCAGTTGGACTGGTTACTACGGGAGAATTTGGTCAGATGGATCTCTTCCTTCTCACCGTCATCATAATCAATGCGGATAGTCTTGGAAGATACATAACTGATGGTTCCCGCTTTCTTGGCTACCACGCAGACACCGGAGTCTACTGCTGCCTTTTCTTCCATACCGGTACCTACTACAGGTGCTTCGGTGCTCAGAAGAGGCACGGCCTGACGCTGCATGTTGGATCCCATCAGCGCACGGTTCGCATCATCGTTCTGCAGGAAAGGAATCAGTGCAGTAGCCACAGAGAATACCATTCTCGGGGATACATCCATGTAATCAAACATTTCCCTGGGATATTCCTGTGTCTCATCCAGATAACGTCCGGAGACGGATTTTCTCACGAAATGTCCTTCTGCATCCAGTGCTTCGTTCGCCTGTGCTACATGGTAATTATCTTCTTCGTCCGCAGTCATATAGACTACTTCGTCGGTAACGCGGGGGTTCTTGGGATCGGACTTGTCGATCTTACGATAAGGAGCCTCTACGAAACCATATTCATTAATTCTTGCATAACTTGCAAGAGAGTTGATCAGACCGATGTTAGGACCTTCGGGAGTCTCGATAGGACACATTCTTCCGTAATGGGAATAATGTACATCTCGAACCTCGAATCCGGCACGATCTCTGGACAGACCGCCGGGGCCCAGTGCAGACAGACGTCTCTTGTGGGTCAGCTCACCCAAAGGGTTATTCTGATCCATAAACTGAGACAGCTGGGAAGATCCGAAGAATTCCTTCACTGCTGCGGTTACGGGTTTGATATTGATCAGAGACTGGGGAGAGATCTCCTCAGCATCGTGTGTGGTCATACGCTCGCGTACCACTCTCTCCATTCTGGACAGACCGATACGATACTGGTTCTGCAGCAGTTCACCTACCGCACGGATACGTCTGTTGCCCAGATGATCGATATCGTCATCATTGCCCAGACCATACTCCAGATGCATGTTATAGTTAATGGAAGCCAGAATATCTTCCTTGGTAATATGCTTGGGTACCAGTTCATGTACATTCTTCTTGATCGCTTCTGCCAGCTTCTCGGGATCATCGCCGAACTCTTCCAGGATCTGTGCCAGAACCGGATAATATACCAGCTCATGAATACCGAAATCTCTGGGATTGCAATCTACATAATGAGTCAGATCTACCATCAGGTTCGACAGTACCTTTACGTTCTTCTCCTCTGTCTGAATATATACGAAAGGAACGGCGCTGTTCTGAATGGTATCTGCCAGCTCTGCGGTCACCTTGTCTCCTGCGGATGCGATCACTTCACCGGTGGAAGGATCTACCACATCTGCAGCCAGGATCTGATGACGGATACGATTCTTCAGAGCTAACTTCTTATTGAATTTATATCTGCCGACTTTGGCTAAATCATATCTTCTGGGGTCGAAGAACATAGCGTTGATCAGGCTTTCTGCACTTTCAACACTTAAAGGCTCACCGGGACGGATCTTTTTATATAACTCTAACAGACCCTCCTGATAATTCTCAGCAGTGTCCTTGGTAAAGCTTGCCTCGATCTTAGGTTCGTCACCGAAGAGTTCGCGGATCTCGTCATTGGTACCGATGCCCAGTGCACGGATCAATACAGTGATGGGAACCTTACGGGTTCTGTCCACGCGTACATAGAAGACATCGTTGGAATCCGTCTCGTACTCCAGCCATGCTCCACGGTTCGGGATCACGGTACAGGTGAACAGCTTCTTACCGATCTTATCATGTCCGATTCCGTAGTAGATGCCGGGAGAACGAACCAACTGGCTGACGATAACACGTTCCGCGCCGTTGATCACAAAAGTACCGGTCTCAGTCATCAGCGGAAGATCGCCCATGAAAATCTCATGCTCACTGATCTCTTCCTTCTCCTTGTTATAAAGGCGAACCTTAACCTTAAGAGGTGCTGCGAATGTAGCATCTCTCTCTTTACACTCTTCGATAGAATACTTCACGTCGTCTTTGCAGAGTTCAAAATCCACAAATTCCAGACTTAAGGCACCGCTGTAGTCAGCGATCGGAGAGATGTCGTCAAAGACTTCCTTCAAGCCTTCGTCTAAAAACCACTGATAAGAGTCCTTCTGGACCTCGATCAGGTTGGGCATCTCTAAAACCTCTTTTTGTCTTGAATAACTCATACGCATAACCTTGGTACCGGCAATCGGACGTATTCTGTTCTTTTCCATTGACATTTCACCCCGTTCTTTCAGATTTAAAGCCTATTTTGCGTCGGCAACAATGCAGTATATATAAACGTCAAATTTTATGCATGACAAATAAGCATAGCACCGCACAATAGTGCACTATCCATAATAGCACAATGATAAAATAGCGTCAAGGAATTTTTTTGAATATTTTTGAAAAAATGAATAATTTAGAAAATAATAAATAAGAAAGAACCATGCACCGGCAGGTGCCGGCACATGGTCCGTCATATACTGGTTAAAAATTACTTCAGAGTAACCTTTGCGCCAACTTCCTCAAGCTTCTTCTTGATGTCCTCAGCCTCTTCCTTAGAAGCGCCTTCCTTAACAACCTTAGGAGCTCCGTCAACTACGTCCTTAGCTTCCTTCAGGCCCAGACCGGTTACTTCACGAACAACCTTGATAACCTTAACCTTCTCAGCGCCAACCTCGGTCAGCTCTACGTCGAACTCAGTCTTCTCTTCTGCTGCTTCAGCAGGGCCAGCTGCTGCTACAACAACGCCAGCTGCTGCAGATACGCCGAACTCCTCCTCGCAAGCCTTTACGAGATCATTTAACTCTAATACAGATAACTCTTTGATAGCATCGATTAATTCCTGTGCTGTTAATTTAGCCATTTTAATTTCCTCCATTTGAAATATTTTGATTGATTGTCAATTAGCTGCAATTATTATTCAGCTGTGGGTGCTGCTTCGCAAGCTGCTGCGCCGCCTTTTTCAGCCAGCTGATTCATAACACGTGCAAAATTGGTGATAGGACTCTGTAAGCTGCCAAGCAGTTTGGAGATGAGTACGTCTCTGGAAGGGATGTTAGCGATTGCAGCCATACCCTTAGCATCATAAACAGTACCTTCTACCACACCGGCCTTGATCTCAAGCTTATCAGCAGTCTTAGCGAACTGAGCCAGTACTCTTGCAGGAGCGGTTGCATCCTCGGTAGAGTAAGCCATTGCGCTGGGTCCTTCCAGATACTCGGACAGACCTTCGAACTGTGTACCCTTGAACGCAAAGTTCATCATAGTGTTCTTGTAAACCTTGTAGCTAACTCCTGCCTCACGTAAGCTCTTACGTAACTGGGTATCCTGCTCAACAGTAAGTCCACGGTAGTCTACCAGAACTACAGACTGGGCATCTTTGATACCAGCAGAAATCTCTTCTACTACAGGCTGTTTTAATTCAACTTTTGCCATTTCTTTACCTCCTTATAGATTTTGTGCCGATAAGAAGAATATAAATAGAATCCTGCTCGCAGGATTCTACGCCTGCGGCGAATCGCTTTAGCGATATATTCCACTTCGCCGCAGTGCGATCCTCGCGGAGCGTTTTGCTTTATAGGATAAAATCCTATAAAGTAAAAAAAACTCTCTGTGAAGACACAGAGAGATGATATCATCATACTTATCTCCTCGGCAGGACTTACGCTCGGTCTCCCTTGCACCTGCTGTCTTCGGCATGGTTTTACAACCTCAGATAGAATAGCATAGGAGACTGTGCTTGTCAAGGATTATTTAGTATTTTTTTGCAAAATGTTTTTTTTGCAAAAACCGCCTCACTGTAAGCAGTGAAGCGGCTCTTTAGCATTCGTTATCTAATTAGATTAGAGATCAGATTAGAACTTTGCTACGCTAACCT
>OHBJ01003348.1_pt1 | contig 10587 bp, 14 predicted proteins | sample 1577241 | NCBI WGS metagenome assembly OHBJ01 (sample SAMEA3541594, study PRJEB24748) | human gut metagenome | biome: human gut; feature: human-associated habitat; material: faeces | place: China | collected 2012
AGCAGAAGCATCAGATTTTCCAAGAACTTTTCCAAATATGTCTAAGCGGTCATTTTCACTAACCTTGATAGGTGCATACTTTTCATTGAGTGAGATAAGGAAAATTCCGTCTTTATCGTTTTGTAATTTCTTAATATAGGCTTCTCCGTTAAGAGCGAAGATGCCGATTTCTCCATTAGCAACAGATTCCTGTTGTAATACCCATGCAATCTGACCATCGTGGAATTCAGGTTCCATACTGTCACCACTAATACGGACACCGAAAGTAGTATCTTCCGGCAGGATAGATTCATCTATGTGTACAGTCTCTTTCGGTCCGTCTACAAGGAAGTTACCGGTTCCGGCTGATACGGCATTTTCAAAAATATCAATGCTACGGAATGGAATTATCTTAGCAGTCTGCTTTTCATACATGCCGGATGCATTTCCATATCAGAGCCATTGGAAGATGGAAGAATGTCACAGTGCCTACTGGGAGCTGGTCCCAACAATTGACCACATCATTCCTATTGCCATTGGAGGAGAGGATAACCCGTCTAATTATGCGACAACGTCTATGCTTCACAATTCAGTTAAGAGTAACTGGACAATAGAGCAGCTAAACTGGAAACTGTATCCTGCAGGAGACATTAATGAGTATGACGGGCTTACTGATCTTTTTGTGAGACTTACAGAAAACGACCTTGAGCTTTTTGATGATCCATACATAAAACGCTGGTATAAGTTATCTGTGGGAATGAAATAGAGACAGTTCCTAAATGTATATAACAATTGATTGTAAATGAAAGAGATAATAGTATGCATATATATGTAGATGCTGACGCATGCCCTGTGATTGAGATAGTTGAAAGAATAGCTAAGAGTCATAATATTGCCGTAACGCTTCTGTGTGATACTAATCACTATCTTACATCAGATTATTCAGAAGTGGTATATGTGGGAGCTGGTGCTGATGCGGTTGATTTTAAGTTAATAAGCCTTTGTAAGATGGGTGATCTGGTAGTTACGCAGGATTATGGTGTAGCTGCCATGGCATTAAGTAAGGGTGCATATGCCATTCATCAGTCCGGGAAATGGTATACAAATGAAAATATTGATCTTATGTTAATGGAGAGACATATAAGTAAGAAGGCAAGGCGGGCAAGCAGTAAAAACCACATGAAAGGTCCAAGAAAAAGAAGTGATAAGGATGATTATAACTTTGAAGTCTCTTTTGAGAGACTAGTGGGAAAGCTGCTATAGGATAAAGGGGAAGATATATGGGAGAGTATTTTAGCTGGATTAATCTTGATAGAAAAGAATATATAAGTCCGAGTGATTTTGAAATTGGAAATAAAAGATATGAGTCGGTATCCATAAATAATGCTCTGCTGTGTGCATTGAGAGAGTTAATGGGCAATGAATGGAAGGGTAGCAAAATCATATTCATAGGTGATGAATGTGGTCAATCCAGTATAAACATACCTAATATCTTAAATGACATATTACAGGACGATAATTTTGAAGGCAATTTCGTGGATTACGCATATGAAAATTTCCAAAATATATCCTGTAAGTTTGAGGCAGCAAGAAAGACAGTGACAGAAGAAATTTCAATTTTCTTAGAAAGAAGCAGACGAGGGGAAGACGATTTTATAAATGAATATGGGATAGATATTAATAACCCATTTGCAGGGATGTTTAACAGAAAAGGTAAATCATATAAATATACGATTAATTACAGCAAGGGCGAGGCATATTGTCTTGATACAACAAAGATTATTACATCAGATGATAATGTACTTGATAGCATAGATCCATTGCCTGTTTTGTTAGGGTATGGAAATACAATGCAGCCTGGGGAGTGGCTGGGAGATTTTGTGGGTGTTAGTGATTTGTTAGATACTGGAATAACGCTATTAGAGAAAATAAGGGTCCCGTGGTAAGATAAATAAATTTTGGAGGAAACTATTGTGAATATACAGATATTTGGAACTAAGAAATGCAATGAAACGAAGAAGGCAGAGCGTTTCTTTAAGGAAAGAGGCATCAAGTACCAGTTTATAGATATGAAGGAAAAAGGAATGAGCAAGGGAGAATTCAATTCTGTAGCACAGGTTAATGGCGGGTTATTAGGTATGATTAACTGGGATGGAAAAGATAAGGATCTGCTTGCTCTTATAAAATACACAGCTGATGAGGACAAGCTTGAAAAGGTATTGGAAAATCCAACAGTTATTAAGACACCTGTTGTAAGGAATGGAAAAGCATCGACACTTGGATACCAGCCTGATGTCTGGAAGAGCTGGAGTTAAATAAAAATTAGGAGACAGATATATGAATTTTGAATTAGCATGTCTGGAGGATTTTAATGAGATAGAAAATCTCTACTGGGATTTGATAGATAAAAGCAAAGAAGAACCATCTTTTCCTGACTGGGAAAAGGGTGTACATCCTTCAGCAGATTTTTTAATGGCTGGTATTGTTCAGAAAGAGTTGTTCGTATTAAGAGATGAAGGAATTATTAAGGCGTGTGCCATAGTTAACAGTAATTCTAATAAAGAGTATAAAAGGGTAGCGTGGAAAGTAAATGAAAGAGATAATAATGTATGGATAATCCATGCTCTTGCAGTGCGATATGAGTACCGCGGTATTGGTCTTGCTACTCAATTTGTAAAAAACTTAATATCATATGCTAAGTTAGAAAACATTGAAGCCATTCATCTTGATGTAATAGATAAGAACACACTAGCTGACAAGTTATATATCAGAGCTGGCTTTAAATATGTAAGTACTGAAAACATTTTTTATGAGGTAGTTGGAAACAGACAGTTTAGAATGTATGAGTATGTGATAGAGTAGAAAGTATTAGAAATACGCATATAATGTGCAGTATCTGCCTTACAGGAAGCTATAAAAGAAAACTAAAGGGGGATAACAATGGGATTAACGGACACAAGCAAATTTTTAAGTCTTATTTTGCGGCACAAACCGGAAACAATAGGAATCAAACTTGATGAACATGGCTGGGCAGATGTATCTGAGTTGATATCAGGTATAAGTAAAACAAGACCATTTGATATGAAGATGCTTGAAGAGATTGTAAGAACTGACAACAAGCAGAGGTATTCGTTTAATGAAAATAAGACCTTAATCAGAGCGAACCAGGGACACTCAATACCTGTTGATGTTGAACTTGAAAAGAAAACTCCCCCAGAGTTTCTTTACCATGGAACGGGAGAGAAGTTTGTTTCATCAATCGATAAAGAAGGATTACTTTCTAAGAGCAGGTTATATGTTCATTTATCAAAGGATACTGATACAGCAGTTAAGGTGGGCAGCAGGCATGGAAAGCCTGTGGTGTATAGGGTGGCAGCCGGAAAGATGGCAGATGAAGGATTTGAGTTTTTCTTATCTGTAAATGGAGTATGGCTTACGAAGGCTGTTCCGGCAGAGTATTTAAGCAAAATATTGTAATATATGAATAAGAACTAAATGTAAAAAGCAATAGTAAAGAAGGAATGATTGTGAATATAAGATATGCAACAATGGCTGATTTAGACGATATTGCATCGGTTGAATCTGTATGTTTTCCTGTCTTAGAGGCAGCAACTAAAGAAGAATTTGAGCAAAGAATAAAATATTTTGGGAATCATTTCTGGCTTATGTTTGATGAGGGTATAACTGATAAATCTACTCATGGAAATGTCATGTGGTACCAGATGAGATTGGATTTTGAACTAAGAAATAATGGAGTGAAGCAGATATGAAAACAGTTATTATATACGCGTCGGTTCATCACAATAATACAAAAGAGCTGGTATGTGCAATAGCAGCTGAAAATGATATTGATGTAGTTGATGCAACTAAGATTACTGAAAAGGACTTATCAGGCAGGTCGGGGCCGTAATCTCCGCCGTAACACACCGGCACCTCCACCAGCCGCCCGGCCGCGGTGCTGCTGACCGGGGGCAAAGCGTCCCATAGGCGGCGCAGCGCGGGGATCAGGGTATCGGCATCGGTCTGCAAAGGGTCCAGCGTAACCAGCAGCGCCGCATAGGTGGGCACTGTTTCCACCACGCCGGGCAGCTGCGCCGCCTGCACAGCGGCATCCAGCGCCATAACCTGCGCGTTCACCTGTTCACTGATCTCACTGCCGCAGACGGCCAGCACGCCGCTGTCCCCCACGGGGGTAAACTGGATCATAACAAAAATCCCCTTTGCGTCCGGTATTTTGGGGCTGGTCAGGAAGTGTGCTGTACCTTTAGCGCACATTGTGCGCCCCTACGGTCCCTAAACGTGCCGTTTTGGGTTCACTGCTTCCTGACCAAGGCCAATGTGCCTATTATAGCACAGCCTGCTTTATGCCTGCTCAAAAAATTTCTTTGCCAGCACCGGGCCGAACCAGTGGTCCGAATTGTGGGAATACCGCACCGCATACGCCGTGCACTGCCGCATCATGCTGACAATGCCAACGTTCATGCGGGTATCAAACCCATCCACACCCGGCAGCAACGAGCCTGTCATATCGATCATGCCATTGCGGGAAAGCACCCGCATGACCTCGCTTTCCATCTCCTCCCGGTGCAGGATGTCCATATCCTTTTTCAGGTAGGCCAACGCGGCCATCAGCGCATAGCAGCCCCAGTCAGAGCAGGTTGCCGTGATGATGTTATCGGTGCTGCTTGCGGCCAGAATGCCGCCGCAGCAGCCGTCCTGGCATTCGCCGGGGGCGGTGAAGGGCACATATTTTTTAATGTGCTCCCCAATGGTGCCCATGCCGATCTCATTGCCCAGATCGCCGATGGCCACATTGGGCACGCCGCGGGCGCACAGTTCGTTCCACAGCACATCGCTTTTGGCTTCCAGTGCGGTCACATCCTTGCCCACCGCATTGTGGTAAACACCCTTGGCGTTGCCGCCGCAGGCTTCCACCGAGATCACCGCTGCGGGTAAAATCTTATCCGCCAGCGCTTTGGCCTGGGCGGGGGCTTTGGCCTTATCTTTGGTAAAGGCCACAACGCCAAGGCTCAGCGGCAGCTCCATGGCGGTATCCAGGTCCTCATACACATGCAGACCCACCACATTGCCGCATTTCTTAAAGGCTTCCACGCTGTCCTGCGGGCAGACGATGATCGGCTTTGCCCCAAAGGCCAATACCAGAGACCGCGCCAGCAGGATCGCGCTGACAGAACCGTCCATTTCCGGCACCTTGTGGGGCAGCAATACAAACCCGACCAGGATATACACCGGGTCGCCGGGGTGGATGGCTTTGCACAACGCTTCGGCTGCGTGCATGGCGGTCGGCTCCCCGGTATATGCCCGGCTGCCCGCGTACAAAATGCGGCACACCCCGTAACCGCGGGGGTCCAGACACATGATGGCATCCAGGTTTTCGCCTACATTGCGTTTTTCCAGTTCGTCACGGGTCATGGTGTTTTCCCCCTTTTCAGCCCCACAGACTTTCGCAGCCGGTATAGTCATAGAACTCTTTCAGCACTTCATCCTGGATGGCTTTCAGGGTAGCGGGGTCCTTGCCGCCGGCGGGCTTGCCCTCAAACTCGCAGGCATGCAGACAGAAGTTGGAGGAGGAGGTCACGATGATCTCATCCGCATCGCGCAGGAAATCCAGCGTGAACGGTTTTTCCATCACGGTAATGCCCAGGCGGTAGCAGGCCTGCAGCATGTGGGTCTTGGCAATGCCGCGCAAAATCAGCTCATCGTTCGGGTGGGAATAGAAAATCCCGTCTTTCAACACCGAAACGTTGGAGTGCGCACATTCCGTTACAATATCCCCGCGGTGGAACACGGTCTCGCTCATGCCGGCCAGCTTGGCGCGCTGGGCGGTCATAACGCTGGGCAGCAGGTTCAGCGTTTTGATGTTGCAGTGGTAAAAGCGAGTGTCCTCCTCAGAGTTCAGGCGGATGGGCTTGTCGGGGTCGTTCAGGGTGTTGGGCCGGATGGAAACCCACAGCTTGCCGGGCACGCCTTCCTCATACACATGGTTGCGGGGCTCCACACCGCGGGTGACCTGCCAGTATACAAAGTTGACCTTGCTGTCCACCTTGGCCAGCAGGTCGGTCAGCAGCCTGCCCAGCTCGGCCTTGCTCATCGGGATGTTGATATCCAGTGCCTTGGCGCTGGTAAAAAAGCGGTCCAGGTGGTCCTGCAGCAGGTATACCTTGCCGTTCGCGCCAACGGTGGCATCGTAGCAGCCATCGCCAAAAAAGTGAACGCGATCATTGAACGGCACCATCAATTCTTCCGGTGCGCCGATTTTGCCATCATAATATGCAATGGATTCCATTTTTCCTTACTCCTCTCATCTTGGTTGCCTTTATGTTCAGCCGTTATTTGGCTTTCACATCAAATTTCAGTTCAATCACTTTTTTAATCAGATCCACGCAGTTATCCAGCCCAATGGCGGCGGAATCCAGGCAGAGGTCATAATTTTCCACCTGCTTCCACTGGCGGCCGGTGTGGTATTTGTAATAGCTTTCACGGTAGCGGTCCAGCTTGTCAATATAGTGCTTGGCCTGGCTGCTGCCAATGCCCTGGCGCTTCATCTCGCGCTCCACACGCCAGTCATAGGGGGCATCCACATACACAGTCAGCACGTTGGGCTTATCCCGCAGAACAAAGTCCGCCGCGCGGCCCACGCAGATATAGCTTTCCTCGTTCAGCAGCTCCCGCAGCACCTTGGCCTGGTAGTTGAACAGGTTTTCATCGCTGATAAAGTTGCCGCTTTCCGGCGGGATGATGCTGCCGTCATACACCCGTTCCGAAACCCGGTACAGCATGGTTTTGCGGGTGTTCTCATCGGCGCGGGCAAACAGTTCCTCGCTGATGCCGCTGTCCTCTGAGGCAAGGCGCAGCAGCTTGCGGTCATACAGGTCAATGTCAAATGCCTTTGCCAGCTGCTTGCCAATGTAGCTGCCGCCGCCCGAACCACAGGTGCGGGTAATGGCGACTGCAAAATACGGATAATCGGGATACATTTTCCACCCCTCCTTACTGGCCCAGATAGGCTTTCTTCACACGCGGGTCGTTCAGCAGATCCGCGGCGTTGCCCTCAATGCTGATGTTGCCGGTTTCCAGCACATAGGCGCGGTCCGAGATGGCCAGCGCCATCTTTGCGTTCTGTTCCACCAGCAGGATCGTGATGCCCTGCTTGTTTACTTCCTGAATGATGGCAAAGATCTCTTTGACCAGCAGGGGCGAAAGACCCATCGAAGGTTCATCCATCAAAATCATTTTGGGCTTTGCCATCAGGGCGCGGCCTACGGCCAGCATCTGCTGCTCGCCGCCGGAAAGGGTGCCCGCCAGCTGGCGGCGGCGCTCATCCAGACGGGGGAAGCGCTTATACACATCCTTCATCGTCTCTTCCATCCCGGCCGGGTCGGCATAAGCGCCCATTTCCAGGTTTTCTTCCACCGTCATCTGGGGAAAGATATGCCGCCCTTCCGGCACATGGGCCAGCTTGTAGGTAATGATCTTGCTGGGTTCCGCCTTGCGCAGGTCGTGCCCGTCAAACATCACGCTGCCGGACGCAGCTTTTTCCAGCCCGGTAATAGTGCGCAGGGTGGTGGTTTTGCCCGCGCCGTTTGCCCCGATCAGGGATACGATCTCGCCGTCATCCACATGCAGCGATATGCTGTTCAGCGCGTGTACCGCGCCGTAATTGACATGAAGGTCTTTTACTTCAAGCATCCGCTTCGACCTCCTTCTCTTTGTCTTTGCCCAGGTATGCTTCAATCACATGGGGGTCATTGGCGATCTCTGCCGGTGTGCCGGAAGCGATCGTGGTACCAAAGTCCAGCACCTGGATTCGCTCGCAGATTTTCATGACCAAACTCATGTCATGCTCGATCAGCAGCACCGATACCTTGAATTCGCTCCGGATATAATCAATAATCTCCAGCAGTTCCTCCGTTTCAGTCGGGTTCATACCGGCGGCCGGTTCGTCCAGCAGCAGCAGCTTCATGTTGGTGGCCAGCGCGCGGGCAATCTCCAGGCGGCGCTGCTCACCATAGGGCAGGTTGTCGGCCTCCAGGTTCTCCTTGCCGGAAAGGTGCACCACCTGCAGCAGCTCTTTGGCGCGTGCGGTGGCGGCGGCTTCCTGCTGCCAGTACGCCTTGGTGCGGAAGATGGCCTGCGGCATGTTGTAGGTCAGTTCTTCCAGCATGGCAGCTTTGACGTTTTCGATCACCGTCATTTTTTTGAACAGGCGGATATTCTGGAAGGTTCTAGCAATGCCTGCATGAACGATCTGGTGGGTCTTTTTGCCGTTCATCCGCTCACCATTCAGGTAAAGGGAGCCTTCGGTCGGCTTATACACACCAGTGATCAGGTTGAACACGGTGGTTTTGCCTGCGCCGTTGGGGCCGATCAGCCCCACCAGCTCGGATTCGCCGATTTCCATATTAAAATCATCCACGGCTTTCAGGCCGCCAAACTGGATGCCAAGGTGCTGGCATTTCAAAACGGGTTGTGCCATGGTTCAGGCCCCCTTTTCTGCTTTTGCTTTTACCGTGCCGCGGCCGGTCAGTTTTTCCAGCGCGCGGGTCAGGCTGAACTCCCACCGGCCAAAGATGCCGCCGGGACGGAACAGCATGACCAGCACCAGAACCACCGAGTAGGCCAGCATGCGGTAGGTAGAAAATTCACGCATCAGTTCCGGTAAAGCGCTCAGGAACGCTGCGCCGATGATGGAACCGGTCAGCGAACCGGTGCCGCCGATGATCACTTCGCTCAACAGCTCTGCGGAATAGTTAAAGTTGAAGTTGGTGGGGATCATTGCCGTCATGTAATGGGCATAAATACCGCCGCCGATGCCGGCAAAGAATGCGCTGATGGCAAAGGTCATGACCTTGTAATAGGTCACGTTGATGCCGGAAGCCGAAGCCGCGATGTAGTCCTCACGGATGGCCTGCACGGTGCGGCCATATTTGCTGCGGACGAACAGGTACATGATGGTAACGCAGACCACCATGATCCAGAATACCCGCGGGAAGGTGGACAGCTTGAGGATGCCGCTCATTGTTTTACCGCCGCCGGTGATGGAAAAGTTACAGAAGCAGACGCGGATGATTTCGGCAAACGCCATGGTGACAATGGCGAGATAGTCGCCGCGCAGGCGCAGCGCCGGGATGCCGACCAGTACGCCCATGATGCCCGCAGCCAGGCCGCCGACCAGCAGCGCGATCAGGAACAGCCCCAGATCCGAAAGCCCTTTGCCTGCCAGCGCGCCGGATACAATGGCGGAGACATAAGCGCCGACCGAAACAAACCCCGCATGCCCCAAGGAGAACTCGCCCATAAAGCCAACTACCAGGTTCAGCGATGTGACCATGATGATGGTGTAGCAGGCGGTGGTGCAGATGCCCTGAATATAGGTGGTGGAGGTGCCGAACGCATTGGCGGCGAACAGCCCTGTCAACAGGGCAAACACCAGCGCCACGCCCACAGCGTTCAAAAGATAGGAGCCTTTTATTTTTTTACTCATTGCTCTGCTCCCTCCCTTACACTTTTTCGCCGGTGTTCTTGCCCAGGATACCGGCGGGCTTGACCAGCAGGATCACGATCAATGTGCCGTAAGTAACGGCTTCGTACCAGCCGGGGGCAAACAGCTTGACAAAAATTTCAATCAGGCCGACCAGAATGCCGCCGATCATGGCGCCGGGGATGATGCCAATGCCGCCCAGAACTGCGGCGATGAAGGCTTTCATGCCCATCATGGAGCCCATATCGGTGGTAACGCGGGGGTAGGTAGAGCAGTACATCAGCGCTGCCACCGCCGCCAGACCGGAGCCGATGGCAAAGGTCAGGGTGATGATCTTGTTCACGTTGATGCCCACCAGGGTGGAAGCATCCTTATCCTGCGGGACGGCGCGCATGGCCTTGCCCAGCTTGGTCTTTTTTACAAACAGCTGCATGCAAAGCATCATCGCAACGCCGATGCCAATGGTCAGCAGCACGTTCAGCGGCAGCGATACCCCGCCGACCGTAATGGTGGGCAGGCTGAAAATAGCCTGCACGTTGTGCGGCTTGGCGCCAAACAGCACCATGGCCAGGTTTTCCAAAAAGATGCTCATGGCCAGTGCGGTAATCAAGGCGGACATGGGCCCGGCCTTGCGCACCGGGCGGTAAGCCAGGATCTCAACCAGCACACCAACCAGCGCGCACACCGCAACGGCCACAATCACGGCCATCCAGGCGGGCATTCCCGCATCGACCATCAGCGGGATGGTGTAAAACAATGTGTAAGCACCGATCATGATAAAATCGCCGTGGGCAAAGTTGATCATGCGGATGATACCGTAAACCATGGTGTAGCCCAACGCGATCAGCGCATAAATAGCGCCCTGGTTCAGGCCGTTGATCAGGCCCTGAACAAATAGTGATGCAGTCATGGTCCATTCACCTTTCCTATCATTTTTTGTGAATGTTTGATTCGGGGGAATCAAAAAAATAAAAAAGTGCGCGCGGCTGCTTGCATTGCCGCGCGCACCATTGCGCCTTTGCTCTGGAGGGGGTGTTTTAGGGGAATCTAAAAAACTTTAGGCAATACCGCATAATTCTAAGTGCCGATACGGCGAGCGAGGTGCG
>OHBJ01003349.1_pt1 | contig 10587 bp, 11 predicted proteins | sample 1577241 | NCBI WGS metagenome assembly OHBJ01 (sample SAMEA3541594, study PRJEB24748) | human gut metagenome | biome: human gut; feature: human-associated habitat; material: faeces | place: China | collected 2012
ATCCTACGCCGAAATCAAGGCCGAGCCAGTAAGAAGCTGCGCCAAGATCCGCATCAGGAGGAATTTTGTTGGCGAGCGGTATTCTGGAGGCAGATGTCCCGGCCATTGTCGAGTGTGCTGGAAATTTCGGTTTAAAAAAGAATCAGGTACATTACCGGAATGGATGGGCTGTCGTACAGTTTGTTGTGCAATAAAAGGATAATTTTGTTCGCATATAGAACAGTAAAACCTGTTTTAAGGGGGTTGAATGAGCCGGAAAAGAGTTATCTTTGAAAGATAATTTAGAATAAAACTCAACAGATTCACTAACAAAAATTTTTGATCATGAAAAAGTTTATTATTGCGACAGTTGCTATGTTGGCTATCGGAACCGCATCTTTTGCACAAGGTTTCGGCTGGGGTGTTAAGGCCGGATTGAACGTTTCGGGTATGAGTAATACGGATTTAAATGCCAAAACGGGATTGACTGCCGGTGTGTTCGCCGATTATCGGTTCAACGACTGGTTCGGGGCATCGGCCGAGGTGTTGTTTTCTCGCGAGGGAGGTAAAATAACTGAAGGCGATTCGAAATTCATTAACAAATCGAACTATTTGAATATTCCGATTATGGCCAAATTCTATGTGCTCGATCAGTTGGCATTCAATATTGGTATTCAACCCGGTGTGTTCCTTTCTGCTAAAGCAAAAGTGAAAGACGAAGGTCAGGAATCTACTACTTCGATCGGTAAGTCTTATAAATCGGGCGATTTCGCTTTTCCGGTTGGTGTAAGCTATGAGTTCTTCGGAAAATTGATTCTCGATGCCCGTTATAATATTGGTGTGGTTAATGTAGCTCATGGAGATTCGAAGATTCACAACAATGTGTTTGCGTTGTCTCTCGGTTATCGGTTCTAATATCGTTAAATAGATATGAAAACAAGAATGAGGGAACCATCAAGGTTCCCTCATTTGTTGTGTTATGAATATGGGAAATAGGGTTCTGCAACCCTATTTTTTTGTTTTGATCTGTATGATACCGGTCACGGCGAAAGAGGAAAGACAGATAGCTCCGAACCCCAAAAACATTCGGGCTGGAAATAGAAATTTTGTATTCAGATCGGCTTCCTCGAAAAGAAAGATGCTCATTAGCAGGCAAATTACAAATAGCACAAAAGGAAAAAGCGAAATCGATTCGGTTTTCTGTTTTCCGGATTCGGAAGGGATGGTCCATGCTGCGATCGGGAAAGAGAGACTCCAGCAAACGATACCGCTCCCGATCATAATAAATCCGACAAAGTCGGTTGGTTGTCCGTATTGGAGAGCGAATTGAACGACTCCCCAAATAATTGCAGCAAAAGCAATGAGTCGAAGGTATCCATTCTGTTTTTGTCTGAGTAGGACGGCGAACGATGCGAGCAGCGCTGTACAAACACAGGCAAACGCCCCCATGATATGTCCGGTGATATAATAAGCGTCGTCGGCACTATTGGAAAGCAGTAAAATCGTCCATGTCCAAGTCGCCAGGACAGGAAATGCTGCCGATATTTCGAGCCACAATTTTTGTTGCAAAACAGAATTTTCGTTTTGGCTATTTTGGGACGTATTCTTTTTTTTGAGGAGAGCGGCTGCAGTCGTAATTGTAGCTGTACCCCAAGTGGCAAAACCAATACCACAAGCTACGTGTCCGGCAATGAAGTCGTTGGAATGATTCAATAGGACGATGCCTGCTCCGAGAAGAATTAAAGCCAGAATGTAACCGATAGCTGATAGCATTTTATTTACGGTAGCACTCCGTCGTATGCTGCATATTCCGGAGGAGGCAGGAAAAAGGCTCCACAGAAAACAGAATACACCTGTTGAGATTAGGGATATTCCGGAGAGCGTTTTTGTGATTTCATCGTTTCGGGTAAGCAAGCAAATGCCATAACCGAGAGTAAAAAGAACCGTTGCGATGAGAATAGTTCTGAGCCAAGTGGTCGTTTCGAATTTCATGGTATTGAATTTTTGGTTTTTTACATCGGGCAGATTTATCAAAAACTGCGCCTGAACGGTCTATCCGAGATAGAAAACACGGGACTGGAAGGAAAAAGAGAGTCGGTGCAATAAATATCATACGGCAAACGATGGTAGTATTTCATCGATTCTGTTCGGCTGAAATCCTTGTCAGAGGGCTATACGGAAAGGATGTTGATTGGAAAAATCGGTAAAAAGAGGCGATTCGTCGACAAAATTCGGGAGTAGGTATATTTTAATTTCCGTTCGGAAAATGAAATATTACGTTTGCATACGAAATGTATCATAATACGAACGGATATGACAAATCAATCGGGGAAAATGAAACGGATTGCGGCGCTTGGGCTGTTTTCGTTATTTTGCGTGACGATGGATGGACAGTCGACGCAGGAGAGTTGGTCGTTGCGTCAGTGCATTGATTACGCGAGAAGCAACAACATTCAGGTTCAGACGACGCAGATCGCACAAGAGAGTGCGGCCGAAGATCTGGCACTGGCCAAAGCACAGCGTTTGCCCTCACTGAGCTTTTCGACATCACAGAATCTCGTGAATCAGAAACAGCAACAGGAGGACGGCAGTTATGAGGCCAATGGGACCTATTCTGGAAATTATGCGTTGAATGCAGGCATTACCATTTACAATGGAGGTAAACTGTCCAACTCACTTAAACAGCAAGAGGTGGCCGGTAAAAGCGCACAGTATCAGGTATACATGGCGATGAATGACATCGAGATCGCTGTAACTCAGGCCTACCTGAATATTCTGTACGCCAATGAAAACGTGAAGATTAACCGTCAGAATGTGGAGTCTTCGGCAGCACAGTTGGAACGGTCTAAGGCGTTGCTCGAGGCCGGTTCAATCGCGCCGAGCGACTATGCGCAAATGGAGTCGCAGTATAGCAGCGACAAGTATCAGCTGACCGTAAGCGAAACCACACTTTCTCAAGATATATTGACGTTGAAGCAACTGCTCGAGCTGGGGCTGAACGAACATTTTGAGGTGGAGTTTCCTGATCTGGACAGTACTGATGTATTGGTTGAGATTCCGGCTTTGGCCGATGTGTACGCCCGGGCTCTGGAGGTGATGCCGGAGGTGGAGAACAGTCGGCTGAATATCGAGTCGTCGCAGTTGGGCGAGAAAATTGCTGCCAGCGAAGCCCTGCCGTCGATCACAGCCAGCGCTGCAGTGGGTACGGGAAATATTTCCGGAACGAATTACTCTTTCTATAATCAGTTGAACAACCAGTTGAATGAGAATATAGGTGTAACGTTGAGCGTACCGATATTCAATCGTCGTCAGGCGAAAACTTCGATAGCCAAAGCACGGCTCCAGACTCGTCAGGCCGAATTGGATTATACCAATATGGAGAAGGAGCTGCTCCGAACGATTGAATCGTTGTATCAGGATGCCGTTTCTGCCCAGAGCCGTTATATCGCAGCCAATGATCAGGTTAAGTCGGCCGAGATCAGCTACAATCTGGTATTGGAACAATTCAATGCAGGTATGAAAAACACGGTCGATCTGTTGACCCAGAAGAATGAATACCTTGCTTCACAACAAGAGCAGATTCAGGCAAAATATCAGGCGGTTCTTTCGATCAAGTTGTTGAATTTCTATCAAAACGAACCGATTACATTATAATTCAGTAAAAACAACTAAAAAAACGCGATATGAAAACAGTGAAGAAAATTCTGATTCCGGTGTTGGTGCTGGGTGTGATAGCCGTAGGCATCTACCTGTTTGCCACCCGATCCAAGGCCCCTCAAAAGATGAGTTACAAGACGACGGAGGTACGTCGAGGATCGATTGTAAACACAGTGACCGCCACGGGAACGATCGAACCGATCATTCAGGTGGAGGTAGGTACTCAGGTGTCTGGTATTATCGAAAATATCTATGTGGATTATAATTCGATTGTCAAGGAGGGTCAGATCATAGCGGAACTCGACCGGACGACGTTGGAAGCCGAGCTTGAATCGAGTACTGCAACCTTGGAAGCTAATAAGACGGAGTATGAGTATCAGGAGAAGAACTTCAACCGTATAAAGGGTTTGCATGAGAAGAACATGGTCAGTGATACGGATTACGAGACGGCCGAGTATCAGTACAAGACAGCGAAAAGTAATTATGAAAAATCACAGTCGGAGATGACCCGTGTGCGTCAGAATCTGGCTTATGCGACGATTACATCACCGATCGACGGAGTGGTGATCGACCGCGAGGTCGAAGAGGGACAGACTGTGGCTTCGAGCTTCAATACCCCTACCCTGTTTACCATTGCAAACGATTTGCGTCAGATGCGTGTGATTGCAGACGTGGATGAAGCCGATATCGGAGTGGTAAAAGAGGGTCAGAAAGCCATGTTTACCGTGGATGCCTTTCCCGAAGATCAATTTAGCGGTACAGTGACGCAGGTTCGTCTGCAGCCGACTACCGAATCGAACGTTGTAACTTATGAGGTGGTTGTGGATGCTCCCAATCCTGATTTGAAACTTAAACCGGGATTGACGGCCAATCTGACGATCTATACGATGCAGAAAGACAGTGTACTGGTTGTTCCTTTGCGGGCTTTGCGGTTTACTCCGGAGGGAGTCGATACACCTACAACCGATTCGGTTGATGCGAAGGTAAAGACGCTTTGGGTTCCGACGGCATCGGGTCCTCAGCCCAAACAGGTTACAGTAGGTAGTAACGACGGTATCTTTGCCGAGGTAAGCGGACCGATTGCTGAAGGCGATCAGATTATAACGGCGGTAGATTTGGGTATACCTTCGGTTTCCGATTCACAGACAGAATCTAATCCGTTTATGCCAGGCCCTCCGGGCAGAGACAAGGACAAAAAGAAATAGACGGACCGTAAAGAGAGATAATATCATGGAGAATTATATTATACGGGTCGAAAACCTCAGGCGGGATTTCGTAGTGGGCGACGAAACGGTACATGCATTGCGAGGAGTCTCTTTCAGCATACGTGAAGGTGAGTTCGTAACGATTATGGGTACCAGCGGATCGGGAAAGTCGACTCTGTTGAATCTGCTCGGATGTCTCGATACTCCTACTTCGGGTGAGTACTATCTGGATGGGTTTTCGGTACAGAAGATGAGCCGGAATGAGCGGGCCACCTTGCGGAATCGGAAGATTGGATTCGTGTTCCAATCCTACAATCTGTTACCCAAAACGACAGCGCTCGAGAATGTGGAGTTGCCGCTTTTTTACAACTCAGAAGTGTCGGCCCGGGAGCGTCATCGTCGTGCCGAGCAGGCATTGATCGAGGTAGGATTGGCCGACCGGATTCATCACCGCTCGAATCAAATGTCCGGAGGTCAGCAACAGCGTGTGGCAATTGCTCGGGCCCTGGTCAACAATCCCGTGATGATTTTGGCGGATGAGGCGACCGGAAACCTCGATACGCGGACTTCGTTCGAAATCCTTACGCTGTTTCAAAAGTTGTATAACGAAGGCCGTACGATCGTGTTCGTAACCCACAATCCCGAGATCGCGCAATTCAGCAGCCGCAATATCGTTCTGCGAGACGGTAAGATTACGGAAGATACCCCGAATACGAATGTGAAGTCTGCAAAAGAGGTACTCGATTCGCTTCCCGTAGATAACGGATTATAATTAAGGACGAGATTATGAACTATAAAAATCTGATAAAGGTTGCGCTCAAAGCGCTTTCCAACAATAAGTTCCGAGGTTTTTTGACAATGCTCGGCATCATCATCGGTGTAGGCTCAGTCATTGCGATGTTGGCGATCGGTCAGGGCTCAAAGCGTAGTATTCGGGAACAGATCTCGGAGATGGGTTCGAACATGATCATGATCCATCCGGGAACCGGACGGTTCGGTGGTGTGCGGCAGAGTGCCAGCAGTATGCAGACCTTGAAGATAGAAGATTACAAGACGATCATTAACGAAACCTCGTACATCAGTGCCTGTTCACCGTCGGTCAGTAGCAGTGGTCAGGCGATCTACGGAGCGAACAATACCCCGACTACCATTTACGGAATCAACCAGGACTATATGGATATCCGTAAATATACGGTCAGTGAAGGAGAAATGTTTACCGATCAAGATGTTATACGTGCAGCAAAGGTGTGTGTGGTGGGACAAACCATCGTCGATAACCTTTTCCCGAACGGAGAGGATCCGCTCGGAAAGATCATCCGATTCGGAAAAATTCCGTTTAAAATCATCGGAGTGTTGACCTCGAAAGGTTATAACTCGATGGGTATGGATCAGGACGATTTGATCTTGGCACCCTATACAACCGTACAGAAACGTATTTTGGCGATTACCTATCTTCAGGGTATTTTCGCGTCAGCCATCACCGAGGAGCTTTCTGATAAGGCGATCGATGAACTGACGGCTATTTTGCGGCAAAATCACAATATTCGACCTGGTGATGAGGATGACTTTAATATCCGTTCCCAAGAGGAGCTGAGTTCGATGATGAGTTCGACTTCGGATCTGATGACCGTTCTGCTGGCCTGTATTGCGGGAATCTCGCTTTTGGTCGGAGGTATCGGAATTATGAACATCATGTACGTTTCGGTGACGGAACGGACCCGGGAGATCGGTCTGCGGATGTCTATCGGAGCCAAAGGACGCCATATTTTGTGGCAATTTCTGATTGAAGCCGTGATCATCAGTGTTATGGGGGGGATTATTGGAGTGCTTTTGGGGGTAGGTGCTGCTGCTGCCATCAAGTATATTGCCGGCTGGCCCGTATTTGTACAACCCTATTCGGTGATTCTGTCGTTTGCCGTATGTACCGTGACCGGAATATTCTTCGGGTGGTATCCGGCCAAGAAGGCGTCGAATCTCGATCCGATCGAGGCAATTCGATACGAATAGTGGCAAAATTCGAATAAAAACGTTTAATTTTACCGGAGAAAAGTTATGGTTATGTCCCAAAATAGAGTCAATTCCGTTTTTCAGGTGGTGATCCATACGATCGCGTGGGTACTGATGTTTCTCTCGCCGATCTTCTTCTCCTATATGAGAAACGAGACCTTCTCGTGGATACGTTATCTGGACTTTTGCATCAATCCGGTATCGTTTATGTCGGTTTTCTATATCAACTATTGTTGGTTGATCGACCGCCAGTTGTTCGGAAAACACATTACACGATTCATTGTTATGAATCTGGTGCTGATCGCGATATTTGTATTGATTCAGCACGGGTGGCATGGTTTTTTCCGAAACTTTATCGAAGAGACTCAACCGGCACCAAAAAACAGACATGCTACACGGACGGAACTTTTCTTGGTTTTTATCTTTTTGTGGAATGCCATATTGTTGGCGTTGACGGTTGCATTGAGTGTTGCGATCAAGATGACAGCCAATTGGTACCATGTCGAGAATGAGAAACGTGAGATAGAGAAGGAGCGGACACAGGCCGAATTGAAGAATCTGAAGAACCAACTGAATCCGCATTTTCTGTTCAATACGCTCAATAATATCTATGCCTTGATTCAGGTGAATCCGCAGCAGGCTCAATATGCCGTACACAGCCTGAGCCACATGTTGCGTTATGTACTCTATGAAAACAATCAGAATTTCATTTCACTCGATAAGGAGTTCGCTTTCATGAGAAATTATGTCGAGCTGATGAGTCTGCGGCTTGCTTCGGATCGAGTGCATATGAAGATTGATATTCCAGAGGATGGCATGGGTTATATGGTCGCTCCGCTGCTGTTTATCACGTTGATCGAGAATGCGTTCAAACATGGTGTCAGTCCCTCCGAAGAGTCGTTTGTCAACATTTCGTTCCGGATTGCGGAGTCGGATACCCTGGTATGTACCATTGAGAACAGTTATTTCCCGAAAACGGATAACGACCGCAGCGGATCGGGTATCGGATTGGAGAATTTGCGGAAGCGGCTTAATCTGATCTATCCGAACCGGCATATCCTGCGGACCGAACGTATGGGAAATCGATATGTTTCACAGCTGGTTATAAATCTTTAGCGCGTATGGTGATCGAATCGCTTGTAGTGGATGATGAGCCGTTAGCCCGCGATCTGTTGGCCGGGTATGTCGAACAGACTCCGTTTCTGCATCTGGTTGGAGCGAGTTCGAGTGCGGTGGAGGCCCTCTCGATTTTACAACAGGAGAAGATCGATCTGGTCTTTCTCGACATACAGATGCCCCAATTAAACGGGCTTGAGCTGTCGCGTATGATTGGCGACCGGACCCGTGTGGTTTTCACGACGGCATTCGAACAGTATGCTTTGGAGGGTTTTCGGGTCGATGCATTGGATTACCTGCTCAAGCCGATCAGCTATGCGGAGTTCCTGCGTGCAGCAAATAAAGCCCAGCGTTATTTCGAGCAGCAGCAAACGGTTATATCTGCATCGGAAGGAGAAAGTGCAGCGCGTTCGATCTTTGTTAAGACCGACTATAAAATGGTTCAGTTGCATCTGGATCAGATTCTATACATCGAGAGCCTGAAGGATTACGTTAAGATCCACACCGAAACGGGTGAGTCCGTGATGACATTGATGAGTATGCGTTCCATAGAGGAGAATTTGCCACCCTCGCGTTTCGTTCGGGTGCATCGGTCGTTTATCGTCAATGTGGACAAGATTCGGACGATCGAGCGGAACCGTATAGTGTTCGGAAAGGTGTATATTCCTATCTCGGATTCCTATCGGGATCATTTTATGGATGTGCTTTCACAACGTTCGCTGATTTTATAGATTCCCGAAAAAAATTCCCGAAAAATCGGTATCTTGTGCCGGTTTTATAATACAAAAATATGGGAGCAAAAAGTATCGATTACATACCGCAAGGCGGAGTGTGTTCAAAGTTGATTCGGTTGACGGTTGAAGACGGTAAAGTTACCGAGGCTTCATTTATTGGTGGGTGTCATGGTAATACGCAGGGTGTATGTGCGCTGATTAAAGGAATGCCGGTGGATGAAGTTATCAGCCGTTTGAAAGGGATAGATTGCAAAGGCAAGGGAACCTCTTGCCCCGATCAACTCGCAAGAGGTTTGGAACAGTTGATGTCAGAACAATAATCGGGAGGTTATCGAGCGATATGGTGACGGGAAAAATCACGATTTTTTTCCGTCACCTTTTTTTGTGCTGCAAGAGGAACATCCGCAGCCGCATCCTCCGTCACATCCTTTACGGGTAGTCTTACGGTAGACAATGCCCGCCAGAGCCAAAATGGCGAGAACAATGATGACGAGTGTGATGATATCCTGCATGGTGCTTTCTGTTAACAAATTTATATTATAGCAAACTACCTATCTGGTAGACCAGAAATGATGCGATCCAAGCACATGCGATCGAATAGAGTACGGAAAATAGAGCCCATTTCGACCCTGCCTCACGACGAATCGCTGCAATGGTTGCAAAACACGGAACATATAACAGAATGAACAGCATCAACGAATAGGCTACGAGTGGAGTGTAGACTGGTTCTCCTGCATGTTTTCCCTGTGTGTAGACCTGTTGTTTCAAATTTTCCGGCAAGGCGTTTTCATCGTCTCCGCTGTTGCTCAATACGGCCATTGTGCTTACGACAATCTCTTTGGCGGCCAGTCCGCTGGTCAGGCTGACACCGATTTGCCAGTCGAATCCCAACGGCCGAATGATCGGTTCAATGAAGTGTCCGAAACGTCCGATGTAGGATTGTTCCTGTTGTTCGGCATGCATCCTGTTGTTCAGCTCGTGAATCTTCTCTTCTTTATCTTGTTGGGATAGAGTCGTCGAAGCGGTGATTTCACTCTTCAGAGCCTCGTAATTTTCCGAATAGTGCACGTCACGGCCGATAGCGATACCGATATCCGCTTTCGCCAGAGCCGGTGCATCGTTCACACCATCACCGACCATCATGACAGCTTTCCCTTTCTTCTGAAAATCCGCAATGATCCGTTCCTTGGCTTGCGGCAAGAGCTGTGCGTAAAACTCGGTAATGCCGAGTTCACCGGCAACCGCTTTCGCAAACCCTTCATTGTCTCCCGTCAGCATGACCGGTTCGATATCCATCGCTTTCAAGGCCTCGACCGTTTTCTTCGCATCCGGCTTGATCTGGTCGCCCTGTGCGATAAGTCCCACAATACTCCGGTAAATCGGTGCTGGCAGCAAAACTGGGTAAGATAATTGGCTGTCCGGTACTCCATTTAGACAAACTTCAGTTTGAAGCAGGCTGGAAGGAGCGGGGGGAAGCAGAAGGAAAAATACTTTGTGAGCAGTTTTTAGAGGAAAATAAAGAGCGTGGCTGGGTCATTGACGGAAATTACGAAAAATTCTGTCAGAAAAGGCGGATGAAAGAAGCAGACCTGATCATTTTTATGGATTATCCAAGATGGATCTGCCTGTGGCAGGCGTTGCGCCGTTATTACAGATACAAAGGCCATACCAGAAAAAGCATGGCAGATGGCTGTGTAGAAAAGATGGATAAAGAATTTATCTTATGGATCCTGAAAAATGGACGCAGCCAGGAAAAGAAAGAAGGATATAAGCAGGTGAGTGAACACTATCCGGATAAATTCATTCAGGTAAGAAATCGCCGGCAGCTGCGGGCAGCTGTGATCCGTCTTTTACAGCTGCAGAATGAAAAAGGGCTTTATGCGGGAACC
>OHBJ01003353.1_pt1 | contig 10575 bp, 7 predicted proteins | sample 1577241 | NCBI WGS metagenome assembly OHBJ01 (sample SAMEA3541594, study PRJEB24748) | human gut metagenome | biome: human gut; feature: human-associated habitat; material: faeces | place: China | collected 2012
CATACTTCGTAATACGTCCTGTCAGCCGTCAGCAGGTAGTGGAATGGAGAGGCAACATTATTTATGTCTATTATCGCTACAAGTGCCGTCTGCAACCGGTCAATCTCTTTGGAGGGCGCATAGTCAGTGAGGACGAGGACGCCGAGCAGGTGGAGATTGAGTTCGTTCCGGCATGGGTTGACGATACCGAGGATAAGTACGGTCGTGTGCTGTTCCTTTCCTTCTCTGCCTACGACGATGATAGCAGTATTTCCGGGGAGGACGAGGATCAATATCCTTTTAGGAAAACCATATCTTTATCTTCTCTTGAAGCCGGGGAAAAGGAAAAGAAATCGGAATATTACGACTGCATTTATATAGGCTGGTACGATGGCTCGAACTACTATCAGGGGAGCCACCTGCCGTATCCTAATGTCGAGAACATCGTTATCGCCGACGACTGGAGCAATTTCAGTTACGCTCATTTCTCCCTGCGCATCAACGACCGACAAGTGCGACGAGGGCAGATTATCCACAACATCGAGCCGAAACTGAAAACGACCTTTAAGTTTCTCTCCGACTACATCCCAGATGTCCGCTCCGTTTTTCTCATACTAGGCAAACGCTACATCTGCGAAAAAATAACTGCGACATTCACGGAGAACGGAATGTCGCAGCTCATCAAGGGCGTTTTCTACCCGATAGTCGAATAAGATTATTTTGTTACCGGGTAACAATCCCAATTATAGTGGAGCAACAAAAAAGAGGTCAGCCGACCTCTTTTCATATCTTGTTATTTTACGCGGTTCTTTCTTGGTTCTCATTTTCGCTATTCTCGATTGTACTCTCTGATAATCAAAGGTGTAACATTTTTCTTAGGATAACAACGCAGAAGCCTCACGCAAATATGATATATGTGTCAATAGCCAACGCTCGCGCGCTTGCTGCTGAGTTATATTCATATCCACAAGGCATCTACTGTTTGCTACATCCTTGACTTTACCAAAGAAATTTACCAGATTTCTGATAGCCAAGAAGGAGCGCAGTAAACGCTTTTCATTATGTCTGCATCCCGCCGCTCGAATCCCGACCGGGCTTCTGCGTTACGGTCTACGGCTGCAAAGTTATATAATTTTTCTGAAAGTTGAGCAAATTAAAGGAAATATTTTTAAAAATAATTGTCAAAGACTATCAGAATATTTGTTACGAGGATTATTTGTGAAATATCAGATGGCATTTTCATGGATAAAGCAAAGGAGCCGGCTGGTGGGCCGGCTCCTTTTGTGTTGCGGGGAGGGTTTGCGGGATTAGATGGCGTCGTCTTCCACGGTTTCGAGGGCGTCGGCGTCGGGTTCCGGGGTGTCCTGCGTGGCGGCTTCGAGTTTCTTCATTATTGAGAAGATGAAGGCGGCCGATACCAGGCAGATGGCGATGAGGATTACCCACAGTGTCCATACCGGGATTTTGCCCCACAGGAGCATCGGGATGGAGACGAGGTAGTTGCCGACGGCTGTGGCGGCGAACCATCCGCCCATCATGGAGCCTTTGAGTTTCGGAGGCGCCACTTTCGAGACGAAGGAGATACCCATCGGGGAGAGCAGCAGTTCGGCGAATGTCAGCAGCATGTATGTGCCGATGAGCCAGTTGGCCGAGACGGCGCCTTGTGTGCCTGCTATCGACATGGAGCCGATGGCCATGACGCCGTAAGCGATGGCAGCCATTATCATGCCATAGCCTATTTTACGCGGTGCCGACGGCTCTTTCTTGCGGCTTGCCAGCCAGCCGAACAGCGCCATTGATACCGGCGTGAGGGCTACCACATAGAAGGGGTTGAACTGCTGGAATTGCTGCGGCTGAATGGGCTGGTCCAGCGGGTCGGGAGTGTACTGGTAGAAGAAGTAGAGGCCGACGGCCACTGCCGCCAAGATGAGGGCAGATACCAGTTTGCCGGTCTTTCCTTTGCTCTGGAACAGCGAGAAGAGGGCGTATACGCCGATTGCTATGGTGAGCAAAGCCCACACGTTGAAGCCAATGCGGGTCCAGCCTCCGGCCGTGGGCGACGTGCAGCTCTTGGCAAACTCTGTCAGCGTGGCGTCGTTCTGGTGGAATACCATCCAGAAGAAGATGACCACGGCGAAGACGAGCAGCAGTGCCACGACTCGCTGTTTGGTCTGCTGTGGCGTGAGTGCGGGACCTTCGGCCGCGGCTTTGGCGGCTGCTTTCTTCTCCACAAGGATTTGTTTGAAAGAGCGGCGTCCCAGGAAGTAGATGAGGAAACTGATTACCAGCGAGAAGCAGGCTACGGCGAAGGCGCGTTCGTAACCGATGGAGAGTGTGTTGATGTAGTTAGATGCGAATTGGTTGATATCTGTGCCTATTGCCATGCCGTTGTCGGCGGCGATGGTCTGTATTTGCGCTGCCACGTCTGCGCCCCCGCCATCGAGCAGGGCGTTGCAGAGCGCCGGAAGCTGCGCCACGTATTCGAGTCCCTGTCCGTGCATTGCCCAGTTACACATGGCCGTGGCCATCATAGGGGCGAACATGGAGCCGATGTTTATGGCCATGTAAAAGATTGAGAAGGCGTTGTCTCGTTGCGCGGAGTAGCGCGGGTCGTTGTAGAGGTCGCCTACCATCACTTGCAGGTTGCCTTTGAAGAGGCCCGTGCCTATGGCGATAAGGGCGAGCGCTCCGCATAGGATGATGAGCGATGAGGTGGAGCGGATGCCGGTGGGCAGCGCCATGACGAGGTAGCCGGCAAACATGATGGCGATGCCTGAGACGACGCATTTGGAGAAGCTCCATTTGTCGGCTATCCAGCCGCCTACGAGCGGCATGAAGTAAACGAGTGCCAGGAAGATGGCATAGATTTGTCCGGAGACTGTGGAGTCGAAACCGAACTTGGCCTGCAGGTAAAGCAGGAAGATGGCGAGCATCGTGTAGTAGCCGAAACGCTCGCCGGTGTTGGCAAGCGAGAGTACGTACAGGCCCGCAGGTTGGTTCTTGAACATTTTATGAAGTCGATTTATCGGGTTGTTTTCGCAGGATGTCAGCAATTTGCAGAAAATTACTGATATTAACAAGAAATGCCGGACGGGAGTGTGCCGGCATTTCTGTTAAGTAAATGGTCAAATTAAACCGATACTAAATAAAAGGTTAATCTCACATATCATAAACTTGCCTTTTTGGTGCTTTCATCCAAGTTTCATCAGTCGCGATGCCCGGCCGGAGTCCGGCTGACAAGTTGCTCCTTCTTCAACTTGATGAAATCGCTCAAAAATGCCGAAGTTTCTGATATGTGTTTAATCTGACCATTTACTTAATGGGTTTCATGTGGAACGGGAATGTCAGGCTTTCTCGTCTGTGACTTTTTCGAGCCAGTTTACCATTCCGAACATCACGCCCATGGAGATGAGGCAGACGCTCAGGAAGACGGTCCAGGCCACCCAGATGGGGCAGGCGTTGTAGATGAGCGGGCCTATCCAGAGCAGAAGGTTGCCGACTGCCGTTGCGCCGAGCCAGAGACCCTGGCAAAGACCTTGCAGGTGTTTAGGTGCAACTTTCGACACGAACGAGAGGCCAAGCGGCGAGATGAAGAGTTCGGCAACTGTCAGGAAGAAGTAGAGCACGAAGAGTACCCAGGGTCCTGATTTGAGAGCTTCTGAAGTCTCGGTGGGGAGAGCTTTGAAAGCTTCAGCCGAGGGATAACCGTGTATCCATGAAATCACAACCAGGAAGAGGTATGCTATGGAAGCGAGCCCCATGCCGATGGCGATTTTCTTAGGAGTGGAAATTTCTTTTCCGCGGCGGGACAGCGATGAGAATACCATCATGACCAGCGGCGTGAGGATTATCACATAGAAGGGGTTGAGGGCCTGCCATATTTCGGGAGCTACTGATTTTGTCACCACGAAGTCGCGTGCGAAAAGCGAGAGCGACGTTCCGTTCTGGTGGAACGAGAACCAGAAGAAGATAGCTATGCCGAGCACGGCGAAGAGGGCACCCATTCGCTTCTTGATGTCGGCTGCCATTGCGCGTTTCTCTTCGGCAGTAATGGTGATTGTGTTGCCTTTCTCTTTCTTGGCGGGAGAGGGGAGACCTTTCTTGGTGAGGAGGAAGATGGTGAGCGACAGGAGCATGGCGAATACCGATGCTATGAAGGAGTAGTGGATGCCGGTGTTGAAGATGTTCAGGTATTTGGTGCAGAAAGCCGATACGGACTCCACGTTACCCTGGATGACGCTGCCGCCGGTAGCGGTGATGAGGGCGTAGAGGTTGTTGAGGTTCTGTGTATCCATGCTGTCTGTGAGCGAGAGGTACTGGTGGCAGAGCGCGGGGAGGTCGGCGTTATAAGCCAGGCCGTTCTCGCCGAGCCACCACGAGCGCAGCAGCGGTGCCACGAAGGGGGCGATGAGGCCGCCGATGTTGATGAACACATAGAAAATCTGGAAACCGGAGTCACGCTGCGAGGCATAGCGCGGGTTGTCGTAGAGCTGCCCGACGATGGCCTGGAGATTGCCTTTGAACAGACCGTTGCCGAAGGCTATGAAGAATAGCGCGAAGCAGGTCAGCGTCAGCAACCATGTCTTGTTGTCGGCGGTTGCGAAGATGGGAACAGACAGCACGATGTAACCTAAGGTCATGATAATCAGACCCCAGATGATGGTGCCCTTGTAGTTTTGGGTTTTGTCGGCGATTAGACCGCCCACCAGCGACAAGATATAAATGCCGGCGTAGAAGAATGAGTAGACCAGTGCGCTTGTCTCCTCGGCGAGGCCGAACTTGGAGCAGAGGAAGAGCACGAGCACCGCATTCATGATGTAGTAGCCGAAACGCTCGCCCATGTTGGAGAGCGCGGCCGGAATCAATCCTTTGGGTTGGTTCTTGAACATGATATTAGAGTTTAATTTGATTTTTTAGCGTTCTGGAGTGCCTGGAAGGCGGTGGCGTAGTTGCGCATCTGCCGCACCATGGCCAGCAGACCGTTCGAGCGTGTGGGGGAGAGGTGCTCGCTCAGGCCTATGCGGTTTATGAAGTAGAGGTCGGCGTCGAGTATTTCTCGGGGTGTGTGTCCGCTGAGCACGCGCAGCAGCAACGCCACTATGCCTTTCACTATCAGGGCGTCGGAGTCGGCGCGGAAGATGATGCGCCCCTCCTCGTCGAGCTCGGCCGTTATCCATACGCGGCTTTGGCAGCCTTCGATGAGATTCTGGTTAGTTTTTTCGCTTTCGGGCAGCGGCTCGAGGGCCGTTCCAAGCTCTATGATGTAGGCGTAGCGGTCCATCCAGTCGTCTATGCCTTCGAACTCTTCTATGATTTCGTCTTGTATGTTATTGATAGTCATGGTTTTAAACAGGTTGTGGCCATGTGTTTGCAATTGGCCGTGCACAAAGTTAATAATAAAATTCTGAATTTTCAAAGTTCCGCCCCATATTTTTCTTCCTCTTTTTTATTCGTAGTTCGTAAATAATCGCTAAATTTGCAAAAAATGAAATTCCGGATGAAACGGTTGTTATTACTGCTGGTATGTGTCATGGTTATGGGTCTTCGTACCGAAGCCCAACCCGTAGGACATGCCTCGAAAGGCGAAAGCGTGAAAAGCGCTGACGGCAAAGTGACTCTGACCTGCGTGGACCGGCGCCTCGGTTTCGGCTCAGGCGATATGTACGACCCCGACGTGCAGTCTCCAAAATCCGCTACATTCTCTGCGGATGGCAAGAAGCTGTATGTCAACTCTCTGGAAGGTTGTCGCACCATAGTCTACGACGCCGCCACGCGCCGCAAACTCAAGACCATAAAGTATGAGTTCACCTCCGGCACCGGGCCTCTATGGCTTGCCCCGTCGGGCTATTACCCCTTCACGCATTATAAGGACGGCGCCTCCCGTCCGTTCCGCGGAAAACCGGTGGAGGAGGCCATCACCCCCGACGGCCGTTATCTGTTCGTGCCGTATTACCGCCGCGACTTCGACCTCAATGCCCAGGACCCATCGGCGCTGGCCGTCATAGACACTCGCACCGACGAGATAGTGCTTATGACAGAAACCGGGCCGCTCCCCAAGATGGTACGCGTCTCCAACGACGGGCGGCTGCTGGCCATCACGCATTGGGGTGACAATACCGTCGGCTTCCTCGATATCTCCGACCCTGACCCCAGAAAGTGGCACCATCTGCCGCCCGTCACCATCGGCCACAAACTGAGCCTCAATTACTCGCTGACATCGGCCGTGAACCGCGACTCCGGCAGCGGCTTCTTGTTGCGCGGCACGGTGTTCCTACCGGGCGACTCGCTGCTGCTCGTCAGCGGAATGGCCGGCAATGTCAACGTCATCGACACCCGGAAGATGGAGTGGATAGGCTCATTCCCGCAGCTGGCGGCCGTGCGCCACCTGACGCTTTGCGGCGACATGCTCTACCTGAGCCGCAACTCTGCCGGCGAAGTGATGACCGTGCCCGTAGCCGAAGTGGTGCGCGCCATAAGCGAAGGACGCCCCGGACGCGAGTTCCGCGTAAAAAATCTACGCACATGCAAGGTGGGTGGCGGCGCCCGCACGCTGAAAGTATCGCCGTCAGGCAAATATATCTTTGTGGCGTGCAATACCGCCTCTGCGCTCTATGTAGTCGAGACGGCCACCATGAAAGTGATAGCCAAGATAACGGCCGACTCCTTCCCGGTAGGGCTTGACATCTCGCCCGACGGCTGCATGGTGGTCACGACTTCGCAGGGCCGCAAGGGAGCCGGAGGCGGCAACGCCGTGGACTTCTTCCGGATAGACTATGCGGAAGCCGAGCCGGTAATCCTCCCGCCGACGACGCAAGACACCGCGACGGCCGATAGCACAGCCACGTCCCCCTTCCAAAACGCATCGACTGACTCACCCTCCGCCGCCCGCACACTGCTATGGCTCGGCCTGACAGCCATAGTCGCCACAATAGTAGTGACCGTCGCCGTAATCCGCCGCAAACAGCGGCGGCCCCGCCGCTGAAATGTGTCGTATTCGCTGGCATCGGAAGTTATGATTTTGTTGAAGAAGATAAAACCGGAGTGTTAAATTCTTTTAGAGATTAAAGTTAAATATTAAAATACTGATAGTTTGTATGTTAAAGATGTTGATTATGTTGCGCTAAATTATAAAAAATGGTTATATTGCAAACTAAATTACATGGAATTGAGAACTGTTATACCTTACTCGCGGTCTTTCCTAATAAACTACATCCAACAATTATTCCGCCAGTAAATCAAACTACTTGTCAATTCCTCATAATATAAACCCTAAACTATTAACATTATGAAGAAACTTTTACTTTAATAACGCTGTTCATCAGCCTTGCGGCACAGGCATACGAGCCGCTCATACGCGAAGACCGCGTCTGGGAATATTATTCCATGGATAATTATGAAAGTTGCTATTATCATTCCTTATATACTCTCCAATTTGAGGGAACGCGGGATATCAATGGCAAATCATATCATCAGTTGATGATGAAATCGCTTTCCCGATGGGATACTCATTTGGAAAATGTAATCGAAACCTATGAGCCACAGAGTGTGAATTCCGTAATGGCGCTGTTGCGTGAAGAAGAAGGAAAGATTTACATGTTGGTACAGACCCCAATAATAAGAATGTATGATCCGAGCGGTTTCAAAGAAATCGAAGCGACAGAAAACCAGGAAGTGGTAATTTATGATTTTACTCAAAATAAGGACGAGTATTTCCTTGCATCCGGAAATCAGTTCCATGACAACACACCCGGCTCAAATGATTATCCCGTTCCAATGATAACTAAGTACCGTGTTCTTTCCACAGATAATGCAGATTTCCTGTCAGGGAAAAGTTTAAATTACGGAACTGTGCCGTTTATCAGGATAAGGCTGAGTTAGTTGATTGGTTCGGAGAGGATTATGCCGACATTGAGGTAGTAGAAGGAATCGGCAATATAGGCTTCGGGGCGTTCTTAGTGCCGGAAACTACGGCACGAGCTATGGCTGCCTGCGGCTGCAATACCGAGGAATGGTTCAACAATCTTTATGACCTGGCGGGCAATGTGATTTTCCCAGGGAAAAACATGCAAAAGCCGACCACAGGCATCGAAAGCATCGGTGCTGACGCCAAGACTCCCGGAAAACTCTACGACCTGATGGGCCGGGAAATCCGCAATCCGCAGCGCGGCACCATCTACATCCAGGACGGCGAAAAGCATATCGCGCGGTAATGACCGTTTTATATGGATTACAAGGGTCCGAACCGGAAGGGTTTCGGACTTTTGTTTTTAAGGGAGGTGTGTCACTTCTTGTTCATGCTGTCTGGAAGCTGACTGCGAACGACTCTCTCTTTTCACGTTGGCGGAGGGAAGATTTGGCGGTTCGGCGGTAATGCGTTAACTTTGCATTGTGAAAGATGATTTTGTGGAAATAGAATCTAAACAGGAGGCGGACGGTAAAGCCGCTGACACTGCGCCGTCGCTGAAGCTGCGGACGGCGCGGACGCTTAAGTGGAACACGCTCGACCGTGTGACGCAGCAGATTGCACTGGCTGTCGTCGGCGTGATTCTGGCCAACTTGCTCAGCAAGGAGGATTATGGCCTGACGGGCGTTTTGGCTATGTTCCAGGCGTTCGCCATCGTGTTCGTCGACAGCGGATTTGGCGCGGCGTTGCTCCAGAAGAAGGAACCCACGCAGCGCGACTACAGCACCGTCTTCTGGTTCAATATGGCCGTTGCCGCAGGTATTTACGTCATTCTGTGGTTCGCCGCGCCGCTGATAGCCTCCATTTTCCGCAGCCCGCTGCTGGTGCCGCTTTCGCGCGTCATGTTCCTCTCCTTCATTTTCAGCGCGTTGGGGATAGTGCAGACCAACCGCCTGATGAAGCAGATGAACGTGAAGCAGGTGGCGCTTTCCAACCTCGTCGGAGTGCTCCTTTCCGGCGCACTCGGCGTATGGATGGCCTTCGCGGGTTACGGCGTATGGTCGCTCGTGGCGCAGGCGCTGACATTATCGTTCATAAAGACGGCATGGCTGTGGATGGCGGTGAAATGGCGCCCGTCGCTCGTATGGTCGCGCCGTTCGCTTCGCGAAATCATGGGCGTAGGGATGGGAGTGTTCTCCTCGTCGCTGCTCAATACCTTCTTCCTGAACCTCTACACATTCGTCATCGGATGGTGGTCGCTCGGCAAACTTGGTCTCTACACGCAGGCCGACAAATGGAGCAAGATGGCCACGGCGTCGCTTTCGCAGATAATAACGGCCACCTTCGTGCCGGTTCTGGCGTCGGTGCAGGACCGCATCGACGACTTCCGCCGCTACATGCGGCGCATCGACCGTTTCGCAGCCATGACGTTGTTACCGGTGATGGGGGGAATGGCAATGACTGCCACGCCGCTGTTCCACACCTTCTTTGGCACCAAATGGGACGCCGCAATCCTGCTGTTCCAGATTCTGGCGTTGCGAGGCATCTTCATAATCCTCGTCTCCGTCTACAACAACTACCTCCTCGCCGCCGGCCGCGCCAAAGCGCTGGTGGAGGTGGAGACGGTAAAGGACGTCACGATGCTGCTGGCTCTTGGCGCCACCTACTTCACCGGCTCCGTCACGGCGCTGGTGTGGGGTCTGGGCGCGGCCTCGCTGCTGACGTGGATATATGTGCTTTGGCTTACGTCGCGGAGCACCGGCGTGCGCCCCTTGGTGATGATAGGCCACCTCTTGCCGTTTGTATTCTTCACTGCGGCGGCGCTGGCGGCCGGCTGGGCGGCGTCATTGCCATTCAGGCCGGCGTGGCTGCAACTCACTGTCAGAATAGTGGTTGCGGTGGCGGCATACGTGGTGCTGCTGAAGGTGTTCCGTGTGCCGGAATTGCCGGAAATGTGGAGTTACCTTACCGGGCGGTTCCGTAAAAAGAGAGCGGCATGAGGGAGAAACTGCAAGCCATAGTGCTGGGGACGGTGCGGCACTCCGACCGCGTGAACATCGTGAACCTTTATACCGACACGCGCGGCCGCCTCGCGGTGATGAGTACGCCGCCGGGACAGTCGAAGGCCGGGCGGATGCGCGCCGCCGCGCTTATGCCGCTCAGTATCATCTCCACCGAGATAAATTTCAAACAAACATCTGAATTGCAACGGCTTGGCGCCGTCATCCCGGTGCGTGCCAACAGCGGCATCTGCGGCAATCCGGTGAAAAGCACCGTCGCGCTCTTCCTCTGCGAGTTCCTGACGCGCCTTTTGCGCGAGTCGGCGCCCGACTCCGAGCTGTGGCGTTTCCTCACGCTCAGCATCGCCGAGCTGGACCGCACCACGGCGCCGGCGCATTTCTACCTGCCGTTCCTGGCGGGACTGACGCGCTACATCGGCATAGAGCCCGATGTCACGGACTACACCCCCGGCTCCTACTTCGATATGCGGCAAGGCTGCTACGTGCCGTTCCATCCCGCCCATAACGACGTGCTTACGCCGGCTCCTATCAGCGTGCTCCGTTCCGGCCGCGTGGTGGAAACTGCCGGCGCGGCATACGCCCCGCGGCTGCTGATGCGGCTGCGCTACGACACCGCCGCGCGCCTGCTGTGGAAGCACTTTCAAAACCTCATGGGCCAGAACGACAGCACTT
>OHBJ01003361.1_pt1 | contig 10562 bp, 5 predicted proteins | sample 1577241 | NCBI WGS metagenome assembly OHBJ01 (sample SAMEA3541594, study PRJEB24748) | human gut metagenome | biome: human gut; feature: human-associated habitat; material: faeces | place: China | collected 2012
AACGACCTGCGTGCCGGCATGTACGACGTGCTTGTAGGCGTCAACCTGCTGCGCGAGGGCTTGGACCTGCCAGAAGTGTCGCTCGTTGCCATTCTCGACGCCGACAAGGAGGGCTTCCTGCGCAGCCATCGCTCGCTGACGCAGACCGCCGGCAGAGCGGCGCGCAATGTGAACGGAAAGGTGATAATGTACGCCGACAAGATAACCGAGAGCATGCAGCGCACTATCGACGAGACGGCACGCCGCCGCCAGTTGCAGCTGAAGTACAATGCCGATCACGGCATCGTTCCGCAGCAGATACGCAAGGACATAAAGGGTGCGCTTTCGGGCTTTATGGACGGTGCGAAGTCGGCGGAGAACGCTGTGCCAAAGTCAATGTCTCAGCCTCGCACCACCTCAACGCCTTATCGCCCGTATATCGAGCCGGAGCCAGCGGCTTTCGCTGCCGACCCCGTTGTGAAGCGCATGACGCGCAAGCAGCTTGAAAAGAGCATCGCCGACACCACCGAACTGATGAAGGAGGCGGCGAAGAACCTCGACTTCCTCCAGGCTGCGCAGTATCGCGACGAGATTGTAAGGTTGCAGGAAGAGTTGGAAGGAAAAGAGTAAAAAGCCCATACCTCTTACTTTGCTCCCTTATTTGTTAAATAATGGTTAATCTGACGGCTGATAGGCTTTAATTTAGTAATTTTGCATTTTATATAATATCGAATTATCTAAAACTCAATAGAATGGACAACGAATTTTTGACAGACGACAAGCAGAATCTCGACTTGGAAGAGTCGGCTGTAAAGCGCCCCGAGAGACATCATAGCAGAGGAGAACGTTCGGACAGATTCTTCATGGTGAGAAACATCCTCAACATCATCTTCATGATTGGAGCCGTTGTGGGTGTGCTTGTGCTCTATTTCCACGACAAGTCGATGGGCACGGTTATCATTCTCGTATCAATGGTGTTCAAGATGGCAGAGTGTTGTTTCAGATTAATACGCCTATAGTAACGACAATGATAAAATCAGTAAGAAACGTATTGGGGCTTGTTGCGCTTCTGCTTGCCGTTCCGATGTGTGCTTCGGCGCAGATAGACACGGACGACAACGGACGCTTCAACCAGATGAACTCCGACGGAACGATGCACACGCGCAACCGCAACATGGCTGACTCGCTCGGTACCGACAAGGAAGTGCCGCGCGGCATAAAGGTGTGGACCGTCGACTCTAAGTTCGGCGACCGTCAGAAGGCGGAGATAGACACCGTGTCGCACATGTTCATGAACACCATCTACACCACAGGCTTGCGTGGTGAGTACAACACGACGGGCAACCTCGGTGCGCCGCGCATCAACCGCATCTTCATCGACCGACCCGAGACCGACCAGTTCATCTTCACGCAGCCATACGACTATGTGGTGTCGCCCGTAGACCGCTTCCACTTCACCAACACTTTGTCGCCGATAACCAACCTCTCGTACAACACGTGCGGCGACAGAACGAATGGCGAAGACCGTCTCACAGCGAAGTTCGGCGTCAATGCAGGCAAGCGCCTCGGCATTGGCTTCAACGTCGACTATCTATACGGACGCGGCTACTATTCGGAGCAGAGCACGTCGCACTTCAAGTTCCTGCTCTACGGCTCGTATCTCGGCGAACGCTATCAGGCTCATCTGCTGTTCTCCACTCTCGACCAGAAGGTTACGGAGAACGGCGGCATCACCAACGACGAGTATATAAAGCATCCCGACAGCTTCGACGACAACTTTGCGACGAACGAGATTCCTACCGTGCTGGAGCGCAACTGGAACCGCAACTCAAACCAGCATATCTTCTTCACGCATCGCTACAGCTTCGGCTTCCGCAAGAAGGTGAAGATGACAGACGATGAGATAGCAGCCCGCAAGTTTGCTATGGAGTCGCAGAAGGAGAACGAGGCGCTGCGCGAAAAGCAGAAGGCGCAGCGTAAGGCTGAGCGCGAGGGCTTGGACTTCGACGAGGACGAATACGAGAAGCAGTCGTTCGGCGGACGTCCCGACGACGCAAAGATTGCAGGCAAAGAGCCGGTGGCTACAGAAACAGTCGACAATTCGGGACGTATCCGCGTCGACGGCAGGGAAGCGGCTGACAGTCTGAACAACATCGCAGCGCAGGCACAGCTCGACACGATGTGGATGAAGACCGAGTATGTGCCCGTAACGAGCATCATACACACCGCAAAGTTCGACACCTATCGCCGCATCTATCAGGCGTATGAATCTCCGCAGAACTTCTACGCCAACACCTACGACAACGTAGGCATATACAGCGGCGACTCCATCTACGACAAGACAAGCCACTACCGCTTGCAGAACACGTTCGCGCTCTCGCTGCTCGAAGGCTTCAACAAGTGGGCGAAGGCTGGCGTAAAGGTGTTCGCTACGTCCGACCTGCGCCACTTCACGCTGCCCAACACCGAGCGCACGTTCACAACATACAACGAGCACAACCTCAGCATCGGCGGTCAGCTCTCCAAGATGCAAGGCCGCACCTTGCACTATAATGTGCTGGGCGAGGTGTGGACGATAGGCAAGGACGCCGGACAGGTGAAGATTGACGCCAACGTAGACCTCAACTTCAAGTTCCTCGGCGACACCGTGCGCCTCGCAGCTTCGGGCTTCTTCCATAGCCTTAACCCAACGTTCTATCAGCGCCACTATCACTCGCGCCACTTCTGGTGGGACAACGACAATATGGCTAAGATGGTACACTCGCGCGTGGAGGGCACATTCGCCTACGACAAGACACGCACGAAGCTGCGCGTGGCGTTCGACGAACTGAAGAACTACACCTACTTCGCGATGGGCTACAACATCACCGACGAATATCTGCGCACGCAGAACACTATGAGCGTGAAGCAGGCGGGTGGGGCGATAAGCCTTTTCACCGTAGGTCTGCAGCAGGACGTGAAGCTCGGACCGCTCAACTGGGAGAGTGCCGTGACGTATCAGAAGTCGTCTAACCAGGACGTGCTGCCCGTGCCCGACTTCAATATCTACACCAACCTCTACCTGCGCTTCATGATAGCACGCGTGCTGAAGTGCGACCTCGGTGCCGACGCACGCTACTTCACCAGCTACTACGCACCCGACTATAGTCCGGCTCTCGGACAGTACGCCGTGCAGGCAGGCCCGAGCAAGACGAAGGTGGGCAACTATCCGCTTGTGAACGTCTACGCCAATTTCCGCTTGAAGCATGCTCGCTTCTTCGTGATGATGAGTCATGTGAACGCAGGCAGCGGCAACCGCTCCTACTTCTTCGCACCTCATTATCCGCTCAACCAGCGTGTGTTGCGCTTTGGCGTCAGCTGGACATTCTTTAACTAAGCATATTCGTTGCGAGTATAATTAAAAACTCGCCGTTTACGTAGCGGAGGTCTCCGGCCTCCGCAGCACCAAGACAGATAGCTGTTATGTAGGATGCTGCGGAGGCCGGAGACCTCCGCTACTTTATTAACTTGTTATTTTATAAAGATACATTATTATCACTCCAAATGTAGGATGAATCTTATTGGTTTTATCGGACAGCAATCATAAATATTCAGCCAAAAGTCATCGTTCTCCGTACGCCGTCCGATTGGGTGGCGTACGAAGTCCGGTCGGATTGCGTTCGGTGTCCGATCGGACACCGTACGGAGAACGATGACTTTTGGCTGAATAATACCCATCTTAGGGCAAATAAAAATGTGCCAAGACCCTAAGATTATTGCTAACCTAACGAGTCTTGGCACATTCTAATTGATAATAATATTCTAATTGATTATTATATTCTAATAAGTCAATTACATAATGCTTATTTCGTCAACGAAGAGGAACGCCGGCTTTCCCTTTCCGCTATGCCATTCGGGTATGCTGCGCTCCGATGCAGCCTTCACCTTCACGTAGCGAGCCTTTGTAGGCTGGAAGTCGAGCTTGTGAGTGTAAACCTTGTCGGCTGCGTTCTCGCCCAATGCCGGCAACTGCTTTGCAGCCACCTGCTTGAACGTCTTGCCGTCCTGCGAAACGCTCACCTCGATGTCGCGTGCGTCAAAGATCCATGAGCCTTTATCCACGCAGGTGTTGAACTCTACGTGCGAGATTACAGAAGGTTTCTGCAAGTCGATAACAGCCTCAAGGTCGTTCTCGCAGAAACCGAGCCAGCGTCCGGTGCCGAAGCCCGTGTCGCCAAGCAGTCCGTCGGTCAGCGCAGCCGCACCGTTGTATGTGTAGCTCTTGTGAGTGGGCTGCAGCAGTGTGACGGGGCAAGCCGTTGCCTTGTTGAAGTTTATCTTCTGACGGCTCACGCTGCTTCGCTTTCCGTCGCGGAAGGCAGCCGCGCAGATGTTGGCTGACTTCTGTAGAGTGATGGCTCCGGTGTAGAGTTGGCTGTCGGCTGTCGGCTCCGTGCCGTCGAGCGTGTAGCGTATCTCTGCGTCGCCGGTTGTGGTGAGGTGTACCACAATCTCGTGCCACTTCGTGTCGGCGTCAACGTGTATATCCACGTTGAAGAGATGCTTGGCGTAGTTGTAGCCCAAGTGGTCGTAGAGATGGGTGAAGTCGACGAGGCGGCTTGTGAAGTCGGCGTAGTTCTTCAGCTCGGGCTGGCTCCACTGCACCTCGCTCAGCGCCGCCATACGCGGCAGAGCCATATACTGCATCTGCTTGAATGTAGGCATGTACTCGGTCCAGATATTCGCCTGCACACCGATGATGTGGCGTGCCTCGTCGGCTGTAAGCTCCTTCGGCATCGGTTCGTAAGAGTAGACGCGCTCCAGCGGCAGGTAGCCGCCGATAGCCTCCGGCTCGTTAGCCTTGTCGAGCGACTGGTAGTAGTCGAAGTAGAGGTAGCTGTTCGGTGTCATCACCACGTCGTGATGCTGCTTTGCAGCCGCGATGCCGCCAGCCTCTCCGCGCCACGACATAACGGTAGCGCCCTCAGCGAGTCCGCCCTCAAGAATCTCGTCCCAACCGATTGTGTTGCGACCCAGCGACTTGAGATAGTTTGAGGCGTGAGTGATGACGTAGCTCTGCAGACGCTCCTCGGCTGTGTGGCCGTCCTTCGCCTCAAGATGCAGCTCCTTGATGCGTGCCTGACACTTCGGACACTTCTGCCACTGGGTCTTCGGACACTCGTCGCCACCAACGTGTATGTACTTCGACGGGAAAAGAGCCACAACCTCTTTCAGTACGTCGTCGACGAATTTCATTGTCTTGTCGTTGCCGGCGCAGAGCACGTTGTCAGACACGCCCCACATCTCCCAAACCTTGTACGGACCGCCGGTGCAACCCAGTTCGGGATAAGCCGCAAGGGCAGCCTGCATGTGTCCCGGCAGGTCGATTTCGGGCACAATCGTGATGTAGCGGTCGGCAGCATACTTCACGATGTCGCGAATCTCCTTCTGTGTGTAGAAGCCTCCGTAAGGCTTGCCGTCATACTTGCCAGTGTTGTGGCCGATTACGGTCTGTGTGCGCTTCGAACCAATCTCGGTGAGCAGCGGATACTTCTTTATCTCGATGCGCCATCCCTGGTCGTCGGTGAGGTGCCAGTGGAAGCGGTTGATGTTGTGCAGGGCGAGTATGTCGATGAACTGGCGTATCTCGTCGGTACTTACGAAGTGGCGCGACACGTCGAGGTGGGTTCCGCGGTAAGAGAAGCGCGGAGCGTCGACGATGTGAGCGCACGGGATGGTCACCTGCGACGCCTTGCCGCTTACAACGGGCAGCGACTTGCGCAGGGTCTGTATTCCGTAGAACACTCCCGCTGCCGTTGCGCCGGCGATGCGTACGCTCTTGGCGTCGATGTCGAGCTTGTAGCCCTCGGCGTTGTCTATCGACTTGTCGATTGTGAGCACGATGGTGGCAGCGTTCTTTGCTTGCTTTCCGACAACAGGGCGTACGCCAGTGGTCTGCTCGATGTATGAGGCGAGCAAGGTGGCGTTGCGCTTCATGTCGTTGCTTTTGCTTGCAACCACAATCGATGTCTTGCCGTTGAGGATGAAAGGCGCGTCGTTAGTTACGTCTACCTGCAGCGGTTGGGGCACGATGTTGAAGTCCGCAGTCTGTCCCGATGCGGAGCCGGGCAGGAGGAATGCCGTTGAGACAACCGCTCCCGTCAATAGTTTCAGATTCATTGTATTGTTTCTCTTGTTTTATTTTAGTAGAATTTGTAACGTTAGGATTTGTTTCCTTTCCCCTTTCATTCTCGTCGTAGGGATAGTGTCATTGGAAGTGCAGACCGTAGATTTCGTTAGGTTTCTTCCAAAATATATACCAGTATTGCAAAGTTAGTGGAAATTGGGGACAATACAAAAAAAACGACAGCAATAATGCCGAAACATCATTGCTGTCGTTCCTTGTGATATCTATATCTTAGGAGGATAGGGTAGGCGTGCTATCCGTCTCCTCCTATGATTAAGTTCGATTAAATCTGCTCGCTCCAATTCTCCTGGCTCTTGCGAACGTAGGTCTGGTAGCGGAGCTTAGCCATCTTCTCTGCCTGGCTGAAGAGTTCGTCAGCCTCCTTCGGGAATGCCTTCTGAACAGAGAGGTAGCGAACCTCACCAAGGAGGAAGTCGCGGAAGTCCTCCCACTTCGGAGCCTTAGAGTCGAGTGTGAACGGGTTCTTGCCCTCGTCAGCCAACAGCGGGTTGAAGCGCCAGAGGTGCCAGTAACCGCAATCAACAGCGAGCTTCTCCTCGTTCTGTGAGCGACCCATACCGCCCTTACGCTTCAGACCGTGGTTGATACACGGAGCGTATGCGATGATGAGTGACGGGCCTGGATAAGCCTCTGCCTCGCGGATAGCCTTCAATGTCTGAGCATTGTCTGCACCCATAGCGATCTGAGCTACGTAGATGTAGCCGTATGTTGTCTGCATGAGGCCGAGGTCCTTCTTGCGGATACGCTTGCCCTGAGCTGCGAACTGAGCGATAGCGCCAAGCGGAGTAGACTTAGACGACTGACCGCCGGTGTTAGAGTAAACCTCAGTATCGAGTACGAGGATGTTAACGTCCTCACCAGAAGCCAATACGTGGTCGAGACCGCCGTAACCGATATCGTAAGAAGCACCGTCGCCACCGATAATCCACTGGCTGCGCTTTACGAGGTAGTGGTCGAGAGTCTTGAGCTCTGCGCAAACCGGACAACCCTTCTCTGCACCAGCAGCGATGAGCGGCTTAAGCTCAGCAGCAGCTGCCTTAGAACCCTCAGAGTCGTTCATGTTAGCCATCCACTTGTCAGCAGCAGCAACGAACTCTGCAGGAACGTGCTCGTCAGCCTTAGCCTCCTCGAGGAGGTGGCAGATGCGCTCCTTCATCTTCTTGTTACCGAGTACCATACCAAGACCGAACTCGCAGAAGTCCTCGAACAGTGAGTTGTCGAATGCCGGACCCTGACCCTTAGCGTTGGTTGTGTAAGGTGTAGACGGGATAGAAGCTGAGTAGATAGAAGAACAGCCAGTAGCGTTGGCAATCATCTGACGGTCGCCGAAGAGCTGAGAGATGAGCTTAACGTACGGAGTCTCACCGCAACCAGAGCAAGCGCCTGAGAACTCGAACAGAGGCTGAGCGAACTGAGAGTTCTTCGGGCTCTGCTTGATGTCTACGAGATCCTGCTTAGAAGCTACGTTGTGAACGAGGTACTCCCAGTTCTGTACTTCCTTCTGCATATCCTCTGCGTCAACGTTGAACGGAACCATCTTGAGAGCCTTCTCGAGCTCGCCGGTCTCCTTGTTCTTCTTGCCCGGGCAAACGTCGGCACAGTTGCCACAGCCAAGACAGTCGAGTACAGAAGTCTCAATGCGGAAGTGCATACCCTTGAGAGCTGCCGGAGCCTTGATCTCCTGTGTCTCAAGACCCTCGATGCCTGCAAGCTCCTCGTCGGTAAGAACGAACGGACGGATAGCTGCGTGAGGACATACGAACGAACACTTGTTACACTGGATACAGTTCTCTACGTTCCATACCGGAACGAATGCCTCAACACCACGCTTCTCGAAAGCTGCGGTGCCGTTCTGCCATGTACCGTCAACGGTGTCGTGCTTAACGAAGTCAGAAACCTTCAAGAGGTCGCCTGCCTGGCCGTTGATAGGACGAACGAGCTCCTTAACGAATGCTGGAGCGTTGTCTGCCTTAGCCTCCTCGTCAGCGAGGTTAGCCCATGCCGGGTCTACAGTAAGCTGCTTGTACTCACCGCCGCGGTCGACAGCTGCGAAGTTCTTGTCTACAACGTCCTGACCCTTCTTAGAGTAAGACTTAACGATGAATGCCTTCATCTGCTCTACAGCGAGATCCAAAGGAATAACCTCTGTGATACGGAAGAATGCAGACTGGAGGATGGTGTTGGTACGGTTGCCGAGACCAATCTCCTGAGCAATCTTTGTTGCGTTGATATAGTAAACAGTGATGTTGTTCTGAGCGAAGATGCGCTTTACCTTGTTCGGGATGAAGTTAACGAGTTCCTCGCCGTCGAAGATTGTGTTCAAGAGGAAGTAACCGTTCTTGCGCAGACCGCGTGTCACGTCGTACATGTTCAGGTAAGCCTGTACGTGGCAAGCCACGAAGTTAGGAGTATTTACCTGGTATGCGCTGTGGATTGGGCTGTCGCCGAAACGCAAGTGTGAGCAAGTGAAACCGCCTGACTTCTTAGAGTCGTAAGAGAAGTAAGCCTGGCAGTACTTGTTGGTGTTGTTACCGATGATCTGTACAGAGTTCTTGTTTGCACCTACAGTACCATCAGCACCGAGTCCGTAGAACTTAGCCTCGAACAAGTCGTCGCCGCCCATCGGAATCTCCTCTTCCTCAGGAAGTGAAGTGAATGTAACGTCGTCAACGATGCCCACTGTGAAGTGGTTCTTAGGCTGCGGGAGCTCAAGGTTCTTGAATACAGCAACGATCTTAGCCGGTGTTGTGTCTGAAGAACCAAGACCGTAACGGCCACCAACGATAAGCGGCTTGCGCTCGTCGTCGTAGAGAGCCGACTTAACGTCGAGGTACAGCGGTTCGCCCTCTGCGCCTGGCTCCTTTGTACGATCGAGCACGGCGATGCGCTTAACAGTTGCAGGAAGAGCCTTCTTCAGGTAGTCTACTGCGAACGGACGGTAGAGGTGAACAGCAACCATACCTACCTTCTTGCCCTGCTTGTTCAGGTAGTCGATAGCCTCGCGTGCAGGCTCTGTAGCAGAACCCATGAGGATGATTACGTTCTCTGCGTCCTCAGCTCCGTAGTAGTTGAAGAGGTGATACTCGCGACCTGTGATCTTTGTCATCTCCTGGCAGTACTTCTCTACTACCTCAGGGATGCGGTTGTAGTACTCGTTGCAAGCCTCACGGTGTGTGAAGAATGTCTCCGGGTTCTCTGCTGTACCGCGTGTAACAGGGCGCTCAGGTGTGAGTGCACGGTCGCGGAAGCGCTTGATGTAGTCAGGATTTACCAACGGACGGATGTCTTCCATATCCATCTCTTCGATCTTGTGGTACTCGTGTGATGTACGGAAACCGTCGAAGAAGTTGATGAACGGTACTGATGTCTCAAGTGTAGCAAGGTGAGGAACTGCAGAGAGGTCCATAACTTCCTGCACTGAACCAGAGCAGAACATTGCGAAGCCTGTCTGACGGCAAGCCATAACGTCCTGGTGGTCGCCGAAGATACAGAGAGAGTGTGAAGCCAGTGTACGTGCAGAAACGTTGAACACGCACGGCAGCAACTCGCCTGCAACCTTATACATGTTAGGAATCATCAGCAACAGACCCTGCGAAGCACAGAATAAAGAGGGAAAAGAGAGTCTACATATGAAATTTATCACAGGCGGCGCATTCCAGGGAAAAAGGGACTTTGCAGAGCAGCTCCTGGCCCGGGAGGGCGTTTTGGAGTATGAAACGGCGGACGGAGCCGCGGATCCGTTTGAGGCTGCGTACAGCCGGAAGCTGGTGGTGAACGTCCAGGACTATGTGCGCCGGTTTGCGGGCCTTGAGGACGGAGAAGCCAGAGAACGGCTGCAGGAATTCCTGGACCGGCTTATAAAGGAGAATCCCGGAGCTGTGGCGGTCATGGATGAGATCGGCTGCGGGATCGTGCCTGTGGGCCGGGAGGAGCGGCTGTGGAGGGACCTGGCCGGAGAGGCGGCCCAGACCCTGGCGGCCTGTTCCAGGGACGTATACCGGGTCACAGGCGGCCTGGCCCAGGTACTGAAGGGCGGTGAGCGGTAAATGGAACAGGGAAGCCAGTGGGAAAAGGCGTACACCCATGGCGGGGATGTGTACAGGAACGAAAAAATACGGATGGATTTTTCCATTAACATCAATCCACTGGGAATGCCGGATTTTATCAAACAGGCGGCCATGGACGGGGTGGAGGAAAGCGCCCGCTATCCGGACAGCCGGTGCAGGAGGCTCCGGAGGCTGGCAGCCGGATTTTACGGCGTGCAGGAGGAAACCCTTGTGTTTGGAAACGGGGCTGCGGAGCTGATCTTCGGGATCGTCCGGGCCGTATCTCCCAGGCGGGCTGTTTTGACGGCTCCGTCGTTTACAGAGTATGAAGCGGCTCTTTCATCTGTGGG
>OHBJ01003369.1_pt1 | contig 10547 bp, 10 predicted proteins | sample 1577241 | NCBI WGS metagenome assembly OHBJ01 (sample SAMEA3541594, study PRJEB24748) | human gut metagenome | biome: human gut; feature: human-associated habitat; material: faeces | place: China | collected 2012
TAGCAAATCAGATAGTCGATCATTGAACATGAATAGCAATATTCAAGACAACGACACGATAAATATCACGAACAGCAAAAATCAAAGTCACAGTGAAAATCACTCCTTCGGGGGTAATTTCTCCTGGATGCACGCCTTCCAGAAAACGGGCCGGACATTCACTCTAAACGGGAATATAAATATCAGTAAAAACGAAAACAATAATACACAACAAGATAGTAGTATTATAAACAAGAGAGATACGTTACGAAATCTCATTAACACCTCCGAAGGTATATCCAATTCATACACGGCTTCTATTTCTTATTCAGAACCGTTAACAGAAAAAGCCCGATTATCATTCAACTACTCTTTCAGTTACAACAAGAACAGTTCTGACAAAGAAAGTATGTCATACAAAGACGCACTTTTCACGGAAGTCATTGGTATTGATACGGCCTTAACGAATAAATCGATCAATAAACAAGTCAGTCAGAATTTCGGGGTAAATTATAATTATCATAAAGAGAAAGTTACGCTGAACGGAAAGTTAAATTCAGTTGCTGTTAATGCTTTCATCTTTGTAATATTTACGATTTTGAGAATTTACTGTTTCTGTTCAATCTTACTATCGGCTTGTTCGGCTTTGCGTCGTTCACGTTCCGCTTTCGCTTCCTTGTCGAACTTCTCGTAGGCCTCCACAATCTGAGTTACCAACTTATGGCGTACGATGTCTTTCTTGTTCAGCTCCACGAAACTGATGCCTTTTACGCCTTTCAGAATCTTCAGTGCCTGCACCAGACCGGAAGTCTGGGAAGAAGGCAAGTCAATCTGCGTCATGTCTCCCGTGACAATCATCTTGGTGTTCATTCCCATGCGGGTGAGGAACATCTTGATTTGCTGGGTGGTCGTGTTCTGCGCTTCATCCAGAATGACGACGGCATCGTTCAGTGTGCGTCCGCGCATAAAGGCGAGGGGGGCAATCTGGATGATGTTCAGCTCCATATACTCTTTCAGCTTGGCGGCAGGTATCATGTCCTGCAGGGCGTCATAGAGTGGTTGCAGATACGGGTCTATCTTGTCCTTCATGTCGCCGGGCAGGAAACCGAGCTTTTCTCCGGCTTCTACGGCAGGGCGGCTGAGGATGATTTTCTTTATCTCCTTATTCTTTAGTGCCCGCACGGCAAGCGCGATGGCTGTATAGGTCTTTCCTGAACCGGCGGGACCGATGGCAAACAGCATGTCATTCTTGGCAAATGCCTCTACCAGCTTCAGCTGGTTCTCGCTGCGCGGGATAATCGGCTTTCCGGTTACGCTGAATACAATGACATTGCCCGATTTTTCCGCTTGCGGGGCATTGCCTTTGATGATGTCTATAATGACCTCTTCTTTCAAAGAGTTGTATTCGGCACAGTATTTCTCCAGCTTGGTAATGTTCTCCTCGAATGCACACATTTCCTCCTCATCACCCAATACTTTGATGACATTGCCGCGGGCAACGATGCGAAGCTTGGGATACAAGGCCTTTATCAGCTGCATGTTGGCGTTGTTTACGCCATAAAATATTACCGGGTCAATATCTTCAAGAACAATCAGTTTTTCTATCATTGATATGTTTTAAAGTTCAATTCGTTCTTTTAGTGAAACGTTCTGCAAATGTAGTGAAACGTTTGGATACTTAAACAGTTCCATTGGGTATTTTTTTTGCAGTGGCTTCGGGTAGATTGTCGGTAATTGTTGCACGACGATGCCGTTTCCTTTTTTTGAGCATCCGATACGTTGTCGGTTCAGCGTCTGTTCCTTCATGTTGAAGATAATATTGGGGTCGAAGTGCTGCCCGTTGACGCGTGTCTCGAAGTGCAGATGCTCAGTAGAGGCGCGTCCGGTGCGTCCGGTCAGTGCGATGGGCTGTCCGGCTTTGACTGTGTCGCCACAATGTACAAGGTTTTTGAAGTTGTGGCTGTATATCGTTTCCAGTCCGAAGTCATGGCGTACGACGACGACATTGCCGTAGGCGCTATAAGGCTTGGACATCCGTACTACGCCGTTGAAGGCACTCCGTATGGTGTCTTTGGCGTAGGTCTTGATGTCTATGCCACTGTGGCGTCCCCGCCCCCGTCCGTAAGGGGAGATGACTTTTCCTCCAGGCAGGGGAAAGGAGTATTCCGTGTCCGGAATGTCCTCCAAAGGTAGCTCTATCAGTTCTCTTTGCGAAAACAGTCCCGGAGTGGCAACGCGGATATGGTTGGTTTCCATGGTGGAAAAGACCGTTTTCTTCCCTTGTGCCGTGGCACCAAGGGCTATGAGCAGGAGAGGGACAAGAATACGGATTCTCATTTATTCAAAATATTGTATAGTCCCACTGGTAGAGGAAGCATATTTCTCCAACAGTTCCAATATCATTTCGGCTGCTTCTTTCAGACCTTCCTGCCCGTTGTAGCCGTTGACAATGGCAAGGATATGGCGGGTTTCAAGTTTCATCTTGGTGCGTTCGTGGTCGCTGGTCGGGGTACCGATACCGCCTATACGGTCGCGGTAGACGGGCAGCCCTTCTATGTTCAGCATGCCGCGGCCTATACCCTCGAACAATTCCTCGGCACGTCCTATGCCCAGCTCAAGGTCGGTCCCTTGTATCTCGTCGGCATCAAATCCGCCGATAGAGTGGCCCGTACGTAGGGAGACAAGGTTGATAAGGTCTACCAACGTATCTATCTGATAGAGTTCCAATCCGCGCAGCAGTCGCCGTCTCAGTGCTTCGGCCGAGGGACGGTAGCGGCTGGGGTCCTTGCCGCAACGTTTATAGGCTTCGCGGGTGGCGGCAATGACGGGTTGGTACTTGATGCTGTCCGTGGTTTCACGGGCTCTTAGCTCTTGGGTGAAAGTTGCGATTTCTTGCCACAACCCTTCGCAATATGGGGTATTTGTCACTTCGGCAAATACGGCTGCACCGCGGAATTCGGGGCAATTCTGCTTGATTTCTTTAGAAAGTGTGATATGATACATTAATGCAATCCGTTTGAATGGGTTAACATGATTCCCGACAATATCCTTCCGGATTTGATACCCATCCGGCGTGCCGAGAAAAACTCTTCATATTGGGTAAAAGTACATATATTGGCTGTCTCCACTTGTGCGGAAGGTACTCCGAAGTCCAGTAGTTGCAGTCGGTTGGCAGCCCATAGGTCGATATGGTATTTGTGGGTGGCGGGTTTCCATTCGGAGATGTAATCCATCTGGAAACCGTTCTTGCGGAATGCTTCATAGACTTCGTCGCCTACCTCGAAGGCGGAAAGGGAGATGCCGGGGCCGATGCAGGCTATCACTTCTTTGCCCTCTGTGCCATAGCGGGCACGCATCTTGTCGAGTGTGTGGCCGAGGATGTAATTCACAGTGCCGCGCCATCCGGCATGAACAGCGGCTATCACGGCATTCTTCCGGTCGTAGAGCAGGATGGGAATGCAGTCTGCCGTAGAGATGCAGATGCAGCAGCCCGGTTCACGGGTTATCAGTGCATCAATGCCCTGCAACATGGAGTGGCGTTCTTCTGCTGTTGCATGCAGATAAGTTCCGTTAATGACAAGTGCCTTTGTCCCGTGGGTCTGAAACGGGATGACCAGTTCTTGGGGGCGTTGGGGCAGGGAAGAACATACTATTTCCTGGTTGCGGCGTACAGCTTCGGCTTCGTCTCCCGTGTAAGGTGTACAGTTGAGGGAGGCATAGTTACCTTGGCTGCATCCACCGTGGCGGGTGGTTACAAAACAAGAAATGCCGGGATATGAGGCAAGCAGCTCATATCCCAACATTTTCCTATCTTCTGTAAGAGGAATCATTTTTTATCTTCCTCCCAATCTTCTTCGTATTCAAAGTCCTCGAGGTCCTCTATGTCCTCGTCGTCATTGACGTATTCATAGCTGAGGTCCTCGTCCTCACCCTCTTCTTTCAATTCTTCCTGCAGGTGGCTGAGGTCTTTGGCGCGATGGGCAATGCTGTCCACTTTGCCTTCTATCTTATTACTTTCCTTGTTCAGCTCTTCCCAAAGGATGTCTTTCAGCGTAGAGATGCCCATGCCGGAGACAGCAGAGATGAATATATGCGGAATCCCTTCGGGCAGTGTCGGCTCTATCTCGTCCATCAGTTCCTGGTCGAGCATGTCGCATTTGGTGACGGCAAGCACTCTCTGTTTGTCCAGCATTTCGGGGTTGAAAGTGCGAAGCTCGTTCAACAGGATTTCGTATTCCTTACGGATGTCGTCACTGTCGGCAGGCACCATGAACAGCAACAATGAGTTGCGCTCGATGTGGCGCAGGAAACGCAATCCTAAGCCTTTGCCGGCACTGGCTCCTTCGATGATGCCGGGAATGTCCGCCATCACAAACGATTTGCTGTCGCGATAGGACACGATGCCCAGATTGGGTTCCAGCGTTGTAAACGGATAATTGGCGATTTTGGGCTTCGCCGCAGAAACGGATGCCAGTAAAGTGGATTTTCCTGCATTGGGGAAACCTACCAGACCGACGTCTGCCAGCAGCTTCAGTTCCATGATTACCGTCAACTCCTGCATCGGTTCGCCCGGTTGTGCAAAGCGGGGAGCCTGGCGTGTGGCGGTTTTGAAGTGCCAGTTACCCAGACCTCCGCGTCCGCCTTTCAGCAAGATGACTTCTTGTTCGTGCTCGGTGACGTCGCAGATATATTCACCCGTTTCGGCGTTGTACACCACCGTGCCGCAGGGCACTTCAATCACCTTGTCCGCTCCGTCTTTTCCGAAACTGCGGTTTTTGGAACCGGATTCTCCGTGACCTGCCAGGATGTGGCGATCGTACTTCAGATGGAGTAGCGTCCAGTAGTTGCGGTTACCCCGCAGGATGACATGGCCTCCTCGTCCTCCGTCACCTCCGTCGGGGCCTCCGTTGGGTATGTATTTCTCACGCCGCATATGCGTAGAACCTCGTCCGCCCTTTCCGGAGCGGCAATATATTTTTACGTAGTCAACAAAATTCGATTCAGCCATATTCTGTTTTATTGTTATTTCACTGCGTCAATAGCCTTGCAAACATCGGCAAAGATTTCTTCCAATACGCCGAAGCCCTGGATGTGTTGGTATTTGCCGTCCTGCTTGTACCAGTCAATCAGCGGAGCTGTCTGTGAGTGGTAAACCACCAGACGCTTCTTGATTGTCTCTTCATTGTCGTCTGCACGTCCTGATTCTTGTCCGCGCTTGATGAGGCGCTTCATCAGTTCTTCTTCGGGCACGTCGAGGTCGAGCATCACGCTGACTTCCTGTCCGCGTTCGGCGAGCATCTTCTTTAATGCTTCAGCCTGGGCGATTGTTCTGGGGAAGCCGTCGAAAATCACGCCTTTGCTATCCTTGAAGCTGTCGAATACGCTTGCCAGAATATCAATCATCAACTCATCGGGGATCAACTGGCCCTGGTCGATATAACCTTTAGCAGTCTTGCCCAGTTCTGTACCGTTTTTCATTTCAGCACGGAGCACGTCTCCGGTAGAGATGTGGTTGATGCCATACTTTTCTACAATCTTTTCACTTTGTGTTCCCTTACCTGAACCGGGAGCACCAAAAATTACAATGTTCAACATTTGCTTAGTTATTATTTAATGATTTACTATATTATGTCTGTATCAGTCTACTACAGTATAAATGTCGGGATAGTTGCGCCCGAAGCCGTCATAATCCAACCCGTAGCCCACGATGAAGTCGTTCGGAATATTCATGGCCACATATTCTATGTTTAAATCAACTTTCAGCTTATCAGGTTTCACCAGTAGGGAGGCAATATGAATCTCCCTGGGACCGCGAGTGCCGAGGGTGTCCAGTAAGCGTTGCATGGTGAGTCCCGTATCTACTATGTCCTCTACAATGACCACTGTACGGTCTGTGAGGTCTTCATTGATGCCTATTACTTCCTTAATTACCCCGGTAGAGGATACTCCTTGATAAGATGCCAATTTGACAAACGAAATTTCGCAGGGAATCGTGATTCGTTTCAGCAAATCGGCGGTAAACATGAACGAACCGTTCAGTACGCTGAGGAATAGAGGATTCTTTCCTGCCAGGTCGCGGTTGATTTCGTTCGCTACACGGGTTACTTCTTTCAGTATGTCCTGCTCCTTGATGGAGACTGTGAACATCTTGTCTTTTATTTGTATGGTATCCATAGATGGGATGTTTTTAGAAAGTTGCCGCAAAAATACGATTTTTATTCCACTCCATGCATCATCTTCTGTAATTTCTTTGAAAGCAGGAAGAGGATAAGCGATGCCGTGGCAGACATGACGACGAACACCATGAAGAAATCGTACATCGTCTCAATGTGATAGCCCAGTAGCGTCTTTACCTTTCCGGCTTCGGGGTAGAGCCCGCTCAGCGTGCCTGCAAACTTATTGGCAGTGGCGGTGGAGAGGTACCATATCCCCATCATCAGCGAGGCGAAGCGGATGGGCGTGAGCTTGTTCACCATGGAGAGTCCGATGGGCGAGAGGCAGATTTCGCCCATGGTATGGATGAAGTAGAGCCCCGTCAGCCAAATGAGACTCACCTTGATGCCCGGCTGAACATCTTTCACCCCAAGGCAGATGACGAGATAGCCCAGTGAAAGCAGTAGCAGGCCGATGGCTTGCTTGGTGGGCGAGGCGGGCTCCATGCCCCGCTTGCCCAGGGCGCCCCATACGCCCGGCATGATGGCGGCAAGTATCACCACAAAGAAGGGGTTGAAGGACTGAATCCAGGAGGCGGGCATTTCCCACCCCAGGATGACGCGGTCGGTCTGCTCGGAGGCGAAAAGCGTGAGCGAGGCGCCTGCCTGCTCGTAGGCCGCCCAGAAGAAAATGACGAAGAAGGCGATGATGTAGATGACGAAGATGCGGTCGCGCTCCGTCTTGGTGAGCGAGCCTTCCAGCAGGATGCTGACGGGAAACACGATGCAGGCGGTGAAGATGCCGATGCTTATCCAATCGTCCCCGAAGCACCAGTAGAAGAAACCGGCAAGCGCGATGGCGAGCAGGGCGAGCAGCAGGTAGTTGCGCATGGTCCGTCCGTTGGCATGGGCACTCTTCCGGGCGGTGTTGTCTGCCTGGGGCCGTTCCTTGCGGGCGTCGGGGATGATGCCGAGGGGCTTGCCGTCGGGGCCGATGAGGTACTTGTTCTTCTGGGTTTCGAAGAGGACGACCGTCAGCACGGTGACGATGGCGGCAATGAGGAAGCCCCATCGGAAGTCGTGAGGGTTGCCCGTCTCGCCAAAATAGCCGCAGACCAGCGGGGCGAGGAAGGAACCCACGTTGACACCCATATAGAAGATAGTGTAGGCGGAATCCAGCCGTTTGTCGCCCGGCTCGTAGAGCTGCCCCACCAGGGAGGAGACGGTGGGCTTGAAGCAGCCGTTGCCCAATATAAGGAAAGTCAGTCCGCCGTACATCAGCCAATGCGAAAGCTCACGCGCCTCCAGCATCGAGGCGCTGGCAAACATCAGGAACTGGCCGACTGCCATCATCATGGCCCCCCAGAAGACGGAACGGCGGATGCCCCAGTATTTGTCGGCGATGTAGCCTCCGATTAAGGGCGTCAGGTACACCAGTCCGGTGTAGCTGCCGTAGATGGAGGCGGCGTGCTCCTTGTCGAAAAGGAGTGCCTGGGTGAGGAACAGAATGAAGATGGCACGCATGCCGTAGTAGCTGAAACGCTCTGCCGTGCTGGTAGCGAAGATAAGGTAAAGACCTTTCGGGTGTCGTGATGTACTCATTGAATATGCTTTTATTGTTTTGGCTTTTATTAGATGTCGAGGGTACAAAATTAGTCATTATTTTGCGTAAGTTAATGGGTATAATTAGAAACTTGCCGACAAGCCTGCGGGAACTTGCCGACAAGCCTGTACAAACTTGTCCGTAAGCCTACGCAAACTTAAAACAGAACTTGTGTTTCTGTAAATAAAGCTTTTGTTTGTAGAAATAGAGCTTTTGTTTCTAAGAATAAAGGCTTTGTTCTAAGAATCCTTTGCATTGAAGACAACTTTTCCTTACGGAGCAGATATTTTTTCCCCGGTGACAAAGCAACTTGATAAAAAACGTCTTCTCTTTGTACAGTTGAAATCAAAGCCCTATCTTTGCTCTACGATTTTAAGATAATCCTATTATGAAGATATTTCCTACTACAAGCATCAAGCAACTGGATGCAGATACCATAAAGAATGAACCGATTGCCTCCATCGACCTGATGGAACGTGCCTCACGCGCATTGGCCCGTGCCATTGCCGAGCGTTGGGAGCCGGACACGCCGCTCACCGTTTTTGCCGGACCGGGGAACAACGGTGGCGATGCGCTTGCCCTGGCGCGACTGCTGGCCGGGAAGGGCTACCGGCTCGAGGTGTATCTCTTCAATACGAAAGGGACGCTTTCGCCGGACTGCGAGACGAACAAGGAGCGGCTGGCCGACGTGCCGGGCGTGGACTTCCACGAAGTGACCACTCAGTTTGTGCCTCCCGTGCTGACGGCAGACCATGTGGTGATAGACGGCCTCTTCGGCAGCGGTCTGAACAAGGCTCTGAGCGGCGGTTTTGCAGCCGTAGTGAAGTACATCAATGCCTCGCCCGCCACGGTGGTGTCCATCGACATCCCGTCGGGACTGATGGGTGAGGACAACACCTACAACGTACATACGAATATCGTCCGTGCCCATCTGACGCTGAGCCTGCAACTGCCGAAACTGGCATTTCTCTTTGCCGAGAACGAGCCGTATGTGGGCGAATGGCAGTTGCTGGACATCGGGCTCAGCGAGGATGCCATCCATGACATGGAAACGGACTTCCGCTTGCTGGAGCATGAAGACGTGTCTGCCCTGCTGAAGCCGCGCAGCCGGTTTGCCCATAAGGGGAACTTCGGCCGCGCACTGCTGATAGCCGGTTCGCAGGGGATGGCGGGGGCCTCGGTGCTGGCTGCGCGTGCGTGTCTGCGTTCAGGTGTGGGGCTGCTGACGGTACATGTGCCGTTCTGCAACAACTTCATTGTGCAGACTTCCGTGCCCGAAGCCATGACGGAGCTGGATATCAGCGACACCTGCTTTGCCGCCGCTACCGATACGGACGATTACCAGGCCGTGGCGATAGGCCCGGGACTGGGAAAGGCGGCGGAGACCGAGGCGGCTCTGCTGGAGCAGATAGAGACATGCCAGACTCCGATGGTGGTGGATGCTGATGCCCTGAACTTGCTGGGCGAGAAGCGTAACTATATAGGGCGTCTGCCCAAAGGGAGTATTCTGACTCCGCACCCCAAGGAGCTGGAGCGTCTTGTAGGCAAATGCCAGAATTCGTACGAGCGCCTGATGAAGGCTCGTGAGCTGGCGAAGAGCGCCGGAGTGCACATCATCTTGAAAGGCGCTTATTCTGCCATTGTCACTCCTGCCGGGAAATGTTTTTTCAACCCTACCGGCAATCCGGGTATGGCAACGGGAGGCAGCGGTGATGTGCTGACCGGAGTGGTGCTTGCCTTGCTTGCCCAAGGCTATGAGCCGGAGAAGGCTGCCTGCCTGGCCACGTATGTGCACGGACTGGCGGGAGATGTTGCCTGCAAGAAGCAGGGGGCAGTGGGGATGACGGTGGGGGATATAGTTGCCTGCCTGCCGCTAGCGTGGAAGATGCTGGAAGAATAAGGAGAGAAGTGTAATTTGGATGGCTTGTCATGTCAACAGAAATAAGATATTTTGAAAACAGAAAAGATTGGCGGAAGTGGCTGGCTGACAATTTCGATACTGCCGATGGAGTCTGGTTTGTGTTTCCTACTAAATCTTCAAGCGAGAAAAGTATTGTATATAATGACGCTGTTGAAGAGGCCCTTTGTTTCGGGTGGATTGACAGCACGATAAAGTCACTTGACAAAGAACATAAAATTCAGCGTTTCACGCCCAGGAATCCTAAAAGTACCTATTCGCAAGCCAACAAAGAAAGGTTGAAATGGTTGCTGGAGCATAAAATGATACATCTTGAATTTGAGGATAAAATACGAACTGTCTTGTCGGTTCCTTTTGTTTTTCCAAATGATATAATCGACAGATTGAAAGAGCCTGCCCATGGCAAAATGGGAGTCTGCCAAGTATTTGCATGAAGTGCTGGAACAGATGACGGAAGAGAATATGAACTACCCCGAGAAAGCGGAGTGAGTGGTTGAATGAATGTTGAAAAATACATTTATGTTAAGAGTATCTGTCATTCAGAGCTTCTTTGCGATGCTCTGAATGACAGATAGTATAAGCTAATTCCCCATATTTACTTGGTTTACTCCTAACTGCTTAAATGATTTCTATTCCTTGCTCCTTGCAAAGTTGCAGCCCTATGTCTTTCAGCTTGAATTTCTGTATCTTGCCGCTTCCTGTCATGGGGAATTCTTTTACAAAGAAAATATATTTGGGAATCTTGTAACGGGAAATCTTGCCGATACAGAAGTCGCGCACATCCGATTCGTGCAGGTCTGCCCCCTCGTGTCGGATAATGAATGCGCCGACCGCTTCACCGTACTTCTTGGAAGGGATGCCGGCTACCTGCACATCCTTGACGCCTTCCAATTGA
>OHBJ01003372.1_pt1 | contig 10541 bp, 11 predicted proteins | sample 1577241 | NCBI WGS metagenome assembly OHBJ01 (sample SAMEA3541594, study PRJEB24748) | human gut metagenome | biome: human gut; feature: human-associated habitat; material: faeces | place: China | collected 2012
CTTAGGACACATTTATTAGTTTGTTAATGTGTCTACCTATACCAGTATAAGACATGAGGTTCGTGACTCAGGATGGTTGTTGGCCGCAAACCACGTTTGGGCATGGTGTCCGGCCAACTTAACTACAAAGGGGGAGGAGCCTGAACAAACGGCTCAGTGCTTAGGAACGAAGTGGGCTTCCCTCCATTCATACACCAGGGGCTGAATGTATTGCTTGGCCTTTTCCTTGTCTTCGGTGCTCAAACCTTCGATGCTGATGCGGTAAGTGAGTTCGGAGGTTTCGGGCGACAGCGTTACGGCCAGGGGTTGCTCGGTTAAAATGGTGGTGAGGTACTGCTTGTCGTAGGCATAGAGCGGAGAGTCGGGGCGAACAAACTGCTCGAACTGGGGATGGGGCAATTTGTCTTTCACGGGGGTCCAATGCAGGGTGTAAAGTTGCACGTCGGTTGACTGCGAACCGGCTACGAGGGTGTGCAGACTGAGTATCAGGGTGTCTTTGGCGCAGGGCAACAGGTGCATCTCCCAGGTGCTCACATGGGTGGTTTGCAGAGAGAGAAAGTTGGGCGTTTTTTTCGTCAGTTCGGACTGTCCGCCAAAGATATTTTCTACTTTTGCTTCGATGCCGTGATTGTAGAGGTCGATGAGGTCAAGACGAGCTGCTTTGTCGACTACGGGAAACAAGGTAGTGGGGGCATCGACAAAAAGGGTGTCGAGCGATTGGGCCTGAGCCGAACGGTATGTGATGAACGGCAGGCCAACAAGCAGCAAGCTGAGAACTTTCAGAAATTTCTTCATAACTGAATTATCGGGGGATTCATGGTGAAGGCTTCGGAGAATCGAAGCGTTTGGTCATGCAAATGTACGCGATTTACGCGAGAAAGCCGACTGTTGAGGGGGTAATTCACTATTTTTGCATAAAATAGGAGGCGGTTCGGCAATAACTTCACCCAAAAGTAAACTTTTGGCTTGGTATTGCACTCACCTTTCACTATTTTTGCATCTATAATAGTACATTGTAAGTCGGTTGATTCGTACCTCTAACCCATGAAGAAAAAATGGGTCAGTAGCCAATTCATGAGGATACGTTTACAACAGGCTCAGCAATATTGTGACATACATACTTTATTATTCTAAATTGAGCATATGAAAAACACTTTATTGACTTTATTACTGACGCTCTGCGTCGTAGGCGCTTGGGCTCAAAAACACAGTACGTTGGCAAAACCCAGGGTCATAAACCATCCGGTCATCGAGTATTGCCCGCATTGGATTGCCATGAATGATATTGAATTAACCCAAGAGGCTACGATTATTCGAGGCTATCTGCATAACCACCCCAACTATACTTGTAGTGTGGCAGATAATGCGTTTTTGAAGGATAGGCACAGTGACAAACAGTTCAAGGTGCTGCGAGCTGAGGGCATACAGCTCAATGAGCAAGTGGCAATGCCTGAATCCGGACGCGTGCCGTTTACCTTGTACTTTGAGCCCTTGGATGCTGATGTCAAGGAGCTCAATTTCATTGAACCCGCTGCACGTCCCACGAGTGGCGTCTATGGCATTCAGCTACAGACCCAACCTAAGGCTTCCCCCAAAAGCAAAGTCTTTGACCCACGTCAGTTGACGAGCGAATACTATTTGCGGCAGCGAGTGAAGCCCGATACGCAATGGCGTTTCGATAACCAGTGCTATAAGCAGGCTTTTTCGGCTCCGTTTCGCTCAGGCAAGGCGGTGCTGACAGTCTATCTTGACAATCTGCCTATGGAGCTGTTTGCTACAATGGGGGTTGCGTCTGTACGTGTTATGAATCAAATGACCAAAGAGCAGCAGAATGTGACTGCCCAACTTGATACCACCAGCCGTAGCTTGACTTTTCACCTCGACTTGCCGCACCCTCAATGGGTAGGTGGATTTCATAGCGGTAACATCTTCATTCAGCCGGGTGATACGTTGGAGGTGTTCTCCTCGTTTGTCACCGACCTGTCGCATAAGCCGCTTTATACTACTTTCCGTAGCTCGAGCGAATCAGCCATGATCAATACGCTCACTCCTTATTTTATGCAGAAATACACTCCCGATGGTTACAATTACACGGCAGTTAGTCAAGCCATCACAGCAGACAAGGACAGCGTGATGCGCGTGGTAGAGAAGTTCCGTGATCAAGCAATCGGCCTCCTCGGCAATGAAATCCTGCGCCAGGAATTGATACGTACTCCGCTCTCTACTTTCGGCAAGGATGTGGTGATGATGTCTATGGTTACCCGTCAAATACAATACTTGGAGGATGTGCTGCTTTACTATAAAGACGAGCAATACAAGCGGACTCAAAAGGAAGACGGCACGCAGGTTCTCGAACCTAATTCTGCGTATCAACCGCTCGATGATCAGGCAGTCTATGGTGCGCTCATGCCCTACAAGCAGTTGATTTACGATAATCCGTTGGCCTTATGTGAAGCGAGCCAGTGGGTGTTTGTCAACCGCACTATTTATGGGGATTTGGTGCGGCAATACGAAAAGGTGGAAAATGCATCAGGAGATTGGGAATTTGTGCGTAAGGACCAGTTCGGTATGGACGGCACCTTTATGAGCGATTTGGAAAGGTCGCAAGATATTTCCTCAATCCTGAACAGCACCACCGAATCTTTAACATTGGGTCAGGAAGAGGATACGGAGCAGTGTTTGAACATTGTTGCCATGGATGTTGCATCGACCATTCAGTCTATTTCTTCGCTTCAGGTTGCTCACGCTGTCCTCAATAAATACCGCCATTTCGTGCAGGCTACCGAAGGCCAGACGGCAGGCGAGGACAGTCATTGGACGGCAGAGCAGCGCGCCTTGTGGAAACGACTCTTTGGAAAGTACGAAGGAAATCTGTTGCTGATTGACTTTTGGGGACTTGGGTGCGGTCCGTGCCGTTTGGGCATGCTCAGTATGCGCAACAACGTGGAGGCGATGAAGGGGGAACCCTTTAAATTTATCTATCTCTCGGCTACCGACGGAGAAATACTCACTGCCAAAAGCGAAGAATGGATGAATCAAAACCAAATCAAGGGCGAACACCTCTTCGTTTCGCAGTCAGAATGGGCAATGCTCGAATCTATGCTCAGTTTTTCCTCTATTCCGCGCTATGTGCTTTGCGGTCCCGATGGCCGCCTGATTCAAAATAATATCAGCATCTATAATTATGATGTGGAAAAAATGAAGGCAATGGTGAAGAAGTTGGTGCCGCAACGGTAATTCTTAAAGCAAACTGAAATCAGCACACTACGGGGATTTTCATCGAATTACAGGCTATCTGCCCAATGCAATAATCACGCATTTCACTGAAATAAAAGGGTGGTAAGCTTTAGTTTTTTTATGATGTTACTGGCCAAAAATAAAGATGATGTGCGGTGCATTCGGCTTTTTCTTTATAATTTTGCGCTGTCTATGACCCGACACAAAAACAAGGTGTTATTTTTTCAGATTTTACTTTTTTATGATACATAAAATTCTTCTCGTGCTGATGGCTCTTTGGCTGCCGGTGGGAGTGCAGGCACAATCTGCCTATGAGCATTACATTGACAAATATGCAGACATGGCTGTCGACCAGATGAAACGCTACGGCATTCCGGCCAGTATTACGCTGGCGCAGGGTTTGCTGGAGAGTTCGGCGGGGAAGAGCCGCTTGGCTACAAAGGGCAATAACCACTTTGGCATTAAATGCGGACGGGCATGGAAAGGACCGTATATGCTGGTGAACGACGATGCGCCTAACGAGAAGTTCCGCGTGTATCGTAATGCGAAAGAAAGCTACGAGGATCATTCAAAATTTCTGAAAAACGGCAAGCGTTATGCTTTTCTCTTTGACCTGGACAAGGATGATTACAAGGGCTGGGCAAGAGGACTGAAAAAGGCCGGATATGCCACGAACCCGGCTTATGCCAACTCGCTGATTTCGCTGATTGAACGTTTCAACCTGGACAAATACGACAAGGCGAAACGACATAAAAAGCATCACCACAAAAATGATAAGGAGGAGGATAACAAACCGCAGTTTGACCATGTGGTGAGACGCTGCAACGGGCAGTATTACGTCATTGCACGACGGGGCGATACGTTTGAATCGCTGGCCAAAACCTTTGATACGAAGGCGAGCAAGCTGAGGGAGTATAACGATGTGGACAAAGCGTACAGACTGAAGGCGAACGACATTGTTTACCTTGGCAAGAAGAACAAAAAGGCCGATGCGCTGCTGACGCGTAACTACCATATCATGCGGGCGGGCGAAAGTTTGCATGGCATCAGCCAGCGTTATGGTATCCGTCTGACGTCGCTTTGCAAACTGAACCCGATGAAGCGCAACGAGCACTTCAAGGTGGGCGACCGCATCCGATTGAAGTAAAAAAAAGAATCTGTGAATTGCACGCAAGGTGTTATTTTCACACACAAAAAAAGGCAGCAGGTGCCGGGAATACGTCCGGTGCCTGCTGCCTTTTTAGGTACTTACAACCCTGGGCTGTGAGTAAAAAACGGTTGGCATGAATATGGTATTTGGGTTACAAACGGGTTACTACGTCGTCGGCTGCCTTGCGATTCTTGGGTTTGCATTCGGCTTCGGGAGCCGGATGACCCAAAGGCAATATAACAACGGGGGCTTCGTTTGCCGGAAGATTGAGAATTTGCTTGCACAAATCGGCATCAAAATTGCACACCCAACAGGTGCCCAGTCCTTGTTCGGCGGCAGCTAGGCAAAGGTGTTCGGCGGCAATGGCTACATCAATGTCGCCATGGGGCTTGTTGTCGGCTTTTCTCACCCACTCTTCGTCGTGACGAACCGTAATGATTACGTAGCAGGGAGCCGTGACGAACCATTCGCGCTGATAACAGGCCGTGAGGCGGCTGCGCATGTCGGCTGTGGTGACTACATAAAAATGCCAGGGCTGGAAATTTACGGCCGAGGGGGCAAGACGGGCACAATCGAGCACATAGCGCAACGCTTCTTCGCTGACGGGCTGGGGGGTGTAACTGCGTACTGAATAACGCGATTCAACTAATGACTTGAAATCCATAAACAGAAATATTGGAATGAGTTTTTTTTATTTTTGCGACCCAAAAAAAGTTCGGCTTATGCAAAAATAAGGATTGACGACGAGAAAAAAGCATTTGACGGGCCATTTTTTTTTCGTTTGGCGAAGCCCGCTCTGCTGTGTTTCAGCTTGTTTCGGGAATGACGCAAATGGAACTTGGAACCACTTGAACGGCACAAATTCATTCGAAAAACAAGAACTGAAAAGGGAAGAAAAAAGCAAGTGTTCTTCTTAAATAATCTGAAAAATGAAAGAAAAACACGGAGTTTTAACGAACCGGAAGCAAGGTTCGTCGTAAAAAAGAGTTATCTTTGTACACACGAAGAAGTGCGCAAATGGTGTTTTCAACCGAGCAACCAGAATCGGCCCGAAAACTCCACCGACACACTGCTTGCAAATATAAAACCACATATCAGGAGGAACAACAATGAAAAAGTCGCTATTACTATTATTGATGTGTATTGGGGCTAATGCCGCAACCGCATGGGCTCAGGATGACGACGTATATTTCGTTCCGTCAGAAAAAGCGCAATCAAGCTCGCAGCCTAAACATACGCAGAAGCATGCTTACGATACTTACGACCCGGTGGCTAATGACAATGACTTTCAAGAAAGTAATTGGGCTGAAGGACGTGGCAACGGTAACTGGGATGTTGACTCATACAACCGACGTGGCAAAAATTACAAAGGACAGTGTGACGAGGAAAAATCGAACGCAGTGAGTTGCTACGATCAGGGCTACGCTGATGGTTACGAGGATGGCAAATATACCCAGCGCATCGTTCGCTTTTATTCACCCCGACCGGGCATCTATGTGAGCAGCCCGTATTACCTCGACTGCTACGACTTCTACTTCGACCCTTGGTACTACGGCTATGCCGGAGGTTGGGCCTGGAGCGGCTGGTGGGGTTGGGGTAGCTGGTACGGCTGGCGACCCTATTACAGCAGCTGGCACTGGGGCTGGGGCGGATGGTACGACCCTTGGTGGGGTTGGCCTAGCTATGCGTGGTATCCGCACCACCATTGGCATGGTAACTGGTATCCTGCCGGTTCGGAACGCGGACCGCGTGGCGGATACATTGCTTACGGCGGACGTAGAGGCGCTGCTTCTTACTCTACGAACGGACGGGGTAATGCTTTCGGCAACAGACCGTCGCAGTCGTTCGGACGGGGGAATGCCGGACGGGGTTCTAACGACCGCAATAACTTCGGCTTCGGAAATAACCGGCCTTCGCGCTCGTTTGGCAACTCGAACCGACCTTCCAGAAATTACGGTAACTCGCGACCTGAAGGTAACCGAAACACGAATTCCGACAGAAAATACCGCGAAAATAACCGTTCGTTTAACAACCGCAACAACAGCGAAAGCCGTCAGCAACGCTCGTTCAGCCAACCTTCGCGCAGCGGTAGCTTTAACAGAGGTGGCAGCTTCGGCAGTGGTAGCCGAGGTGGATTCGGCGGCGGAAGCCGAGGCGGATTTAGCGGAGGCGGACGTGGCGGACGCAGATAAAATGTGACCGAAAGTTAGCCTCGCAACAGGCTTGAATACCTCACAGATTAGTGTGAGTTGCTCGCAAAAAAACAAAAAAAAAGGACGGAAAGATTCTCTGGGAACCTTCCGTCCTAAAACATAAAGCACATGAAGCGAAAATATTTTTTGGCACTTGCCTCGCTAACCCTTTGCGGTAGCCTCAGTGCCCAGGATATATATAAAGTAGAAGCCCTTTCGGGTTCCGACTTGAACGGTACTGCACGCTATGTGGGTATGGGTGGCGCAATGAACGCATTGGGCGCAGACCTTTCGACCATTGGTACGAACCCTGCCGGCATCGGTATGTACCGGCGCAGCGATGTGGCCTTTACCGGTAGTGCCACCGTACAACCGAATGGCGAAGAATTTGGCGACATCAACCGTGCTCGTGGCTCGTTCGACCAGGCTGGCTTTGTTTACTCTTGTAAAATGGGCGACAAACTACGCTTTGTGAACGTGGCATTTAATTACCAGAAACGCCGTAATTTCAAAAATTACATCGGGCTGAACAACATTGCTACAAAGGATGGTATGTCGCAGTCGTGGCAAATGATGGACTTGGCTTACTATGGTGACAAATGGCTCGACCTTTCGCCGGGTAGCGACGACTGCAACAAAACGACACCGCTAACCATCGTGGGATACGATGCGCAGCTCATCGCTCCACAGTATGATGCCGATGGCAAACTGACAGGCTATACTCCCAGTTTTGCCAATAAATATGCCTACCAACGCGCTCAATGGGGCGGCATACAGCAATACGACTTCAACATTTCGTTCAACTGGAAAGATCAAATCTATGCCGGCCTTACCTTCGGAGCTTACAACGTCAACCTGCACTCGCGCACAAACTACGCCGAGGAACTAGTTGATTCAAAAAACAACACGGGCGAGTATTACATGAGTCAGGCAGAATCGCTCAGCGGTGCCGGATTTGATGTAAAATTGGGCATCATCGTTCGTCCGCTCGAAGATTCTCCCTTCCGCTTCGGTGTGTCGATTGCCACTCCCATTTTCTTCGACCTCACCCAAAGTTCTTACCTCTACATGAACAGCCCTTATGCTTTCACCGATGACAAGGGCAATAAGTTTGAACATACAGAAGCTGATGTCGAAATCGGCGACTTCGACTATCGCATCCGCACTCCGTGGAAGGTAAACCTCAGCATGGCTACAACCGTTGGTAATTACCTGGCTTTGGACGCTGAATACGAAATCAGCGATTACAAAGGTACTCAGGTGCGTTACCCCGACTTCGACGACTATTACGACTACAGCATTTCATCAAGCAAAGACAATGCGATGGCCGAGGAAATCGATGCTTGCATGAAACCGCTCCACACTTTCCGTATCGGTGCTGAAGCGCGTCTGGCTAAAGGCGTTTATGGTCGTTTGGGCTACAACTACGTTTCTGCCCCAATGGAGGACAATGCTTTCTTGAACCTGTTTACCAACAGCCCGTCGTATGCCTACAGCACTAATACGGACTATGTGAACCTTGGTGCCATCAACCGTGTAACGGCTGGATTGGGTGTTCGCGGCAAGCACTTCTACGCTGACATGGCTTACCAGTACCAGCAACAGCAAGGTACGGCATTTGCCTTCCACGTAGCCGAAGCCGACGGAATAACCAACCGATTGAAGGGCGAAAAAGTGGACTTGAACCGTCACAATGTGATGTTCACCATTGGCTATAAATTCTAATTGGCTATAAATTCTAATAGTAAATAAGCCGGAATTCAGATGACTCCGAGATTGCATCAAACTTTTGCCCTCGAGAATTTGTCTGACTTCAACATCACTTCCGAGAATTCATTTAACGAGTGGCTATAACCACTCCATATATTCACCTAAGTACAACACTACAATGAAAAAATTTATTTATTTCATTCCCGCATTCCTTTTGTTCTTCGCATCTTGCGCTTCAACCAAGTCTGTTTATCAGTTAACAGGTGAATGGAGCGTTGTCAACCTCAACGGACAGAACATCACTCCGAGCGAAGCGACTCCCTATCTCGGTTTCGACATTAACGAAAACCGCCTGTATGGTTTCACCGGCTGCAACCGCCTTACCGGCAACTTGGATGCCAACAAATTCCTCAAAGGCAAAGCAGACTTCGGACACCTCGCTACCACGCGTATGCTCTGCCAGGACGATAAGTTCGAACAGCCCTTCCTCGAAGCACTCAATAAAGTAAAAACCTCGGAAGTCAACGGCGAAGAAATTTTGCTGAAAGACGAACAAGGCAAGGTTATCATTACCTTGAAGAAGAAAAAAGCTGATAAGTAATTGTGCTGAATTCATAAACAAATTATTTAACACACATACCATTTGCTTAAACGCATTGATCAATGCGTAAACCCGCAAAGCTGCTGTACAAAGGCAAAAGGAAACTCTCAAAACAAGCCCTTTTCCATGGATGCAACAGCTTTACGGGTTTACTCGTTAGAAAACCAATCATACCCCTCTTTCGGCTGAACCCCTTTATGGGACTTCAGCGCAGTTAGATTAGGAATATTTACAATCATCTTCAATATTCACCAACCACAATCATACATACAATGGCCACAGTCGACGACAAAAAAATCATCTTTTCGATGGTCGGACTTTCAAAGACCATCAAGCAAAACAACAAGCAAGTACTGAAAAACATTTACCTGAGTTTCTTTTACGGAGCTAAAATCGGTATCATCGGTTTGAACGGTGCAGGTAAATCTACCCTCATGAAAATCATCGCCGGACTCGACAACGATTACCAAGGCGAAGTTGTTTTTTCACCCGGCTACACTGTTGGCTACCTGCCACAGGACCCGCACCTCGACGATAACAAAACGGTAAAGGAAATTGTTCAAGAAGGTGTACAAAACGTAGTAGACGCACTTGCTGAATACGAAGAAATTAACCAGAAGTTCGGTCTGCCCGAATACTACGAGGACGAAGAAAAAATGAACGCCCTCTTTGCCCGCCAAGGTGAACTGCAAGACATCCTTGATGCCACCGATGCCTGGAACCTTGACAGCCGACTCGAACGCGCCATGGACGCACTTCGCTGTCCGCCCGCCGACTGGAAAGCCGAACACCTTTCAGGAGGTGAACGCCGACGTGTAGCTCTTTGCCGTTTGCTGTTGCAAAAACCCGACGTGCTGCTCCTCGACGAACCTACCAACCACCTCGACGCTGAAAGCATCGACTGGCTCGAACAGCACCTCAACCAGTACGAAGGCACCGTTATCGCCGTAACCCACGACCGTTACTTCCTCGACGACGTAGCAGGCTGGATTCTCGAACTTGACCGCGGCGAAGGTATCCCCTGGAAAGGAAACTACTCTTCATGGCTTGATCAGAAAACCAAGCGCATGGAACAAGAAGAAAAAGTGGGGCGATGCATCAACGGTTGTTCCTGAAGGATATGAGAAATTGGAAATACCGGTACGGAGTGTGATTTGTATGACTTCCTTGCAGCTCTCTAATTTTATTAAGTTGGGAATAACGGAACGGGTAACAGGGATCACGAGTACGCGCCACTTGTTCAACGAAACGATGAATCGCCAGTTGGAAAGTGGAAAAACTGTGAAGATCGGTATTGAAGGGAACTTCGACACGTGGTGGTTCTATGTTGTATTCGACGGTTTGTCCACGGTGGTACCGAAGTCCACGACCTGTTTGCTCTACTTTGGGGCACCTTTGCCGTACGATACTTCTACTGTCTCTGGAAAGACCGTAGGAAGGGGAACCTAGCCATCGCTCTGACGACCAGCGCCCTTGCCATCCATCAATTTATACTGTACATTTTAGAGGGGTAACCCAACGATACCCCTTCCTGCAATCCCACCCAAGGAGGCCACAGACTATGAACAAAGACGAAATCCTCTCCAAACACAAGAACCACAGGAATCTCTGCAGCCGGTTCCTCGCTGAGGCTTACACGAACGGTATCGCC
>OHBJ01003377.1_pt1 | contig 10532 bp, 8 predicted proteins | sample 1577241 | NCBI WGS metagenome assembly OHBJ01 (sample SAMEA3541594, study PRJEB24748) | human gut metagenome | biome: human gut; feature: human-associated habitat; material: faeces | place: China | collected 2012
ACATATTTTCGATTATCTCCCTTGTATTTTGAATTATCTGCGGGAAGTTTTTTATTAGTGCAAAAAAATATTTTTTTTTCGTGAGAGGTAAGTTTTTTTAGAATTGTTTTCCCACAGATTTTCTACAAGACGGTTTCGGCCTATGTCGTATTCGTGTTAAATATGTATGAAATCTTACAATGCTATGCGTATGTGTCAAAATAATCACAAAACAAGTGCTACGTTCCAAATGTAAAAACATTAACTTTGCACTTTGAATATATAATAATCAAGGTAAAAATGTTTTCTTTTACAATAAGTTTACTGGCCCTCATAATAGGATATCTGGTATATGGCCGTTTCATAACCAAAATGTTCGGCCCCGACAACCGTCCTACACCGGCATTCGTTAAACAGGACGGGATAGACTATATTCCTATGCCCACGTGGAAAATTTTTATGATTCAGTTCCTTAATATTGCGGGAACGGGGCCTATTTTCGGTGCGATAATGGGTGCATTATATGGCCCCTCGGCTTTTCTATGGATTGTATTCGGTTGCATTTTCGCTGGTGCGGTGCATGACTATTTAAGCGGAATGATTTCCATAAGGCTTGGCGGAGCGTCTTTGCCCGAGATTATAGGAAAATTTCTGGGCAGTCGTACAAAAGCTATAATGTTGACATTTACGGTTCTGCTGCTGATTCTCGTAGGCGCGGTGTTTGTAAGTTCTCCGGCACTGTTGCTTCGTGACCTTACGAGCAACGTGTCCTTTATGGACTTGTATTTCTGGATTATAGTGATATTTATTTATTATATCATAGCGACGCTGTTGCCTATCAGTGAGATAATCGGTAAGATATATCCCTTGTTTGCTCTTGCTCTCCTTGTAATGGCTCTCGGCCTGATGATTGCGCTGTTCGTTCACTGGCCGTCTATTCCGGAAATTACGGACGGGCTGAATAATCTGAATCCGGATAAAGCGGTGAAACCTATTTTTCCGTGTTTGTTCATTACGATAGCCTGCGGTGCGATTTCCGGTTTTCACGCAACCCAAAGTCCTTTAATGGCACGCTGTATCAAACACGAAAAATACGGACGCCCTATATTCTACGGAGCTATGATTACCGAAGGAATGGTGGCGCTCGTTTGGGCTGCCGTAGCAAGCTATTTCTTTTTCGATCCCGCGAGTGGAAATACAGACTTTACGGTCTCTGCACCTAAGGTGGTAAAAATAATGTGCGACCGCTGGCTCGGACCTGTTGGAGGTGTACTTGCAATTCTCGGAGTTATAGCTGCTCCTATCACATCTGGAGACACGGCTTTACGTTCGGCCCGCCTGATTATTGCGGACGCTTTGAAATATTCTCAGAAGAAAATCCTGCCGCGTATATACATAGCTATTCCGCTTTTTATATGCACATTCCTCGTATTGGTTTTCAATCTGAGTCAGCCTAAGGGCTTTGCAATTATATGGGGCTATTTTGCATGGGCCAACCAGACTCTTTCGGTATTCACGCTTTGGGCTATTACGGTTTACCTGGTAAGGTATAATAAACACTATGTCACCACATTGATTCCGGCACTCTTTATGACAGTCGTGAGTGTAACATATCTCTGCATAGCTTCCGAATGTATGGCATTACCGGCAAAGGTTTCTTATACGGTCGGAACAATTGCTTTGATTATTGCTCTTTTGTGGTTTATAAGCTGGAAGAGAAAATGCACGGTAGGGCCGTTAAACAATAAATAAGATGAAAATTCTTTTTTCGAACGCAATAAGATTATTGTTGCTTGCTTTTGTGGCGGCGACGATGTTTTCATGCCAGGATGACTTCGAAAAACCTGTAAAATCCGAAAGCCTTCCTTCCATATTCCCTGACTACACCGACGTAACGGTTCCTGTAAACATCGCTCCTTTGAATTTTAAACTGCCGGGCGCGAAACGGGTGAGAGCTGAAGTCTTTTTGGAAAACGAACGGATTTTCGACATAAAAAGCGACTCGATAGTGAAATTTCCGACCGGAAAATGGAAAGATGCTTTGAAGAAAGCGGCAGGAAAAGAGCTGTCTGTGATTGTAACCGCCAAGACTTCAAAAAACAAGCACGGAATACGTTACAAATCATTTAAGATAAACGTTTCGGCCGACGAAATAGATCCGTGGATTGCCTACCGTTTAATTCCTCCGGGCTATGAACTGTGGAAACGTATGGGCATTTATCAACGTAATCTTACGAATTTCGACGAAAAAGCGATAGTAAAGAACAGCCAGAACGACGGAGGCTGCATAAATTGCCATAATTTTTGCCAATACGACCCTTCTGTCTGGATGTTTCATTCACGAAATGAAACAGGGGGCACGGTTATTACTTATAAAGGCGTTTCCCGTAAAATAGCTATAGAACGTATAGGCCCTCTCAAAGGAGCTACATATCCTGCGTGGCACCCTTCGGGGCGTTACATCGCTTTCTCTTCGAATGTGACGCGTCAGATGTTTTACGGTATAAGCCGTGATAAAATAGAAGTGTTCGACAACAAATCCGACCTCATTGTTTATGATGTACATAACGGGAAAGTTCTGGCCGATCCTCGTTTTAATGAGGAATGTGACTTTGAAACATTCCCTTCGTTTTCGCCCGACGGAAAATATCTGTATTATTGCGTAGGAAGTCTGTGTCCTGACATGGAAAAGAAAAAATCGAAGGCGATGTTTTTCGAATATCTCAAGTATGCTATATGCCGTGTTCCGTTTAATGAAGCAAATGGAGAATTGGGTGAAAAGGTAGATACTGTTTACAGTGCATACAAAGAAGGCGGCAGCGCTTCATTTCCACGAATTTCTCCCGACGGGAAATACATGCTCTTCACTTTGGCCGATTGCGCGACGTTCCCGATTCAGCATGTCGAAGCTGATTTGAAAATGAAGGATTTGTCGACATTGGAGGACGTAGATACCAAAATTCTGAACAGTGATTATTCCGACAGTTATCACTCATGGAGCTCGAATGGCAGGTGGATTGTATTCAGTTCGAAAAGAGTGGACGGCCGATATACTCGTCTGTTCTTTTCACATTGCGATAAAGACGGACGATTTACCAAACCTTTCCTTTTACCTCAGCGCAATCCCGATCATAATGCGCAACGTCTGAATGCATATAATATTCCGGAATTCATAAAAGCCAAAATTGTTGTCGATAAAGATAAAATGTCGATGCTTCTTGGGACTTAGTTAAGATTCATCGGTAAAACGAAGCCATTACATATCCAATTCTGCCACGGGATAGACCATTAAAGTAACCGATAACGTTTATATGATTTGTATAAAGACTGTTATGAACTCTGATCTTTATAAATTAACATATCAGATAAGAAAGCGTCGCTTCTGCAACGAAGGCGACGAAAGTATGCCGCTTTCTTTTTATGCAGTCGAACGGTATGCGAAAAAATATCTCAGACATATTTTAAATTATCTCAGAGATAATTTAAAATACCTCAGAGATAATTTTATTTATCTCCGGAACGGAAAAAATCGTTTGCTATATTTATCATCGGTTGTTGTGACTATACCCAACGACAAACATCCTATGTGTAATTCAAACAAAGTCTACTGAACATTATCGTATAACGTATAATTCGTCAAACGGGTTAATTAAAGTATAAACAAACATGAAACGTTTTCATATCTTCCAACTTATTACGGGCATTGTGTTCTTTGGAACATTCTGGTTTGCTTTTCCTAATATTTTAATGTGGTTGGAAGGAGATGACCTTTTCCTTTTTACGCGTGAATACATCCTCGGTGTTTTGGAGCGTCAGCAAGGCGTGACATATCTTATAGCTAATTTCGCTGAGCAGTTCTTTTCAAAACCCTGGCTTGCTTCGCTTATTTATACATTGTTCATGCTGCTGGCTGCTGAACTGTTCTTTCTTTCAATGCGTAAAATGGGAAAAGAATCCCTTTCCTGCTTGGCGGTATTGCCTGCGCCGGCCATTGTGCTTTTCAGATTTCCCGATTTGGCACCTTTGCTGTATTTAGTGTCGTTTGCGTTGGCTCTTTATGTGTTTACCATTCTGAAAAACCGCATTGTCCGTTGCATTTATGTGCTGCTCCTGCCGTTTTTTGCTTTTGCAATTATGCCGTGGAGCATTGCGGCTATACTTTTCTTAGGATTCTCTGCGATAGAGCTGTTTGCAAATAAACAGAAAATAGTTTCCGCAATAATGTTGCTTGCGGTGCTGGAATGTTTTCTTGTTCCGTCAATATGGTCTGACACTATATCTTTTATTCCGTTTGAAATACGACCGTTCAGCGGAATAGGCGAGGACGTCACATGGAAATGCCTGACCGTTTATACGGTGATGATGGTTGTCATGGCCGTTCCATATAAGGTCAACATAAACAAATGGATCGGTTATGCCGTTGTTATCGCGTCTTCTGCATTGTATTATGTTCTGATGACTACAAACAGTCTGAATGTTTTCATCGAACGCCTGTATAAGATTTCATATATGGCCGACAATAAGGACTGGTACGGAGTTCTTTCCGAAATTTCGTATGAAGATTATAGCAAAAACAAAGCGTTTCTTTGTTATGCTTTGCTTGCAGAGAATGCTCTCGGAACGCTTCCGCAAAATCTTATGAAATATCAGATAAACGACCCCGAAAGTTTCCTGTTCCGTCATATGACAAAATCATTTCTCGTTAATTTCAACAGACAGTTTTATGACAATATAGGAATTCACGACGAGGCTTTCCACCAGGCTTTCGAATATGGGGTCAATGCCCGCGAGAACGAATGCTTCCGGACTTTGCGCCACAAGACTGATTATGCTCTTGCCTCTTATGATTTGGGAACGGCCGAGAAATATATAGATCTTCTCAAGCACTCATCGGCTCACGGAGCATGGATTGCCCCGCGTGCGGCAAGACTCGATTCGCTTAAATCGAAGAAAAGGCCGAAGGTGCCTTATCGCAGTGATACTTTAGTAGGTGCATATCCTATTCCCTCTGAAGTGTTCCGTCTTTACGAGCGCGATAAGGATAATAGGAAACTTCTTGACTACGTGCTTTGCAGTCTTTTGTTGCGCAAGGAAGTAGATAAATTCGGAATCATACTAAAGAACTTTAATCTGTACGAGGGAGAAAAACTTCCGAGCTTATACGCCGAGGCGACTGCGGCATTAGCTGTAAAAGATACCACAGCCCGCAGTTTAGGCGATTATGATCACGAGCTGGAAAAACAATATGTGGATTTTGTTCAGAGAACGAAAAAAGGAGAAGATTGCAGTCAATACGCAGGTACCTATTGGGCATATCTTCTTTTCAGAGAGTTACCCAAAGAAACTGAAAATTCAAAACAATGAGAAGAACTGTTATTATAATAGCTTCGGCTGTATTCGTTTTAATTCTTTTATGCGTTTATGTCTTCTTTACGCCGATGTCGCATTCAGAGCAGACCGAATATATATACGTCCGTCAGAATGATACACGGGAAAACATCCTTTCGCAGCTTGACAGTGTAACGCATTTTCCCCAGCGCGCAGGCCTGAAAATACTTGCTCTTTTGTCCGGATACGGCAACAATCCGCACACAGGGCGCTATGCTATACATAAAAAAGATAATGCGATTACTGTCTTTAGAGTTTTACGAGGCGGAAGGCAGGAACCGGTAAGCCTCACCATTCCGTGCGTACGCACAATGCGCGATTTGTCGCATTACTTAGGTGAACATCTCATGCTCGATTCACTTGAATTCATGAATGTCGTTTCTGATTCGGCAAAGGTTGCAGAGTTCGGAGTTGATACGGCCAATGTCTATTGTTTGTTTATTCCCGATACTTACGAGGTATATTGGAATATATCTGTCGACGATTTTCTTAACCGCATGAAACGTGAATCCACGGCTTTCTGGACTAAAAACCGTCTCGACAAGGCTGAAGCGATACCATTAACGCCTGATGAGGTATATACTCTCGCCTCTATCATAGATGAAGAGACGGCAAACAAAGCCGAGAAGCCCGATATTGCGGGAATGTACATTAACCGTTTGCACGACGGAATGCCTCTTCAGGCTGATCCGACGATAAAATTCGCACATGGTGATTTCTCTTTGCGTCGCATTTATCACGATTTGCTCAACATAAAAAGTCCGTACAACACATACCGTAACGAGGGACTCCCTCCCGGACCTATACGTATAGCAAGTGTAGACGCTATCGATGCCGTGCTTGATTATACACGGCATAACTATCTTTACATGTGTGCAAAAGAGGATTTTTCCGGTACCCACCGTTTTGCCCGTACGTATAAGGAACATCTTGCCAATGCTGCACGATACAGCAAAGCGCTTAACGAACGCGGAATCAAATAAAATGCCGAAACTTCCTGCCACATATACGATTTTTCTTGACAACATGCACTTTCGCGTACCTGTAGGCGTATGTAGCGATGAGCGTGCTATAGGTACGGATATCGTTGTCGCAATATCGGCCGAGGTTATTGCTTCGGAGAGAGCTTTTGTAGAAGACGAGCTTGCCGGAGCTCCTGATTATTCTGTCATTTACAGAAAAACGGCACACATAGTGCGGCAACCGGTACGCCTGCTCGAACATTTGGCATACAAGGTGGCTTGCGTGGCATTGGAGGCGGCACACGAAATTGTGTCGATAGAAGTTTCCGTAACGAAAATAAATCCTCCTGTAGGTGCAGACGGACTTCATGCGACAGTAAAGCTTTGCCTTAACCGCAAACAGTTTGAAAACATATAGGCAGATATTTTCTTTTTACATTTTCCGTTTCTTTTTGAATGATGTGTAAAAAGACAGGAGAAACAATCCCGCTGTTTTAAGACTTATCAGAGATGTTTTAAAATGGAGGAAGAGCATTTTTACTTCCACATGCTTTACGGGAATAATTTTTTCGCACGAAAAAAAATATTTTTTTTACGAGGTAAAAAACTTCCCGCAGGAAATTGAAAATACAAGGGAGATAATTCGAAATATGTCTGAGATATTTTAAATTATCTCAGACATATTTTTTGCTACATATACACCTGCTGATTTTCAAATACTTGGAGAGTGTCTGTATTTGTCTGTAAAGCAACTCGGCAAGGCAAGGCTGATTTTATGAAAATTCCCTTTTTTCTGCATGGAATATCTTCTGACGGAAAATAGGAGTAGGTTTGAGTATATTTCCGCTAAACTTTCTATTGAATCGCCAACGCCGGTTTTGAACTTCAAAGCAAACTATGTTGAACTCTTCGGCAAAAACGGGAAAAATTATATTTCTTATTTTTGCATAAACTGAATTTATATCAGATACATATTAAGTGACGTCATCGTTGATATACAAGTATATAAAATAAAATTCGTGGTATGTTGAGAAAAATACGATTGATATTAGCGCTATTGTTCTTCCTGGCAATAACAGGACTTTTCCTGGATTTTACTGGTGCGCTTCATGGCTGGCTGGGGTGGACGGCAAAAATCCAACTGCTGCCGGCTGTTCTCGCATTGAACATCGGCGTTATAATAGTATTGGCAATTTTGGCTTTTGTAATGGGACGTATATATTGTTCTGTTATATGTCCGCTGGGGGTATTTCAGGATATAGTGTCGTGGCTGAGTTCACGGCGCAAGGGAAAGAAATTTCGCTTTTCCTATTCTGCTGAAATAAAATGGCTGCGTTATAGCGTTTTCATACTGTTTATTGTCGCTCTGATTGCCGGCATAGGAGCTTTTGTGGCTTTACTTGAACCATATAGCTCGTATGGAAGAATCGTTGCCAATCTTTTCGCTCCTTTATACGGGTGGGGAAACAATCTTCTGGCTTATTTTGCCGAACGGGTCGACAGTTACGCGTTTTATGAAACGGAGGTGTGGCTGAAAAGTCTGCCGACATTCATAGTGGCAGCCGTCACATTTGTCGTTGTAGTTGTCCTGGCCTGGAAAAACGGACGTACTTATTGTAATACCATTTGTCCTGTCGGCACTACGCTGGGGCTAATATCCCGTTATTCGCTGTTCCGTATAACAATAGACGAGAGCAAATGCAACAAATGCGGATTGTGCTCCCGCAAGTGCAAGGCCGCATGTATAGACGGACAGAACCACCGTATAGACTACTCGCGCTGCGTAGCTTGTATGGATTGCATAGACACGTGTAAGCACGGAGCCGTTAGCTATAGGCTGAACCGGTTGAAAAAAGCGGACATCTGCCTTTCCGATAATATTAAAAACACGAAAGAATCGGGTGGCGTGGATGCGAAACGCCGTGATTTTTTGAGTATTACCGCCACTCTCGCAGCAACAGCCGTTGCTAAGGCGCAGGAAAAGAAAGTAGACGGAGGATTGGCGGTGATAGAGGATAAGAAAGTGCCGGAACGCACTACGCCGGTCGTACCTCCCGGAGCGGAAAGCATACGTGATTTTTCACGTCACTGCACAGCGTGCCAACTTTGTGTATCCGTGTGCCCGAACAATGTCTTGCGTCCTTCTATCGATTTGGATAGATTCATGCAGCCCGAAATGTCGTACGAACGTGGTTATTGCAGGCCTGAATGTACACGATGTTCCGAAGTCTGTCCTGCGGGAGCCATAAAACCTATAAGCGTAGAAGAAAAATCTTCAACCCGTATAGGCTCGGCTGTATGGGTAAGGAAGAACTGCATACCGCTTACAGACGGAGTTGAGTGCGGTAATTGTGCCCGCCATTGCCCGACAGGAGCAATTACTATGGTTGCAGTAGACAAAAACAACCCCGATTCTGTAAAAATTCCCGTAATCAATACAGAACGTTGCATAGGTTGTGGTGCCTGTGAGAATCTTTGTCCCGCTCGTCCGCTAAGTGCCATATATGTAGAGGGACACGAAAAACATAGTATGTATTAAAGAACAAACAGAAAGCTTCTTTCTTATGAAAAACAAAGATATATCGCGCAGAGAATTCCTGAAAACAATAGGAGTAACGGGAGCTGTTACAGCCGGATTGGTTTCATGTTCTGACAATTCCGGAAACAGAATTCCGTCGGCGGACACAGGAGATATTTCTGCCGACAGAATGACTTACAGAACCAACCCAAAAACAAAAGAAAAGGTATCATTGCTCGGCTTCGGAATGATGCGTTTGCCTTCCTTGAGCGGAAGAAGTGCCCGCGAGGGAGACGAAGAGATAGACCAGGAAATGGTAAACAGCCTCGTTGACTATGCAATAGCGCATGGCGTAAATTACTTCGATACGTCACCGGCTTATTGCAGAGGAAAGTCGGAACATGCTACAGGATTAGCCCTCAGCCGTTACGACCGCAAGAAATATTTCATCGCCACAAAACTTTCGAATTTTGCTCCCGAAACCTGGAGCTATGATGCCTCTGTTGCAATGTATCGCAACTCGATGAAAGAGCTGAAGGTGGATTGCATAGATTATCTTCTGCTTCATGGAGTGGGCATGGGCGGAGGAATGGAAGAATACGAGCAGCGTTATGTTAAAAACGGAGTTCTCGATTTTCTTCTGAAAGAACGGGAGGCCGGCCGAATTCGAAATCTCGGGTTTTCTTATCATGGCGATGTAAAAGTGTTTGACTATTTGCTGTCGCAACACGATGAATATCATTGGGATTTTGTGCAGATACAGCTAAACTACCTTGACTGGAAATATGCAAAGCAAATAAATCCGCGCAATACAGATGCTGAATATCTTTACAACGAATTACATAAAAGAAATATCCCGTCGGTAATCATGGAACCCTTACTCGGAGGGCGTCTTTCCAATGTGCCGGATAATATTGTGGCGCGTCTGAAACAGCGCGAACCGGAAAAAAGCGTCGCTTCGTGGGCATTTCGTTTTGCGGGAAACTTTCCCGATGTACTTACCGTGCTGAGCGGCATGACACGCATGGAACACTTGAAGGATAATCTGAATTCTTATGCTCCTCTGAAGGCTCTCACGCAAGACGATTTCAAGTTTCTGCAAGAAACCGCGACACAGATGATGCAATTCGATACAATTCCATGCAACGACTGCAAATATTGTATGCCTTGTCCTTATGGAATAGATATTCCTGCCATTCTTCTGCATTATAATAAATGTCTGAACGAAGGAAATATTCCGGAAACTTCTCAGGATGAGACTTACAGAAAGGCCCGCCGTGTTTTTCTTATAGGTTACGACCGTAAGGTTCCCAAACTGCGCCAGGCAAGTCATTGTATCGGCTGCGGACAATGTAGTCCGCACTGCCCGCAACGCATAGATATTCCGAAAGAATTGCAACGTATCGATAATTTTGCGGAGCAACTGAAAAGAGGGACACTTTGATAGAACCGCTTTTATTGAAAAATGCAGGATTCGATATTTTCTCATTTATATTTTAATGAATGTAGGAAAAACGATTCCTGAACACCTTAGTTGTAATTTTCGAAACACAGTACCAACAATGAAGCTTTCGGAACATGATATTTTTGTCAGGTGTCCGCATCTCCTGCCGGCATTAGGGAAAAAACTTTCCGCTTGTAGAAAAAATTATCTCAGACATATTTTGAATTATCTCTGAGATATT
>OHBJ01003378.1_pt1 | contig 10530 bp, 9 predicted proteins | sample 1577241 | NCBI WGS metagenome assembly OHBJ01 (sample SAMEA3541594, study PRJEB24748) | human gut metagenome | biome: human gut; feature: human-associated habitat; material: faeces | place: China | collected 2012
GAGTTATAAATTTTATAACTGCCCGGTGAAACTTTCGGGGAAAAGTTGCGTCTAATGAGGTAAAAGTAACAAGTAATCTATTCTCTATTCTTTTATTAAGGTGGAATCAATCCTGTCTGTCAAAAACGTCACCAAGGCGTTCACCAACCATGTGGCTCTCGACGATGTGTCGCTCGAAGTGCCGCGTGGCAGTGTCTACGGTCTTCTCGGTCCGAACGGTGCCGGCAAGACCACACTGATCCGTATCATCAACCATATCACGGCACCTGACTCCGGCGAAGTCTTTTTCGATGGAAAGCCGCTGACCGCCGATCTTGTCTCGAACATAGGCTATCTGCCCGAGGAACGCGGCCTCTACAAAAAAATGAAAGTGGGGGATCAGGCTGTGTTCTTTGCTCGCCTCAAAGGACTCAGCAAGGCAGAGGCCACACGCCGTCTGCGCTCATGGTTCGAGCGGTTCGGCATTTCGGACTGGTGGAACAAGAAAATCGAAGAGCTGTCGAAGGGTATGGCCCAGAAGGTGCAGTTCATTGTCACTGTGCTCCACGAGCCGAAACTGCTTATCTTCGACGAGCCTTTCAGCGGTTTCGACCCGATCAACGCCAATCTTCTGAAAGATGAGATTCTCAGGTTGCGCGACAATGGGTCGACAATCATATTCAGCACCCACAATATGTCGAGTGTCGAAGAAATATGCGACAATATCACGCTTATCAACAACGGCCACAACATATTGACGGGCAGTGTCGAAGAAATCCGGCGCACCTATTGCCACGGACGATATGCCTTCAGGTTCCGCGGCGACGCCACCGGGCTTGTCAGAGCGCTGACCCCGCTGGCCGGTGAGTTCGACATAAAGCAACTCCCTGAAGACTACTTCGAGCTGTCGCTGAAGATCAATCCCGATAAAAACGAGCGTGAACTTATCGCTGCGGCCAACGAGGCTGTCGAACTGCGTTCGTTCTCACCTGCGACAGCATCGATGAACGATGTGTTTATCCGCGCCGTCGGCAGCAACAATGCCGGCGCGAATGTTGAATCCGAAAATCCGCTTACCAATGAATAATCTCGGCATTGTTATTGAACGCGAATACCGCGAGCGCGTCGCCAAGAAAAGCTTTCTGATAACCACTCTGCTGATGCCCGTGCTGATGCTGATGCTGATGGTCGCGCCGTCGGCCATGCTCTTCTTCGGAGGCCAGTCGCAGAGCGATATACTTGTAATCGACAACTCGGGAGTGATAGTCCCTCATCTTAAAAGTGACGAGAATGTGCGTTACACCGCCACCTCAGGCATTTCTGTCGACTCGGCTCTCCGCCGCGATGACTGCACGGGTGTTCTGGTGATTCCGCGCGATGTCGTCGAGGCTGAGAATGCCAAAGTGCGGCTCTTCACCAACGGCCCTTCTTCGATATCGCTCGAAGAGAATATTACCGGCCAGATCAACTCCACTATCGAGGATATCCGTCTGCGTCAGTATAATATTGACAATCTGTCGGAGATTCTCGACAAAGTCCACAGCGAAATTGTTCTTTCGAGCAAGCGAAACGACAAGGAGAGCGACGAGGAATCGTCGGCCGGACTGAGCTTCGGACTCGGCATATTGCTGACATTCGTGCTCTATATGTTCCTGCTGATCTATGGTCAGATGGTGATGACCTCGATTATCGAAGAGAAGGGCAACCGTGTGCTCGAACTGGTTGTGTCGAGTGTCAAGCCCTCTCAGCTCATGATGGGCAAGATTGTCGGTGTCGCGTTGGTGGCGCTGACCCAGATTGTCATCTGGACTGTTCTGATGGGAGCGATGATCACGTTTGTGTTGCCGGCCGTCATACCGCCTGAGCTTGCCGCCGACATCGCATCGGCCAATGCCGGAAATCTCGACGCCGTCAGCTCCGACATCGATCTCGTGAAAGCTTTCGCAATGTTCGGCAATGTCGGCTACATGATGGGAATAATGTTTGTGCTGATGCTCTTCCTCGTGTTCGGCTTCCTTCTCTATTCGGCTCTGTTCGCCGCAATCGGGTCGGCCATCGACAACATTCAGGATGCCAGCCAGCTCACTACGATTATCACTATCCCAATCATCCTCGGCCTGATATTCTCTTTCCAGGCTGCCAACGACCCGATGGGACCCGTGGCTTTCTGGCTGTCGATGTTCCCGCTGACGTCGCCCATGGTAATGATGGCCCGCGTTCCGTTCGGAATCCCCGCATGGGAGATTGTGCTGTCGATCGCCATACTGATAGTCTCGACCCTGTTCATTATATGGATGGCCGGAAAGATCTATCGTGTCGGAATCTTCATGTATGGCAAGAAACCGAATCTTAAAGAGCTGATGCGTTGGGTGAAATATAAATAAAAAAGGCCCCTTTAAGTTAAATAACGTATGTCCGGCGCCACATAGCGGGCCGGACATGCGTTATATTACTGACGGCAATAAAGCAAGCTTCACACTGCTAAATATTGTGAAAACTCAGCCGTCGTTAACCGAATATTAACAGAAAAATCGTAAATTCGCGCGAAATTTACCAGCCAAAAAAGAATGAGACAACTTAAAATAGTAAAGTCAATCACCAACCGTGAGACAGCATCGCTCGACAAATATCTTCAGGAAATTGGCCGTGAAGAGCTTATCTCGGTAGAAGAGGAGGTTGAACTGGCTCAGCGTATCCGTCAGGGTGACCAGCGCGCCCTTGAGAAGCTGACCCGTGCTAATCTTCGTTTTGTGGTGTCGGTAGCCAAGCAATATCAGAATCAGGGTCTGAGCCTTTCCGACCTAATCAACGAGGGCAATCTCGGACTTATAAAGGCCGCCCGCAAATTCGACGAGACGCGTGGTTTCAAGTTTATCTCATACGCCGTCTGGTGGATACGTCAGTCGATTCTGCAGGCACTTGCCGAGCAGAGCCGCATTGTGCGCCTTCCGCTGAATCAGGTCGGCTCACTCAATAAGATAGGTAAAGCTCTCAGCAAGTTCGAGCAGGAGAACGAGCGTCGTCCGTCGCCCGAGGAACTGGCCGAACGGCTCGATGTCCCTGTCGACAAAATCGCCGATACCCTTAAGGTAAGCGGCCGTCATATCTCTGTCGACGCTCCGTTTGTCGAGGGTGAGGACAACAGTCTTCTCGACGTTCTGACAAACGACGATTCTCCCATGGCCGATGCCACTCTGACTCAGGAATCGCTGTCGAAAGAGGTCGACCGCGCTCTGCGTCAGCTCCACGAACGCGAGCGCGACATCCTGAAAATGTTCTTCGGCATAGGCTGTCAGGAAATGACACTCGAAGAGATCGGCGCCAAGTTTGATCTTACCCGCGAGCGCGTGCGTCAGATCAAGGAAAAGGCTATCCGCAGGCTTAAAGGCCAGCGCAGCAAACTTCTCAAACCATACCTCGGTCAGTGATCCGACTTCAGGTCGACGGCCTTACGAAGAGCTACGGCGACCGCCTGCTGTTTGCCGATGTCACCTTCGGTATCGAAGAAGGTGACAAGATCGGTATCGTAGCCCGCAACGGAACGGGGAAATCCACACTGCTCAGAATCATCGCCGGCCTCGAAGAGGCCGACAGTGGTTCTGTTGTCGGTTCGCGCGGGTTGCGGATAGGATTCCTCCAGCAGATTCCTCCGTTGCCCGACGGGACGACGGCCATAGAAGCCTGCCTGAGTCTTGTCGATGCCGAAGTAGCGGCCGAAGAGCCGACATTGCCCGACGATGCGAGGCGCACACTGACACAGCTCGGGCTCGCCGACGCCGACGCCCGGGTCGATACTCTTTCGGGAGGACAGCGCAAGCGGGTTGCTCTCGCGGCCGTCATTCTGTCGCGTCCCGATCTTCTCATTCTCGACGAGCCTACGAACCATCTCGACATCTCTGCCATTGAATGGCTCGAGAAATATCTGTCGCGTCAGCGCCTGACGCTTCTGATGGTTACCCATGACCGCTATTTTCTCGATCGCGTAACCCGAAGGATAATCGAGCTTGACCATAAGAGCGCATTCGTCCATGAGGGCAATTTCGACTATTATCTGCGACGTCGTGCCGAACGCCTCGATGCAATGAGCGCCGAGCTCGATCGCGTGCGCAATACATTGCGCCGCGAGCAGCAGTGGATGAGCCGGCAACCTCAGGCGCGTGCCGGGAAAGCTAAGTTCCGCATCGACTCGTTCTACGACCTAAAAGAGCGTTCGCGCGTCGATCTGCGTCAGCGCGATGTCAGTCTCGAAAGCCGTTCAAGCTATATCGGTTCGAAAATCTTCGAGGCTGTCGACGTGTCGAAGAGCTTCGGCCCGAAAAGAATTCTCGACCGTTTCAATTATGTTTTCGCCCGTGGCGAGAAGCTCGGCATCATAGGTGCCAACGGGGTGGGGAAGTCGACGTTTGTCAAGATGCTTCAGGGGCTTGTCAGTCCCGACGCCGGACATTTCGATGTCGGCACAACGGTGCGTTTCGGATATTACAGTCAGGACGGAATTGCCTTCGATCCCGGAATGCGTGTCATCGACGCGATAACCCGCCAGGCCGAAGAGGTCAGTCTCAACGACGGAGGCCGCACACTCTCGCCGATGCAGTTCCTGACCCGTTTTCTCTTCGATCCGGCCGACCAGCAAAAATATATTTCAACTCTCAGCGGCGGCGAGCGCAGCCGCCTCCATCTCGCTTCGGTTCTGTTGCGCCGGCCGAACTTTCTTATTCTCGACGAGCCGACCAACGACCTCGACATTCCTACGCTTGCCATTCTCGAAGAGTATCTCCGCGAATTCGAGGGATGCGCTATCGTTATCAGCCACGACAGGTTTTTTCTCGATTCTATCGTCGACCATCTTTTTGTTCTCGAAGGCGACGGAGTTGTCAAGGATTTTCCGGGTACCTATACAGAGTATCGCGGCTGGGCCGACGAACGGGCCCGCGAAGAACGGCGCAACGAGCCGTCGGCGCCGGCCGAAAAGACGAAGCCCCGAAGCGAACGTCCGGCGCGCATGAGTTTCAAAGAGCGCAAGGAATATGAGGCGCTGACTGCCGAAATCGACGCTCTGACAGCTGAGAAAAAGGCTCTTGAGGCAGCTTTCGCCGACGGAACGGCTGAAGACTTCGCCGCAGCTTCACGGCGATACGAAGCCGTCAGCTCGGAGCTCGACGCCAAAGAACTCCGCTGGCTTGAACTCGACGAGCTGGCCTGAATCCATATTGATTTATCTTCAGCGATGATTCGTCGCAGCCGGGAATCAGTTTGTCGCTTTTCGACAGACTGATACTTCAGATTTGTGTGACTTATTACAATGGCAGGAACCGCCGCGGCCGAAGAGACCCCCGCACCATCGGGCGTGAGCTTGATGAGCTTGCGCGGCGCCTTCCCGAACGGTGTCAGATAGTTTTCACGACGGCATATTCCGACTATGCCTGTGAGAGCTACGATGTCGATGCAACAGACTATCTGATGAAGCCTATCGACTCTGACAGGTTCAACCGGGCTGTCGACAAGGCGTTGACTTTCGCGCACCAACACGGCCGAGATCGGCACTTTTCGCATCATCTCATTTGATTTCAATGATGGAGTATTGCGTATTCGTTTCAAGCTCGGAAAATGAAACAAGAGTAAATAATAAACTTTTCTCCGGAAATGAACTTTTTTGTAATGTCTGCATTACAAATTGATTATTTATTTCTACTTTCGCGCTAACGATTGCGTTTTTAATTGCATTATTAAGTATTCTATCAAAACCAGTTCTAGACATTTCACGACAAAGCACAGATACATCACCACCACTGACAAAAACAGCATCAAATTGGTTTAATTCTTCAAAAGTTAATAGCCTTGTAAGCATAAACGGGGTTGTAACATACGAAGAATAGGTTCTTTGATAGTCTTTTGAAAGAATTAATTCCAGATTGTACACTAATATATTTTCGTACTGAATTCCCATTAGAAAGAGTTCATGAAAACATATTGCAAGCGACTCTCTTGCACCATCTGTTTCAATGCCAGCTGTTGGAATATAAAGCACTTTCACATCCTTCGGACACTTTCCAATAATATCAAAGAATTTCTCTTTCATCTTATCGGTCAACCCTGCAGATGTAAGAAATAGATGTTTTCCATTCATATTCTTTTACCTCGTCAAACTCCGATTTACTGGGCTAAGCCGAGTATACCACACTCCACCATGAAAGAACACCCCGATATAGTGAAATTTTGCCATTTTTCTGCGTACGTGCGTACACGCTCCGCAGGGATTCTAAGGGGCTTGACCCCTTGGCACACAGACTTTGGTACAAAGTCTAGTGTGTTACACCTTGTCAGAGGTGTACAGGCTCCCGGTACGCACGTACGCAGCGACTACTCCCAAACGCGCCATATAGGGGGACGACCAAGTTCGCACAAAGCGAACTTGATTCCGCAAAGCAAAAGGCAGGATACCACTATCATAGTGATACCCTGCCTTTGCTCGTTTACCGTTCCGAGTAGTCCTTCCGCAGAACCTCCGATAAACAAAAAACGTACCCGAACCCTTTTTCGTAAAGAATCGGGTTCGAGTACGAACTGTATGGTGGACGGTACAGGACTCGAACCTGTGACCTCCTGCACGTCAAGCAGATGCTCTACCAGCTGAGCTAACCGTCCATAAGTCATATCGACTTGAATAGTTTACCACAGCCTGTGCAAAAAAGCAATACTTTTCTGTGATTTTTTATTTTTCCACCTTCAGCGACCTGCGGACGATATCGTACAGCACCGGCTTCATGGCTTCAATATCATCGGGTTTGCCCTCCAGCACGCTGGAATAGCACACCGACATGCACATGCTGCCCAGTGCCGTGATGCGCTGGTAGATCTCCCGCTCGGTGCGGCCGGCCATTTCCGGGCTGGTCAGCACCACATTCAGCAGCTTGCGCATCAGCGGCTCGGCTTCGCGGCTGGCCTCGATCTGATCCAGCCCCGGCCATATGAAGTTGTGCTCCAGAAACTTGAGCACCAGCGTATCCTTCCGTAGTGCTTCGATGATGTGGTCGATCACCGCCACCATCTTGTCCGGGAAGTTTTCGAGCTCTGTCTGCTTTTCCACCGCTTCGCACGCGTCGCTCAGCAGCTGGTAGCTCACCCGGCCCAGCAGCGCCTGCATCACCGCACCTTTATCCTGAAAATACAGATAAAAGGTGCCCTTGGCCACCTTGGCCCGGCTGGTGATATCCTCTACGCTGGTTTTTGCGGCACCTCGCTCCAGAAACAGATCATAGGCTGCCTCCAGCAGTGCCCGGCGCTTCTCCTGCTTTTTGCCCTCCACGGTACCCATATTCCCTGACGATTCCTCTTTTCCGCTCGGTTTCATTCGCTCATTTGTGTTGTCTCAATCATTTTAGCAGTCCTTTCCCGATAGTGCAAGTCAAAAAAGCTATACAATTTCAGGCAGTTGATAAGAAAACTGACTTCTGGTCATTTTTGTACTTGACACCCGGTTTGTCATGGTTATAATAGTGTTTGCTTGGAAATGACCGCCAGTCATTTTACTAAGATTTTTAACCATTTTCTATGGAGGGTTCTCATGAAAAAGATCGCACAGGGCATTGTGCGGCTGCGCAAGCTGATCCTGACAGTAGCATTCCTGCTGTTGATCCCTTCCGCAATCGGCGCAATTGCTACCCGAATCAACTATGACATCCTCACCTACCTGCCGCAGGATCTGGACTCCATGATCGGCGAGGTAGCCCTTGAGGACGATTTCCATCTGGCCTCCACCGGTATGATCACGGTAGAAGGCTTACCCACAAACGAATTGATCGCCATGAAGAAGGACATCGAGGCTGTTCCCGGCGTGACCCAGACCTTCTGGCTCAGCGATGTGATCGACCCCAGCATCCCCACCGAGATGCTGCCCGCCGATGTACAGCAGTTCATGTTCGGCAAAAACGATTCCACCATGCTGATCGTCCGCTTTGACGCCCCCAGCGCCAGCGACGAGACCATGGAAGCCGTCGCTCAGATCGAAAAGCTGCTGCGCAAGGACTGCTTCTTCGGCGGTATGAGCGTTATCCTGCAGGACACCAAGGCACTGGTCAATCAGGAAATGCCCATGTACATCCTGATCGCCGTGGGTGCCAGCCTTCTGGTGCTGTTCCTTTCGCTGGAAAGCACCATCACCCCGCTGCTGTTCATGCTGGGTCTTTTGTTCCCCATTGCGTACAACTTCGGCACCAACATCTTTCTGGGCCAGATCAGCTACATCACCGAAGCACTGGCCACCGTGCTGCAGCTGGGTGTCACGATGGACTTCTCCATCTTCCTGCTGCACCGCTATCAGGAAGAAAAGGAGCTGCGCTCTTCCAACGAGGAGGCCATGTCCAGCGCCATCTGCAAGACCATGACCTCCATCTCCGCTTCCAGCCTGACCACCATTGCAGGCTTCCTTGCATTGTGCGCCATGCGCCTGACGCTGGGCCGCGATATCGGCCTTGTCATGGCAAAGGGCGTGGCACTGGGCGTCATCTGCACCGTGATCGTGGGTGGAAAGGAAGTTCATTGCGCAGTCCAGCGCCGGTTTGGGATAGTTTTCGCAGATGGACATGATCTGCTCCCCCACCGCGCTGGCATCCTCGCCGCGGGCAAAAGCCACAGCTGCATTGCGGAACGGGTAGTTCATGGTGGCATCCAGCCCATGGCCGCGCAGGTAGGTGCGGCGGTGGTCGAACGCTTCCTTGGTGGTGGCGTCCTCCCACACTTCGCCGATGAGCAGCTTGTCCTCGCCGTGGGCTTTGACGGCGGCACGGATCTTTTCGATAAAATCATCAGGCAGTTCATCCGCCACATCCAGCCGGAAGCCGGAAGCCCCCAGCCCCAGCCATGTATCAATCACGCCACCCTTGCCGCAGACAAAGTTGCCGTAAGAGGGGTCCTCCTCCTCCACTTCGGGCAGGGTCTCAAAGCCCCACCAGCTGCGGTAGCCGCCGACATAACCGGAATCGAAGTCATACCAGCTGCGGTAGGGCGAATTGCGGTCGCGGTAAGCGCCGCCGGGGCCATAGCGGCCTTCGCGGTTAAAATAGAGCGAATCCGAACCGGTGTGGCTGAACACGCCATCCAGAATAATGCGGATGCCGTGTTTTTTGGCCTCGGCGCACAGGGCGGCAAAATCCTCGTTGGTGCCCAGCAGCGGATCGGCTTTCAGGTAGTTGGCCGTATTGTAGCGGTGGTTGGCGTGGGCCTCAAAAATGGGGTTCAGGTAAATGCAGGTAACGCCCAGCTCTTCCAGGTAAGGCAGCTTTTGCTGGATGCCCGCAAAATCGCCGCCGTAATAGTCCATGTTCAGGTAGCCTTCGCTCTGCTCATTGGGCCAAAAATACGGCTCGCCGGTTTTATCCGGACGGTAAATGCGGTCTGCAAAGGGCAGCGGCTTGTTGGGTACGCCCTCATAAAAGCGGTCCGGGAAGATCTGGTACATCGTACCGTCTTTGATCCAGTCCGGGGTCTTGAAGTCCGGCTCGTACACCGTCAGCTGCCAATCCAGGCCATTCACCCAGGTCAGCTCACCTTCCCCGTTGGCGGTGCGATAAATCTTGCGGAAATCCGTGTACAGGTCAAAGTGGTAAAAATACAATCCCGATGTGGTGGGGGCCAGCTGGAACACAAAATGGTTTACGCCGGGGGTCTGGCCGTCAAAATTCATGCGGTAATGCACGGGGTCTTCGCGGTCTTTGGTCAGCACCAGGTGTGGGTCCACATAGCCCAGTCTTTCCGGCACAGTCAACCGCCAGGTAACGGTCTGCCCCGCCGGAACTGCGCCAAACGGTGTTTTATACTCCGCACAGCGGGAGTTAAAAAAAGTATGCGTTGGTTGTTCAGGCAAACAAATCAATCCTCACATTGAACAAGTGTACAAAAACAGCCGTGACCCACTGGCGCCGGCAAATTCAAGTCGGCTGCCGGGATCGCGGCTGTTCGTTTATTTTATTGTACGGGCAGCGCGTGTACGTTCACAGCTGCACACGCACCCGCACTGCGGTTAAAGCTCTGCTTTGGGCAGATTATTTAACCGGGGTAGCGCCCCAGATATCGCGGGAGTAATCCATGATGGAACGGTCGGCGGAGAAGATGCCGGCGTTGGAGATGTTCATCAGGCTCATACGGTTCCAGGTCTGCTTCTGCTTGTACAGTTCCTGCACGGTGTGCTGGGCACGACGGTAATCCTTGAAGTCAGCCAGGACCATGTACGGGTCAGAGTTGCGCAGGTTGTTGGTAATCTCGCTGAAGTTCTCACCGTTCCAGCCCTTTTCCAGCATATCCAGAACTGCCATGGCAACATTATCATCAGAGATGAATGCCTGCGGATGGTAGCCCATGCCTTTCAGTGCGTTGACTTCGGGGGTCAGCATACCAAAGATGATCTCGTTGTCCTTACCGGCGGCATCGGCGATTTCCACGTTCGCGCCGTCCAGGGTGCCCAAGGTGATTGCGCCGTTCAGCATGAACTTCATGTTGCCGGTGCCGGAAGCCTCGGTGCCGGCCAGCTTCTGGCTCTGGCGGGGTTGTATACAA
>OHBJ01003382.1_pt1 | contig 10524 bp, 9 predicted proteins | sample 1577241 | NCBI WGS metagenome assembly OHBJ01 (sample SAMEA3541594, study PRJEB24748) | human gut metagenome | biome: human gut; feature: human-associated habitat; material: faeces | place: China | collected 2012
TTCGACAGATAGGTATTACGGTTGTACACATACATCACAACAAAGGAGGACAAAGGATGAAAAAGCGCGTGCTCTCGCTGGCGCTGTGTCTCGTTCTGGTCGTGGGGCTGTTCTCCGGCCTGACCGTGAACGCATCGGCAAGCATCACCGACATTATCGGCAGCATCAAAGACAAGAAAAACGAGATCATCAAGAAGGTCATCAGTGATAAGATCGACAAGATCAAGGAAGAGCTTGAGAGCCCGGATCTCGATACGGAAGCCATTTTTGAAAGCTTCACCGCTGCCGCCACAGAGGGCGACTTCGGTGTGAACAACTGCCTGCATTGGAAGGTCGCTGCCGGCACACTGACCATCACTGGCACCGGCGCCATGCCGGACTTCGACTTCCCCAACGGCAACCTCGCGCCGTGGTGGAACTATAAGGCGCTCGGCATGATCAAAACGACTATCGGCGGCATCAAAATCGACGCCGACGGCAACCTCAAGACCGTCATCATCGGCGAAGGCGTCACGAACGTGAGCAACTATGCCCTGTTCTTCCTGCCGGCCGCCACGCAGGTCACGCTGCCGGACAGCGTGACGAGCATCGGCCGCTACGGCATCGCCATGTGCTCCAAGCTCACGTGTCTGGAAATCTTTGTTTTTTGTTTTATGTAGCGTTTCCTTAGGGAAATACCGCACAATCTTTGTGCGGTATTGCCTTAGAGTACCAATGTCATCTGTCGTTCCGTGTGGTGATACGGTCGGCAGGTCACACCAGTCAGCAGAAACATTCTCTGGGAGGCTTTCGTGGCATCAGAATCCGCATACTTGTTGTCGTAGTAGATGATTTCCCGAATGCCGCTCTGAATGATCGCCTTGGCACATTCATTGCAGGGGAACAGGGTAACATACAAACTGCACCCCTGTAGGCTGCCGGCACTACGGTTCAGAATGGCGTTCAGTTCCGCATGGCAGACAAAGGGATATTTCGTGTTGAGGAAATCACCCTCCCGTTCCCACGGCATGTCGTCATCGTTGCAGCCGGTAGGCATGCCGTTGTAGCCCACAGAAACGATTTTGTGTTCCTGATTGACAATGCAGGCACCTACCTGTGTGTTGCTGTCTTTGCTTCGCTGTGCCGAGAGCAGGGCAATGCCCATGAAATATTCGTCCCACGACAAATAATCGTCACGTTTCATCAGTCCACCGCCTTAGCTCGGGAATCCGCTGATTGCCTTTGACAGTACCTGCCGGTACAGAGCCAGATCCAGACCGTTCAGTGTGCCGTCGCCGTTCACATCGCCAGCCTTGAAGTCCTTGCCCTTGCTGTCTACCTTTTCTCCGGACAGATACTGAATCAGCAGGATCATGTCCTTGATGTTCACTGTACCGTCCAGCGTAATATCGCCGACAACCGTTTCCGGTGTGGTAGTTGTAGTGGTTGTTGTGCCGGCACTGGTCGTGCCCGACTGTATCGGCTTGGTATCGCCGTGGCTGCCCTTGCTGCCGCCGTCAATATTGCTGCCCTCCGAAGCATCGTAAGAGCTGTAGTAATCACTCAGGGAAATACTGGTGGAGCCGGTACCCAGTGCACGCTTGTGGTCAAGGCTGATGTACTTGCCGCTTTCCTGTGTCTGCCAGAGGGACGGTTCAAACAGACTATACTTGTCATCGTCCCATGTGGAGAAGTCATAGCCCAGCAGACCGCCGGTGTCGCCGGAGTTCGGGTTCAGGCACCAGAAAGTGTGGTTGATGTGGTTGTTGATCATGTAATCACGGAGCAGTTCCATCCACTTCTGGTTTTTGCCGCCGTCCATGTGACCGCCCCATTCGCCGATCAGCAGGGGAGCGATGTTCTGATCGTTGATGTATGCCCATGTGTCATACCAGTAGTCGTCCAGCAGGGTCTGCGTGGTGAAGTCCTTGTCAAACCATGTCTGGTTATAAACCGACGGACCGTAGTCGTGGGGAGAATATACGATCTGGCTGTTTCTGGAACCGGAGCCGAAGTCGATCGGATAATCCTTGACACCGCGGAGGTTGCCGCCCCACCATGCACCATACCACGGGGACTGGTCTGCCGGAGCCTGCCAGATGTCCGCAGTATCATAGGTGTAGCCCTTTTCTGTTTTCGGATACTGTTCCACACCCTCAATAAAGATCAAAGCGTTGGGGTTCACATCCAGAATAGAGTTGCCGCATTCTGTCGCAGAATATGCCCAGTTGTTCTGGTCGGTAGAATTGTCCCACTTGGCAATATCTTCAGGGCACTTGTTTCCGCTGTAGCCGCGTTTGCCGTGCGGTTCATTTTTCAGGTCGTAGCCGATGATGGTATCGTCATTGCTGTACTTTTCAGCCAGCCATGTGACAGAATCCTTCCACATATCCCATGTGATCTTTTCACCGGAAGCCGCACCAATAGCCATGGTGTCACCGTCAGAAGCGGCAGAAGTATAATACCACAGGTTGTAGTTGTGACCGGAGTTGTGCTCTGCGGGGCTGTGCACGTCGATCATGACTTTCAGACCGTAGTCCTTCATCTTCTGCATGATAACGTCGAAGATCTCCATACTGTTTTTCAGCGTCTTGCCGTCTTCCTTGACAAAGTCCTTGTTGGTGTTGACATAAGTACCAGCCTTGGTGACAGTGCCGTCCTCGCCCACCTGATCGGTCGGCGGCTCATAGCCGGCATTAACGGAGCTGACAGGATCCGGTGTGCCACGCATCCACGAAACCAGAAGTTCCGTGGAGATCGGCATACGAATCAGGTTGATACCGTGGTCGCCGACGGTTTTCAGGAATGCATCAATGTCAGTTGCGTACAGACCGTGTGCACAGTTTTCCGTGCAGTTGAAGCCGAACCAGTTTGCACCAGTCAGCCAGACCTGATTGCCGTTTGCATCGTAAAGCTTGCTGCCCTCTGCGTGCAGCCAGTCGTCGTTATTATCATCTGCGGCAGCAGCGGACAGGCTTGTCTGTACCACCGGAGCAGCGGAAGACAGACACGTTGCCAGCATCATGCCGGAAACGGCAGCTGCAGCAAGTTTCTTTTTGAGTTTCATGGATCAATATCCCCTTTCTGTAACTGTGCAGAAATTTTGTGCAATGCTCTGAAAGCAAGCACATTCATACTCTTTTATTATAGTATGTTCTGTCCAAAAAGTCAAGTGATTTCTAGAAAATTTTTATGCAGTGTTTCTTTGGGCAACACCGCATATTTATGCGGCATTCTTTTTTCTGCACGGAGATCGCTGCAGCTTCTGCTCCTCCCGAAAGACCAGCAGCATCATGCACAGCAGCATCAGAATCGGAAAAACTGGGTGAGCAGCCGTTTGCGGGACTGCTGATGTTGTCAGCACCTGCTCCGATACAGCAATCGGGAAAAAATGCAGTACAGCAGCACAGATGCCGCCGGAGAGCAGTCCGGTAAAGCCCCGTGCCCAGACCAGCTTTCCGACGGAAATGGTTTTCCCTGTGACGGCACAAATTTGCAGCAGCACACAGACACCGCCAAACGACAGCAGTCCTGCCAGCACCGGAATCCGCAGGGGAACCGGCAGCGGCAGTTCCACGCAGTTGGAGATCTCCAGTACGCTCCGCACCAGATCTGCCAGCGGAAATGACACTCCCAGTTGCTGCATCAGGGCAGTGCAGCAACGGAACAGTCCTGCCGCCTGGAATATGCCGGTCAGTGCCGCAAAGCACAGGATCATGCCGCAGAGTTTTAACAGTGTCCGTCCGGCGGAGGAGACGGCAAACGTCAGCATTTGTGCGGAAAACGGGGCTATTGCATTGTTCCCATTCACCGGCGGCGAAATCGGCTTCCGGTGAAACAACAGAAAGCAGAGCAGGAGATTGGCGAACAGATTGGCAGAAAATATCAGCAGAAAGCAGGTTCTCCGGCAGGAAACCGTTCCCAGCAGTCCCAACAAAAACGCCGGTCCGCCGCCGTAGCAGACACAGAGCAGTCTGGACGCATCTTCCTTGGATAGAACACCCTGTTTTGTCAGTGTACAGAGCATGCTTGCTCCCACCGGATAACCGGCGAACTGGCTGAGCAGGAGCAGGGCAAAATAAGATTCCGGCAGCCCGAACAAGGCAGTGCTGAACCGGCGAAGCGGCCGTGCCAACGCCTGCCAGGCACCACTTTCCAGAAACAGCTGGGACAGAATCATCATGGCATACAACGACGGGATAATGACTGTCAGACAGCGGTTCACCGCAGTTTGCAGTTCTGCCTGTATCTGTCCGGCGAAACAGGTGCAGAGTACCAACAGTCCCAATAAGAAAAAAACGGTATACCACCGCAGGCGAAAAAGATGTGCAGTCATAAACGATCCCTCCTGTTCCATGGTATGTATAGCGGCACACATAATATGTTATGGATTCGCATAGACTTTGTCGAGGTGATGTTCATGGAGAACCGGCTGATTCAGGCAGGACGACGTGTGTTGCAGCTGGAAACACATCTGGAAATGCACAGCGATCGGGAAATTTTCGTTGAGAATTGCCGCAGGATACTGGAATACAATGACATTCGAATTGTCCTGCAAACCACAGATCTGATGCTGGAGATCTGGGGGAGCGAATTGCAGACGGACAGCCGTTCACCGGAAAGCCTGCGGATTCACGGAAAGATCCAGTCGATCACACTGACACCAAAGGGGGCACGCAATGGAACAGCATCTGCGGGGAGAGTATAAGGCGGCGGCAGCCGGCGGAAAATTGTATGCATTTATCAACGCCATGCAGAAAGCGGGGGTGTGCTGCCGGAAACAGCGTTGTCAGGGAAACACATATCAGTTTCGCTTTTACGCAAAGCATTGCAAAACTGTACAGGAACTGGCACAGGCAAACGGGGTGCAGCTGGAACTGACACCCTGCCGCACTCTGCAAAGCTTTCTGTACCGAAACCGTTTCCGGTTCGGGGTGCCGCTGGGAATTCTGCTTGCAGCGGGACTGCTGTTTTACGGTTCCAACATCGTCATGCAGATCGAGGTGATTGCCGATGACACCATTTCCACATCGGAGGTCACAGCGATTCTGGAAGAATGCGGCGTACAGCGGGGCAGATGGATTCCGTCGATCGATTTCGGGCACTGTGAAAACAGGATCTGTACTTCCGTAGAGGAAGCGGCATGGGTGGGCATGCGGCACACAGGAAATCGGCTGGTAGTGGAAATTCTGGAACGGACACCGGAACCGGAAATGCAGATGACCCGCAAGCCGTCCAACATCATTGCCGCACAGGACGGGCATATTGTTTCGGTGTCGATTTATCGGGGACAGCTGATGAAGCTGGTAGGGGAACCGGTGCGGAAAGGGGACTTGCTGGTCAGTGGACTGTACACAGACGAAACCGGACACGTTGGAATTCGTCATGCCATGGGCAGCATTATCGGGCAGTATGAACAGACGGAGCAATTCTCCTGTCCCTACACCCAAGAACTCCGCCGTCCCACTGGTGCGGTGACCACGCGGAAGTATCTGGACTTGTTCACATGGCACCTGCCGCTGGGCAGTACAGATTCGCCCTATGCAGACAGTGTCCGGACTTCCGGCTACCACTGGTTTTCTTTGTTCGGCAGGGAATTGCCGTTGGGAATCTATCAGGAGAGTTTTCACGAATACCGCACCCGTCTGCTGACACTGACACCGGCAGAAGCCGCACAAAATGTGGAGGAGCAGATTCAGCGATATGAGGACAATTTTCTTGCACAGACGGAGATTCTGGAGAAAAAAACAACCGTCCTCGAAACCGAGGACGGCGTTACATATACAGTAATTTATACGCTGCAGGGCGAGATCGGTGTGCAGCAGGAATTATACTTACATTAAGGCAATACCGAACAATCTTTGTGCGGTATTGCCTTCAGTGAGCACTGCGTAAAGCCGTCAGGCGGGCTTTATGCATTGTTTCCTTTAGTCCAAGAAATCCTTGACCTTCTTGCTGCGGCTGGGGTGACGCAGCTTCCGCAGAGCCTTTGCTTCGATCTGGCGAATACGCTCGCGGGTGACATCGAATTCCTTGCCCACTTCTTCCAGCGTGCGGGAACGACCGTCCTCCAGACCGAAACGCAGCCGCAGAACTTTCGCCTCACGGTCTGTCAGCGTGGAGAGCACTTCATTCAGCTGCTCTTTCAGCAGCATCAGAGAAGCGGCATCTGCCGGAGCAGGAGCGTCGTCGTCTGGAATAAAGTCGCCCAGATGGCTGTCTTCTTCCTCACCGATCGGGGTTTCCAGAGAAACCGGATCCTGTGCAATTCGCATGATCTCCCGTACACGTTCTGCCGGCATTTCCAGCTTGTCTGCGATTTCTTCCGCAGACGGATCGTGACCGGTTTCGTGCAGCAGCTGGCTGGAAACCTTTTTGACCTTGGTAATAGTTTCCACCATGTGTACCGGAATACGAATGGTTCTTGCCTGATCGGCAATGGCACGGGTGATCGCCTGCCGGATCCACCATGTCGCATAGGTGGAGAACTTAAAGCCCTTGGTGTAGTCGAACTTTTCTACCGCCTTCAGCAGACCCAGATTGCCCTCCTGAATCAGATCCAGAAACTGCATACCTCTGCCCACGTACTTCTTGGCGATGCTGACAACCAGACGCAGGTTTGCTTCGGACAGCCGCTTTTTCGCATAGCTGTCGCCCTCTGCCATACGCTTTGCCAACTCGGTTTCTTCGTCCGGAGAGAGCAGCGGCACACGGCCGATTTCTTTCAGATAAATTTTAACAGGGTCGTCAATGGCGATGCCCTCTGTAGAAAGGGTCATCTCCAGATCGTCGGACATGTTGAGATCATTGTCGTTCAACACGTCATCAGCAACAGAGTCGTCTACAATCTCAATATTCAGCTGTTCACAGCTGCTGATAATGGAGGCGAGCTGATCGGTGTCGAAGTCCAGTTCGTCCAATACATCGGTGATTTCCTTGGTGGTCAGTTTTCCGGTTGCTTTGCCCTGTTCCATCAGTGCATCAATAGTCATCTTTTTCTGTTCCATAGTATTGTTCCTCCTGTTTACCCGTCAGGGTGCTGCTTTTTCTGAATCAGTTTTAATAAGTCTTCATCAGTTTCGATTGCAGACGGCATATCGTTTTTCAGAGTACGAATGCAGTCCTTGACTTCTTCTGCTGTCACAGGGATCTCCTGATTGCGGGCAGAAATGCCGCTGAGCTTTCCCATTTCACTGTCGGAGAGCACATCGCCCATTGCTGAAAGGGAAAAGCCGGTTTGCCGCTTTACGCTGTCAGCAAATGCATCAAGCACCTGCCGGTACAGCGGTGTAGGGAACGCGTCCGGCTGGATCTGTTCTATGACCCATGCCGACTCGTCCGGTCGGTTCAGCACGTAGCAGAGAATGCGTTCCTCCGCCTTGTACTCCCGCAGCGGAATTGCAGACTGCGGCTGCTGCGGTTCCGGTCGGACGGTGTGTTCAATAATATCTTTCCACGCCTGCGTAGAAGCCAACTTCTTTTTGCTGCGTATGGTGCGTTCCACCTGCTGATGCAGAACTTCTGCGGAGATCTCCCACTTATTCGCCGTGCGGGAGAGGTATACCTCCCGTTCCAGCGGGTTCTGAATTTCCGCCAGTACAGATACCACCCGTTTCAGAAGCTGTACTTTTCCGGCTTCCGTGTCGGGGTCTAATCCTTCTTTGCACCGGTCCAGCCGGAAGTTAATGGCATCACCAGCGTTTTCCAGCAGCAGCCGGAAACGCTCTGAGCCGTATTTTTTGATGTATTCGTCCGGATCTTTTGCACCGGTCATGTGGAGAATGCGGGTGGCAATTCCCACCTCACTGAGCCGGTTGATCGCCTTCTGGGTTGCCTGCTGTCCGGGACCGTCGCTGTCATAGGCGATGACCACTTCCTTGGCAAATCTGGAGAGCTTTCGGGCGTGTTCCGGCGTGATCGCCGTTCCCAGCGTCGCCACCACATTGGAAAAGCCGGCTTGGTTGATCGCGATCACGTCCATATATCCTTCCGCCAGAATCATGATCGTGGAAGAACTGTCCTTGGCGAAATTGAGGGAGAACAGATTGCTGCCCTTGTCGAACACCGGTGTTTTTGCCGTGTTCAGATACTTTGGCTGGCTGTCGTCCAGCACTCTGCCGCCGAAGCCGATCACAGCTCCCCGCGTATCCACAATGGGGAACATCACACGTCCGCGAAAGGCATCATACAGATTTCCTTTGTTAGAACGGTGTGCCACATTTGCCAGAAGCAGTTCTTCCTCTGTGAACCCCTTTTGCAGCAGGTAGTCGGTCAGGGCATTCCAGCTGTCTGAAGCGTAGCCCAGTCCGTATTTTTTTATAGTTTCCGGTTTCAGCTGGCGGGAAATGAAATATTGCAGCCCGCGTTTGTCGCTGCCGGAAATGAGATTCCGGAAATAGAAATTTGCAGTTTCCCGATTGACTGCGAACACGCGGGTGCGGAGATACGCACGGCGGTCTGCCTCCCGATCAGTAGGCACTTGCAGACCGCATCGTTCTGCCAGCTGCTTGACTGCATCGGTAAATTCCAGATTGTCCATGCGGCGAACCCACGTAATGACATCGCCGCCAGCCCCGCAGCCGAAGCAGTAGAAGCTCTGGGTTTCCGGAAAAATGGTACAGGACGGTGATTTTTCAGAGTGAAACGGACAGTTGCAAACATAGTGTCTGCCCCGCCGGATCAGATTGACGTAGTTGCCGGCAATCGTTTCCATGGGGCATGCTGCCCGAATCTGTTCCAAAAAGTCATTGCTGTATGTCATTGTTTGTCACCGCCTTTTTGGAACAAGATCATGATTTCCAACTTTTCGGAATGAATAATTCCTGATACAGATCCACGGCATAGCCATCGCTCATGCCGGAAATATAGTCGCATACCGCACGGTGCACATCTTCCTTTTCTGCAATTGCCAGATATTCCGGCGGCATCAGGGAAGCGTGGGAAATAAAGTAGGTATACAGCGTTTCCAGCAGCAGCTTTGCCTTGTTTTCCTCCTGCTTGGCGATGGGATTATAGTATACCCGTTCAAACAGGAATGCATGCAGCTTGTCGTGCATTGCCTGAATCTCCGGAGCCATGCCAATGGTTTCCGAACCGTGCTCCACCACGGCTCCCACCAGACAGGTGATGCGTTTGGTCTTGGTGTCACCCAATACTTCCAATACATCTTTGGGAAGTTCTTCTTTTTGCAGAATGCCGGCACGAATCGCGTCCTCAATGTCGTGGTTCATGTAGGCAATGCGGTCTGCCACACGGACAACGTTGCCCTCTTTGGTATCTGCCACCCGATTGGTATGGCAGAGAATGCCGTTGCGGACTTCTGCCGTCAGATTCAGTCCCTGCCCGTGCTTCTCGATCAGATCTACTACACGAAGGCTCTGCTCATAGTGTCGGTACCCGTGGGGGCAGATGCTGTTGAGAATAGATTCTCCGCTGTGCCCGAAAGGCGAATGTCCCAGATCGTGCCCCAGTGCAATGGCTTCGGTCAAATCCTCGTTGAGCCGCAGAGCACGGGAAATGGTACGGGCAACTTGTGCGACTTCCAGCGTATGGGTAAGACGAGTGCGGTAGTGATCTCCGGCAGGGGAAAGGAAAACCTGTGTTTTCCGCTTGAGCCGCCGGAACGAGTTACAGTGCAGGATACGGTCGCGGTCCCGTTGGAACTCCGTCCGATAGGGACAGGGCGGTTCCGGACGAAGCCGGCGGGCGTGTCCGACCTCGAATTTTCTTCATATCTTTTTCCGGCATGGTTATCAAATCTTTGCCAGAAAAATAGATTTTTCCATTATAAACTACCTGCTTGCCTTTACCTTCATATAACTGCATGATTGACTGCATTGTTACACTTTTACCACATCCGGATTCACCTACTATACCCGTGATTTCCCCAGGCTGAATAGTAAATGAGACTCCATCAATAGCTTTTAAATAACCATGATCTGATTTGAAAGATGTCGATAGATTTTCAATTTTGAGCAGCGGTTCATTCATAATTAATCACCTACTTAGTATGCGGATCAATAACATCGCGCAATCCATCACCCAGCATATTCAATCCTAATACGGATATGGCCGTGATAATTCCTGGAAATACTATCATCCACCATGCTTTATAAATAACAGTTTTACCTTCCATTAATATATTGCCCCAGCTAGGAGTCGGAACCGGAACCCCCACTCCAAGAAAACTCAAAGCAGCTTCCACTATAATTGCCTTAGCAAAAATAAAGGACGTCTGAACGATAACCGGTGAAAGAATATTGGGTGCAATATGATGCCAAATAATCCGGTTTGATGTGGCTCCTATACAGCGCATAGCTTCAATATATGTCATCTCTTTTACTGCTAAGGCCCGGGATCTGACAATTCTTGCAATGGTAGGTATGTAAACTAAGGTCAAGCTTAATATTACATTATGAGGACTAGGGCCAAGGACAGCCATAAAAGCTATTGCCAAAAGGATGGCCGGAACTGAGCTGATACCATCGCAGATTCTCATTAAAACTGCATCAAGTTTTGGATAATAACTTGCATATAAACCTATTG
>OHBJ01003395.1_pt1 | contig 10502 bp, 6 predicted proteins | sample 1577241 | NCBI WGS metagenome assembly OHBJ01 (sample SAMEA3541594, study PRJEB24748) | human gut metagenome | biome: human gut; feature: human-associated habitat; material: faeces | place: China | collected 2012
ATATTTTGATTGATATTTACGCCTAAATATCAGCTATTTACGTTAATAAAAACTAATAGAAAAACTAGCTCTCCTATGGTATTTCTTCATACCATTTTTCACCCAAAATCAAGCTTCGGCGCGGGCCGCAAACTGCGCAGCGGTTTTGGCGTTGCGGGTGCTGGTCCACCACTGGGCAGCGGTGGGCTGTATCAACAGCGCCAGCCCCAGCAAAATGGCCAGCCAGGCCAGAATTTTAGCAATCAGCCGTCCCATTTAGTCATCCTCCTCGCGCTTTTTGCAGCGGTGCAGCAGCAAAAGCAGCAGCAGCGCTTCGCCGCCGATCACAATGCTGCCCGTTACCGCGATCCACGGCCAGGCATCCACCACGCGCTTGACCACCGTTCCGGTGCGCAGCGCCTGATACTGCACGGCCTGCGGGGTGTTGGCTTCTTCCTCTCCATTATAAGGGATGCGGGTGCCGCGCACAAGCATGCGGTGGGTGTTGATGGCATACGGCGTGCAGGTAACAAGGGTGCAGTAATCCTGCCCCGCGGTGATTTCCAGATCCTCGGTGTGCTCCGGTTCCACCACTTTGATTTGATCCACCTGGTACGCCAGCGTTTCATCCAGAATATGCAGGTAGAAACAGTCGCCCTCTTCCAGCTTGTCCAGGTCGGTGAACAGCACGGCTTCGGGCAGGCCGCGGTGGCCGGTCAGCACGCTGTGGGTGCTTTCGCCGCCAAGGGGGTAGCTGGAGCCTTCCAGATGGCCGACGCCCTTTTGCAGCACATCATCGCTGGTGCCTTCGTAAATAGGCAGGTTGACGTCAATTTTCGGGATGGTGATATACCCCAGGCTTTCGCCCACATCCACAAGGTCCACATAGCTGGTGCCGGTATCCTCCGCTTCGCCTGCGGCATCGCGCTCCACGGCGCTGTCCAGCTGCTGGTTATAGCGGCGGGCGGCCTCCTTGGCGGCGTCCAGTTTTTCGGTATCCATGCTTTTTACGGTATCATCGTAATTTTGGATCGCTTCGCTGGCGTGGCGCTGCGCCACCGCGTTGCTGATAACCGGGTACGATGCCACCCCAATGCCGGACAGAATCATCAAGGCCGCAAAGCCGACTTTTAGTTTTGTTGTGGTATCCATAGCGTCACCGCGAACCTTTCCGTGAGAGGGTTGAAGTTGGGATCTGATGCAATTAAGAATTAAGAATTAGCAATGAGGAATTGGAGGCAGACGAAAGAATCATTTCTGCAGGAGGCGGCGTCCCCAACGGGCCAAAAAATTGCCGCCCATCCGCCCCGCGCAACAAACATAAAAACCATTTGTAGGGGCCGATGCCCGCCATCGGCCCGTTGGCGGGCCTTGCCATATTTATTTTTAGGTTCTGCACGGGGAACCACCCCTCAGTCACCTTCGGTGACAGCTCCCCTCAAGGGGCGCCAATATCTTACCTTATGTTTGCGGTGGCTCCCCTTGAGGGGTGGTTCCTCGCCGCAAACCTGACGCCCATGGGGTGGTTCCCCACGCAGGGCCTAAAAATCAGCCGAACAACGGCCATGTACACCCAAAAAAATTTATTTCCCAATAACCCACCATAGGGGGAGGGCCAAACCCGGCCCTCCCCCTGTGTATGATGGATTATCCCTCTATACCCTATTGGTGAATTGTAACATTGTTTTGCCTTGCGGCGGGCGCATCAGGCGCGGTTCTTCTTTTTCAGGCTCAGCAGCACGCCAACACCGGCCACAACCAGCAGCACGCCAATGCCGCTGAACAGCAGGGTGCCGAAACCACCGGTGGTGGGCAGGTCGAAGCCCTTGCGGTTGACAACGGTAATCGTGTGCACACCATCACTAACCTCATCACCATCCTTAAAAGTAGTGGTTTTCTTATCAACCGTATGCTTCAGCATGTTGCCGCTCTCATCATAAATGTACGTATCAGTCCATGTCGTCGTTTCCTGAATGCTCAAGGTAACTTTGACAGGAGCTTTCAGCAGGTTATAACCAGAGGCAGTCTTGGTTTCAACCAGGTAATACTCACCGTTTGCCAGGCCGCCCTGTTCCACATAGCCTTCCTTATTAGTTTTCAGCGGCGCTTCATTGACCTTGGTCCACTTTTCATTGGGATCCAGGCCCAAAGCTTTTGCATCAGCGCCAGTTACTTTGCCGTTCTCATCTTTTTTGTACAGGTCAAACTCTACGTTCTCAAGTCCCTTATTGGTATCGTCTGCAATTTTATGCACTTTTACTTTGAAAGTGTAAACAAAGGTACTATCATGGATTTCTTTCTGTCCACCTTCCTTGCCGTCTACACCAATTTTGCTGCCATAAACGAGAGAAACGTCATTCCAGTTGCCTGCGGTCGTCTGGTCAGCATCGCTCTGCAAAGTTGCAGTATACTTGATAATAATCTTTTGGCCGGCATATTTTTCCATTTGGGAAGGCGTAAATGTAATTTTAAATCCATTTACAGGAACACCCTCGCCCTCGGTAGCGATGGTATATACGCCCTCATCCACAGGAGCACCATTGCATGTCAATACCGCATTATTATTATACTTCAAATGATTGGGCGTATCGCTTACGGTAAAGGTCGTCAGCTTGGTAATGTTCTTCGGAACCGTTACCGTGATCTGGTAAGGAACCTCGTCGCCAATGCTGTAATCCGTATCGGTCTTGAGCTCATCGCCTTTAATTACATTCTTTTCAACATCCGGGCTTTCATTGATAACAGAAATAGAAAACGCTGCCTTGGTTTCTCCATTATATACAATTTCACCCTTTTTGTTCACTTCAAATTCAATGGGGGTCTGGTCAATAATGTAGGTGTTTTTTCCTTCAATCGACTGCTCGATAAAGCGATACTTGCCCTGAGACAGGCCGCTTACGGAAATTTCACCGTTTGTATCGGTTGTCAGATTGAACTCTTTGCCATCCTTATCACTGGCTGTTACAAGGTTCCACTTACCGTCAGTCTCATTCCACTTTTCCAGCGTGAAGGTTACACCACTGAGTTTGTTTGGCGTACCAGAGCCAACACGTCCGGTTTTAACAATCTTCACTTCGCCATAAGTTGTTCCATTTTTCGGATAAACATGGATATCGTACAGCCATTCGTTGAGACTGCTTGCTTTCGTCATAGGAACCGATACCAGGAACGGCTTCACCGGGCTTGTAACCTTATCCGGGGTACCGGTCTCAACAACTACATACAAACCAAGCGGGAGCTCGGTAAAACTGGCAATGCCGTCATCGCCAGTCGTTGCTGTAGCGACCGCAGTGGAATAGGGCTCACCAGATTTAATCGCATCATTGGTGTCGTTCAGGTATGTATCGACTGTAACCTTTGTTTGGCCATCCGTACCGTCATAGTAATTTCGGAGCGCGGCACGGTCCATAACCTGATAAATGCTGAACGTTGCACCCTTCAATGCTGTAGCACCCTCGGGGAGTTTATCTACATCGTTCTCTTCACCAGTGCTGTTCGGCTTTACCTGGCCATTGTACTCATACTTATGAATCGTAATGGAACCGGTATCCTGCGTCCAAACATCCTGTGGTGGCGTTGTTGCCGGTGTTTCACCGTTGTCCGCTGCCATTGCTGGCATGGCGCACAGGCTGAGGGCCAGGGCGGCGCTCAACAGGCCTGTGAGAAAACGTTTTGCTTTTTTCATTTCAGTACCTCTTCTCTTAAAAAAAGTCATCATCGGATGGGCGGCAAAGCCGCCCGGCTTAGGGGTTCTGCATCAGCACGGCGTGCAGTGCGGGGCGCTGCAGCGGGGAAACGCTGCCGCGCCGCCCGCACTGTGCCGTAAAGAAAAAAGGGAGGGAAAACCGGGCCGCTTGCCCACTTGGCTTAAGGTGCATCTGAAAACAAAGGAAATAACGGATATTTCGCAGCCACAAGCAGGATGTAAGGCAAAGAGCCACCGGAATCCTTTCCGGATCCCAAGGCTTTTTAAGCCTTAGCGCAAAATCCGGCTGCGCTTATAGAAACAGGCGATATTTTCAGCTTTTCAGTTATACCCCGGCTTATGGCTGCGCCCTGCCGTAAAACGGGCGCGCACTGGCGGGCAGGCCCTGTACCCTGGGGGTTGCTGGGTTTCCGGGGGATGGTTAATGTCGCCGGCCCCCTTTCCTGTTGTAGCGGAATGTGAATATCAACAGCCCTGCCACCGCCAGCGGCATGCCGATCAGCAGCCACAGGCTTGGCGCGTCTGCACCCGTGTGGGGCAGCTCAGGCGTTTTACGGTTCAGAACGGTAAGGGTAACTGTGTAGCCGCTGGCTGCTGTGCCCGCTGCATTTTTGAGGTTGCCATCGTCTATCTTGTACTTGCCGTCTTGGGTAAATTCGATATCAATCGACTTGGACAACAGGTTGTACCCCGGGTGTGCCTTGGTTTCTGTCAGCCGGTATCTGCCGGGTTCCAGATTTTTGAACGGGTTCTTTGTAATCTCGCCGTCCGTTCCGGTTATACCGGTCAAATAATTTTTGTTGTTGCTACTGAATTTGTAGCCAGTATCAACCGTATACTGCGTTTTTCCTTCGGTTGTTTTTTCGGCTCTCAGCTTTTCCAGCTTGAACTCAACATCTTTCAAGAATACTTCATTGTTCTTTTTGTCTTTTTCCGCGTCCTTCTTGATGATATTCAGTACAAACTTCGGGTTCTGCAGCGTGTTGGTCAGCACAATCGTGCCGCTGTCGCCGGTGATGGTTCCATCGACTACTGTGGCTTCGGTGACCTTTGTGCTATCTCCATCGCTGATTTTTGCTTCCGCTTTAGCCGTTACAACATACGTATTGCCTTTAATCGTAATAGTTCCGTTTGCCGGGGCAAATTTGCTATTTTCCCCGGTACCTGTCACCGTACCTTCCACAATGCGGTATTCATAATTGATGTGCTTATTATCCGTATTGATTTGGTACTGATCCAAACCGCTAAAGGTAAACTGCCAGACGTTTTCACCGCGCTTAATGGTAACATAGTCCAGCGTGTTGTCAGCCGGGTATTTTACCGGTTTCCAATCTTTATCATTTGTGCTGCCTTCCAGGCGGCGCTGGAGCTGGATGTAAATCTCGCTCGGCTGGTTCTTAAGTTCCTTATTCTCTGCATCTCTCCAGAGCTTGTCGAACTCAATGTTGATCAGTGTGCGCCGGGTGTTGGTAAAGATTGCGGTAATTGGGGCGGTATCTGCCTCCTTAATCTCGCCTTCCACCATGGTGTTGTTGTGGATCACATGGGCGGAATGGCAATCAGTCGGAACGGATACGCTTTGCAGTCTGGCACCATCGTTGTTTTCGACTTCCTCGATGGTATAGCGGGTGCCAACGGGGATGCCGGTGATGGTTCCGGTGTTATCGGCATTTTCGCCCATTTTGATCTCAACATACTTTATGATGTCCCCATCTTCCAGACCCTCACCGCCAACATTATCAAAGGTAACTTTGAACTTGTAGGTTCCGGTCAAGGTTTCATCATCTGCGGCCTTCTTTTGGATTTTCAGCCCGCCGGTTTTGACCTTGTTGACGTATTTTACCTTTAGCTTTGTCAGCGTGGAGCTTGTTTCGTCCGGGTCCTTATAGGAGCGGAAGACGATGGTGTCGGCGGAGGGTTCGTTTCCGTCATACTTGTTGTCCTTCTGCTCATCATTCGTTCCCTTCTTTTCCGTTCGGCCATCATCGGGGCCTTTGGAGGGATCATTCTGCTCTTTTAACGACCTGTCTTTCCCGAATGTTACGGTCTTTATACTTGATGTGTCCTTCGGATTCGTCGAAGTAACCGCCTGCCCGTTCTCGTACACCGTCCATTTGGTGTCGTACAGTTTTGGGTTCAGTTCCTCTTTGAGCGAAATGTAGCTGCCGCGGCGGAACTGGTCGCTGAAGGTAACGGTTTCTCCAGCTTCCAGAACAAAGCGTCCGTCACCGTCCACCAACTGGGTGTCTGTGTCCATGGTGGAGGTGTACTGTGCGTTTTCGGCGTTTTCCAAATGACCGCTTTTGGCGGAGCCGTAATCCGGGATGTCCTCCTGATCGGTTGTAAAGCCGGTCATCTTACTTGGCACCGCTTTGGGAATGAAGGTAAAGTTCCTGAAATAGATGTTGCGGCTATAGTTATCGCCCACGCGGATGAATTTGACCTTGTTGTTAAAACCGTCCTGCTTTTTCATCTTGTTCAGGTCCAGCTTTACGGTGACCCATTTGCCTGTCTCCAGTTCGACCGAGCCATACGTTGCGCCGTTAATGCCTGTTGTGCCAAGGCTGCCTTTTTGGACTTTCTGCTCATCCAGCAGTTCCAGATACAGGTTGTTGAGGGAAAGGTCACCTCCATCATCCTTTGAATCAGTGTAAACCTGGAACGTAAGGAAGCGCATTTTTTCGATATCGATGGGGTTTTCCAGCGTCAGGATGCCATAACGTTGCTTACGCCAGTAACTGACGGGTTCCGTATCCGGATAGCGTGCGTACCAGTGAAGGACCTTTTCGTTTTCATTCCCGGGATCTGGATTGGGGTTATCAGCCAACTCGAAAATGTAGTCACCTTTGTTTGATTCGGTTTGTTTGGTTGCGGGTTCAATCGTGTTACCTCTCGCAGTCAAATCCACATGTTGGGACGGATTTTCGCTTTCATCCGGGCCAGCGGCCGGTTTTGTTCCATAATGGGTTGCCTGGTTCTGGATGGTGAAGTTGAAGATTTTCTGGCCTGTAAAGCATTTTTTGAAGTCATCATCAGTAACGCTTTTCAGATCGACCTCTTTTTGAACCTGCAGCTCGTTATTATCCGGGAAGTTGAACGCCACCGCCATGTTGGACTCCCACATACCGCGTTCCATGTAGTACATGGTAAGGGTGTGCTTTTGGCCTTTGGCGAGGTCATTAAGAGTAGTGCCTTGCGCGTAGAAATCAATGTCCTCGTTATTATATTTCACGTGCTTGACAGATTTTTTATCTTGATCCTCTTTTGACGTTCCGCCTTTTTTGACCTTACTAACATAGGCTGTTACACTATTATTCTCTTCATTTGCCTTGCCAAATTCCAGCAGGCCGGAAACCTTACCATGGGCGCCGCCAACGTCAAGCGCCAGCTTGCCATCAATGAATACCCAAACGTCATCGTCACCGGAGAAGAAGAACTTGATGCTGGTTTTTACCTTTGTTCCATTTCCATTGTCTGTTTCCAGCATACCGTCATCCGTCAGGGTAAAATCCATCTGCAGCTTGGTGCCAAAGCCGTAATTGTAGGTGGAAGCCGCACCAGAGGTTGCTTTTTCATTGAACGGGAAGTAGCCATATTGGTTTGTCACTTTGTCAATGCCCGATGACGCATTCACATTCTTTGAAGACTCTCTGTTTTTGGTACTTTGGAGAAAATATTTTGAATCCGAATTTTGTCCCGAATCTTGTTTTAGATACAGAGTTGTATCCTTGCTGTCAAAGCACCAATAATCAACGTCCGTCTCATTACCAAAAAGATTTTGCACTTTAGTAAATGGGAACTTTACATTCTCATACACTTCACCAAGCTTTGCATTTTTACTATTCTCTCCTAAGAGGAAGTCTTTGTTAAAATGCGGTTCTACTGTTGCTGATGCCGCTCCGTTTAACAATGGTGCTCCATCTGCGTTAGTTGTACTCGCAACCAATCCCTGATAGGCATAGTCATAATGTTTATTTCCACTGTTTTGATCTTCATTATACTGAGAGTTATTGATTGCCCTAAAACGAATAAAGTTGTCGTACCCAAACAACTTTAATGTATCTGCAATCTGGCTAAATTCAGTGCCGTCCGCAGGCTGGAAATGTCCGGTATAAATCGGGTATTGGGCTTTTGCTTTCTCATAATAATCGCTCAGCGCCTGATCAAATTCACGGAAGGTTACCCAGGTGCGGTGACTTACACCAGTCCATCCACCGTAGTTATCACGGTTCTTGCCATTCAACTCGTAATCTGTATAATAGTCATACAGCGTACTGGTAACATATTTTGTGTTTGCTTCTTCCGTAAAAGGAGCGGATGCAATATCTACTACTTTAGTGCCAGTATCTTTCCACGTTTCGGCATCACGCTTGGTACCTTTTGGAGCCCAGTAGCCGCCACGTTGGCCATTGGTATATACTGCATCGTCATTCGTATCCGCATAGAAGCAATTTTTGTCATCTGTGGGAATCGTCAGCCACGCTGTACTTAGTCCATGTCCTTTTGTCGTATTGTCATTGCTAATTTCTTCACCGGAAAAGATGATTGAACTATTTGAACTATATTTTTGGGGAATGTCAACATAATAAAGATTTTTGTTTGTACCATCTTTTACCAGCGTGCCGCTTTCGGATTCTACGCCGTCTCCTTTTATCCGAAAATAAATGGTCTCTTTACTATTGGCTTTGGGGATTGAATAGTCGCCGCCAGTATCCTCATTCTTCGTTGGCAGCTTTGAGAAAGTAGCATCGTAATAGATACGGAAAGAGTTTTCTCTACCCCATCTTACGTTGTCTGCGTCAGTATAGATAAAGCAGTCACTTGTTTCACTGTACATAAAGGATTCTTTATCATCACTAACAGATTCGTTATAGAAGTTATAGCATTTGCTGGATTTTTCTTCACCGTCCTCATCCCATGTAAACTGAACATAAGAGCATGGATCGGTTGGGATGGTAAATTTAACGAATTCTCCCTTAGGAACATCTTGAGCTGCTGAGTCACCATTAACCGGTGTTAAGTTTCCTTTTTCATCAGGGATATAGAAATTTGCCTTTACGCTCGTTAAATCAGCTGCACTGCGGTTTTCGAACTTGATGGGTTTGCCTTTATAGTATGTATGACTCGTCAGGATGGAATCGTCTGTCCATTCACCTTTAGTTGGATCGTACATTTTGTTATTGTAGGAGCTTATAGGTTTCGGTTCCGGCTGCTGCTTTAGCGTAATCTGTGCTGTCCATTTATCATCCCTGTATAACTGGAACTGTATTTCATAAAAGTTCTCTCCTTTTATATCTTTACAATTCTTAACGGCATAAATCTTATGTCCATTTGTTTCCCATCCAGTCGGCTCCATTGTATGCGACTGCCAACAATCACCACTAGAATTTGCATCAGTATTTACATTAAACCTAATTTCATCGGAATCTAAAACGGTCACCGGCCCATTATTACCTAGCATCGTATCCGGAACGACAAAGTAAACCGTGAATCCATCTGCCACTTCCTGCTCACTAACTGCCTGCACGTTATCCACGCTTTTTGCGGCGTACATCTTCTGCGGCTGTTCGGTCGGTTCCGGGGTGGCGGTGGGGGTCACGGTCGGCACAGGGGTGCACGCGCTGCTGCAGCGTCTTCGGCGTATCATCCGGCTGCACCTCTACAGCTTTCTGGAAGAGGATCGGACCGGTATCGGTTCCCTCATCCACATAGTGAACCGTCGCGCCCGTCACCTTGACGCCGCGCGCCAGTGCCGCCTCATGCACCTTCAGTCCATAATAGCCGACGCCACAGAAGGACGGAATCAGGGACGGGTGGATATTGATAATTTTATTTCTGTATGCCTCGATCATCGCCGCCGGAATCTTCACAAGAAATCCAGCCAGAACGATGAGATCCGGCTTACACGCCTTGACGGTCTCTAAAAGCGCCTCATCGAATGCATCTCGCGTCTCATACGCCTTCGGAGTCACAACAAACGCTGGGACACCGTGTTTTTTCGCGCGCTCAATCGCATAAACGCCCTCATTGTTGCTGATAACCGCTGCAACCTCTGCGTTCGTGATCTTGCCGTTATCAACCGCATCCAGGATTGCCTGCAGATTTGTACCGCCGCCAGACACCATTACAACGACTCTTAGCATAATGTTACTCCCTTTTCTCCTGCCTCAATAGAACCGATGATGTACGGTGTATCGCCAGCGGACTTCATTGCCTCCATCGCACGCTCTGCATCAGCCGCATCGACTGCTACAACCATGCCGATACCCATGTTGTAGGTATTGTACATCATATGCTCCTCGATATCGCCTTTCTTCGCCAGCATACCAAAGATTGGCGGAATCTGATAGCTGTCTTTCTTGATGACTGCGCGAACACCGTCTTTCAGCATACGCGGAACATTCTCATAGAAGCCGCCGCCTGTGATATGGCTGCACGCTTTCACAGTCACGCCCGCATTCTTCACTGCTTTCAGCGCCTTTACATAGATACGGGTCGGTGCCAGAAGTGCCTCGCCAAGCGTGGTTCCCAACTCCTCATAGTAGGTCTCCAGTCCCTCTTTGTTGAGTTCCTTCTCAAATACCTTGCGGACCAGGGAGAAACCATTGCTGTGAACGCCGGTGGATGCCATACCGATCAGTACATCACCCGGTTTCAGGTTTTCGCCGGTAATCATGTCTTTTTTATCAACCACACCGACAGCAAAACCAGCCAGATCATAATCTTCCTCCGGCATCAGTCCCGGATGCTCTGCTGTCTCGCCGCCAATCAGAGCTGCATCTGACTGTACACAGCCTTCTGCCACACCGCCTACGAT
>OHBJ01003396.1_pt1 | contig 10501 bp, 11 predicted proteins | sample 1577241 | NCBI WGS metagenome assembly OHBJ01 (sample SAMEA3541594, study PRJEB24748) | human gut metagenome | biome: human gut; feature: human-associated habitat; material: faeces | place: China | collected 2012
TCCCTCGATCTTGGCCAGCTCCGGCTTCAGATCTGCGTCCTCCAGATCCGCTGCCAACCAGCGCTTATACTCATCCTGATACATATTGCACACCTTACCTTTATAATTTTTGACCATAATGGACAAATTCATCCAAGTCTACTTATAATATAAGCTTTTATACGCTTTGTGTCAATTCAGGATTATGTACCAAGTTTGCCCCCTCAAAACCAGCAAATGCCACAAATCGTGCAGGCTTTCCGCTCTCCTGCTGCCCATTTGCAGCCGTGCAGGGCCAGTACACCTGCCCTGCGTCGTCCAGTACATCCAGCCAGTGGCCCAGCCCTACTCCATTTTCGCACAGATACCGCATCAGGGACATCAGCCGCCCGAAGTCGCCCACCGGGCAGATGACCTGCTCCGTGACACACTCTTCTCCCTGCTGTTGCCGCACTGCCAGTACAACCCCCTCTTCCTCTACGCTTGCGCTGTAGTACAGCGTGTGTGCAAGCTGAAAGCCTTCGATCCTGGAATAGGGCCTGGTGTAACAGCAGTACTCTTTCGCAACCATAAGATTCTTCCTCCAATCGCAGATCGCCCGCGTTTCGTTGACATCTCACATGCCCTTTAATATAATAGATTCAAACAGAAAATTGTGTCGAACTTGGGCATCTGCGCCCTGTCTTTCCCATTTCTTAGTCAGTTCTTAGCCGACCATTTCATTCCTTTTGTCTGTTATCTCAGAAGAAGTTTCGAATCACCGCAAAAATTCCGTCATCCCCTTTTATGGATGGTCTCTGCCGCCCCATCGGGCAGAAAGGAGCGCCCATGTACGCAGTCCTCAAGAGCTTCGGCCTCAAGGGCCTCAACGGCTTCCCCGTGGAAGTCGAGGCCGACATCTCGGGCGGGATGCCCGCCCTCTCCATCGTCGGCCTGCCGGACTCCGCCGTCCGGGAGAGCGGCGACCGCGTCCACGCAGCCCTGAAAAATCTGGGCTTCAAGTGGCCTGACCGCCGCATCACCATCAACCTCGCTCCCGCCGACGTCCGCAAGACCGGCCGGCATCTGCGCGGACGGGACGATGCTCAAGCTCAACCCCGTGCTGCGTCCCCGGATGGAAGCGCTGATCGCGGAGTATACGAAACGGCACGGTCTCGGCGGCGCGGAATTCCTCTTCGCCGGCGATGCCACGCTCCTCGGCTGCGCCTGGGCAGCGCTGGCATAAACGAAAAAGGCTCCCTTGTGTAAAGGGAGCTGTCGAGCGAAGCGAGACTGAGGGATTGTAGTTTTCGGAAAATGATAACCCCTCCGTCAAAAACTTCGTTTTTGCCACCTCCCCTGTCGAGGGGAGGCAAGTGGGTTTGCAGAAAACCAACTTGGCGCCCCTAACAGGGGAGCTGGCAGCCGTAAGGCTGACTGAGGGGTAAACGACAATCCCTCCGGCTTTTGCCTGCGGCAAAACCCACCTCCCTTTACACAAGGGAGGCTTCAAAAGGAACTCACCATGAAAAACTACCGAAAACCCCGTCAGGAAGAAAATACCTCCCGCCGCGCGCGGCGCGCTTCGCAGAAGAAGGTCATGCTCGCGGGCTGGATATTCCTCGGCGTGATGCTCATCGCCGCGGTCGCCGCCATCATTCTGCTGCTTCCCGGACGGGACAAGACCCCCGACACGGAGGACCGGCCCCTTTCCGTGCCGCAGCTCAACCCCGGCGCGGGCGGCAGCGCCTTTCAGACGGAGCAGACCGCCGCGCCCATCGAAACCGGCAAGACCGGCAGCGGGCGGCACGTTTCCGTCAACCGGTTCGACTGCGATTACACCCCGCCCGATACCGTGACGCTCGGCGTTTTGAAGTCTGTGGATCTCACGGCGCTCGGCGAGACCGTGGCGGCGAACGTCGCCGCAAACGGCTGGGGCAGCGTGACATATTCCGTTTCGGAAAACGGCTCGCTCCTTTTGCAGAACCCCAACGCCCCGGCGCTCACGCCGGACAATTACGATAAGCAGGAGGCGTTCCTTGCCTCTTCCCAGCCGGAAAACGCGGCGCGGACGTTTCTGGAGCACAGCGGTCTCATCGGCCTGCTGCGCAATTACGGGCTGGAGCTCGGTACGGCGGCGGAGAACGACAACGGCGTGATCACCTTCCGCGGCACGGGCGGCACCGCGCAGAGCGAGTGCAGCGTGCGCTTCAGTTTTCTTTATACCGGCGACTTCAACCAGGCGGTCCTCCGCGCGGTGTATCTCGACGGCGCCGCGGACGTTCCGGCGCTTGCCATCAAAAAAGCGGCGTCGAATGCCGTCACATGGGACAGCGCCGACGACGGTACGGTCTCCGTGACCGCCGTGGAGCTTCGCAGCGTGCGCGGTCTGCCGTTTTACGCCTTCACCTGCTCGGACGGCTCGGTCGCCTACGCGCTCGCCTGCGACGAGAGCGCGCTCGACTCCGTATCCGGCGCGCGGGAAATTTATGAGGAGACCATGCGCGACGGCCTGCGTGAATACGTCGAGATCAGCGGCGCGGAGTGACCGCCGCGCCGGAGGAAAAACGTCCGCTTTTCGGCAGAATGACGGATTTCGTCCGTCCCAGTGAAACAATTTTCGCCACTGTACGGAAATGTTACACTCTGAGTGTAGAAAAACACACTACTGGATGATTTACTATTTTATGCTTTACTCGTTAAAATTAGTAAATCGAACCGGGGGTCTTTGTACATACTAACCACGCTCCGGTAAACGGGTTTGCCGTGAGGGGAAAAATGTATGCGTGAGGACTACAGAGAACGATTCAGAATACTCGGTCTGCGGATCGCCTACTACCGCAAGATGCGCGGCATGACGCAGGAGCAGTTCGCCGAGGCGATCGGCCGGAGCGTGAGCTTTGTGAGCCAGATCGAGGCGAACAATGCCGCCGAGGTCAAGGGCGTGTCGCTCGAAACGCTCTTTCTCATGAGCGAAAAGCTCGGCATTTCCATGGCGCGGCTCTTTGAGGACTGAAGCGCCGGAAATACATAAAGTTTATTAACGCTTCCCGCGTTTAATAAAAAAGTTTGAAAAACCAATAAGGAGGAGAACAAACAATGAAGAAATTCCTTGCGCTGCTTCTTGCCGTTGTCATGGTGCTGAGCCTGGCCGCGTGCGGAAGCGAGGCTCCTGCTCCGGCTCCCACGGAAGCCCCGGCGGAACAGCCTGCTGAGACCCCGGCCGAGCAGCCGGCTGAAGAGCCGACCGCGGAGCCCGTCGAAGAGTACACCGGTCCGGACACTTTCTCCATGATCGCGAACTTCGACATCACCACGCTGGACTATGTTTACAACAACAAGTCCTCCAACGGCGACTACGTCAACAACTTCGTGGAAGGCCTGCTCACCCAGGACAACCACGGCAAGCTCGTCCCCGGCATGGCTTCCGAGTGGAGCTGCAACGACGATGCTTCCGAGTGGTACTTCACCATTCGTGACGACGCCGTTTGGTCCACCAGCGCCGGCGAAGAGTACGACGCCGTTACGGCTGAGGACTTCGTCACCGGTCTGAAGCACGCTGTTGACTCCAAGAGCGAGACCCTCGGCCTCGTCGCTGACCTCATCGTCGGCCTGCGCGAGTACTCCAATGGCACCGGCAAGTGGGAAGACGTCGGCATCAAGGCGGACGGCAACCAGCTCACCTACACCCTGACCGGTCCCTGCGGCTACTTCGACGGTATGACCACCTACACCATCCTGTGGCCCATCAACGCCGAGTTCCTCGAGTCCAAGGGCTCCGACTTCGGCGCCGTTGAACCCGACTCCATCCTCTACAACGGCTGCTACATCCTGTCCTCTCTCGTCCCGGCGCAGGAAGTGCGCTTCGACGCCAACCCCAACTACTACGACGCGAAGAACGTTTTCGTTCAGCACGTTGTCGTGACCTACTCCGACGGTAAGGATCCCGCCCAGAACTTCAACATGTTCGTGAACGGCGAAGTCACCTCCACCACCGTCAACCAGTCCCTGCCCGAGGTCGTTGCGAAGGCTGCCGAGCTCTATCCCGACAACCAGTACAAGAGCATGACCACCGCCACCTCTTACTGGGGCGCTTTCAACTGGGATCGCCAGATGTACGCTCTGTACAACGATCCCTCCGTCTCCACCACCAGCAAGACCGACGCCCAGAAGGCTGACGCCAAGGCCGCCATTCTGAACGCCGACTTCCGCCGCGCCGTTTACGCCGCTTACTCCGCGCACGCCGTTGAGGCCATCACTCTCGGCGAGGAGCACGCCGACGGCGTCATCCGCAACACCCTCGTTCCTTACACCTTCCAGACCACTTCCGACGGCCGCACCTACGGCTCCATCGTTGAGAAGTACGCCGCCGAGCTCGTTGCCGATTATGAAGGCATCGATCTGAACGACGGTCACGACGCCTGGTACAACCCCGAGCTCGCCAAGACCTTTGCCGAGCGCGCCAAGGAAGAGCTGGGCGACAGCGTCTCCGAGTGGCCCATCCACATCGACGTTCCTGTCTACGCCGCTTCTGAGAACCAGAAGAACATGCAGCTCGCGATGAAGAAGTCCATCGAGGACGCCATCGGCGATTACGTCGTCATCGACCTGCAGTTCCTCGAGGGCAACTCCTCCGTCTACTACTCCTCGTTCTACAACATGCCGACCGGTGAAGAGAACTCCATCGACCTCGTGTTCGGCGCCGGCTGGGGTCCCGACTACGGCGATCCTCTGACCTACCTGCACTGCTTCGACGTCCACGACGGCGACATGCTCAACTACTCCGGCATCAACATCGAGAGCCAGGGTCAGTCCGAAGAGCAGAAGGCCGTTCTCGAGACCCTCGGCCTCAATGAGGTCCAGGAGATCGTTGATCAGGCTACCGCCGCCACCGGCGACGAGCGCATCGAGCTCTTCGCGAAGGCTGAGGCCATGCTGCTCACCAACGGCATCCTCCGTCCTTACTCCACCAGCGGCGCGAACATCTCCATCAGCAAGGTGAAGCCCTTCACCGTTGGCTACGGTCTCTACGGCCAGGCTGCTTACAACCAGGTGCCGTACTTCAAGTACATGCAGCTCCTCGACGAGCCTGTGACTGCTGCCGAGTACGAAGCCGCGAAGGAAGCCTGGATGGCCGGCAAATAATTGCTGAACAGCTACAGCACAAGCACTGACTAATTGAACAGAGAGAGCCGGGCGGCCATGCTTCTCGGCTCTTTCTTGTATCGATTGACAGGGGCCTTTTGTCCCCTGTCAACCGATGCTATCTTTGTAAGGAACGGTACCACCTATGAGAAAAGGATATATCTGGAACCGCCTGCTGCGCTCGCTCGTCTCCATTTTGATCATCATGCTCATCGTGTTTACGATGGTCTATACGTTGGTGCCGCGTGACAACATCTTCTTTGAAGACAGCACATACCGCAAGCTCGGCGGAAAATCCGACGATAAAACCGAATACGTTTATTCAACCTGGCAGAAGCTCGGTTATCTGGACTACGTCCGCATCAACGACTACTGCCTTAATCTCTATGAAGCCGGCAGCCCGGAAATGATCGCCGCTATCGAGCCGGATTCTCCGGAAAGCCAGGCCTTTGTGGAGCAGTATTCCGCGCAGGGCTATACGATCGCCAACTATCTGCAGAGCGGACGTTACTATGCCTATAAGGACACGCCCGTCATCAAGCGCATGGCGAACTGGCTTGCCCATCTGATCGTGATCGATACTCCCTGGTCTGTCAAGGATGAGACGAACCCGGATCTTGAGCGCGGCCTTCGCTTCGGCACGACGCCTACCGGCGGCGTGGCTCTCATCGGCAGCGGCACGACGCACAAGTACCTGCTGTATACCGACAGCCGCTTCCCGTGGATTCATCAGAACATTATCACGCTGAACTTCGGTACCTCTTATCCGACCTATCAGGGCCTGGACGTACTCCGCGTGCTTTTCCAGTCGCAGGGCACCGAGGTCAAGCGCCCTGTCACCTTTGAAACCGGTTATGAAGCCGAGTCCGGAATCATTTTCGGCTCGCTTAAGTATAAGTCCGTTCTCGACAGAATGGATATGAAGAAATTCACCGACCATTACGCGTCCTTTGAAACCCAGAAAAGCCAGCCCTCGATGATCGGTACCTCGTTCATCATGGGGCTCTTCGCCATGGCGGTCGCCTACGTTCTCGGACTGCCGTTCGGCGTTCTCATGGCACGAAACAAGGATAAGTTCGCCGATAAGCTCGGCATGGTGTATATCATCTTCATCATCGCCGTGCCGTCGCTCGCGTACATCTATCTCTTCCGCTATCTCGGCACAACGCTCTTCAATCTGCCGTCGGTCTTTACGACCTATGGCCCGGGCGACGTGCGATCCTGGATCCTGCCCATCATCTCACTGGCGCTGCCGTCTATTGCGAGCCTCATGCTCTGGACGCGCCGCTATGTTGTGGACCAGATGAACTCCGACTATGTGAAGTTCGCCAAGGCCAAGGGCCTCAACCAGCGCGAGATCTTCAGCGGACATATTTTCAAGAATGCCGTCATCCCCATCGCGCAGGGCATCCCCGCGTCTCTCGCGGCCTGCATCACCGGCGCGATCATCACCGAGTCGATCTACTCCGTCGGCGGCATGGGTAAAATGCTGCCCAACGCCATCAACCAGTACAACAACGTCATGATCGTGGCGCTCGCGTTCATCTTCTCCACGGTATCGGTGCTGTCGGTGCTGGCGGGCGACATTGTTCTCACGAAGGTCGATCCGCGTATTTCGCTCAGCGAGAAGGCAGGGAGGTCGTAAATGAATACCGAAAATATCGATAAGAGCCTCTTTGAGTTTGCAGCCTTCGACGAGCTGGAATCGGAGCACATTGCCGCTCCGCGCTATTCCTACTGGAAATCCGTGTTCCGCACGTTCTTCAAGAACAAGTTTACGGTCATCGTATCGATCCTGCTGATCGCTGTTGTCGCGTTCGCGCTCATTCAGCCGACGCGCTCCGGCTACAGCCCCATCGATACGCCGAACATCAACAATGCCGAGATGAAGTTCCTGAAGCCGAGCGCCGAGCACATCTTCGGCACCGACCACGTCGGCAACGAGGTATTTGACGCTGTCTGGGCGGGTGCGAGAAACTCCATCATCATCTCCTTCGTCTGCACGGCCATCAATATGCTCGTCGGCATTCCGATCGGCGCGCTCTGGGGCTTCTCCAAGAAGATGGACAAGTGGATGATCGAGGTCTACAACATCATTTCCAACGTCCCGTTCCTGCTGCTCGCCATGATCCTCTCCTACATCCTCGGCGCCGGTATGCGTTCGCTCATTATCACGATGACGTGTACCGAGTGGATCTTTGTCGCGTACTTCATCCGCACGCAGGTCATGATCATCCGCGACCGTGAGTACAACATGGCGTCCAAGTGCCTCGGCACCAGGACGTGGACGATGATCGTGAGAAACATCCTGCCGTACCTCATCTCCGTCATCATGACGTATGTGTCCCGGCAGATCCCCTCGCTCATCTCCTACGAGGTGTTCCTCTCCTACATGGGTCTCGGTCTCGGCACGACCAACGCGTCCCTCGGCCAGTCCATCTCGCTCTATACCTCTTATATGAACGGCTATCCGCACCTGTTCTGGATCCCCGTCGGCGTTCTGGCGTTTATCTCCATCTCCCTCTACATCGTGGGACAGAAGCTCGCCGACGCAGCTGATCCGCGCACGCATATGTGAGGGGGGCAGAGTAATGGCAGATAACAGAAACATCGTTCTGTCCGCAAAGGACATTGAAGTCAAGTTCCGCGTCCGTGACAATTATCTCACGGCCATCCGCGGCGTGTCCCTCGACCTTTACGAGGGCGAAACGTTCGCAATCGTCGGCGAGTCCGGCTCCGGCAAGAGCGTTTTCACCAAGACGTTCACCGGCATGCTCGAGTCCAACGGCTCCATCACCAACGGCTCGGTCATGTTCGAGGGCAAGGACCTCACCAAGCTCAAGACCGATAAGGACTGGGAAGGCATCCGCGGCGCGAAGATCTCCACGATCTTCCAGGACCCGATGACGTCGCTGAACCCGATCCGCACGATCGGCTCGCAGATCACCGAGGTCATTGAGAAGCACCAGGGCATTTCCCGCGGCGACGCGAAGAAGCAGGCCATCGAGCTTATGGAGCGCGTCGGCATCCAGAACGCCGCCGACCGCTTCGACGAGTATCCGTTCCAGTATTCCGGCGGCATGCGCCAGCGCATCGTCATTGCGATCGCGCTCTCCTGCCACCCGAAGATCCTCATCTGCGACGAGCCGACGACCGCTCTGGACGTTACGATCCAGGCGCAGATCATCTCGCTCATCCGTGATCTGCAGAAGGAACTCAAGTTCACCACCATCTACATCACGCATGACCTCGGCGTTGTTGCGAACGTCGCCGACCGCGTCGGCGTTATGTACGGCGGCCAGATCATCGAGTACGGCAACGTGGAGGAAGTGTTCTTCGATCCGCGCCACCCGTACACCTGGGCGCTGCTCTCCAGCCTGCCGCAGCTCGGCATCAAGGGGCAGGAGCTCTACTACATCACCGGTACTCCGCCGTCTCTGTACAACCAGATCAAGGGCGACGCCTTTGCCCCGCGCAATGAGCACGCGCTGAAGATCGACTTTGAAATGGAGCCGCCGTTCTTCCCGGTGAGCGAAACGCACTATGCCAAAACGTGGCTTCTGGATCCCCGCGCGCCGAAGCTCGAAAAGCCGGAGATCATTCAGGATCTGCACGAGAAGATCAAGCAGATGACCGATAAGGGAGGTGCCTTCCATGTCGAATAATAACGCCGATAGAGAGGTCATCCTCTCGATCAGCCATGTGGACATCTCCTTTGACGTCGGAGGCAAAAAAAAATTCGTCGCCGTAAAAGACGCGAATTTCGACATTTATAAGGGCGAGACCTTCGCTCTCGTCGGCGAGTCCGGCTCCGGCAAAACGACGCTGGGCCGCGCCATCATGCGCATCAACCCGTGCAGCAACGGCGAGATCCTCTTTGAGGGCAAGCGCATTTCCGGCAAGATCTCCCGCGAGGAAGACCGCAACGTTGTCCGCAACATCCAGATGATCTTCCAGGACCCGGCGGCGTCGCTCAACGAGCGCGCCACCATCGAGTACTGCATCTCCGAGGGTCTGTACAACTTCCACCTTTATAAGGACGAGGAAGAGCGTATCGCCAAGGTCGATCAGGCGCTCAAGGACGTCGGCCTGCTGCCCGAGCACAAGTCCCGTTATCCGCACGAGTTCTCCGGCGGACAGCGTCAGCGCGTCGGCATTGCCCGCGCGATGATCATGGATCCGAAGCTGATCGTGGCGGACGAGCCGATCTCCGCGCTGGACGTTTCCATCCGCGCGCAGGTGCTCAACCTGATGAACAAGCTCAAGGCGGAAAAGAATCTCACGTACCTTTTCATCGCGCACGACCTTTCGGTCGTCCGGTTCATTGCCGACCGCATCGCCGTCATCCATCTCGGCGAGATCGTGGAGATCGCGGATTCCGAGACACTGTTCCAGTGCCCGCTGCATCCGTACACCATCTCCCTGCTCTCCGCCGTGCCGATGCCCGACCCTGTCGTTGAACGGACTCGCCGCGCCATCGTGTACGACCCCTCCAAGCTGGACCAGTCCGGCGCGCTGCGCTCCCTGCGCGAGATCCGCCCCGGGCACTTCGTCTTTGCCACGGACAAAGAGATGGAAGGCTACGAGAAGAAGCTCGCCGAGATCGAGAACGCAAAGAATCAGTAAAAGACGTAGGCGATAAAAAGCGCCGCCGCCATATATACGGCCCCAAGGAAGAGAGGATAGTTGAAAGACGCCTCTCTTCTTTCTTTCTGGTTCTCTTTGTACGTCTCAAAGGTCTGCTTCGGCGCGTTGCTGCGCGCGCGGCGCATCACATAGCTGCTGATGTCAAAGTCGCCGTGGAGATAGAGCGAGTAGACAACACCCGCGATGAGCAGGATCGCCGCGACGATCGTCAGGCAGTCGGAGAAAATGAGCAGCCGCTGCGACGAGGCCATGACCACACGCGCAAGCGGATACAGAAGCGTTACGATAACGTGCGTGAGAAGCGTCTGCGGCTTGATATTCTTGAAGCGGTTTTTCAGTTTCTTCATTGGGCATGCTCCCGAAAGCTTGAAAGATTTGTGTTCTTATATTTTACCAGAAAAAACCGCCCCGTCAATAAAAACGGCGCGGACCGGATGATGATATGAAAAGAGAAACGATGCCGGAGCTGAAAGCGCAGGCCCGCGAGGTCTGGCGGTTGAGCCTTCCGGCGATACTTACACAAATAACGACGATCGCCATGCAGTACATCGACTCCGCGATGGTCGGCGCGCTCGGCGCGAACGCCTCGGCGTCTATCGGTCTTGTATCGACGAGCACATGGCTGATCGGCGGCATCATCGGCGGCGTTTCGGCGGGCTTTTCCGTGCAGGCGTCGCACCGCATCGGCGGCGGGGATATCTTTCGTAAAACCTGCATTGTTAAGAAAACTGCTTAATTTCTGTTCAATTTC
>OHBJ01003397.1_pt1 | contig 10501 bp, 10 predicted proteins | sample 1577241 | NCBI WGS metagenome assembly OHBJ01 (sample SAMEA3541594, study PRJEB24748) | human gut metagenome | biome: human gut; feature: human-associated habitat; material: faeces | place: China | collected 2012
CTCGGTCAGGGCCGCCACGGTGGCGCAGGTGCCGGTGCCGCAGGCCCAGGTCTCGCCGCTGCCGCGTTCCCACACCCGCATCTTCAGGTGGGCGGCATCCACCACCTGCACGAACTCGGTGTTGATGCGCTCCGGGAAGTTGGCGTGATGCTCGAACGCCGGGCCGATGGCTTCCAGCTTCAGGCTGTCCACATCCTCCACCACGGTCACGCAGTGGGGGTTGCCCACGCTGATGCAGGTCACCTTCCACACTTTTCCCTCTACGGTGAGCGGCTGATCCACCAGCGGGCCTTCGCCCATGTGGATGGCAGGCAGGTCGGCCGGCAGGGTGCTGTAAGCGCCCATCTCCACCTGCCACAGCTGTGCGCCCTGTCGGCTGATGCGCTTGACACCGCTGTTGGTGTCGATGGTCAGGACAGGCTTTTCCACCCCGTGGGTGTAGAGCCACTCGGCCACACAGCGCACGCCGTTGCCGCACATCTGGGCCTCGCTGCCGTCCGCGTTGAAGATGCGCATCCGGCCATCGGCCCCGGGGGTCACAGGGGCGCAGATGCAGATGATGCCGTCTGCACCCACGGAAAAATGCCGGGCTGAGAGCCGTTGTGCAAGCGCGGCAATGTCTGCGGGCACACCGGATGCACGGCAGTCCAGATAGATGTAATCATTGGCACAGCCCTGCATCTTGGTAAATGACAATTTCATGGAGCATTCTCCTTTACAGGCGGGACCTCTGCGGCCATGCTGATGCAGCACGGCTGAGAGGTTTGGTTCGTCACATATAATCATAAGAATCAAACGGGCTTCTGTCAAGCAAAAAAGAGGGCTTTGTGCAATTTTCATCGGTTTTTTCTGCCCGTAAAGGGCCGGAATGCAAAACAGGGCTTGACAAGATACGGCCCATGGGATATAAAAAGAGAGAGTGCTTTTGCGCGCCGGAGAGGGCGTGCAGGCAGAGAAGAAAGAATCATTGACAAAAGGAGACCGCGACGATGGATACTTTTGAAAAGATCCGTGCACTGCTGGCAGAGCAGCTGGATATTGACCCTGCTAAGATCACGATGGAGAGCGACATTATGAGTGATTTCGAGGCCGACAGCCTGGATATCGTGGACATGGTGATGACGCTGGAGGATGAGTTTGGCATTGAGGTGCCGGACGATGCCATCGAGAATCTGCGCACCGTGGGCGACGTGGTGGAATTTGTGGACAGCCACAAGGGCTGATAACAGTTTTGCAAAAAGGCCCCGCACCCGCAGCGCTGCACACGGCGGCGCTGCAGCGGGGCTTTTAATATGAGCTCGTGCGGAACGGCTGGAACACAGGCGTTTGGCGCACGGCTTAGGAGGATATAACAAAATGGCAAAAGACAACAAGAAGCTTGTGCAGGCGATCACCAGCCAGGAAGAAAACTTTGCACAGTGGTACACCGACATCTGCGTCAAGGCAGAGCTGGTGGAGTACTCCAGTGTCAAGGGCTTCATCATCCTGCGCCCCTATGGTCAGGCCATCTGGGAGCTGATCCAGAAGGACATGGATGCCCGGTTCAAGGCAACCGGTCACGAGAATGTGGCCATGCCCGTGCTGATCCCCGAGAGCCTGCTGCAGAAGGAAGGCGAGCTGGTCAATGGCTTCGCGCCGGAGGTGGCGTGGGTCACGATGGGCGGCTCCGACAAGCTGGAAGAGCGCCTGGCAGTGCGTCCCACCAGCGAGACCATGTTCTGTGACCACTGGTCCCGCGTGCTGCACAGCTACCGTGAGCTGCCCATGAAGTACAACCAGTGGTGCAGCGTGGTGCGCTGGGAAAAGACCACCCGTCCCTTCCTGCGCAGCCGTGAGTTCTGGTGGCAGGAAGGCCACACCATCCACGAGACTGCCGCCGAGGCCGAGGCTGAGACCCAGCAGCAGCTGAACTGCTACGCGGATGTCTGCGAGCAGGATCTGGCCATCCCTGTTGTCAAGGGCCGCAAGACCGATAAGGAGAAGTTTGCCGGTGCCGAGGCTACCTATACCATCGAAGCCATGATGAAGGACGGCAAGGCCCTGCAGAGCGGCACCAGCCATTACTTCGGCGATAAGTTCAGCAAGGCTTACGACGTGACCTTTACCGGCCGCGACAACCAGCTGCATCACCCGTTCCAGACCAGCTGGGGCGTTTCCACCCGTCTGGTGGGTGCCATCATTATGACCCACGGCGATGACGACGGCCTGATCCTGCCCCCGGCAGTGGCCCCTATCCAGGTCGTGGTCGTGCCCATCGCCGCCCACAAGCCCGGCGTTTCCGAGAAGGCCGCCGAGCTGGCTGAGAAGATCAGCAAGTATGCCCGCGTCAAGCTGGACGACAGCGACAACGCCCCCGGCTGGAAGTTCTCCCAGTGGGAGATGAAGGGCGTGCCCCTGCGCCTGGAGATCGGCCCCAAGGATCTGGAAAAGAACCAGTGCGTGCTGGTCCGCCGCGACACCCGTGAAAAGATCTTCGTGAGCCTGGACGAGCTGGAGACCGCGATCCCGGCCCAGCTGGAGGCCCTGCGCAAGGACCTGTACGAGCGTGCCCTCGCCAACCGCGAGAAGCGCACCTGGGCAGCCACCACCATGGAGGAGGTCAAGGAGCTGGCCAAGGCCAACACCGGCTACATCAAGACCATGTGGTGCGGCGACCTGGCCTGCGAGATGAAGATGAAGGAAGAGGCTGGCCTGTCCAGCCGCTGCATGCCCTTTGAGCAGGAGCACATCAGCGATGTCTGCCCCTGCTGCGGCAAGCCCGCCAGCAAGATGGTCTACTGGGGCGTGGCCTACTAAGCCGCTCCACAGTCAGAGCCTGATCAGATGAAAAAAGCAGCTTTCCCGTCCAACGGGAGAGCTGCTTTTTTGTATCTGCCTATTGACAACTGCGTATCTACTGTATATACTGTAAATATACAGACGCAACGGAGGCGGCAGACATGAATCTCTTCATCGATAACAAGAGCGGTGCACCCATCTACGAGCAGCTCTACACCCAGATCAAGAACCAGATTTTGAGCGGGGAACTGCAGCCGGAGGAAGCTATGCCGTCCATCCGGGGGCTGGCGCGGGATCTGCGCATCAGTGTTATTACTACAAAGCGGGCCTACGATGAGCTGGAACAGGAGGGCTTTTTGTACGCCGTGCCTGCCAAGGGCTTTTTCGTGGCGGCGAAGAACACCGAGCTGCTCCGGGAAGAGAACCTGAAAAAAATCGAAGCACACCTGACGGAAGCCGTCCGGCTGGCGGCACCCTGCGGGCTGACCAAACAGGAACTGACCGAAATGTTGGAATTGCTGTGGGAGGAATGAACCATGAACGCATTAGAACTGCACGGCCTTGAAAAGCACTACCCGGATTTTGCGCTGGGGCCCATTGATCTGGAACTGCCCGGCGGCACAGTCTGCGGGCTGATCGGTGAGAACGGCGCGGGCAAGAGCACGACCATTAAGCTGATCCTGGACATGATCGACGGGGACGCTGGCACCGTGAAGCTGTTCGGGCAGGAGGGGATCACCCCGCTTGCCAAAGCCGATATCGGCGTGGTGCTGGGCGGCGAGGGCATCCCCACCTGCCTGACCGCGCCGCAGGTGGGGAAAGTGATGGCGGGCATCTATCCCAATTGGGATGCCGCCGCCTACGCCGACTGGTGCCGCCGCTTTGACCTGCCGGAGAACAAGAAGTACGGCGACTACTCCACCGGCATGAAGATGAAACAGTGCCTTGCCGTGGCGCTTTCTCATCACCCCAAGCTGCTGCTGTTGGACGAAGCCACCAGCGGCCTGGATCCGGTGGTGCGGGATGAGCTGATCGATCTGCTGCTGGACTTTGTGCGGGATGAGAACCATGCAATTTTGATCTCGTCCCACATCGTCAGCGATTTGGAAAAGCTCTGCGATACCATTGCCTTTCTGCACAATGGGAAGCTCCTGCTCTGTGAGGACAAGGACACCCTGCGGGAGGAGTACGCCCTCTGGCACGGCACTGCCGGGCAATTGGAGGAGCTGGATAAAAACGCCATCGTCAGCCGTCGGGTGACAGCCTACGGGGCCGAGGCGCTGGTGAAGAGGGAACTGGTCCCGGCGGGCAGCACCCTGACACCGGTGAGCATCGAAGAACTGTTCGTTTTGATGGTGAAAGGGGAGAATGTGCGATGAAAGGTTTGCTGTTGAAGGATTGGTATCAAGTCAGAACCAGTATGAAAACCATGTACCTGACGGTTGCATTTGTGCTGGTGATCTGGGTGTTCAGCACATCGAACGCCTATGTGTTCCCGGTGAGTTATGCGGCCATTTTTCTGGGCATCCTGCCGGTGAACCTGCTCACCTACGACCAGAGCGTTGGTTGGGTGGAGTATGGCCGGACGCTTCCGGTGAGCAAAAAGACGCTGGTGGCGGAAAAGTACCTCATCGGTCTGTTCTGCGCTGCGGCGGCTGTTGTGATCGGAGGACTGTTCGTAACGGTGATCTCTCTGCGCACCGGAACGGCCCCGGACAAGGATGCGCTGTCCCTGCTGGCGGGCAGTGTGTGTGCCATCCTGCTGATCAACGGTATTTCCCTGCCGCTGCTGTACCGCTTTGGGGCCGAAAAAGCCCGCATGATCTACGTCCTGACCTTTGCCGGACTGGGTGCCCTGCTGGGCGGCGGCGGTGCCGTGATGGATGAACTGCAGCAGAACGGCCCGGGAAGTGGGCCGCTGCCTGTGCCCCTCTGGCTGGCCGCAGTGCTTCTGCTGGCGGTACTGGCCCTGTATGCCGTGTCCTGGCGGGTGTCGGTGGCATGGTATGGAAAGTATAAGAAGTAGGCTCTTCTTTGTGCAATATAGCAATAATCCGGTAAAAAAACTGTAAAAGGGGTTGAAAAATCCGGCCCGGCGTAGTATGATAACGGGGCTGAAAGAAAAATCTTACACCAAGGAGGAGTTTGTTTCCATGTCCAGTGACCATACGGATCACCCCAAACAACGCTTCTCCTGCGATGCGGGCCGTGCAAACGTGTTAGCCGCATCCTGAACTGCATGCCCTTTGTACACCGCAGGAGTTGTAACCAGACCGATGCGGTGTATTTTTTATGTCCGAAAACGGGAAACGGAGGGACCAAACCATGCAGAAGAAAAATTATGTGCAGGAGATTCTGGACATCATCCACAGCGGTCTGCCCCAGGCAGAGCTGGCTGAAAAGCTGTCCGATTACCATGAAAACGACCTGGCCGATGCCCTGACGGCCCTGACACCGGAGGAGCGCCAGAAGGTGTACACCGCACTGGGCGTGGATACGGTGGCAGAGATCTTCTCCTATCTGGACGATGCAGAGCCTTACCTGAAGGAGCTGGACCCCGAGCGGGCCGCCCGGGTCATCTCCCACATGGATTCGGACGATGCCGTAGATGCTCTGGATGACCTGGAAGAGGACGATAAGGCAAAGATCGTCCACCAGCTGGATAAGGATGCCGCCGATGATGTGAAGTTGCTGCTCTCCTATAACGAGGACGAGATCGGCAGCTGCATGACCACCAACTACATCTGCATCCGCAGGGATATGACCATCCGACAGGCCATGAGTGAGCTGGTGAAGCAGGCAGGCGAGAACGATAACATCTCCACCCTGTATGTAGTGGATGAGAACGAGCACTTTTATGGTGCCATTGACCTGAAAGACCTCATCGTGGCCCGTGCGGAAGAGCGCCTGGAAAAGCTGATCGCCCGCTCCTACCCCTACGTCACCGACCACGAGAAGATCAGCGACTGCATCGACCGCATCGTGGACTACGCCGAACGCTCGCTCCCTGTCCTGAACGACAGCGGGAAGCTGCTGGGCATCATCACCTCGGCGGATGTGGTCGAGCTGGTGGACGACGAGATGGGCGATGATTACGCAAAACTCGGCGGCTTGACCAGCGAGGAGGACCTGAACGAGGGTGTGTTCCAGAGTGTGAAAAAGCGCCTGCCCTGGCTGATTGCCCTGCTGTTCCTCGGGATGCTGGTGTCCTCGGTGGTGGGTGCGTTTGAATCGGTGGTGGCGGTGCTGCCCATCGTCATCTGCTTCCAGTCCATGGTGCTGGATATGGCCGGCAATGTGGGCACCCAGTCGCTGGCTGTGACCATCCGTGTGCTGGTGGACGAGAACCTGACCACTGCCAAAAAACTCCAGCTGCTCTGGAAGGAAATGCGGGTGGGCCTGACCAACGGTGCATTGCTGGCCGTGCTGGCGCTGGGCTTCCTGGGCTGCTACATCCACTTCTTCAAGGCTTACGCCTGGGGTGAAGCCTTCCTGCTCTCGGGCTGTGTGGGCGTATCTCTGGTCGTGGCCATGGTGATCTCCAGCCTGGTGGGCACGGTCATTCCCATGCTGTTCCATAAGATCCACATCGACCCCGCCGTGGCTTCCGGCCCGCTCATCACCACCATCAATGATCTGGTGGCGGTGGTGGTCTACTATGGCCTGGCCGCCGTGGTGCTGATCGATATGTTCCATTTGGGCTGAAATAGAGAAAGGCTGCTGCCGACAACTCCCTCAGTCACGGCTTCGCCGCGCCAGCTCCCTCTTGGAGGGAGCCTTGACGTAATGGCAATCTGTGAAAGCCTCCCTCATTGAGGGAGGTGGCATCGCGTGAGCGATGACGGAAGGAGTTTGGCAACAGCCTCTTTTTACTTATTCTGTATCCAATACCGCTGTGTCAGCGTTCCATCGGAGGAATCGAACTGCTCATCCTCCAGCACGCCGCCGTTGGCGCGGATGGTCTTTGCTGAGGCAACGTTGTAATGGTCGCAGCAGATGCGCACCTTTTCGATGCCTCGTTCTTTTGCCTTTTCCAGCGTCAGGCGAAGCATCTGGGTGGCGTAGCCGTTCTGCCGCTCCGAGGGGCGGACGCTGTACCCGATGTGCCCGCCGTAGGTCAGCAGGTAATCGTTGAGCCGGTGGCGCAGGTTGGTCATGCCCACCAGATGCTCGTGCTCGTCCAGAGCCAGATACTCCGTGGCGGGCACGAGACCGGCGGGGGTTGTGGCAGGGTCTTTCAGCTTGCGGAGTTGGGCCAGCCAGGCATCGAAGTCGGCATATTTGTCCAGAGCCGAGGTGCCGTCCATCCGGGAGTTGATGGCCAGAAATTCTTCCCGGTAGGCCATTACCTGTTCCCGGTCGCCCTCATCCGGCTCCCGCAGGTGGATCTTCTGGGGTGAGGTGCGCCGGGTGGCGGTGCGGAAATCCGGAGCCTTCATCAGGCCGTGGCAGTTGCAGTAGAAGTAAAGCACACCTGCGCCCCGCAGGGAGAAGCGGGCAGAGGCATCTCCCTCGGGGTAGAGCTTGACCAGCTGCAGCTTATCGCCGGTGAGGTAGGCCAGAAACGAGATGTAATGGTTTTTCTCCATGGGGTGGTGCAGGGTGACGAAGAGCTCGTCCTCCACTCGCTCCACGGTCAGCTGATGATGCTCGTCGGCATCATCGGCTTCGGCGATGTCCAGCGCAGGCAGGGTGATGCCGCAGCAGCTCACCACAGCCTGTCCGGTGGCGTGGAGCACATTGCCGCAGAGAGGGCAGACGTAGAGCTTGCTCCGCAGCAGGTTGGCTGCCCGGTTCCGGTTGATGATGGGTTCTCCCTGCATCAGCTCCAGCACGCTGACTCCCAGAGACGCAGCCAGCGGTTCCAGCAGGGAGATATCGGGCAGACCCTTGGCGGTCTCCCACTTGGAAATGGTCTTGGCGCTGACAGAAAGCGTTCCGGCAAGCTCTGCCTGGGTCAGGCCCTTGGCTTCCCGCAGCTGCCGGATGGTGCTGCCTGTGACGTATGTGTTCATAGTAATAACCCTCCTGAATAACCCCCCAGTCTGCTTCGCAGACAGCCCCCGCTAATAGGGGGGCCATTGGCAAAACCGTAAGCTCCTGCTTCTCCGGGTGTGCTGCCCAGCCCCGCAGGGCCGCCCCTACTAGGGGCGGTGGCATCCCGCAGGGATGACGGTGGGGTTTGTTGCTGCCAGCTTACCATACAAAAAAACTCCACGCAACCTACGCTGCGTGGAGTTCGTGCTTTCAGGAATTATTCGGCCTCGGTCTCGTCTTCCTCGTCCGGGTCCAGCTCCATGGTGAACACGGCCTTTTTCAGCTTGCCGCAGCCCTGGGCCTTCAAGCCGGATTTGTACGGCTCCCCGGCCAGATAGAGGGCAAAGCGGCCCTCGCAGAGCATTCCGGCAATGCTGGTGCCGGCGGTGCCCACGGTGGTATCAGCGGCTTCGTCAGCGGGCCGGGTGGGGCTGAACTCGCCCAGGGACACTTCAAACAGCTCGCTGCCTTCGAGGTCGGTCTCAAGGGTCAGGTGGTTGTCGTGCCGGACAAAGGGGGCCTTGTCGCTGGCCTGCGGGGTCACGGTGCTCACCATGACCACAGCCTTGTCACCATCGATGCGGGTGCGCCCGACGGGCAGGTTGTTGATATCCCGCGCCATGATGAACTCGATGACGCTGTCCAGACTGCTGCACAGGCCCAGATAGTTGGGAAGATTGTTCAGGGTATCGTAGATCATGGATCAGTCCTCTTTCGGGTCGGTCAGAAGCTCCTTGATGCTGGGCACAACGCCGCCCAGATTTTGCAGCTCCGACGGAATGATGATCTTGGTGGCCTTGCCGTTGGCGACCTTGGCCAGTGCCTCCAGGCTGCGCAGAGCCAGCACCTTGTCGTTGGGCATGGCCTCGTTCAGCAGGCGGATGGCATCGGCGTTGGCCTTCTGCACCGCGAGAATGGCCTGCGCCTCGCCCTCAGCTTCGAGAATGCGCTGCTGTTTGACGGCATCGGCACGGAGGATGGCGGCTTCCTTTTCGCCCTCGGCGGCGGTGATGGCGGCCTGCTTCTCACCGTCGGCCTTCAGGATGACGGCGCGCTTTTCGCGCTCTGCCTTCATCTGCTTCTCCATGGCTTCCTGGATCTCACGCGGCGGGATGATGTTCTTCACCTCCACGCGGTTCACCTTGATGCCCCACTTGTCGGTGGCTTCGTCCAGGATGGCGGTGATCTTGCCGTTGATGACATCGCGGCTGGTCAGGGTGTGATCCAGCTCCATCTCACCGATGATGTTGCGCAGGGTGGTGGCGGAAAGGCTCTCGATGGCTGCGATGGGCTGGTTGACACCGTAGGTGTAGAGCTTGGCATCCATGACCTGGAAGAACACCACGGTGTCGATCTGCATGGTAACGTTATCGCGGGTAATCACAGGCTGGGGAGGGAAGTCCGCGACCTGCTCCTTCAGGCTGACCTTTTTGGCGATCCGCTCAATGAACGGGATCTTGACATGCAGGCCGGCCGACCAGGTGTCGGAGTAGCTGCCCAGACGCTCCACAACGTACACCATGGACTGAGGCACGATGACGATGTTGGTGACGACGATGAGCAGGATGACAAAGATGAGCGCGAGGATCACGAACAGCATGATAGGCATAGAGACGCTCCTTTTTTCAGTGGTTGATGGATTCGGTCAGGATGGGTTCCACGATGAGCAGGGTGCTGTGGATCTCGGTGACCCGGCAGGCCTGCCCGGGGGTCAGGGTATCGCCGGGGGTGGCGCAGCGGGCGCTCCAGTCCACGCCATCCAGCCGCACCCGGCCCGTCTGCTGGGCAGAAACGGGGGTCAGCACCCGGGCCTCCCGGCCAAGGGCGCGGTCACCGTTGGTGGGGGTGGGCTGCTTGTGCAGCCGTTTGGCCAGTGGCTTGAATGCCAGCAGGCAGACCGCGCTGACCGCAATGAACACCACCGCCTGCACCCGGAATGAGTGGGTGAACAGGCAGCAGAGCAGGGCTGCCGCGCTGCCTGCCGCAAACCAGACGGATACCATGCTGAAGGTCATACCCTCCAGCGCCAGGAAACCGACGGCGGCAAGGAGCCAGAAAATGGGGTCAATGGACATCGAACATCCCTCCTTCTTCGTTTATTATATAACAAAGGCGTGGAAATGACAATATGTTGTTATTTAAGGACGAGTGCTGCTCTGTCCAACCTCTCAGTCGCAGGCTTCGCCGCGACAGCGAAGATGACGGAGAGGTTTAATCCGTCTCCTTATACATAATCATAGTAGCTGTGGTTCGGGTTATGCCCCACCTCTTCCACCACGATGGTGAAGCCCATGGGATTCACCTCGGTGCTCTTGCCGCTGGCAAGGGTCTCCACGATGATATGTTCGGTGCGGTTGACGATGATCTCCGCAGTCTCCACCTTGCCCACCCGCTGGTAGTGCAGGATGCCGTCCTCGGCACGCAGGACCCGCAGCTGGCCGGTGCGGAAGGCCTCGCAGGTGTGGCGGAGCTGTGCCAGCTGTGCCAGCACGGGGCGCAGGCGCTGTTCGTGGGCATCCCACCGGAAGAAAGCCCGGTTGAAGGGGTCCCGGTAGCCCTGCATGGCAATCTCGTCGCCGTAGTACAGGCAGGGCACACCCGGCAGGGTGTAGATGATGGCGTAGGCCATCCGCAGGCGGAGCATGGCGGCAAACAGCCGAAAGGTACTGGAAGCGGCTTTTCCGCC
>OHBJ01003402.1_pt1 | contig 10499 bp, 10 predicted proteins | sample 1577241 | NCBI WGS metagenome assembly OHBJ01 (sample SAMEA3541594, study PRJEB24748) | human gut metagenome | biome: human gut; feature: human-associated habitat; material: faeces | place: China | collected 2012
CGCCAAAAAGGCCGGCGTTTCTGATATGTGAGATTAATTCTTTCACTTACTATCGTTTTAATTTGATTACTTACATCTATATACCAGCGGGGAATTTTGGGTAAAAGTTGCAAAATGGAGCGGTAATTCGTGGCTGGATTTGCATATTTGGGTGGGATTGATTATTTTTGCAACGTCTTTGGCGTCTTTTGCGCGGCGGAGACTTTTCTCTAACAGCCTCTTGACATGAAAGGTATCATACTGGCGGGCGGGAGCGGCACACGGCTCTACCCCATAACGAAGGGCGTCAGCAAACAGCTGCTGCCCATTTACGACAAGCCGATGGTGTACTATCCGCTGTCGACACTGATGCTGGCCGGCATCCGCGACATCCTCATTATCTCCACACCGCAGGATCTCCCCGGCTTCCGGCGGCTTCTTGGCGATGGCGAGGACATCGGCTGCCGCCTCGCGTATGCCGAGCAGCCGTCGCCCGACGGTCTGGCACAGGCTTTCATCATAGGCCGCGACTTCATAGGCGACGATTGCGTGTGCCTGGTGCTGGGCGACAATATTTTCCACGGCCCCGGTTTCTCCACTGCTCTGCATAAGGCGGTCGACGATGCCGAGCGCCATGGCCTGGCCACAGTGTTCGGTTACCGCGTCAACGACCCGGAGCGCTACGGCGTGGCGGAGTTCGACAGCCACGGCCGCTGCATCTCCATCGAGGAGAAACCCGCTAAACCGAAATCCAATTTCGCCGTTACCGGACTTTATTTCTACCCCAACAGCGTCAAGGATGTGGCGGCTTCGATTCGTCCGTCGGCTCGCGGCGAGCTGGAAATCACTTCCGTCAACTCCCGCTACCTCTTCGAGGGGTTGCTGAAGGTGCAGACGCTGGGGCGCGGATTCGCGTGGCTCGACACCGGAACGCACGACTCGCTGTCCGAAGCGTCGAACTATGTGGAAGTGCTCGAAAAGCGTCAGGGACTGAAAATCGGGTGCATCGAGGCCATAGCTTACGGCAACGGCTGGATTTCGGCTGACCGCCTGCGCGAAATAGCCGCCCCGATGGCCAAGAATGCTTACGGGGAATACCTGCTGAAGGTGGTCTCCGAATGTGACAATTTTGATTTTATAGACTGATGACAGTAGAAAAGACCGATATAGAGGGGGTTGTGATATTACATCCCCGAGTGTTTCCGGACGCGCGCGGCTATTTTTTCGAGTCGTTCTCGGAGCGTGATTTCGCTGCGCAGGTAGCTCCGGTGCATTTCGTGCAGGACAACGAAAGCCGTTCCACTCGCGGAGTGGTGCGCGGACTGCATTACCAGAAGGGCGAACACGCCCAGGCCAAACTGGTGCGCTGTGTGCGTGGACGCGTGCTCGATGTGGCCGTGGACCTGCGCGCCGGCTCGTCCACTTACGGGCGACATGTGGCCGTGGAACTCACTGAAGAAGGACACGAGATGCTCTTCATACCGCGCGGTTTCGCACACGGTTTCGCCGTGCTTTCGGACGTCGCCGTCTTCCAGTATAAATGTGACAATTATTACGCGCCGCAAAGCGAGGGGGGCATACAAGCTTTCGACCCGGCTCTCGGCATAGACTGGCGCATAGCCCCGGAAAAGGCGTTGCTCAGCGATAAAGACCGCGTGCGCCTCACCCTTGAAGAAGTTAAACCCCTGTTCCGATGAAAATTCTTGTTACCGGAGGCAACGGGCAGCTCGGAAGGGCGCTCCAACGTCTCGCCCCCCGATACCCTGAGGATATTTTCCTCTTTACCGACGTCAACACCCTGGACATCACCGACCCTGCGGAGGTAGAGAAAACCGTGGCCGACTTCGGACCCGACATGCTGGTGAACTGCGCCGCCTATACCAATGTGGACAAGGCTGAGGACGATGAGGCCGTGGCGCGGCTCCTCAACGCCGAAGCGCCGGAAATCCTCGCCGCCGCCATGAAGCGCCACGGCGGCGCTATGTTGCAGGTCTCGACCGACTACGTGTTCGGCGGCGATAAAATCAACGTGCCGCTGCGCGAGGATGACTCCACCAACCCGCTGGGCGTCTACGGCCGCACCAAGCTCGAAGGGGAAGAACGCTGCCGCGCCGCGCTGGACCGTCTGGCCATCATCCGCACCGCCTGGCTTTACTCCGAAGACGGGCGCAACTTCGTGCGCACCATGCTCGACCTCACGTCGCGCCTGCCGCGTGTCAACGTGGTCTTCGACCAGACAGGCTCGCCGACGTACGCCGCCGACCTGGCGGCCGCAATCCTCGCCGTGGTGCACCATCCGGAACTGGAAAAGAACTGGGGCACTTACCATTTCTCCAACGAGGGCATCTGCTCGTGGTACGACCTTGCGCGCCTTGTGGCCCGGAAAGCCGGAACGGGTGCCGAAGTGCTTCCCTGCCATTCGTCGGAGTTCCCCGCCAAGGTGACGCGCCCTGCTTATTCCGCCCTCGACAAAACCAAAATCAAAGAGACCTTCGGCATAGCCGTGCCTTACTGGACCGACTCGCTGGAGGTCTGCCTTAAAAACCTCATGCACAATGGCTAAACGCTCTATCCTTATCACCGGGGGCGCAGGATTCATCGGCTCGCACGTGGTGCGACGCTTCGTGAACCAATACCCCGACTACAATATCATAAACTACGACAAACTCACCTACGCCGGCAACCTCGAGAACCTGCGTGACGTGGAAAAGGCACCTAACTACCGCTTCGTGCACGCCGACATCTGCGATGCCGAGGCGGTGGCGCGCACGCTGCGCGCCCATAAGGTGGACGGCATCATACACCTTGCCGCCGAGAGCCACGTAGATCGCTCAATACACGACCCCTTCGCCTTCGCGCGCACCAACGTCCTCGGCACTCTGACGCTGCTCCAGGAGGCCAAAAACTACTGGGAAAGCCTGCCGGAAGGTTACCGGGGGAAACTCTTCTATCACATCTCCACCGACGAGGTTTACGGGGCACTCGAACTTGACCGCCCCGATGGCGAGGCGCCCTACGGCTCGGAGTTTTTCTCCGAAGAAACGCCCTACGCGCCGCACTCTCCATATTCGGCCTCAAAGGCATCGTCAGACCACTTCGTGCGCGCCTTCCACGATACCTACGGTATGCCGGTAATAGTAACCAACTGCTCGAACAACTACGGCCCCTACCAGTTCCCCGAAAAACTCATACCGCTTTTTATCAGCAATATACGCCACGGCAAGAAGCTTCCCGTTTACGGCGAGGGGCAGAACGTGCGCGACTGGCTGTATGTGGAGGACCACGCCCGCGCCATCGACCTCATCTTCCACCGCGGCCGGGTGGCACGGACATACAACATCGGCGGCTTCAACGAGTGGAAAAACATCGACATAGTGAAGGCGCTAATCCGCGTGACCGACCGCCTGCTCGGCAACCCCGAAGGGCACTCCCTGCCGCTCATCACCTACATAGAAGACCGTAAGGGGCACGACCTGCGCTATGCCATCGACTCCACACGCCTCAAGGAGGAGCTCGGCTGGGAGCCGTCGCTGCAATTCGAGGAAGGCTTGGAGAAGACCGTGCGCTGGTATCTCGACAATCCTGAGTGGAGCGACCGCATAACCTCCGGAGCCTACCGAGACTATTACCGCCGGATGTATGGCGAGCAAGTGTAACAACCTTTTGACCACTCCAGGCGTTTAATCAGAAAAACAGTCATCCCAATGGCTAAGAAAAAAACAAAAAAGAAGGGACAGCCGCAACAGCAGAAAATATCCCCCGAAAAATTCCTGCGCGAAAAAGCTCGCCAGCTACCCTTCGACAAATGTTACATGAACTCCCACTGGCAAGACAGTGGCATGGCACTCGTAATGGTGACGCGCCGCCGCCCCAGCGGCAAGATAGTGATGGGATTCTTTGAAGTGGACACCTATTGCTTCGGTGTGAAGGACGCCATGTACCGCGTGGACATGGATGACTATGATATCAAGGAGTTGCTCGGCCGCTTCACCGGCGACAGGGAGTTGAAGGAAGTCACCTATCCTGAAGCCCACAACATGATCTACGGCTCCATAGAGTTTGCCACAGAGGGCGACCTAAAACCCGCACCGGAGTTCAAATACGCCAAATATGTGCTGGAAGAGGACACCGACGACGTGCCGCTCATAGACTACGAGTTCGGATATAAGGGCAAACACTTGATAATAGAAGGATACCACCGCAACGAGATGAACTACTATCCCATGCTGGTCAAAAAGCTCGGCAAGGAAAATGTAGAGTACATCTCCTCTGCCGGTGCATTCGACAAAGACTATGAGGAGGACAAGGACGAGGACGAGATGGCGTTCGATGGAGAAAAGAACACCGAAGCTAAACTTCAGGAGGTTTTGGAAGGTCTGAAAAAGATGCAAGAGGAATCCTTGCGTCATCCCTCGGAGAAATATTCTTACGAACACCCGGAATACCCGCAGACACTCACGGTGAAACACAGCATCATAGCAGTTGAACTTTTCTCACCCTCCAACTACAAACGGTTGTCCGACGATGCAATCAGGCAAATCCTCGAACTCCCGGCCGATGAGGCAGCCCGCGACCTCGGCAACGTGATTCTCTACGTCATAGGGCAGACCTACAAGGAAATAGGGAATGACACGATAGGAGAGATTCCTCACAGCGCCCTCATGCATGCACTGATGCTTCAGGAACAGATACGCAGCGACGGCGCGCTCGATGCCATGCTGCAGTTAATGCGCCAGACTTTAGACTTCGCCGAATATCATCTTGGCGACCTCATGTTCGAAATTATCCCCGTAGCACTTTACAACTCTGCCCTGGAACACACCGACAAACTCGAAGAGCTGCTGAACACTCCGGGACTCAGCTCCTACATGCGTGGCATCGTAGCAAAAGCGTTGACCATGATAGCTGTAAAGCATCCGGAACGCCGCGGCAAGATAATAGAGATTTTTCGCCACCGGTTGCAGTCCATGGTCCCGTATTTGCCTGAGCAGTACTCCTGCGACGGCAACTTTGCCGGATTCATGATGTCATATCTTATTGACCTTGAAGCCAAAGAACTTATCGAGGAAATCAAGGAAATCTTCGCCACCGGCTGTGTGGATAAAAACATTGCCGGCGATTACGACACCGTGGTGAAAGAAATAAACCATCCATTCAACCGCCGCTACAACAATATAGAAAAATATCAGGGACACGACATCTACAAGCAATCGGAAAAGAACGCCGACTTCATCAAAGCCCCCGACGAGAGGGAGTAACCGGGCGACAAACCTAAGGAGCGTACCCTCCGTCAAGAGAATACGTCAAAGAGAAGGCCAGTATCCCGATTCCTTTCCTGAACCGACTCATTCACCATTTAGTTTTGTATTGATGAACTCTGTTATTCCGAGGCGTTGCTGCTCCTTTTTCGGAAGTTTACGTGCCGCCTGGCAATATGAGTGGAAAATCAGTTCGCGTTGCAGCGTCTCCGGCACATCGCCATAGTAATCCACCGAAATCCAGTGCTTTTTATTCTGATGGTAACCCGGCTGAATGGAGTTGTAACGTTCGCGGAGTTCCAGGCCGTAGTCCGGGTCCACTTTCAGGTTGAAAAAGTCCCATTCGCCGTCGAGCGTCATCAGGCAAAACATACGACCGCCGATTTCCAGCGAAAGCGTGTCCGGCCCGAAGGGACACCGTTCAGTGGCCTGAGGCAATCCCAAGCCGTAAACTCTCACTTCTTCGATGTTCATATCTTACTGACATTCACGGGACCCAAATGTTTAAAACTTGGAGTAGGCATACAAAAAAAAGGTTTCAACCGATTCACATCGCCAGAAACCCTACTGTCGCAATTCAAATGAAAAAGAATTATTATTTATTCTAACTATCCTTATGTTGCTTGTGTCGATAAAGATTTGTCCTATCCTGTTCATTTATCGCTGCAAAATTAATCTTAATTGTCTTTTTGAGCAAATTATTTAGTTTGTTTTTTAGTTAAAAATAGTTAACCAATACTTATACTCAACAATGTACGTCACGCCGATTTACCGATTGATTGATTTATCATACTAATTATTCGCGCGACGATATAACATGCCACCATAGCCAGCACTATCGTGGCAGAAGCCGGAACGGCTATCAGTGCAGAAATTACCAACCCCAGCACGCAGAGCACTATTGAAATCACACACGATGCCACCAGCATCCGCGAATAGCGCTTGGTGAAAAGCTCGGCTGTCATCTGCGGTAACGTCACCATCGACATCAGCAACATTATACCTACCATCCTGATAGTCATCACTATAGCGAGCGCAGTAAAAACGGTCATCGCCGTGTTGACGAACGCCACCGGCAGGCGTCGCGTCCGCGCGAAGTCGGGGTCGAAGCTCACGGCCACGATATAGCGGTACATCACGCCGAAGAAAGCCGCCAGCACCGCCGTGAAGCCGCCGAAGACCCAGAGGTCCGACCGCGTGATGGTCAGCACATTGCCGAAAAGGAACGTGTTGAGTTCCGGCACATAACCGTTGGTCAGGAACACGAAGAGCGTACCCAACGCCATCCCCAGCGCCCACACCACCGCAATGGCAGAGTCGTTGCGCACGTTGCGGCGGTCCATCCATTCCACTCCCAAAGCGCCGCCGATGGCAAAGAGCGCCGCCCCTATCATCGGGTTGATACCGAGCCAATAACCCATGCCGAGGCCTCCGAAACAGGCGTGCGTTATGCCCCCGGAGAGGAACACCATCCGCCGCGTGGTGACGTACATCCCTATCATGGCCGTGGCAACGGCTACGATTACGATGCCTGTCAGCGCGTTGATGAAGAAGGAATAGTGCAGCAATTCCATATTATATGTATCTCTATGATTAGCAACCTATTACAAGAATATTGACTCTTATAAGTCTTATAAAAATCATTTATTGCGCAGTTCGGAGACAATGAGCAGCACCTCGTCGCGCAACCCGGCGGGAATTTCCACCTCCCTGACGGCCAGCGCGCGCACCCAGGCAGGCACCTCTTCGGCTCGCATCGTCATCAAAATCTGCCGGAACTCCTCGGTCTCCTCTGGCGAATAGTCATCAGGCGTCAAGCCGCGGAAGCGGTCCAGCTCTTCGTCATCGAAGTATTCCGCCTCCGTAGTGAAAGGGGAAAGCGTTTCCTTCTCGCAGATAATGTGCTGTCCGCAACATTCCGACGACGCTTCCTCCGCCGCATTATCGTCTGCGGCGGCTGCCCCGTCCCCTTCTGCGTGGGGTTGCGGTGTCTCCTTGCGTGTAAGGCGGTCGTGGATGTAAAGCACTATCCCAACGGCCACGAGCACCGCCAATATTATCATAGCTCCTTGCATGTGTAACCTGTCTGTGCCAACGCGTGGAAAAAGCGGGGAAACGACTTTGCCACACAGTCGGCGTTCTTTAAAACGAAAGGGGAGAAGCGAGCCAGCGGCGCCAGCGCCATGACCATGCGGTGGTCTCCTTCGGGGTCGGCCATAAGGACGCTGTCGGCGGCGCGCGTCGTTCCGTCGCCGGTGATACAGTCTTCCTCCACCTCTACCTTGAATCCGCGCTTTGCGAGCTCGCGCCGGAGCACCGCGGCACGGTCGCTCTCCTTGAGGGCGAGGCGGCGCGTACCGGTCAAGCGGAAGGGAATCTCCAGCGCGGCGAGAGCGGTGACAAGCGGCGGCACAAGGTCAGGCGTGTCCTCCATATTGCCGATGAATAACTTCGGCTTTTCGGCAAGTTCACGGCGCCACAATGTAGCCGAACCGTCACTGTTAAAACGAGTGCATACGCCGAGCGGTTCAAAGAACCGGATGACGCGGCTGTCGCCCTGCATCCGGGCCGATTCAATATTAATCCCTTCTATCCTCAGTTCACTGCCAGGCTCCGAGAGTGCTGCCACGAGATAGAAAAACGCGGCGGCGCTGAAGTCGGCGCATACCCTCCGCTCCGCTTGCGGGTGGTACCCTTCGGGGCTGATGACGTCGGCGCGGCCGGAATCAATACCCACTTTCACTCCGGCACGCTCCATCATCTGCGCCGTCATATCTATATAAGGTGCCGACACCCTTTCCCCGGTGTTGATGATGCTGACGTCACTGCCAAGGCGCGGCGCCATGAGCATCAGCGAGGAGAAAAACTGCGAGCTTTCAGAGGCGTCGATTTCCACACAGTCGGCGTGCAACTCTCCACTTCCGCTGACCTTCAGCGGAAGGAAGCCTTCGCGACCAAGGAACGTCACCTCCACGCCGAGCCGGCGAAGCGTTTCCACCAAAGGGCGGACGGTGCGACGGCGTAGTTGCTCCGTGCCGTCGACGCGGAAAGTACGACCGGCGAAGGTTACCAGCCACGGCAGCAGGAAGCGCATGGCGGTTGCGGAACTGCCGCAGAAGATGTAGTCACGGCCGCACTGCGCCGCCAAGATGGCTTCACGAAGCACCCGCACGTCGTCACATTCCTCAGTAACAGGTTGCGGCGGGCGGCCGCCGGCGTATGCCTGCACCATGAAGGCACGCGCCACAATGCTCTTCGATTCCGGGAGACGGAGCAGCGGCGCGATGCGCGGCACGCCGGCAAAGGATATTTCAAGCGGCCGGCTCATCGTGGTGCGAAAAAGAGGCAGGCGTCGCCGTAGGAGAGGAAGCGGTATTCGCCCGCAAGGGCATGGTCGTAGACCGTGCGCCAGCGCGGCGTGCTGGCGTCGCCCGTGCCTTCGTCGCCCAAGAACGAGGAAACCAAAAGCAACAGCGTGGACTGAGGCTGATGGAAGTTGGTGATCATCACGTCCACGAGATTCCAGCGAAATCCCGGCGCTATCATGATTGCCGTTGAGGCGGTGAGGCGTTCCTTACCGTTACTGCGCATATAATCAGCGAGCCCCGAGAGCGCTTCGGCGGCATCCGCCACAGGCTCTCCGTAAGCTTCCCATTGCTCGACACGAGGGTTTAGGCCGCGCGCCAGTCGCCGTCCCAAATAGGGCAGCGACTCCAGGGTGCGGACCGAGGTAGTACCTACAGCGGCGATGTGCCGACCGCTCTTCAGCGCCTCGATGAGTGTCTCCACGAGGCTCAGCGTCACGGTGAATACCTCCGTGTGCATGGGGTGCTCCCCTATCGTCTCGCTCTTCACGGGGCGGAATGTGCCGGCGCCGACGTGGAGCGTCAGCTCTTCGCGCCGCACTCCGACGGCGTCGAGCGCCGAGAGCGTTTCCGGGGTGAAATGCAATCCGGCAGTGGGAGCCGCAACGCTACCTTTTATCTTGGAATAAACCGTCTGGTAGTCGGTGGAGTCGCACTGCTCAGATTCGCGATTGAGATAGGGCGGGATGGGGATTCGTCCGGCGGCGCCTATGACGTCAGCGGCGTGCAGTTCCGGGTCATCCCACGAGAGCTCCACGCTGTGGCTGTTGTCGGCGTGCGGCTCGATGGTGAGGCGCCGTGCCGTAAGCGTAACCTCCTGACCCTCCACCTCTATAACGCGCGTAAGGATGCCTGACTTCCAACGCTTCAGGTTACCGACAAGGCATTTCCACACTACCGGACCGTGCGACTGGAACATCAGCGCATAGTCGGCCGGCTGTTCCGGCTCCAGGAGGAACACCTCGATTAGCGAGCCGGTGGGTTTGCGGAATTGCAGCCGGGCGTTGATGACGCGCGTGTTGTTGCACACCATCAGCGTCCCTGCGGGGAGCAACTCCGGCAGTTCGTAGAAACAGCGGTCATCGATGGCGCCCGCGGCGTCGCAGCGTAGCAACAGGCAACGGTCGCGCTCCTCCAGCGGATGTCGCGCTATGCGCCCGTCTGGGAGCGCATAGTCGAAGTCCGAAATTCGTATGTCGGCTACTGCCATCAGAAACCGGTGTAGTTAAGCGGAGTGAGCGCCAGGAGCTGCGCCTTCACTTCGGGGTCAATGTTCAGAGTGTTGATGAAGTCGGCGATGCTACGCTGCGTCACTTCGGTGTTCACGCGCGTAAGCTCTTTGAGCGTCTCGTAGGGTTTCTCGTATCCTTCGCGGCGCAGGACGGTCTGTATGGCTTCGGCCAGCACGTTCCAGCGCGGCTCGAGGTCGGCGCGTATGGCCTCGCGGTTGATGAGCAGTTTGTCGAGTCCCTTCATCGTGGAAGCAAAGGCGATGAGCGAGTGGGCCATGGGCACGCCGATGTTGCGCAGCACGGTGGAGTCGGTGAGGTCGCGTTGCAGGCGTGAAACGGGGAGTTTGCCCGCCAGGTGAGTGTAGATAGCGTTGGCGATGCCGAGGTTGCCCTCCGAATTCTCGTAGTCGATGGGGTTCACCTTGTGCGGCATGGCGGAGGAACCTACCTCGCCGGCCTTGATTTTCTGCTTGAAGTATTCCATAGAGATGTACTGCCAGAAGTCGCGGTTCATGTCAATCATAATGGTATTGATGCGTTTCATCGCATCAAAAATGGCTCCCAGATTATCATAATTAGAGATCTGAGTAGTATATTCCTCACGTTCCAATCCCAGCTTTCCTGCTACAAACTTATTACCGAATTCTTTCCAGTCATATTCGGGA
>OHBJ01003411.1_pt1 | contig 10484 bp, 7 predicted proteins | sample 1577241 | NCBI WGS metagenome assembly OHBJ01 (sample SAMEA3541594, study PRJEB24748) | human gut metagenome | biome: human gut; feature: human-associated habitat; material: faeces | place: China | collected 2012
AATTGGTTAACTTCCAGTTGTGCGCCCAGCTAAGGGTGTGTAGTCAATGGGCTGGTTCGCCGCCTGCCGGCTGCGCTTTGCGCCGCCGCGCCGCCGCGCCCTAGCCATAGAGATAGGCACACAGAATTCCGGGCTGGCCACAGCCCTGGCGCTGGCGCATTTCACGCCTGCCGCCGCCATTGCCGGCGCCCTGTTCAGCGTCTGGCAGAACATTTCCGGCGCGCTGCTCTCCAACTTCTGGGCAACGCGTCCCGTAACGTCTGATTCCGGGGAGAAGGATTCATGAAGTTCATTTTTGGTGAGGGTTTCCAACGCACTCTGGGCGGTTCCATGATGGTGGCCGGTACGGCCATCGGTGCGGGCATGCTGGCCCTGCCCATGACCTCGGCCGGCATGTGGTTCAACTGGTCCATGGTGCTCATGCTGCTTTCCTGGTTCTGCATGCTGCGCGCCAGTCAGGCCATCCTTGAAGTCAACCTGCTGTTCGAGCCCGGCGACAGCCTGCACACCCTGGTGCAAAACACCCTGGGCTCCTTCTGGAGCGTGCTCAACGGCTTTTCCGTGGCCTTCGTGCTCTACACGCTGGTCTATGCCTACGTCAGCAGCGGCGGCTCCGTGGTCCAGCATGCCCTGCAGTCCAGCTGGGGCATCACGCCGCCCCGTGTCCTCACCAGCCTGATCTTCACCATCCTGCTCACGGCCTGTGTGTGGTGGAGCTCCAAGGCTGTGGACCGTCTGTCCGCCATCCTCATGGGCGGCATGGTCATCACCTTCCTGCTGTCCATCGGCGGCATGATCGGCCAGGCCCGTCTGGATTCCATGCTGGGCCTGGACGGCCAGAGCGGCGAATTCATCTTCATCTTCGGCGCGGCCTCCACCTATCTGACCTCCTTCTGCTTCCACGCTTCGGTGCCCAGCCTCATCAAGTATCTGGGCAAGGACGCCCGCACCATCAACAGCTGCCTGCGCATCGGTACGGTCATCGCCCTGCTCTGCTACGTGGTCTGGATCGCCGCCGCCGACGGCATCATCCCGCGTGACGACTTCAAGCACATCACCAACGTGGGCGACCTGGTGGCCGCTTCCGGCACCAGCCTGGGCGGCATCATCCTCAAGATGTTGGAAGCCTTTGCCCTGTTCGCCATCGCCACGTCCTTCCTGGGCGCGGGCCTTGGCCTGTTCGACTACATGGCCGACCTGTGCGGCTTCGACAACAGCCGCCTGGGCCGCACCAAGACCATGCTCATCACCTTCGTGCCGCCCATGATCGGCGGCATCATCTGGCCCGACGGCTTCCTGCCCGCCATCGGCTGGGCCGGTCTGGCGGCCTCCATCTGGTCGGTCATCGTGCCCGCCCTGCTGCTGCGTGCCAGCCGCCGCAAGTTCCAGGCCATGATGTTGATGTAAAGATTGATTCAAACATATATTTTCTCCTTTATACATTAAGCTTGTGTAATTCGTAAGGACATACTGCTTATATTCAGTACCATACTTAGAAAACGATACCGGGTAAACATTAAGTCCTGATATTATCTTAGTAAACCACAGCGGAACAGCGCCGCTTATCTTAACTTCCATTAAATACTTACCATCCGGCAAAAGCTTCTTTCCATAGCTTCCATGCTCAAGTCTTATATCTTCCCTTCTGGTCGTAATATTTTTATCAAATGTAGTTTTGTGAACCTGAAGTGTCTGGTAATTAACATAACCCCCACATTACTACGAATGATTATCCACATTTCAACTTAAAAACCTACACAAACATTACTTTGTTGCAGAATAGTAGGTTTCCAAAAGCATCCGATAACATCCCTATATATTCTAAAACCTACTAACAGCTTCTAAATGTATAATTTAGTAGGTCTTCAATGCTTGTTAGATGTACCTAATCACCTGTTTTTCTTTCTCATAACGTCAAAAAAGCCCACTAAATCACGCCTAATAAATGATTTAGTGGGTCTTTCACAATTTCTCATGTTACAAGTTCTAAAAATAAACCTACTAAATCCCGTTTCTCATTATATCTAGTAGGTTTTGGCATATTTTCAAGCAGCTATTGCAGTTAAATATGCTTTTATCCCCGCCAGCAGATGCCACATTCAGGCATAATCCCCCAACATATATGCAACAACCAGCCTATACAGCAGCGTAACGTCTATACAGCAGCCCAGCATATATACAACCCCTGGCCAGTCAAAAAAGGATGCCACATTAGCGGCATCCTTAAAAAAACTACTTCATATGTACATCAAGCTGGTTGAACGGAATCTCAATTCCATTCTCATCAAATATATTCTTATATCTTTCAAGCAGGTTAAATCTTACATTCCAGTAGTCTGCTGTATTAACCCAGGCTCTTGTCTCAAGTGTTACACAGCTTTCATCAAGGCTCTTGACAACAACCAGAATATCCTTATCCTTAAGTATCCCCTTCTCACTATTAATAACCTGTTCAAGAAGCTTCTTGGCTTTAGGAATATCTGATGAATAGCCAATTCCTATCTGGATATCAATTCTTCTTGTATTCTCTGCGCCTACGTTAACAATGCTTGAATTAGAAAGTGAACCGTTCGGGAGCATTACTACTTTATTATCAATAGTAACAAGCCTTGTGTAAAGAATCTCTATAGACTTTACAGTTCCTTCATTAGTTCCGACTATAATATAATCACCAACCTTAAAAGGCTTGAATATAAGAATAAGAATTCCTCCTGCAAAGTTCGAAAGGCTTCCCTGCAGGGACATACCAATCGCAAGTGCTGCAGAACCAAAAAGTGTGAGCAGTGATGTCGTCTGAAATCCCAGCTTATCCACAACTATCATGATAAGTATTGCATACATTACAAACTTAAGCACTGATACCACAAAATTAACAACACCTTTATCCAGCGTGCTTCTGTCCAGCATCTTCTTTACAAGCTTATCAAGCACTCTGATTATCTTCTTGCCAATAAACCATATTAAGACAGCAATAACAATTTTACCAATAAGTGAAACCGACCAGTTTCCTAAATCATTGAGAAGCTGCTTGACATGGGCAATAGAAAAGAATCTGGTTATTTCATCTGTTTCCTGCTGGATTGTTGTGGCTGCATCTGCCACAAGTCCTATGAATCCCATAGCTGATCCCCCTTTGTATTATTTCATCTTCTTTTTAAGCTGTTCTAACTTCTTCTTAGTCTCTATATCAATCTCTTCACTTGCACGCGCTGCTTCTTCTGCTTTTCTTACAGCTTCTTCCTTAGCCTGAAGTGCTTCCATGCAGGCTTTCTCTGCCTGTTTTCTTGCTTCAACCGCCCGCTTTGCTTCCTCTGCTGCAGCAAGTTCAAGCATTTCTGCCTCTGCTGCCTTTCTCATGGCTTCCTTCTTTGCAATTGCAGCCCTCTTTAATACAGCAATCTCCTCGAGTTCAAGCTGTGTATACGGTTCACTGTTATATATAACGAATGAAAGTCCGGGAAGTGTAATATCAATATATTCCATATCATCACCATCATTATCTGATTTGATAATCTGTCCATTAACCTTCTCGTCTCCACCGAACTTCTTCCACTCACTGTTAAATACTTCCTTATACTTTCCACGCACATCAACGTGAAGTCTGTAGTTTTCCCTCCTAACAGGAGTAAAATTCACGGCAATCACCAGCTTATTACCCTTGCTGTCAGCTCTCTGCATTGCAATAACAGTCTCTTCAGGATTAGAATTCTCGAGCCACATAAATCCATCAGGGTCATTGTCAAGCTCATATAGAGCCGCATTTTTCGCATAAAAATTATTAAGCTCTGCCATAAACTTTTCAAGTCCTATATCCTGTCCTGCTGCAAACATCTTGCTTCCGGGATGTGCATACATGAATCCAAGTGCGGCCCTGATATCTGACAAATGTGCCTTCTCATCACTGCCTGACACCATATCCACAAATGCTTTCTCCCTGAAATCATCATGATTGAGCGAGAGCATGAAATCCTCTCCGTAATTATAGAGCATTCCATATGTCAGCTTGTCATACTCACCTTTTCTGAACAGCGGGTCAGTTCCCATGAATTCAAGAAAATCCTTAGTCCAGCAGTTATTCTGTTTATAAGTAAACATAAGAGGGTCATCATTATCTGCCGCAGTAACTCCAAACCAGCCGCTTGATTCTTCTGCTATTGTAAAACAGCCGTCGCCACGTTTAGCAATACATTTGTTCATAAACTTAAGAAATTCGATTGCGTCAAGATTCTCATTGCCGCCATACATGTTAGGTGTCCATGTGCCCGGCTGCTTACCGTAATCGAGGTAAAGCATTGAAGCAACACCGTCAATTCTGATACCGTCAATATGGTAATCATTAAGCCACATTAATACGCTTGATAAAAGAAAACTTCTTACAGCACCTTTCTTATAGTCAAATGTGACAACATCCCACTCAGGATGCTTCTCTAGTGATGGCTTAAGATATCCGTAAGCATCTGCCCCGTCAAAATCATACAATCCCTTAACTTCTGTACCAAAGTAAGCACCATTCCAGTCAATTATTACGCCAATTTCAGCGTTATGGCAGTCATCAACCAGCTTTTTAAATGCATCACTGCCGCCTGTTCGGTGTGTCACCGCAAAATATCCCAATGTCGAATATCCATTCATCTCCTCATTAAGATACTCTGCAACCGGAAGAAAACATACATGTGTATATCCTTCCTGCTTTACAAAATCCACGAGCTCATCTGCACTTTTTTCTTTCAGCCAGTCAGTAAGTGACACCTCATATACTGTTACAGGCTTCTTCTTTCCTGCTTCTTTCTTTCGCTTTATCATCCATAGCCCATCGTTCCAAGCATATGAATCAGGCATGTTCTCATCACTTACCACTGATGCAGTAATTGGAACTGATGATATCTGTCTTGATACAGGGTCTAACTTTCTTGTAGTCCCCTTACCCTGTCTCTTAATTTCATACATATATCCGCATCCGGCTGCAAGTCCCGGAATAAACAGTTCAAATACTCCTGTGTCCTCAATTCTTTCCATTAAGTGGACTCTGCCGTCGTATTTGTTAAACTCTCCTACGACACTTACGCTGAGTGCCTTAGGTGCCCATACATTAAAAAGCACTCCCTTCACGCCATTGACAGTTCTTTCATGAGCGCCGAATATATGTGCTGCATTTTTCTCTTCTCCTGCAAGAAATGCTTTGTAATCTTCCGGTTTCGTAACATTTGCAAATGCATATGGGTCCGTATATTCTGTGACCTCTCCATTAACCTTCTCCACTGAATAAGTGTATGAAAGCTTTTTCTTAGATGAAACAAGTGCTGCAAAGAATCCGGATTCATCAACCTTTTCCATATTAACAGCAGTTTTTCTGCCATCTATATGCAGCTTAACTGCCACTGCATCAGGACGCATTATCTGTATAAGCAGTCCCTTACCGGTAACATGTGCCCCAAGCAACTCCTTTGGCTTGTCACACTCTGCATATACAATCCCCTCTATCTCCGGCCAGTTCATCAGACCGTATAAGTTTTTATTCATACATTACCCCCATCCACTGTTTAAAGCATTCCGTCCATGATGACACCTGTGGTTCATAATGTCCCATATTCTTAGTCGCAGTCTCTCGTGTGCCAAGTCCAAGACCATGAGTACCTTTAGCATATACATGATAATCAAACGGAATCTCCTGTTTTCTTAACGCCTCTACCATAAGTAATGAATTTTCAAGCGGAACTGTCTTATCTTCACATGTATGCCATATGAATGCAGGTGGTGTGTCCTTATCCACTCTCTTTTCTATAGACACTTCATCTATAAACTCATCATATTTTTCCCCAAGACTTCTCTCAAATGATGCCCTGTGTGCATCAATTCCTGATGTAATTACAGGATAACCTAACAGCATGCCATCAGGCTTAACATACTCATGACTGCAGTGAAGTACATTTTCCAGAAGATAATCAAGTCTTTTTGAATTCCATCCGGTTCCAAGAAGTCCGGCAACATGACCTCCTGCTGAAAACCCTGCGATAATGATTTTGTCAGGATCAACATCCCATTCTGCTGCATTATCTCTTACATACTTCATTGTATAGGCTGCCTCAAAAAGCTGTGCAGGATACGTAACAGGTGCAAGACTGTATCTTAATACAACAGCATTATACCCCATATCAAGCATCTTAATAGCTATAGATTCTCCTTCTCTTGGAGAATGATGATTATATCCGCCACCCGGACAGATAACAATAAGAGGTCTCCTAAACGGATCCTGATCATTAGGAAATACATCTTTGATGTAAGTAGTAATTGTTGCATTTCCCTGTTGTTCTATTCCAAACTCCTGATATGGTAAATCTATATTAATAGTATTATGTAACATAATGTTCTCCTTCTAGCTGAATTATTCTGTATATTATGTCTGTAGTGGTGGTGATGTGTGTATATTTTCGTGTGTGGTCGATTTATGACGAGCTGTGTGGGAGTTAATGCCGTTAGATGCATAAGCGCTGTGAATGAAAGCTCGTTCAAGCGAAGCGCGTTTGCTTTCGTTCACAGTAAAAAACTTTGCAGATAACGGCATTTACTCCCACTAAGCGCAGGAATCATGAGACCATGCACGAAAATATACACACATCACACTTCAGCACATCTACACCGAAAATACATAAAATCCACTTAGAATCTATGTATGAATAATCCGCTTCTTAATTTAGGCTCAAACCATGTTGACTTTGGCGGCATTAATAGTCCTGCGTCCGCTACTGCAAAAAGTTCTCCAATAGAAGTTGCATACATTGAAAAAGCAAGAACGCAATCCTCATCACATCTTCTCTCAAGCTCGCCTAAACCGCGGATTCCGCCTACGAAGTCTATTCTCTTATCTGTCTTAGGGTCGTGGATTCCTAAGAGTGGCTCTAAGACGTTGTTCTGGAGTACTGCTACATCTAAGCCGTCTACCGGGTCGCTGCTTAAGATTTCTTCTTTGGCTGTGAGTGTGTACCATTTTTTGCCAAGATACATTCCGAATTCACCTTTCTTAGAAGGTGCAACCTGTGTGCTGCTCTCGCTTACAGTGAATTTATCTTTAATCTTTGCCATGAACTCTTCTTCACTTAAACCATTCAGGTCCTTTACAACTCTGTTGTATGGCATTATCATAAGTTCTTCGTCCGGGAACAATACTGACAGGAAATAATTGAACTCTTCATTGCCTGTATATCCCGGATTAGCTTCTCTTCTTCGTAAGCCAACCTTTACAGCGGAAGCTGCCCTGTGGTGTCCGTCCGCAATATATATCTGGTTGATTCCTGCAAATGCGTTCTCTATAGCCTCTACAGATTCTTTACTGCTTATTTTCCATACCTGATGTCTTATTCCATCAACCGCTGTAAAACTGTATACAGGCTTTTCCTGCTTGGCTCTGGCAACCTCTGCACTTATTACTGCATTAGCTCTGTATGCCAGGAATATAGGACCAGTCTGGGCACTGCATGTATCAACATGGTTAATTCTGTCTAATTCCTTATCAGCTCTTGTGTTCTCATGCTTCTTAATAACATTGTTAAGATAATCATCAATAGAAGCACATGCTACAATTCCTGTCTGTGTCCTTCCATCCATTGTAAGCTCATATACATAATATGCCTTGTCCTTATCTGTTATAAATGTTCCATCATCTATAGCTTCCATAAGCATATCATGGGCTTTCTTATATACCTGCTCACTATACATATCAACTGATTCATCAAACTGAGTCTCTGCCCTGTCAATCTTAAGAAATGATAATGGTTCTCTTTCCACCTCTGCTCTTGCTTCCTTTGAATCATACACATCATAAGGAAGAGCTGCTACTCTGTCTGCCACTTTCTCAGCCGGTCTGACACATTCAAATGGTCTTATTACTGCCATACTAACCTCCATCCGCACTATTTAACTTAAGTACTATACTTTCATATATTAGATATATTTTAACATTCAGACAACCTTAATACAAGAAAGACCAGCCAAATGTTACAACAAATGACTGGTCTTTGATATTATTCTCATTACATATGATTACTTAATAACTCTTACCTTGATAACACCTTCAATTGCTGAAAGCTCTTCAACTACTGCCTCTGGTGCAGATGCTTCAATATCTAAGAGAGAATATGCATAATCACCTCTTGACTGGTTAGCCATAGATGATATATTGATGCCTGCAGCACCAAGAACTGTTGTTATCTTACTGATAACCGCTGGAACATTCTTGTGGCATACAGTAATTCTTCCTTTAGTTGCACATACTCCGCAATCACAGTTAGGGTAATTAACTGAATTGACAATATTACCGTTCTCGATAAAGTTTCTAAGCTCATTAACTGCCATAATAGCACAGTTATCTTCAGCTTCTGCTGTTGAAGCTCCAAGATGAGGAAGAACAATTGCTCCTTCCATCTTAGCTGTTGTTGGGTTAGGGAAATCTGAAACATAAGTCTTAACTCTTCCAGACTTAAGTGCCTCACCGATAGCAGCTTCATCAACAAGTACATCTCTTGCACAGTTGATAATTACTGTTCCATCCTGCATAAGGTCAAATGCTTCCTTATTAATCATTCCCTTAGTGCTGTCAAGTGCAGGAACATGAACTGTAATATAGTTACATTCCTTATAGATATCCTTAACATCAGATATGTACTTAACTTCACTTGAAAGATTCCATGCAGCCTTAACTGAGACATATGGGTCATATCCGTATACTTCCATTCCAAGTGCTATAGCTGCATTGGCAACTAACTGTCCAATTGCTCCAAGACCGATAACACCAAGCTTCTTGCCCTTGATTTCCTGTCCTGCAAATGCTTTCTTAGCCTTCTCAGTTGCCTTGGCAATATCAGGGTCTTCTGAATTATCTGCAACCCACTTGTTACCACCGATTAAATCTCTTGATGCTAAAAGCATAGCTGCAATAACCTGTTCCTTAACTGCGTTAGCATTAGCTCCTGGTGTGTTGAATACAACAATACCTTCCTCTGCACATTTGTCAAGAGGAATATTATTAACACCAGCTCCTGCTCTTGCAATTGCAAGAAGATTATCACTAAGCTCCATATCATGCATCTTGGCACTTCTTACAAGTACAGCCTGCGCATCTTCAAATGAGCTTTCTGTATTATACTCATCAGAAAAAAGCTTCAAACCACATGCCGCTATATTATTAAGACAATTAACATTAATCATTATGCATTCTCCTTCTCGAACTTCTTCATGAATTCAACAAGCTTCTCTACACCTTCGATTGGCATAGCATTGTAGATAGATGCTCTCATACCGCCAACTGTTCTGTGTCCCTTAAGGTTAACAAATCCTGCAGCTGCAGCTTCCTTAATGAACTTAGCTTCCATAGCATCCTTAGCTTCTTTATCTTCAATGTTGCATACAAAAGGTACATTCATAAGTGAACGGTCTTCCTTAACAACTGTTCCCATGAATAACTTGCTCTCATCAAGGAAATCATAAAGAATCTTAGCCTTCTTCTCATTGTGTTCCTTCATTGCTGAAAGTCCACCCATTTTCTTAATCCACTTGAACACCTTGCCACAGATATAGATATTGTAGCATGGTGGTGTATTATAAAGAGAATCTGCATCTGCCTGTGTCTTCCACTTAAGCATTGTAGGAGTTCCTGGAAGAACGTCATCTGTTATAAGGTCTTCTCTGATAATAGCAATTACAACGCCTGCTGGTCCGATGTTCTTCTGGACACCGCCGTATACAACGCCGTACTTAGTTACATCCATAGGTTCTGATAAGAAGCATGATGAAACATCTGATACAAGAATATGACCCTTAGTGTTAGGTAATGTCTTATACTTTGTTCCGTAAATTGTGTTGTTCTCACAGATATATACATAGTCAAGATCCTCTGGAATATCAAGATCTGAGCAGTCTGGAATATATGAAAATGTCTTGTCTGCTGATGAAGCAAGCTCAACAGCCTCTCCATATATCTTAGCTTCTGCAAATGCTTTCTTAGCCCACTGTCCTGTAAGGATATAACCTGCTTTCTTATTCTTCATAAGGTTCATAGGCACTTCAGCGAAGAACTGCGATGCACCACCCTGTAAAAATAACACCTTATAGTTATCTGGGATGTTAAGAAGGTCTCTTAAATCCTTCTCTGCCTCTTTGATGATGTTGTCATAAACCTTGGATCTGTGGCTCATTTCCATTACCGACTGACCGCTTCCCTGGTAATCTAACATTTCATCTGCTGCTTCTTTGAGTACTTCCTCTGGTAAAACAGCTGGACCAGCGCTAAAGTTATAAACTCTACTCACCTTTTCTTCCTCCTAAAATATAAAATATTAAGAACTATTTTAGTCCTTTATCACATTAAAGTCAATATATGAATTATTTCTTGTTATTAAGGTCTTCTCTGTCGAATGCCTCTGAGATTGCAGCCCCCGGTGAAACCATAGGGAATACCTTGTCTTCTCTGTCAATATGACAGTCAATAACAC
>OHBJ01003412.1_pt1 | contig 10484 bp, 10 predicted proteins | sample 1577241 | NCBI WGS metagenome assembly OHBJ01 (sample SAMEA3541594, study PRJEB24748) | human gut metagenome | biome: human gut; feature: human-associated habitat; material: faeces | place: China | collected 2012
GGAGTGGGGGGACTTGAACCCCCGGCCTCTTGGTCCCGAACCAAGCGCGCTACCAGCTGCGCTACACCCCGTCAGCCCTCCTATTATATTTCCAAACCGCCGGGCTGTCAAGTACTATTTCACGCAGGCTGCCCTTTTTTCGGCATCTGCTCACAGCTCTCACCGCAGCAGCGCCTGCACGTCCCCCAGGGCGGGCATGGCCGGGATGCCGCCGCGCCTGGTGATGCACAGCGCGGCCGTGGCGTTGCCCCAACGGGCGCAGTCCGCCGCGTCAGCCACCGTAAGCGCAGCAGGGCGCTTATCCAGCGCCAGCATACGGTGCAGGAAGCCGCCCCAGAAGCCGTCGCCGGCACCGGTGGTGTCCACAGGGTCGGAGGCAAAGGCCGGGACGGTCTGCATACCGCCCGCAACGGCCACCAGCGCTCCCCTCTCCCCCAGCGTGACAGCCACGCAGGAAACGCCCTGCGCCAGCAGGCGGTGGGCGGCCTCCTCCGGCTCCGCAGCGCCGGTCAGCAGCAGCGTCTCCTCATCGGAGAGCTTCATCACATCGGCGTAGGGCACCATGGAGCGCATCTGCGCGGCGGCAGCAGCCTCGTCCGGCCAGAGGGCGGCGCGGTAGTTGGGATCGTAGGAGATCACCGCGCCCGCGCGCTTCGCGGCCTCCACAGCGGCGAAGGTGGCGCTGCGGGCAGGCTCGTCCGTCAGGGACAGGGAGCCCACGTGCAGGACGCGGGCGGATGACAGCAGCGGCGCAGGCAGCTCATCAGAGCGCAGACAGGTGTCGGCGCCGGGCTTGCGGGCGAAGGAGAAATGGCGCTCTCCCCTGTCGTCCAGTGCCACGAACGCCAGCGTGGTGAACACGTCCGGGGACAGCACAAGGCCGGTCACGTCGATGCCGGCGGCGGTCAGGGTATCCCGCAGAAAGCGTCCGTGCATGTCGTCCCCCACCTTGCCGATGAAGGCGGTGCGCTCGCCCAGACGGGCGGCGGCCGCCAGCATATTGGCCGGAGCGCCGCCGGGGTTCTGCTCAAAAAGCCGCATGCCGGCATCGGACAGGCCGCGATCTGTGAAGTCGATCAGCAGCTCGCCCAGCGCCGCGATATCGAACCGGGCGGTCATGACCGCGCCTCCGGATACTCGTTGCACAGCAGGCGGTAGGGCGGCTCGTCCTCCTCGATGGCCGGGAAGCGGCCTACCGGCGGCTCAAAGCGGTTGTCGGTGTTGTCGTCGTTGCATTGGCTGACCTCGCCGATAAGCACATCGCCGCTGCCCGGCTCCACCTCAAAGTCGTGGTACAGCCGGGGCTGGATGGAGATGCTCATGCCGGGCGTCAGGCGCAGCTGGGTACCGGCGGGAACGGTGCGGGTGACGCCGTCCAGACGGACGGTGACGTCGCTCTCCCGGTCGATGGATTCATCGGGCAGGGAGTTATACACGCGGATCAGCAGCGTGCCGCCGCCCCGGTTGATGATATCCTCCATCTTGTGCCAGTGGAAGTGGTTGGGGGAATACTGCCCCTCCTTGATAAACAGCAGCTTCTCGGCGTAGGTCTTGGCGTATTTGTCCGACATGGCCAGATTGCCGTTGCGGAGGGTGATAAGGGTTCTCAAAACCGGTCATCTTTCAGAAGAAGCTGCAGATTACCTGCGTTATTCCGCAAAAGCCTGCATCGGCGGAACGCCGCGTGCCCATATCGTTCCATTTGCGATGAACGGAGCCGTTTTGCAGGAATTGTTCACGCATGACGGTATCGGAACGATGGTGACATACGAAAATGTCGAAAGCTTGCGCGAAGCGACCATCAAGGACGTCGGTTCCATTTTAAAATTGATCGAGCCCTACGAAGAGAACGGGACGCTCGTCAAACGCGGACGGGAATTGCTCGAGCGTGAGATCGAAAATTTCTCCGTGATCGAACATGACGGGGTGATTTTCGGATGTGCCGCCCTGTATCCTTTCCCGGCCGAAAAAATGGCGGAAATGGCTTGCCTGATTGTCGATCCGGATATTCAGGGTGAAGGAGATGGTGAACGAATCCTGCACCACATTGAAAACCGGGCACGGGCCCAGGGATTTAAGACACTGTTCATTTTGACGACACAGACGGCGCACTGGTTCCTGCGACGCGGATTCGTCTATGCCAGCGTGGATGAACTGCCGAAAGACCGGCAAAGGATATACAACTGGCAACGCAAGTCGCAAGTATTGATGAAGAAACTTTAACGGGCATTCGCTGCTCAAAAAACAAAGCATATTATTTAGGAGAACAGCATGGCGAGAATGGTTCAATGCATCAAACTGAATAAGGAACGGCAGGCACTGCGGAACCGCTGCCTCTGGCGGGGCGTTCTGACCTGCGTGATCATTTCAGTGCGTTGACGATGTTCTTGAACTCGCGGCCACGCACCTCAAAGTTGGGGTAGAGGTCGAAGGAGGCGCTGGCGGGAGACAGGATGATGATATCGCCGGGCTTTGCGGCGGCACGGGCCAGTTCCACAGCGTGCTGCATATTGTCCGCGTGCTGGATGGGCAGTGCGGCCTCGTTGAAGCCGGGGTCCTCCCGCAGGGCCTTTTCAATGCGGGGGCCGGTGGCACCCATCAGCACCAGATCCTTGACGTGAGCCACGATCTCGGGGGCCAGCGGCTCATAGGGGATGTGCTTATCGTAGCCGCCCGCAATGAGGATGACCTTCTGGTCAAAGCTGCGCAGGCCCGCAATGGTGCGGGTGGGGCTGGTGCCGATGGAATCGTTGTAGTAGAGCACACCGTCCAGCGTGCGCACCGGCTCAATGCGGTGCTCCACACCGGTAAAGGTGCTGCCCACCTTCTGGATGGCCTCCACGGGCACCTCGCCCCAGACTGCGGCGGCAGCGGCCAGCAGATTCTCGATATTGTGCAGGCCCCGCAGCTTGATGTCCTTCTGGGCCAGGAAGGGCGTTACCACGCCGTCCTCGGCCATGCAGAGCATGTTGTCCTCTTTGCGCAGGAAGGCACCGTTGTCGGTATCGTGCAGGCGGGTGAACCAGACCTGCCTGCCCTTGCAGTCCTTCTGCATGGAGCGGCTGATCTCGTTCTCGTAGCCCAGCACGGCACGGCAGGGCGGGTTCTGGTAGAGCAGGATGTTGCGTTTTGCGTCGATGTACTCCTGCATATCCTTATGGTGATCGAGGTGGTTGGGGGTGACGTTGGTCACCACCGCGATCTTCGGGCTCTGGTGCATGCTGATGAGCTGGAAGCTGGACAGCTCCACCACAGCCACATCCTCCGGCCGGACCTCAGGCAGCATGGGCAGCAGGGCCGCACCGATGTTGCCGCCCAGATGTACTTTGCGGCCTGCGGCCTCGTAGAACTTGGAGATGAGGGTGGTGGTGGTGGTCTTGCCGTCAGAGCCGGTCACGGCCACGATCTCGCAGGGACAGAAATCGAAGAAAAGCTCGACCTCGCTGGTGACCATGGTGCCCGCCGCCATGGCATCCTGCAGGGGTTTTTCAAAGTAGCCCACAAAGCCGGGGGTGCGCATGATGATATCCTGGCCCTTGAAGCCGTCCAGATAGTGTTCGCCCAGGCTCAGGTCAATGCCCAGTTCCCGGATGGTAGCGGCATAATCGCCAAACTCCTCCACGCTCTTTTTCTGGTCGCACAGGGTCACATGGGCCCCCAGCTCCACAAACTCCTTGATAAGAGTCTTGTGGCTGACACCGGCACCGATGAACGCCACCTTTTTGCCCCGGATGAGTTCTGCAAGCTTCTGCTGATCTTTCTGCATAAAGAAAGAACCTCCTCTATGAAAATTCAGGCTGAAATTGATTCACTGCTCCATTTTACACCTTTTCCAGCCAATTGGCAACGCCAAACCTTATTCTGGCCCCGGATGCACCGAAATCCTATCTGAATTCACAAAATGTCGATTGTCTTTTCCGACCGTTTCCGCTATACTTTAATTGTATCATCTTACAAGGAGCGCATTTTCTTGAAACATTCCCTGATCCGCTTTTCCGCAGTGGTGCTGACCATTGCGTTTGTTTTTGCCCTGACCGGTTGTGGTTCAGGCTCCAACAGCTTCACCTGGTTCGTGGACAGCATCCCGGCCAACCTTGACCCGCAGGTGGCCTCGGCTTCTGCGGATGTCATCGCCTGTGAGAACCTGTACAGCGGCCTTGTCCGCAAAAATCCCAGCGGCAAATATGAGCCTGCCCTCTGCGAACGGTGGGAGAAGTCCTCCGACGGCCTCACCTACACCTTCTACCTCAAGGACGGCCTGACTTACACCGCCGCCAAGGGCAACGCCACCGACTACGCCATCACCGCCGAGGATTTTGTGTTCGCTTTCCGGCGCTTGTTCCGGGCGGAGACCAACTCCCCCTACGCGGTGGAGTTTGCGGCCCTTGAAAACAGCGCCGCCGTGCTGGCCGGGCAGATGCCCGAGAGCGCGCTGGGGGTCACGGCTTCCGGGCCGCTGACGCTGGTGTTCCACCTGAGCAGTGCCGATGACAACTTCCTCGAGAAGCTCACCCTGCCCGGTGCCATGCCCTGCGATGAGGAATTTTTCAATTCCACTCGGGGCACCTACGGTCTGAATGCTTCGTCCACCCTTTCCAGCGGCAGCTTTTACATCTACAACTGGACAGCCAGCGGCCTGTTCCTGCGGCGTGCCCCCTCGGACAGCCTCATCGACAGCCTGCGGCTGGTGCAGAACACCAACAGCGCCGGGCAGTCCGCCGCAGAGCTGATCGCCAACGAGAAGTGCTCTGCCGCCCCGGACGACACCGCCGCGCCCACCACCCTGACTTCCCTCTCCTACTCCGATACCACATGGAGCCTGCTGTTCAACTGCAGCAGCGTGTTTGCTTCCACCGAGCTGCGGCAGGCACTGGCCTCCGCCGCGCGGGGTGCAGCCGAGGTTCCGGACGGCGGGCTCTATGCCGCCGCCAACGGTCTGGTACCGGACGGCCTGACTGTGGACGGCATGAACTACCGGGATACCGCCGGGGATGTGACTCCCGCCGCGGTGGATGCCCGGGCGCTCTACCTCACGGCGCGGCAGACGCTGACCACCTCCGACTTCAACAAGGTCAGCCTGATGGTGCCTGCCGGTTCCGGCGTGACCAGCGCCGCTGAGGAGATCAATGGCGTGTGGCAAAAGGAGTTTTCCCTCTTCTTCTCCGTAGAGGAAGTGGACGAGGAGACCTTTGCGAAACGGCTGGCCGAGGGGGACTACACCATCGCCTTGGCCCCCATCAGCGCCGAGGGCGGCAGTGTGTACAACATGCTGAACCAGTTCACCGCAGCGGGCGGCGGCCTGACCGGCTATGCAGATTCCCTGTATGCCACCCAGCTGCAGGCCAGCACCCAGGCCACCGGAAGCTCCCGCTGCCGCCTGCTGGGCGATTGTGAGCGCCAGCTGCTCAACGATGCCGTGGCGGTCCCTCTGTTTGCCCAGCAGAAGCGCCTGCTGATTGCACCCGGCATCCAGAACCTCATCTTTGACCCCTTTGGCCCGGTGCTGGATCTGACCTATACCACAAAAGAATGATGTATCACAAAAATACCGGAGCAGCTGCCTGCCCCGGTATTTTTCTTATCCCTTTTTGATGCCGAACAGCCTGCGCAGAACGCCGCGCAGACACTTTGGGCTTTTGATAACGACCACCTGCATCGCTCTCCCGCCTTTCGTGGTGTGATACCACAATATAAGCGGCAGGACGGCAAAGTGTGCGGCTCAGGCCTTGTTCCCGGTCAGGATCGGTGTATCCGGCACCGTTTCCACGACCACCAGCGCCCCCTTGCGGGTGGAGATGGTGATGCAGTCTGAGCCTTCGGCATACTCATTGCTGACCCCCAGCGGATAACCGGCCACCAGCACATCATCGGTGAGCTCATAGTAGGAACCGCGCTCACACACGCCCTCCGCCCTGCCCTCCATGGGGAAAGCGGAGAAATAGAAAAATTCCTCCTTCGGGTAGGCACGGGTCTCGCCGGAGCGGACAAAGGTAATGCGGCTGCGCTCATCCTGAAGCGTTGCCCGCACCCCCCGTTCTTCCAGCCCAAGGCCGGTGGCAAGATTCGAGAGGGTATGCTCGATCCGCCTGCCGCCCAGCACGCCCAGAAGAAGCACCTCAGTAAAGCCCTTCTCACTGGCAAGCTTGGCGGCATATTCGGTGTCGGTGTCGTCCTTGACGTGAGGCAGGACGATGATATCGTCGTTCTGCTGCACCGGACAGGGAGCGGTATCGAAGTCTCCCAGGATGATATTGGGCTTGCAGCCCAGCGGCGCGCAGTTGCGGTAGCCAGCATCACAGGCGATGATGAAGTCATCGGGGCGGAGCAGACGCTTCAGCTCCGGCGAGACCGGGCAGGCCGAGAGGATCACGCAGCGCATCACATTCCCCTCCTCTGCCAGTCCTTGACATCCTTGACTTCCTCATACATGGCACAGTAGCTGTCGTACCGGGTCCGGGAGAGCTTTCCCTCGGCCAGAGCGGCACGGATGGCACAGCCCTTTTCCGTGCGGTGGGAGCAGCCCGTGAACTGACACTGCCCAAGGTAGGGCCCGAACTCCGGGAAGGCGTGCTCCAGATTCTCCTTGGGGATGAACCCGGCGCGGTTGGCTTCCAGGCTGGCAAAGCCGGGGGTATCCGCAATGCGGCCTCCAAAGGCCTCAAAGATGGTCACCTCACGGGTGGTGTGGCGGCCGCGCCCCAGCTTCTGGCTGATGGCGCTGGTCTCCCGCTCGGCCTGAGGCAGCAGGGTGTTCAGCAGGGTCGATTTGCCAACACCGGAGTTGCCGCAGAAGGCGCAGAGCCGCCCGCTGATCCACTGCCTGACCTCGTCCAGCCCTTCCCCGCTGTCGTAGCGGATGGCAATGAAGGGCAGAGTGGATCTTTCATAGGCGCTGCGCAGGAACTCCACCTCGCCGAGGTCAGCCTTGGTGCAGACGATGACGGGCTGCACCCCCTTGTCCACGGCAATGGCCGAGAGCTTGTCCAGCACCAGCGTGCTGGGGGTGGGCTGGGTGGTGCTGGCCACAAGGAACAGCACATCCAGATTGGCCACAGGCGGCCGGACAAACACGTTTTTGCGGGGTGCGATCTCGGCAATGACTGCCGCGCCGTTCTCGGTCTCCAGCGTCACCTCATCGCCCGCCACGGGGGTGATCTTCTGTTTGCGGAAGATGCCCCGGGGCTTGCACTCGATCACACCCTCTTCGGTCTTGACGTAGTAAAATCCGCCAATTCCTTTTACGATATATCCCTTCATCCGTTCCTCCCTCAGGACAGCAGCGCGCTCCACCAGTCGCCCAGGCCGGTGCCCTCACTGCTGGAAGAATCGCCGCTGCTGGAAGAGCTGCCCCCGATCAGGCCGCTCCACCAATCGCTGGAGGAGCTGCCCGGCTGTTCAGCCGGGGTCTCAGGCACCGGCTCGGGGCCTGCGCTCACGGTAATGCTGACACGGCTGTTCACCTTGACGGTAGATCCTGCCGCCGGGCTCTGGCCGATGATGGTACCTGCGGGCTGGTCGCTGTACTGCTCGGTGGTGCTGCCAAGGCCCAGCTTGTTCTGCACCAGCACGGAGCGGGCATCGTTCACGCTCTTGAGACCGGTCAGGGCAGGCACCTTGGCCGTGGTGTTGACCTGCGGGCGGCTGACATAGACCACCACTGTGGAGCCTGCGGCCACCTGACTGCCCGCAGCAGGTTCGGTGCGGATGATGGAGCCTGCGGCCACGCTGGGTTCCACCGCCTGGGTGATCAAAACAGAGACCCCCAGATCCTTGAGCTGCTGCTCACCATCTGCCTGCACATAGTTGGAGACATCCGGCACGGTGACATACTGGATGCCCAGGCTGACGGTCAGGGTCACGCTCTGACCCTCGCGGACGGTGCGGCCCGCCACCGGGGACTGCCGGTAGACGTAACCGGCGGCGTAATCGTTGCTGTAAGCCTGCTCCCAGTTGATAACGATCTGGCCGGATGCCACCTGCTGGGAAGCGTTGACCTCATCCTGGGTCATGCCGCTGTAATCTGCCAGCACCACATCGGCCTTTTCCCCCATCAGGGAGCTGGAATCATTCAGGATCATCCAGCACAGGGCCGCGCAGGCCAGTGCAAAGGCCACGGTGATGCCAAACAGCGCCGGCAGGAACACGGTGCGCTTTTTCTTTTTTCTGCCTTTTGCCGGGGCACTGCCGCGCTCCGGACGGGATTCTTTTCTGGGCATAGGGGGTTCCACCACCTTTTCAGGAATTTCATCGGGGAGATAGGTGTAGTTGAACACGATGGCCGGGTTCTCTACATAGGCGTTGAGGGCTTCCAGCATCTCAGCGGCGCTCTTGTAGCGGTTTTCGGGCCGCTTTGCCATGGCGCGCTCGGTGATCTCCACCAGCCCCACCGGCACCCAGGGAGCCAGTTCCCGCAGGCTCCTGGGCTGATCCGAGATCTGCTTGATGGCCACCTCCACCACGTCATCGGCATCGAAGGGCAGATGCCCCGAGAGCATCTCGTACATCATCACGCCCACCGAATAGAGGTCACTGGTGAAGTCGGTCTCATCGCCCTTGGCCTGCTCCGGGCTGATATAGTGGACGCTGCCCATGGCCTTGCCGCCCGAGAGCTGGTTCTCGGCCCGGGAGATGCGGGCAATGCCAAAATCCATCATCCGCAGCTGGCCGTTGTCCAGCAGCATGATGTTCTGGGGCTTGATGTCCCGGTGCACCACGCCGTTGCGGTGGGCATGGTCCAGCGCTTTCAGGATCTGGGAGATAAAGTGGACGGTCTCCCGGCTGGTCAGCTTGCCGCCCCGCTCGTTCAGATACTCGCGCAGGGTCATGCCGTCCACATATTCCATGACGATATACTGCAGATGGTCGCTCACCGAGACATCATACACCTTGACGATGTTGGGGTGGTTGAGCAGCGAGATGGCCTTGGACTCGTTCTTGAAACGGCGCACAAGGTCGGGGTCGTGCATGAGCTCCTGCCGCAGCACCTTGACGGCCACGACCGTGCCCTCCGGCACCGGGCCGCCCGGCCCCACAACGGCCTTGTAGACATTGGCCATGCCGCCGGTGCCGATGAGTTCCCGCACCGTGTACAGGCCGTCCAGCGTTTTGCCGATCAGGTTATCCATGGTGCACCTCCGTAGGTTCCACAGCCAGCAGCAGGGCGGTGATGTTGTCGGAGCCGCCGTTCTCGTTGGCGGCATCCACCAGCCGGTCGGGCAGATCGTAGAACGGGCCTTGCGCCAGCAGCTGCTCCATCTGCTCCACCGGCACCATGTTGGTCAGGCCGTCCGAGCAGAGCAGCAGCAGATCCTTTGCCTGCAGCTGCACCGAAGTGACCTCCGGCTCCAGCCGGTAATCCACGCCCAGCGCCCGGGTGATGATGTTTTTCTGCGGGTGATGCTCTGCCTGCTCCTGCGTGATGGTGCCGCAGTCCACCAGCTCCTGCACATAGGAGTGGTCGTGGGTCAGCTGCGCCAGTTTACCATCTCGGTAGAGGTAGGCGCGGGAATCGCCCGCGTGGCTCAGATAGGCCTTGCCGCCGCGCACCAAAGCGCAGACGGCGGTGGTGCCCATACCGGCCAGAGACTCCTCCCGCAGTGCCTTCTGGAACACATAGCGGTTGGCACTGAGCAGCGCCTTTTTCAGAAAAGTCTCCTCTTCGCCGGGGATGCACTGGCTGTACTGCTCCTGAAAGCAGCGCTCGATGACGCTGCACGCACACTGCGAGGCTTCCCGCCCGCCGCGTGCGCCGCCCATGCCATCGCATACCAGCGCCCATGCTGCATCGCCGGGCAGTTCCCCGGCACGGTAATCATCCTGATTGTCCTGCCGGACGCGCCCCACGTCCGTTTTTCCTGCAAGTTTCATAGGTTTCTCCCTCTATTTATGCCTTGCCGTTCATTTCGTCGCGGCGCAACTGGCCGCAGGCGGCGCTGATCTCGCTGCCAAGGCGGCGGCGCACCGTAGCGTTTACGCCAAGACTTTCAAGCTTTTGCTGGAACCGGCGCACATTGGCTGCATCCGTAGCGGAGTACGGACTGCCGTCCACTGGGTTGATGGGGATCAGATTTACATGAGCACCCATGCCCCGGATCAGGTCTGCCAGCTGCTTTGCGCAGATATCAGAATCATTGACACCGCGCACCATGGAATATTCAAAGCTGACCCGGCGGCCGGTAGTCTCCTGATACCGGCGCACGGTCTGGATCAGCTGCTCCACCGGGTAGGCATCGTTGACCGGCATCATACTGCTGCGGATCTGGTTGGTGGGTGCGTGCAGCGAGATGGAAAGGGTGAGCTGCAGTTTTTTCTCCGCCAGCTGGTCGATCTTGGGCACAAGGCCGCAGGTGGAAAGGCTGATGTTGCGCATGCCGATATTGACGCCCTCGGGCGAGGTGATATTCTCCAAAAAGCGCATCACTTCGTCAAAGTTGTCCAGCGGCTCGCCGATGCCCATGAGCACGATGTTGGACACGGGCAGGCCG
>OHBJ01003413.1_pt1 | contig 10482 bp, 9 predicted proteins | sample 1577241 | NCBI WGS metagenome assembly OHBJ01 (sample SAMEA3541594, study PRJEB24748) | human gut metagenome | biome: human gut; feature: human-associated habitat; material: faeces | place: China | collected 2012
AGGGCGTGTCGTTTGCCATCCTCTTTATGAACATTCTCACGCCGTATCTGTCCAGATGGACGCAGAGCAAGCCGCTGGGAGGTGCGAAGGCATGAAAAACACGAAAGAAATTCGAAAATCCATCGTCGTTCTGGTCGTGATCTGCCTGCTCACGTCCGCGGCGCTGGCTGTTGTGAACCACTTTACCGCGCCCGTCTCCAAGGCGAACGCGGAGGCCAGAGCCGAGCAGGCGCGGCTCGACGCCGTGATTGCCGCTGATTTTTCCCCTGCCATGCTGGGCACGCTTGATGCCGGCATTGAGTACTATGGACTCGAGGATCTCATTACGCCGCTTGAGCTTGCTTGGGATGATGATTGGGATTTGGTTGGACCGGTCGCGAAAGCGGTAGATGTCGCCTTTGCCAGTCGGTCAGTTACGACGACCAATCTAAAAGGCGCGCTTGCCAAGCTTGATCGTACGGCTCGTCGGCGTTGTGCTGTCACGATGGTCGCCAACTCCAGCCCGCGCTATGATCTGCACCTGATGAACGCTATCGGCGCCTCCGTTACCTGCAGCAATGGCTTTGTGTATGCCTTTAACATCCTTATTCAGATGGGTGCGCTGCCGCAGGTCACGTATTTTGAATCGCCTCGTCGCGACACCTTCGATAGCCTTGAGGCAGGCGTGGCGGACTTTTCTCGTATGCTCGAGCATGGCAACGAGGATAAGATCGACCGCCTGCGCGATTACATCGCCCAGCACATGATCGAGAACCCCCATGCCGGTGAGCCGGGCTCCAAGGGCGTGCCGCAGGGGCGCTATATGCTCGACCACGTCCGTAAGGTCCGTTGGGCGTTTATTGCATGGGAGCCGGTCTCTGCGCCCAGCTCATAGCCTGTTCGCAGCCCGCACCGCCCACTCACTCGGCATCCGCATTCTTTGCGAACTGGGCGAACGCGCTCCACACCGCGCCGTTCCTGCGCTATCGTGGGACAGCTCACGTAGATTAAGGCCCCGTCGCGGGGCGCCCCATACATAGAAAGCGAGAACCCATGGCACTGACAGGAGCACAGGTCAAGCAGCTTCGCAGCATGGCCCATCACCTCAACCCCGCCATCATCATCGGCAAGTCCGATGTCAACGAGGGCACCGTCGAGCAGACGGTCGCCTACCTGGAGAAGCACGAGCTCGTTAAGTGCTCCGTGCTCGATGGCTCCAGCCTTTCCGCCCGCGAGGCCGCCGAAGAGCTCGCTGAGCGCTGCCACGCCGAGGTCGTCCAGGTTATCGGCCGCAAGTTCTCGCTGTATCGCGAGTCCTCGCGCAAGGACATCGAGAAGATCAAGCTCGTCTAAGAGCCAATAAACCGGCGAGCCAACACATAGCAAGCTTACGGGTGCCCAAGTACTTCGGGCGCCCGTTTTTTATCGCTCGACCAGCACGCGATTGAGCCGCCCCTCCACCAAGCGCTCGTATAGACGCCGGGTCTCGGGCTCGGGCACGCCATTGACCTGCTCCCTCAGATGGTGCATATGCCCGCTGTATAGCTCGACGATATCGCGCCGCCGCCCCGCCGCACTGTAGACGTGCATGGCGCAGCGCACCATATCCTCACGTGCCGTTTCCTGCCGAAGCCCCGACTCCGCCAGCCAAATCGCCGACTGCAGATCGTTTTCTTCTAGAGCGGCATTTGCTCCCTTAATCATGCAATCGATGTACTTTGACTGCATAATGCGTCGCATACGCAAAAAGTAGGTGGGATTACAGCCATTGGGAACATACAGCGGTCCGGCATAAAGCTGCTCAATCTTAAGGCACAGCTCAACTAAATGGGGCCCGCGCGCACCCGTGCGATTTCCCAAAACCTCGCGGCTTATCTGGTCAAACAGCCGTACATCGGTCTTGACGTAGTCGCCGTTGAGCCCAATGCATTCATTTTGGATGAGCACACACGACTTGCCGTCCGGCGTCGGCCCCAAAGCCGACCGCAAGCGCGATATCGTCGAGTACAGGTTGTTGCGGGCGCTATTGAACTCGGCATGGGGCCACAGCTCCATGGCCAGCGTCTCACGATCGACGAGCGCATCCATGCCCAGCGCAAGCCGCTCGGCAAGTGTCGCCGCCTTCTTGCGGCGCCACATTTTGTCCGTGATGGGAAACCCGTCGCGCTCGGCGCGAAACGCACCAAACATGCGAATCTCGATATGGTCGATGGTATCAACGGCTTCAACCTCGCCGGCCTGGAATAGGCGCTCGCCCTCCCCTTCCAAATCGTCGCGCAGCGAGTACCGCGACAGCTCGCGCACGGGAAGCTTCTTGCGTATCCTGGCCGCCGGCTCGCCCAGACAATGCATGGCAAGGCGCGCAAAGAGCCGATACGATGGTTCTAGAATCCCCGCACGATTCATGGACATCCAGGCCGCAAGGTCGCTGTCTCGGCCTGCACAGGCCAAATGCAGCGCCACCATCCAGGCCTCCGCTCCACCAACCTGCGTCTGGCTTATATCGAGCAACTCCGCTTCCTCGCGTACCGAAACCATCGAGGTGTTACGCAGATATGCCGCGCGCTCCAGCAGCAATGCGTTATCGCGCATGTACGCAATCGACTCCTCGGCAAGTTTGAGCACTTGGACCGCACGGAACTTTGCATTAACCGGCCGTCCCTCTGCCAGCGACTGCCAGCCTTCTAGCAACAGACCAAACAGCTGAATCTGGTTGTCGCGCATGCGCACGGCAAAACGATCGAGCTCGTTGAACGCCGCGTCATCGGTTACCGGCAAGCCGGAAAGGAGCCGCCGTGCCGCCAGCACCATGCGCACCCAGATAGCCATCGCCTTAAGCCCACGTACGTCGAGCGCCTCCCGCACCACCGTCATCTCGTCGTCGCGCTCGTCGGTTCCCGCAAACGACCCGTCAAAGAGCTCCACCAGCATGCTATCGGCCCGTATAACAATCCCCGCGACATCGAGCTCGCAGTCGTAGGCCTTGCTCGTTTTGAGCTGCTGTAGAACGCCGCCGTCATCTCCCCGCTCGGTCAGACAGCGCTTGACCTCGATATGCGCAGACAACATATCGAGTGCGGTATGGGATGTCTCGATTTCTGGCACGGCCAGGTTCGTAGGAAGCCCAAGTCCGTTGTCCCCATAGCAAACAGCCGTCAGTGTCTGGGCCACCCTCCATGAGACAGGGTCTATTTCGCAGGCCGCCCGTTCGCCCCCGCGCTCGATGACCGATGCCATATAGCGGGCGAGCTTTGTGTTGGACACGCTGACCGCTGCCAGATATACGCCAAGCGCCTCGGCAGGCGTTGGCTCTGGAGCCGGATCGTCGGCATCGATCGTGCCCAGCGCTGCTCGGCAGATATCGGCCCCGTGCCCCGTCAGAGCCAGATCGACCCCATACTGCCCAGTAAGTTCAAGGACCGCTTCACGGTCCAAAAAGGCGTCCGCTAGGCCCATCGCCGCATCGCATCGGCCCGCCTTAAGCAAAATCCGGGCCGCCCTCGGAACAAGTTCGGGGCGAACCTCGGCCACCAACTTACGCAAACGCAAGCGTCCGTTATCCTCCGTGCCCAGACACGTAAAACTCCGCTCGGCGGGATCCAAGCCAAAGATCGGGTAGTCGCGTACAAAGTAGGACTGGTCGACCATCGACAGTCTCACCCCGCAAGCCTCGAGTTCCGAGATATTGCCCTCGCCCATCAAAACCATGAGACATGCCACGCAAAACAGCGCATTATTGTCGAGCGAAGCCAGATCGACAAGTGCCGCGCCATATACGTTGACAATCTCGTTTTCGAGCAGACCGGCTACGTCGCCTTGGCCATACAGACCCGTCTGCAATGCCGAAACGAGCTCGGGCACGCCCTGCGTGAGCTGATAAAAGTCGAGCGATGTGCTGATCGAAAACGCCGATGCCCACGCCGAATACTCATAGGCATGCACCTTGAGCATCTGCGCATTGATCTTAACCGAATCGCCCAGCCCGTGAATCAGCTGACGATTTGAAGGACGGCAGGAGATAAAGACCCCTACCCCCATAGCGCGCAGGCCGCGAATCCTGTCGATGAGGTCCTCGGTATCGTGCTGATCGAGGTTTGGCACATTATCAATCGCGATAAGGGAATGCGGTTTGTCTTTGAGTTCTTCGGTAACCACCTCGAGCTGCATAAACACCTCGCGCCCAGTGGCGCGATCGGCCTCGATAATCCGCACGGGGCCTCGCGTCGGATCGCATTTAACCTCATGGGTGTACTGCAGCAGCACCGAGGTCTTCCCAAACCCGTCGGGCGCATAAAGAACCACGATGCCGGCCTTTCGGCCCTTGGCGATAAGCTCATTCATCAAGCGTTCGCGTCGCACCATATAGCCTCCGCCCAGCGGCATCACCTCGAGGTCGTCTATACCGCTCAAATCGTTTACCATGCCCGCTCCTCAACTCGACCGTATGGACACTGTAGCCGCAAGACCATACAAGCCGCGCTATGAATAGAGCGACCTTGTGTTTTAGGTTGTCTTTTGGTACGAAAGCGGCAAGTTTTTGTACAGCGAGGGCCGATTGTTATTAATCCCCCGACTAATCGGTCTTTAAGCAGGTAAATGAGCTTGTCAGCTTGTCCCATCTAAGCGGCAGTGTAACGCAAATGAACAAGGTTCAGTTATGTCATTCAACTCGCCTAGCACCCGCTACCGTCTACGACCTTTTAGTGGCATTTTTGCATAGAATCTGATATGGAATGAATCAAACTGTTGGGCGTCCGGCATTCGTCAAGCTTGCGGCAAGTTTTTGGTCAAGTGGGCGGAAAGGGATAGCAAAAAGGCCCCCGCAAAGCGGAGGCCTTAGGCAAGGCTATGTCGAGCTGCAGGATTCGCGCTACTCGCAGAGCGAAAGGGCGGCCTCGTCGGCAACGACAACGCAGTTGGTGTGCAGCTGCAGGATCGAAGCCGGGCACTCGGGCGTAACCGGACCATAGCACATGTCATGCACGGCCTGAGCCTTGGCCTCGCCGTTGGCGACGACCAGGATCATGCGGGCATACATGATGGTCTGAGTGCCCATGGTGTAGGCCTGACGGGGAACATCGTCGATGCTGTCGAACAGGCGGCTGTTGGCCTGAATGGTGCTCTCGGTGAGGCCGACACAGTGCGTGCCCTTGGAGAAGTGGTCATCGGGCTCGTTGAAGCCGATGTGGCCGTTGTTGCCAATGCCGAGCAGCTGCAGATCCGGGTAACCGGCGTCGGCGACAATCTTGTCGTACTCAGAGCAGGCGGCGGCGGCGTCGGGGTTGGAACCGTCGGGCACATGCGTGTTGTTAAGGTCGATGTTGATGTGATCGAAGAAGTTCTCACGCATGAAGTAGTGATAGCTCTGGGGATCGTCGTGCGAAAGGCCGCGATACTCGTCCAGGTTGTAGGTGCTGACCTCGGCAAAGTCGACGTCGCCCTTCTTGTACCAAGCAGCGAGCTGCTTGTAGGCACCGATCGGGGTGGAGCCGGTGGCAAGACCCAGCACACAGTCGGGCTTGAGGATAACCTGGGCCGAGATGATATTAGCGGCCTTGCGGCTCATATCCTCGTAGTCTTTAGCTTTAATGATCTTCATTACGCGTCCTTTCTCGTACAAGAGAGGCAAGGCTCCCTTACAAGCACTTGCCCGCGGCCCGCGTCGGCCGCAACCAACGTGTGCGGCCACCAGGGCGAGGTCGCGTAATGTATGTGTCTCGTGTCTAGCCGCGTCGAGGCCCCTGCCCGTCCACGGTGACCCAAAGCCTTTTAGCTTCGGACAAATCCCATCTTGCCACTGAGGGCGTCCTCTTTCAAGGGCGCCCTCCGTAAACGTGTTTGAATTGTAGACTAATGGCCACGTGCACTTGCTAGCGCTCGCGAGCAACGATGAGCTGGTCCATCTCTTCGACATGCACGCCAACGGAGCCCTTGATGCTCGAGAACTCAACGGAGTTGCACACCAAGATGGGAACCGTCACATCGTAGCCCTCGGCAGCAATTGCCTCGCGATCGAACTCAATGAGCACATCGCCCTTATGGACGATGTCACCCACTTGCGCATGTACGGTAAAGTGCTTGCCCTCGAGCTGAACAGTGTCCAAACCAACGTGGATGAGCACGTCCAAGCCATCGACCGTGTTAAGCGCAACGGCGTGTCCCGTGGGAAAAATGGCCTCGACCTTGGCATCAGCCGGTGCAATCACACGCGTTCCGGTGGGCTGAATCGCCACGCCCTGGCCCAAAAGGCCGGTGGCAAACGTCTGGTCGTTTACCTCGGAAAGCGGAATGACATCGCCCGAGATGGGAGCATCCAGCGTAAGGACTCGACCACGCATACCAAAAGACCTTAGGACTTTAGTGAACATGCTCCCCCTCGGACATACCGATCAACCAAAATAACCTTAACAGTTTACCACTTGGCACCCGTTTTTGACCATTAGGGAAGTTCGCGCTTGACAACCTCGACGATGTCGTCGACAACGCGCTGGGTCAGCTCGTGCGTCTCGGCCTCGGCCATCACGCGGACCAGCGGCTCGGTACCGCTCGGGCGCACCAGAATGCGGCCGCGGCCGTCAAGCTCCTTCTCGGCAGCAGCGACGGCATCCCAGATGGGCTGGCAATCGTCCAGACCAGCCTTGTTGTCGGAATGCACGTTGACGAGTACCTGCGGGTACTTCTTCATGATGCCGGCAAGATCGGTGAGGGTACGACCGGTGCGCTTGAGCACGGCCAGCAGCTGCAGAGCCGTCACCAGGCCGTCACCGGTGGTGTTGTGCTCCAGGAAGATGATGTGGCCGGACTGTTCGCCGCCGATGACGGCGCCGTCCGCAAGCATGCGCTCCAGAACGTAGCGGTCGCCCACGGCGGTCTGGACCATCTCGAAGCCCTGCTCCTTCATAGCGATGGAGAAGCCCAGGTTGCACATGACGGTCGAGACGATCTCGGAGTTGGCGAGCTTGCCGCGAGCGGCGAGGTCAGAACCGCAGATAGCCAGGATGTAGTCACCGTCGATCTCATTGCCCTCGCTGTCCACGAACAGTACGCGGTCGGCGTCGCCGTCGTGGGCCAGACCGATGTCAGCATGGGTGCGCAGCACGAGCTCGCGCAGGGGCTCGAGGTGCGTAGAGCCACACTCAACGTTAATGTCGGTGCCGCAGTAATCGGTGTTGATAGCGTGCACCGTGGCACCCAGGCGCTGCAGCGCGGCGGGCGTAGTCTGGCAGGAAGCACCGTGACCGCAGTCGACGGCAACGACCAGGCCGTCGAGCCTCAGGCCATCAAGCGTATCGATGGCGTGATCGACGTATGCCTTGCGAGCGTCCTTCATCTTGATAATGTGGCCCACGCCGGCGCCGGTCGGCAGCGTATCGGCAGCCATGGCCTCCTCGGACATGACCCAGGCGCTGATCTCTTCCTCGACAGCATCGGGAAGCTTCATACCCTTGCGGCTAAAGAACTTGATGCCGTTGAACTCCGGCGGATTGTGCGAAGCGGAGATGACGATACCGCCATCGAGCTCGTTCTGAACGGTGAGCAGTGCCACGGCAGGCGTGGGGATAACGCCGCAGCAATGCGGGCGGCCGCCCTCGGCCATAATGCCGGCGGTCAGAGCGCTCTCGAGCATGGTGCCCGAAAGGCGCGTGTCACGGCCGATGCAGATATCCGGACCAAGGAACTTGGTCGCCGCGCGACCCAGACGAAACGCGAGGTCGCACGAAAGATCGGCGTTGGCGACGCCACGGACGCCATCGGTACCGAAGATGTTCTGGGGCATAGGATCGCTCCTTCCCTAGCAGGCGATATGCAACCGCCCACCCTAGTCGAAAAAGAAAAGCGGGACCCGCCGAGGAATCGGCAGGCCCCGCTTGTACATTGTATCTCGAAAGGAGATAAAACCTTAGCGCTTGGAGAACTGGGGAGCGCGGCGGGCCTTCTTGAGGCCGTACTTCTTGCGCTCGACCACGCGAGCATCGCGCGTAAGGAAACCGGCCTTCTTGAGGTCAGCACGGTAGTCGCCAGCGTTCAGAAGAGCGCGAGCGATGCCCAGGCGCAGAGCGCCGGACTGACCGGAGATGCCGCCGCCATCGCACAGAGCGATAACGTCGAACTGACCGGCGGTGTCGGTCACCTTGAAGGGAGCAAGGGCGTTCTCAACGAGCTGATGACGGCCGAAATACTGCTCGGCGTCACGCTTGTTGATGGTCACCTTGCCGGTGCCGGGGACGAGACGGACGCGGGCGACGGCGTTCTTACGACGGCCGGTACCCTGGTAGACAACGGTGTTCTCAGCCATCTTTAAGCCTCCAGCTCAATCTTCGTGGGGTTCTGGGCAGCATGCGGATGCTCGGCACCAGCGTAGACCTTAAGCTTGGTCATCTGGGCACGGCCGAGGGTGGTCTTGGGCAGCATACCGCGAACGGCGCGCTCGATGACCTTCTCCGGGTGCTTCTCCATAGCCTGGCGGAAGCTCTCAGCCTTGAGGCCGCCGTTGTAGCCGCTGTGGCGATAATAGGTCTTCGTGTCGGCCTTGTTACCGGTAAGCTGGACCTTATCGGCGTTGATGACGACAACGAAGTCGCCGCAGTCGCTGTTGGGCGTGAACTGGGGCTTGTTCTTACCGCGCAGGATCATTGCGATCTGGGTGGCAAGACGGCCCAGGACAGCACCATCGGCGTCGACGAGAACCCAGTTGCGCTGGACCTCGCCCTGCTTGGCGTAGTGAGTCGATTTCGAAATCACTTAGACTCCTCCATGTACAGTACGTGTTGTTACAGAGATTCACGGGGCTCTGCAAGTAACCCGTCCATATTACCCCGCTCGCCGTACGAGTCAACAGGTATTTTGGCTCCGACCAGAGTTTCTGCACATGTCATCCACGAGCCGTTATTTTTCCTGCTGTTTAGCTTTTGTCAATTTTTGAGGGTTCGCCGTCGTTAGCGCTCAACGAACTCTTGGATTTCCGCGAGCAGGCGCTTTGCCTCCTGACGGCCCTGGATATACAGGTCCAATAGCTTTGCTGAATCGTGCTCGACATGGCCAACCTCGACCGGCTTTTGCGGAGCGACGACCAACGCGCGGCCCTCGCGCTCATACTTCCACAGGTGCATGCGCTGAATGTTGTAGCGGTCGTGGCGCGTCTCGATTCCCTCGAGCAGATAGGGGTAGTCGGCATAGCGGGCGCGCGCGGCGGGCATAAACTCGTAGGGCTTTTTCTCGTACGAGCGGTCCTGCGTGACGATGACAACCGCGCGATCGAAGCCCGCCTCCTCGAGCACGTGCTCGATGGGGATCGAATCGGCTACGCCGCCGTCGACGTATTTGTGCCCGTCAATCTCGACTGACGGCGTCACCAGCGGCAGCGACGTCGAGGCGCGCACGGCATCGAGGTCAAGTACGGCGCTTTTGACCGGAAGGTACGTGGCGGTTCCAAAGAGCATGTCCGTCGCGACGGCGTACATCTCGATGGGGCTCGCGTCGAACGTCTCGTTGTCAAAGGGATCCAGGCGGTCCTGGACATCGTTGAAGATAAAGTCGTAACCCACAATAGAGCCCGTGGACGCAAACGATGCGGCGCCCATAAAGCGGCTGTCGTTGCAGAAAGCCAGGTTGATGCGGTTGGCACGGCCGATCTGGTGCGACTTGTAGTTCACGCCGTTGAGGGCGCCGGCCGATACACCGTAGACAGCCGGAATCTCGACGCCGGCCTCCATGAGAACGTCGAGCACGCCCGCGGTAAACTGCCCGCGGAAGCTGCCGCCCTCCAGGACGAGCGCGACCTTGCCAGCGTTCTTTGCCTTATCTTCTGCAGTCATATTGACCTCCTGCGATTGCGTTTTGGCTTTCTTCTACCCAGTTTTGAGATGGCGAGAGCGCAGGTTTTTTGAGGCGGCAGGTGAAGCGGAAAGTGTGTCCCAGTTTGAGGCGGGATTCTGGGATGCGCTTTCCGCTAGCCATTCATTTGGAAATTGCATCCCATTCCGAATGAGGATTCCGGGATGTGGTTTCCGCTTGAGGCGCCATTGGGAAAGCATATCCCACTCTACGGCTCGATTCCGGGTCGCAGTTTCCGCTTGATGTGCCATCCGGAAACTACGTCCCAGTCTGAGCGCGGATTCCGGGACGTGCTTTCCGCCTGGGCTGCCATTGGGAAAGCGCGTCCCGGTCTGCGTTGCCAAGGCGTTTTCTTAACGCCCGCGCCCTGCACTGAGTTCGATTCTCCGCGGTGCGGGAGGGGATCCGTTGATGCGGCGCATGGCCGGCTGAGATTCGATAAACATCGCATCCGTTTTGAGTCGAAGTTTTCGCGGAGAATCCGCGTATTTGCTTCGCAAATACGCACCGGCTTCGGCCGCCTACCGGCGTCCTCGCCCGCTCGCTACAAACGCTTCGCGTTTGCTTAACGCTCGCGCCCTGCATAGAGTTCGATTCTCCGCGGTACGGACTAGAAATCAGAACCACCCTTAAAAAGGGTGGTTTGCTCTTAGGGTATAACCCACGGGC
>OHBJ01003414.1_pt1 | contig 10482 bp, 7 predicted proteins | sample 1577241 | NCBI WGS metagenome assembly OHBJ01 (sample SAMEA3541594, study PRJEB24748) | human gut metagenome | biome: human gut; feature: human-associated habitat; material: faeces | place: China | collected 2012
GCTTCCTCCAGGATGCGGGTCAGGGTTGCCTTGATGTAAGCGCGGTCACCGCCGCACTCGCTGCAGACGGAAACAGCTTCCTCGTTGGGGTGGAACGCGCCGCAGGCGCAGAACCAGCCGTTTTCGGTATCCTGCGGGACGCAGGTCAGCATCTTATTGTTGGTGCGGGTCTGAAGTGTGCGGGCAATAGAGCCAGGCAGCACACGGGGGGCCTGCAGGCGGACACGCTTATAATTACGCAGATCCACGCCGCGGCCGTTCAGGAAAGCACGGTCCTGCTCAATTTCCACGCTGGAAACCGGCGTATCGCTGACAAACACAGCGTCATCGGCACCAAACAGTTCGCCGGGCTGCACATTGAGCTGCTCATAATAGAAATCATCCTCGCACAGGATCTGACCAGAAGCATCTTTGCACTTGAAGTGGATGATAAAGCCGGTCAGCGGTTCTGTGCCAACATTCTTAAAGGTCAGGCAGACCGCAACTTCACCCGTGACATCCCCTTTCAGCAGCTCAACACGGACAAACTGGACCGGGCTGCCGGCAGTGTAATAATTGGCACGGGATTGCGCCATCAGGGAAAAATTTTGATCCATTGTGTTTCACCTTGCCTCAATTTTCATCAGACGGTTCGGAGGGCTGTTCCGGCGCGGCGGGCTGCTCTGTCGATGCAGGGGCTGCGGCAGGCGCGGGGGTATCCAGCCCAAAGGGTGCCAGGTTTTCGCCTTTCATCAGGGCGTCAAACTCTTCGCCGCTGATCTTTTCGCGTTCCATCAGCACACCGGCCACACGGTGCAGCTCAGTCATGTGCTCGGTCAAAATGCGGCGGGCCGTCTCGTAAGATTCATCCATGATATCACGGATCTCATTATCAATTTCGGACGCCGTATTTTCGGAATAGCCCTTGCCCTGGCCAAAGTCTCGGCCAAGGAAGGTTTCGCCAGGGTCGGTGCCATAAACCACCGGGCCCATGCGCTCCGAGAAGCCATAGCGGGTCACCATGGCGCGGGCGGTATCCGTGGCACGCTGCAGGTCGTTGGAAGCACCGGTGGAGATATCATCCAGCACCAGCTGCTCCGCCACACGGCCGCCCAACAGGCAGACAATGTTCTCGTTCATGGCGGTCTTGGTCACATAGCTGGGGTCTTTTTCCGGCAGATACATGGTAAAGCCGCCTGCCGAACCACGCGGGATAATGCTGATCTGGTGCACGGGATCATGCGTTTTGCAGAAATAGCCGGTAATGGCATGGCCGGCCTCGTGGTAAGAGGTCAGGCGCTTTTCGGCATCGGTCACAACGCGGCTCTTCTTTTCGGGGCCAGCCACAACCTTGATGGAAGCTTCCTCGATTTCGGGTTCGGTGATGGCCTTTTTGCCCTTGCGCGCAGCCAGCAGGGCGGCTTCGTTGACAAGGTTTTCCAGGTCGGCACCGGAGAAGCCCGCGGTGGACTTGGCGATGGTTTTCAGGCTGACATCGGGGCCAAGGGGCTTGTTCTTGGTGTGAACGCGCAGAATCTCCTCGCGGCCCTTCACATCCGGCAGACCAACATAAACCTGACGGTCAAAACGGCCGGGACGCAGCAGAGCCTTATCCAGAATATCGGCGCGGTTGGTGGCAGCCATCACGATAACGCCGTCGTTGGCGTCAAAGCCGTCCATCTCAACCAGCAGCTGGTTCAGGGTCTGCTCGCGCTCGTCATGCCCGCCGCCAAGGCCGGCACCACGCTGACGGCCCACGGCATCAATCTCATCAATAAAGATGATGGAGGGCATTGTCTTTTTGGCTTTTTCAAACAGATCGCGCACACGGGATGCGCCGACGCCGACATACATTTCCACAAAGTCGGAACCGGAGATGGCATAGAACGGAACGCCGGCCTCGCCTGCACAGGCACGGGCCAGCAGCGTTTTGCCGGTGCCCGGAGGGCCGACAAGCAGAACGCCGTGGGGAATGCGCGCCCCCAGGGAGTTGAACTTTTCCGGTGCTTTCAGGAACTGAACCACTTCCTGGAGTTCAGCCTTTTCTTCATCCGCACCGGCAACATCGGCAAAGGTTGCCTTGCGCTGGCCTTCCTGTTGGTCCTTGACCTTGGCACGGCCAACATTCATCAGGCCGCCGCCACCGGCACCGCCGCGGTACATGGACATGAAGAGCAGCACCACGCTGCCGATCATAAAGGCGTACAGGATGATCTCAAACCAGGGCACGTTGGTCTTAACGGCGACCATATCGTACTGCATGGGCGCATCCGGGTTGGCTGCATTATACTGGTCGATATAATCCTTGAGGTAGAATTGCAGGAAATAAGAAGGATATGGCAGCTTGTAGGTAATGACCGCTGCCCCGCCGTTCTTGGGGGCGTAAGCATCAGTGCCATCGCCGTAAATTTCTGCAAGCAGGCCGTTGGATGTTTCGCTGGACGTGCCGGATTCCGGCAGCGGATGTTCACCTTCTTTCACGCTCATCTCGATAACGCCGGTGTTCAGGTTCAGGTTAAAGTAGGTGACCTGATTGGATTCAAAGTACCCCATGGCTTCGGACAACATCATGGTGCTCTTGCTGGAGGCAAACAGGCTGGAATAGCTGGAGATCATCACGAGTGCTGCCACCATCAGGACAGCGGCAATGATAATGCCGCTGAAACGCGGTTTGTGCTGCAAAAAATCAACTCCCTGTCAAAATCCGCCAAAACGGCGGGCGATTGGTTCTTCTGCCAAGACAGAATTTTATTTGGAATATACTTCCGGTTTTAACACGCCGACATACGGCAGGTTGCGGTACTTTTCGTCATAGTCAAGGCCATATCCCACAACAAATTCATCGGGCACTTCAAAACCGCAGTAGTCCGGCTCAATATCCACCTTGCGGCGGCTGGGCTTGCTGAGGATGGTGCACAGGCGCACGCTGTTGGGGCGGCGCAATTCCAGCATGGGCACCAAGTGAGACAACGTGACGCCAGTATCCAGAATATCCTCCACGATCAGAACATCCTTGCCGGAAAGATCCTGATCCAGGTCCTTGACGATCTTGACAAGGCCCGTAGAAGTGGTGTTGGCACCGCCATAGCTGGAAACCACCATAAAGTCAATGCTGCAGGGTTCCGTGATGGCGCGCATCAAATCGGCCATGAACACCACGGAGCCTTTCAGGATAGACACCAGCAACAAATCTTTGCCCACGTAATCGCGGCTGATCTGTGCCCCCAATTCAGCCACCTTGGCCTGCAGCTGCTCTTCCGAAATCAAAACCTTGGCGATATCATTGTTCATATCATGCATGATCTGTTCCTCCAATATTATGATCTTGTTCCTGCCCCGGGGCCGCAGGCTGGCGGCTTTGCCGAATCAACAGGATCTGCTTTGTCCCATCATCCGGGGACAAACCGTCCGCAAAGCCTGCCCCCCACAGCCAAAGCACCTGGCTGCCGCAGGCCAGCAGCGGCATCAGCGTCCGTTCAGCCACAGGAACTTTTGTCTCATTCAGATATTTTTTGAGCGTTTTGCCAACGTGACGTCCCGCCGGGCGGAACGTATCGCCGGGTTGGCGGGTCCTCACAAAAATATTCTTATTTATTTTAGCATAATCTGCACAATAGGTGTAGTCTTTTTTCAAAAATGATGGATTTTTCAAAAAAACTTCATAATTTAGTTGTTGAATCTCCAGCTCATAGCCCCCTGGCAGGCAGTAAACGCCGGTTTTTAGCAGCTGGTGCGGCGCGGGAATGGCTTCCGGCTGCATTTTTAGCACTGAGCGGCAGTACAAAATGCCGTTTGCCGCGGTCCAGCAGGCATCCGGCGTCAGCTGTACCGCACCGCTGCCCTGCCGAACAATGGCCGCAAGAGCCTGCACATATTTTTCTTCAGGGTCACGCGCGCGGGCTGCCAGCATGCGCAGGGCAGCAGCCAGCACCGGGGCATCCGCCGCGGCAAGAATCGGGATGCTGTACCCGCCCCCGCAGGCAGCCTGCGCCAGCAGTTTTTCGGCCAGGTTTTCCAGCCAGATGTTCAGCTCCTGCAGCTGGTTGCACAGCCGCCCCACGGCCCGCTCTGCCGCCGGATTGATGGTTTGCAGTGCCGGAACAGCATAATGGCGGATACGGTTGCGGGCATAGGCATCGCTGAAATTGCTTTCGTCCTGAACATAGTGTTGCCCAAGGGCGGCGCAGTATGCCGTGGTATCGCTCCTCGTCAGGCACAAAAATGGACGGCGGTACACGCCCCGTACCGCCGGAATACCCGCCATGCCGTGCAGGCCGGTACCACGCGCCATGCGGAACAACACCGTTTCCGCCTGGTCAGATAACGTATGCGCTGTGGCAATGCAGGCATGCTGCTGTGCGGCCAGCGCATCAAACCAGGTATAGCGCAGGCTGCGCGCCCAGTTCTCGCTGGGGTTTGGGGGAATCTGCACCCCGCTGGCAGCGGCATCGTACAAAAAGAACGGCACATGATGCGTGCGGCAGAACTCCGCCACAAAGCGGGCATCCGCATGGGCAGCTTCGCCCCGGATTCCGTGGTCCACATGGGCCGCCATGACGGTGATGCCAAGTTCCGCTTTGCAGCGCAGCAGAAAACAGAGCAGCGCCATCGAATCCGCCCCGCCGGAGCAGGCAACGATGACACGGTCCCCCAACCGAAACAAACCCTGCCGGCGGCAATAGGCCAGCAAGGTTTGTTCCATCGTGTTTACTGGGTTTTGCAATGAATTGTCTGCGTCAGTACTGTTCATGGATCTCGTCCAGATTGCTGAACCGGGTATGGGCGCCATCCCAGCCAAGGCGGACCACACTGGTTTCGCCATGGCGGTTTTTGGCCACGATACATTCGGCTTCGTTTTCGTTCGCCTGTTCGGTTTCGCCGTTCTGGGAATTGTAATAGGCAGCGCGGTACAGGAAGAGCACCACGTCCGCATCCTGTTCGATAGAGCCGGAATCACGCAGGTCTGAAAGCTGGGGGCGGTGGTCCGAGCGACCCGCTGTTTTTTCGGCAGCACGGGAAAGCTGGGACAGCGCAATGACAGGAACGTTCAGTTCCTTGGCCATAATTTTCAGGTTCCGGGTGATATCGCTGATTTCCTGCACGCGGCTTTCGGTGCGCTTGGCGGACTGCATCAACTGCAAATAGTCGATGATGACCAGACCGATCTTATCCCGTTTGGGGTCCTGGTTGATCTGGCGGATTTTTGCCTTGATTTCCGGCACCGAAATACCGGAGGAATCATCCATGTAAATGGGAACGTTATACAACAGTGACGTTGCATTGGCAAAGTCGTTCCAGTCGGAGTTGTTCAGGCGGCCGGTGCGGAATGCCTGGCTGTCAATGCCTGCGGTGCTGGAAAGGATGCGGTCGGTCAGCTGTTCGCAGGTCATTTCCAAGCTGAAAATGACGGTCGGTATCTTTTGCAGGCGGGCCACATTGGTAGCAATGTTCAGCGCAAAACTGGTTTTGCCCATACCGGGGCGGGCCGCCAGAATAATCAGGTCCGAACGGCCAAGGCCGGTCAGGATATTATCCAGATAGTTGAAGCCTGTGGGGATGCCGGCAAATTTATCGCGGTCCGCACCGGACAGCTTTTGCATGGTATCAATAACTTCCAGGATAGACTCCTGAATGGTTTTAACGCCGGAGCGATCCTGGCCGTTGCGGATATCGTACAGCTTTTGCTCGGCGCTTTCCAGCAGCAGGTCAGAATCGGATTCCTCGCTGGACTGCTGCAGGATATCGCGGGCTGCTTCGATCAGACGGCGGGTTTGATATTTTTCCTTGACGATCTTGATGTAAGAATCGACGTTGGAAATCGCCGGGACGGTTTCCGCAATGCGGGTAATGTACACTTTGGCATCATCTGCGCCCTTGAACACACCGTTCTGAGCCAGAGAGTCCACCAGAGTGATAACGTCCACCGCTTCGCTTTCGCTGAACAGGCGGCGCATTTCCTCATAGACGGCCCGGTTCTGCTCCGAATAGAACATATCGGGGTCCATCTCGGTGATCAGGCGGTTCAGGATGGTTTCATCCATCAGCGCTGCGCCAAGCACGCTTTGTTCCGCCTGCATGTTATACGGCAGCTGAATGCCCAGGCTGGACAAGCTTAATTCATTGTTTGCCATTCAGGCACCTCCCTGCCGTTTTTGTTGGAATGTAATTACAAGACCCCCTGCCAATTACAGCGGAGCCTCCTCGACCTTGACCTTGAACGCGGCCACAACACCCACATGCAGGCGGACTTTGGCATCATAACTGCCAAACTCCTTGATGCTGGCGGGCATTTCGATTTTTTTCTTGTCGATTTCGGTACCGGTCAGCTTGTACAACTGTTCGGCAACTTCCTTTGCGGTCACTTTGCCGTGCAGCTTGCCGGAAGCGCCCCCCTTGACCTTGACAGAAACGATCTGGCCCTTGATCTTGGCAGCCAGTTCTTCAGCAGCAGCCTTAGCTTCGGCTTCATGGTGGGCTTTGGCTTCGCTCTTGGTGCGGGCGGTGTTCACAGCGTCAGCATCGGCCACTGCAGCCAGACCGCGCGGGAACAGGAAGTTGCGGGCGTAACCGTCCGACACTTCATGGATTTCATCCTTTTTACCAATGCTCTTGACATCCTGTTTGAGAATAACTTTCATCGTGGTGGTTCCCCTCTCTATGTAGTAATTGATATAATTTTCTGCCATTGGCAGGGATTCGCTGATAATTTAATTTGTTAAACTGCACCCACCAGTTCTTCCTGGCATTCCTGGTTGGCGCGGTATTCGTCGATCTGCGCGCGGATGCGGGCTTCGGCTTCCTTTACGGTACAATCACGCAGCTGGGCACCGGCCATCGTCAGGTGGCCGCCGCCGCCTAAGGGCTCCAGAATGACCTGTACGTTCAGCGCACCCATGCTGCGGGCGGAGATGTTGACCCCGCCGTTTTTGGCGATTGCCACAAAGCTGGCATCCACGCCGTTGATGGTCAGCAGGTCATTGGCTGCCATGGGCAGAACCACACTCATGGCGGGGTCAAGCTCATCCGAAGTGGCGATAGCGCAGCCTTTGTAGAGGTAAGCGCCCTCCACAATAGCGGCGCGGGCTTCGTATTCTTCTTTGGAAATATTGAACAGGCGCTTGGTCGCGGCGGTTTCGGCCCCGCGGCTGCGCAGCCAGGCGGCAGCCTCAAAGGTACGCACGCCGACATGCAGCGCAAAACTGCGGGTATCCAGCATGATGCCAGACAGCAGCGCCTGGGCTTCCAACTGAGTGATGTTGTTTTGGGCGGGCATGAATTGCAGCAGTTCACACACCAGCTCGCTGGCGCTGGAAGCAAAGGGTTCATGATACAAAAGGATCGGGTTATCAATATGCCCTACCGCCATGCGGTGATGGTCGATAACAACCACGCGGCTGCATTTTTCGTAAATCTTTTGGTCTTCCAGCAGGCGCTTTTGGTATGTATCGGTTACGATCAGCAGGGTTTTGGGGGTGATGAGCTTATAGGTTTCTTCCGGTTCAATAAAGTTGTGGTCCTCCCCCGCCTTGTTGAACACATCCAGCAGCTGGCCCGCCAGCGTTGCCTTGCTGCGCACTGCGATGACCGAAGGCACATCGCACATTTTGCACATGCGCAGCAAACCGATGGCGGAGCCGATGGCATCCAAATCGCTCTGGCGGTGGCCCATGATAATGACGCTGTCGCTCTGGCGGATCTGGTCTGCCAGGGCGTTGGCAATGATGCGGCTGCGCACATGGCTGCGCTTTTCGACACCATGGGAAATGCCGCCGAAGAACTCAAAGCCATCGACTGTTTTCACGGCAGCCTGGTCGCCGCCGCGGCCCAAGGCAATATCAATGCTTTCGCGGGCCATCTCCTGGCATTCCTGCATAGTAGCGCCGCCATGGCCTACGCCGATGGAAAGGGTGAGCATTCCGCCGGGGTGCAACGCACGCACTTTATCCAGAATATCAAAGCGTTCTTCCATCATCCAGCGGATATCCCGCTCTTCCACCACCGCAATATAGCGGCTGTTGGACACCTTGCGCAGGAAACCGGTCGTGCGGCCGATGTATTCTTCCAGCAGGGTGTTGATGGCCTCCAGCTCGTGCGCCTGCTCGGAGTCCTTCATATCGTTGAACAGCTCGTCATAGCTGTCCACCCCAATGATCAGGTAAGCCGGGCGGCTGGCAGTGTATTCATCCAGCGTGTTTTTGTAGAACGTATCGTTGACCAAAAACAGCAATGTGCCCGTTTTGCTGCTGCGGCTGGTTGTGGCATAGGCCGTGTAGCGGTTTTCGTCAATGGTCAGGTCCTGGCCGTGGGCGCGGGCACAGACGGAAAGGTCAATGCCGGTCATCAGGCGGTCCGGTGCAGCCAGCAGGGCATCCTGCCCCGCCAGGATCTGCTCCCGGAAGGCCGGATTATACCACACCACGGAGCCTTCGGTAATCAGGGCAGTGGGGATGGAAAAATCTGCCAGCGAATACTGGGTCTTGCTGCCCTCAAAGTTGGTCCCGCACAGCATATCGGCCACAAAGCGCCGCAACCGGCGGATGCCAAGCACCGCCACCACCAACGCAAACACTACAAGCAGCGCCGATGCCAGCAGCCAGCGCGGGTTGCTGAACGCCAGCGGCACAGCCAGAGCGATGCACGCAACGAGCAGCAAAAAGATAATGACAAAGATATCACGTCTCAGCTTGTTTTTCATCATCGTTCCTCGGTGCCTGCAATGTGGGGCAGGCGGTCACGGTCAGATATGGTTTGGATCAAACTTCCATCAGAATGGGCAGAATCATGGGGCTGCGCTTGGTTTTGCGGTAGATATAGCTGGAAAGCGCCTCCCGCACGCGGGATTTCACGCTGGCCCAGTCGTGCATGTTATCCGCCATACTGCGGTCAAGGGCCATTTCAACCTGCACGCGGGCACCGTCCATCAGCTCCTCGCTTTCCCGCACATAGACAAAGCCGCGGGAAACCAGGTCCGGGCCGGAAAGCAGCTGGCCGGTGCTGCCATCCACGGCTGCGGTAACGATGATGATACCGTCCTCCGACAGGTGGTGGCGGTCACGCAGGACCACATTGCCCACATCGCCCACGCCATAGCCATCCACCATCACGGCACCGGCGGGCACAGTGCCCTCCACTGCCATGCCATCGCGGGAAAGGCGGATGTTCTGGCCATTTTCAGCAATATAAATATTCTGCTTGGGGATATAGCCCAGGTGCTCCGCCGTTTCGGCGTGGCGCTTGAGCTGCTTGAACTCGCCGTGAACCGGCAGGAAATACTGCGGGTGGGCAAGGGTCAGCATCAGCTTCTGCTCTTCCTGGCAGGCGTGGCCGGAAACATGGGTATCGTACATGTTTTCGTAAATGACCTCTGCGCCCAGGGCCAAAAGGCCGTTGACCACCTTGGTCACGGTCTTTTCGTTGCCGGGGATGGGGCGGGCCGAGATAATGATAAAGTCAGTGGGGCCGACCTTGACGGTACGGTGGCTGGCCTGCGCCATACGGGACAGAGCGGACAGCGGTTCGCCCTGGCTGCCGGTGGTGATAAGGACAACCTTCTCCGGCGGGTATTTGTTGATCTCCTCGATATCGATCAGCACATTATCCGGCGCATGCAGATACCCCAGCTCCCGCGCCATTTCGGTGTTGGAAACCATGCTGCGGCCATTGACGGCCACCTTGCGGCCATACTCAATGGCCAGGTCAATGATCTGCTGGATGCGGTAGATGTTGGAAGCAAAGGTTGCCACGATAATGCGGCGGTTTTTGGCGCGGGCAAACAGGCTGCGCACCCCTTCGGCCACAGTCTGCTCGGTTGCCGTAAAGCCGGGGCGCTCCGCGTTGGTAGAATCCGCCAGCAAAGCCAGCACGCCGCGGCGGCCATACTCCGCAATGGTGGAAAGGTCGGTAACGGCATCGCCGGAAAGCGGCGTGTAGTCGATCTTGAAGTCGCCGGTATGCAGCACGGTGCCTGCCGGGCAGTCAATGGCAAACGCCAGAGAATCCGGGATAGAGTGGTTGACATGGATGGGCTCCACCGTAAAGCAGCCAAGGTGCACTTTCTGGCGGGGACGGATCTCATGGAACTCTGCACTGGAGGCAAGACCGTGCTCCTCCAGCTTGTTTTTGATCAGGCCAATGGTCAAACGTGCAGTGTAAATGGGCACGTTGAACTTTTTGAGCAGATACGGCAGGCTGCCGATATGGTCTTCGTGGCCATGGGTAATGAACAGGCCCTTGATGCGGTCCTTATTTTCCAATACATAGGTGAAATCCGGAATGACAAGGTCCACGCCGAACATATCGGAATCCGGGAACACCAGGCCGCAGTCCACCAGGATCATATCGCCCTGGCATTCACACCGTGTACTCAGGCATCCGGTCGTTGACCATCATGGACGCTTCGATCATGGAGGTGTGGAAGCCGTACTCCCGGGCCTTCCAGCTCAAGTAGTAGGGATACAGAGGGATGCAGTGCCCGCCCAGGCCGGGGCCGGGGTAGAAGGCCTG
>OHBJ01003415.1_pt1 | contig 10482 bp, 9 predicted proteins | sample 1577241 | NCBI WGS metagenome assembly OHBJ01 (sample SAMEA3541594, study PRJEB24748) | human gut metagenome | biome: human gut; feature: human-associated habitat; material: faeces | place: China | collected 2012
CATTGCTATACCAAACACTGCGACCAGCTAACAATCGCTCACGCTTTTCAATGTTGATAATGCGGTATTTGCCAGCCCAATCATATAAATCGCCAAAAAGAAAATGGTGGATTTCACAGAGACCCGATGGGGTGAAGTCATGAAAACCGCGTTCGTACAGGAGCATCATGTTTGCCCGACTTTGCTCTGCCTCGATTCGATCAAGTGTGTTCTCATCTTTAATGCCTAACGAATTACGGAGAACAGGCACCTGCGGGAATTGCGTCGCCAGGTGTGCTCCTTGAACTGTCGCAGGTCAATGCAGGTTTTATAAACCGTACCGTCAGCGTCGATGTTGAGATGATAATCATCATAAGCCTGATGATAATGTCCTGCGGTCCAATGCAGATAAATACGTTTGATGTTGCCTTTGGCAAATTTTGCCAATGTAAGCAGCTCTTTTCGGTTAATGGGTTGGGGATTGTCTACCAGCATTTTGCACCTCGTATAAGAAAGATTGTGATTATAAAGGCGCCTGCGGCAATAATCCGCAGGCGTTTTTGGGAAAAGCCTAGTTCAGCTCTTCGATAGTGGTGTTGCGGATTTGCGCTTTATCAACGGCTGCCAGCTTGCCTGCTTCGCCGGTTGCGAAAACATCGGCTGCGATAACGGCCTCCATAGCGGTTCTGGCCTCCTGAGCGGAAATATTGCTCTTGGGGTTTGCAATGGAAATAGTTTTGCGTTTGCCTTCGTTGTTCATAAAAATAAGTTCTAATACTTTTGCCATACTACCATACTCCTTTGCGTGTTTAACGTGATTAATTTAGGTTCAGCTTACTATCTGGCCTCTTACAGAGATTCGGACAGCTTAACCTTGTTGTTGACCATGACGGATACTACCGGTTCTTCCATAAGCTCACCAAGCGCAGTAGCAGCGGAATGAATTTTGTCCACTTGTGCTTCGGTTTTGATGCCGTTAAAGGTGCGTGCTTTAGTTTTGTTTTCTCCACTGGTGCTATCCTCCACATTGATGATCATAGAACGTTTGACTACAGATTCGGTGATTGCCATATTACCATACTCCTTTAAAAAAATTTGAGCCGTCAACACCTGTTAGCTGGGCAGGTGGCGCAGGGCGGCGCTGCCATTCCGGACTGGGCAGCGTGCCTTAGAGGCTGCTTTGTTTTTGCCTCTCACTTATATAGTGACATCAAAAGTGGCTTTTTTTGTCGCCCCAAAGAAAAATATTTTAAATTTTTTTCGATTTAGAGATTTTTTAAAAATTTTTTTGAAAAAGCGACAAAAATTAGGGTTAAAAATGCCACTATATAAGTGAGACTTCTTTTTTTTCTTTTTCTTTTTTTTCTTCCCCGTCTCTCCCTATTCGTAGTAACAGTTACTATTAACGATAAATATTAAGCAGGTACTGAAATTTTAGTATTGTTATTTCTAGGATTTATGTAATATTAGTTATCAAATAAGATTTTTAAAGATGTTTTAAAGCTGATTACTAAATTAAAGAAAAATAAGATTATGAAATAGAGTAATAATAAAAAGATTATGCATAAAAATAAAAAGAGTACTCAATTAAGAGTACTCCGTTTACTACTTCTATTCAGATAATTTCCTCAATTTGGCTAAGCCTTTACGATATACAGAACGTACAGACTCATATGGGATATCCAATACTTTACTTACTTCCTTCAGGCTCCTTCCTTCTAGGAAAACCATGATTAATATAATGCGTTGTTTTTGAGATAGTCTGCGAAAAATTTCCCAAATCAATCTTCTGATTTCAAAATCATAGATATAATTCCTTGGGTCAGCTATATCCTCTTGACTATCATCATCAGCAATCAGGGGAACCTCTAATTTATAAACTTCTTGATGCTTGCAAATTCTCAGCAGCTTGTACTGCAGATGAATTTTCAGCAGACCTGGCAAATGAACAAAATCATTGCCTTTGTACTTCTTAATGAATTCTAGAAAAATAACCCAGGCGATATTTACTGCATCCTCGCCAAGGTGATCCCTGTAATAGCTATTGCCCGCAACCTTTTTAATAAGGGGAATATAACGGTTGCATAATTCCTCAATAGCCTTGGAATCGTTTTCTTGTGCACCACGCACCAGCTGACATAACAGGTCAGCGCTGTTACTGCTCCGTTTTATACAGCAGTTTTGGTCTAACACTTGATCATTTTGCAGCTCCTTTACTTTAAAATTTGATAAAGCTTTGCTTTCGCAATCAAAGGCCAGCATCAGTACTTTTTAATGCTGCAAGCCTTGATGCTGATTAAATTATAGCATATACTTATCAGAAAATTAGGAAATGTCAAATTTTTTGTACATTGAATTTGGTATAATATTACAAACACCTATTTTTGAAATAGGCATTATAAAAAATTAGTGAAAGGAGCAAGGCAATGGAAATTGAGCAATATTGGATTGAAAATATTGGCCATGTGCTGAACGAAATTCGTGCTGTTTTTGGGTATACCCAGGAGCAGGTAGCAAAGCAATTGGGCATAAGCCGTCAGCAGCTGATCAATATTGAGCATGGCAAAAATTACATGCGGTTGGACAATCTTTTAAAGCTATGTGCTGTGTATGGCATTGAACCAGGACAGCTGTTTGCAGAGGCTGGAGTGGAAATAAGCACTCTCAAGGCAAAGCATAAGGGCCAAAGCAGACCCTGAAGGCAGCAGTGCATTAATGCTAAGGTCGTGGACGGAGGCTTTAGCATTATATGCCTGCAAGGGGGGATTGTACTGCCAGCAGGCTTGACGTTGCCAACCTCATAGGTTATAATAGACATAGGTACTTTATGTTTAGCGAACAAGGTTAATAACCAGTTGTGATGTTCCTGCGTGCGGGCTTTTGTAGTTTGGTTATGTGTTCGTTTTTGTGCGGTGTGACGCAAAAGTGCTGATGAGGTTTTCAACAGGCCTTAAACCATTGTGATGTGGGCGTTTTGCTATTTGACGCTGGTGAAAAAATGCGCAATAGTGACGAAAAGGTCTAAAAATTTGTTTGGTTGGCAAAAATGACCTCTAAAACCCAGACAGGGCAAGGGTTTTGAAGCCCTGCTGTTGCAACAGTGATAACTGCAAGCAGTATTGTGACGCGTTCATATACGCCGCCAGACAGGGCGTTTACAAGTTGCAACAGTGATAACTGCAAGCAGTATTTGGAGCATTAAAAAAGCACAGCTTTTGAGCTGTGCTTTTTTTGTATTTATGGGGAATTTTGGATTTTAGTTTATGTGAGTGACAGATTTTGGCAGGGGTATGGGGTAGAATAAGGGTAGTTAGTAAAGAAATAGCTTATAGACCATACACGTATTAGCACTTATGCCAATACTATTTCTAAAATTAGCAGGAATAAAGCTTATAGTAGGGAATATATACATGTGTACTTTAGTTTTTTGTATTAACTAAAAACTGATAAAAAAGGAATGTTTAATATTGAAAATTAAATTTTTGTATATACGTTTTAGATAGAGTGGTCATGTATGTTTAGTGAGGTTCTTTATGAGTAATGATTTGGTCGTTTGTGTAGATGTTAAGGAAAATTTAATAGTGAGGCTAAATAGGGATTTGTTGGTTGGTTTGCTTAAAGACCGCAGCACAGGTAAAAATATTATTTGGGCTACTAGTGATTATGCTGATTTAGGCGAAGGTTATCAAGAAAACGATGAAATTACCATTGATGCTATTACTGGCGATAATGGTGAAATCATAAAACCACGTTCCGTTAAAAGCAAAGAAGAACAGGCTCAGCGTGTTCGTAATATGGCTGAGGTATTTACTCCTTTGTGGATATGCAACAAACAAAATAACCTTGTGGACAGCGAATGGTTTGGACGTGAAAATGTATTTAACGAAGAAGTTGATAATGGCTGGATTCCTAGCGTTGGCAAAGTTCAGTTTCCAGATTATGAGCAACATGCACCGAAAGGTTGGGAAAGTTACATAGGTTCTAAAAGGCTGGAAATAACCTGTGGTGAAGCACCGTACCTTGTAAGCCGTTATGATACCGTTACTGGTGAAGAAATCCCCGTAAGCCGCAGAATTGGCCTTTTGGACCGCAAGTTCAGAGTTATCAATGAACGTGTACGTAATTTTAAAGATCATGAAAGAACTAAACATCGTTGGTTAGAACTGGCAATGAAGGCTGTTCGCAGCACGTATGGCTTTGAATGGTCAGGAGATAACTTGCTTTTAGCAAGAGAAAATGTCCTTTATACTGTAATTGAATACTATAAGGATAAATTTGATGAAGATATTGCAGTAGAGAACTTGCTGCCATTCGTAGAGGTTATTTCGTGGAACATTTGGCAGATGGATGGAATTAAATGTGTGATTCCTAATTCCTGCCACGATTATGTTAAAGAACGCAAAGCTTTTTCTCCTAGCATGTTTGATACTAGAGCTTTCAGCGACAAAACATTGAAACGCAGCGTGGGTTTTTGCGATGTCAATGAAGATGAATTTATGAAATGTCAGGGATGCCTAAAAGAAGATGTTTTTCTTCATAACGGTGTGTACTGCAAAATAAAAAACTGGTCTACTGGAAAGATTCTGTTTTTTAAGGATTTGATGAATAATCAGGGGAGTGATGACGAAGTGGGGAATGAAAAAGACTTTAAGTTTGATGTGGTAATTGGCAATCCGCCATATCAGAGTGAAAGTACAGAAGTTGTGTCTAAATCGAATAATCAGAAACCGGTAAAAAACATTTTCCAATATTTTCAAATTGAAGCAAATTTATTGGCGAAATATATGACATGTCTCATTTATCCTGGAGGTAGATGGATTCATAGGTTTGGTAAAGGTTTGCAGGATTTTGGATTTGAACAAATAAATGATCCTGCTCTAGATAAAGTTATTTTTTTCCCTTTAGCAAATAATATATTTGAGAGAGTACAATTAGCAGATGGCATTTCCATTGTTATAAAAAGAATGGGAAAAAATAGTCATAAGTTTACATATCAATTTGTAAAAAATAATGAGGTTAAATCTGTAGTTGTTAATTGTCCTGGTGAGAACTTGCTGCCACTAGATCCAAGAGATATAGAGATATGCGAAAAGATAGATTCATTTGTGAAGATGAACCAAATTTCATATTTGCATGATAGTATTTTGCCACGTTCTTTGTTTAGAATAGAGAGTAATTTTGTTGAAGAAAATCCTGATAAAGTACAGCCGTATTATGCAGGAAAAGAGTATGATAAATCTTCATTTATAAAATTATTTACTAATGATAAAGCTGGTAAGATGGGACGTGCTAAGTGGTTTTTAGCTTCTAAAGATGTAATTACAAGTAATATTGAATATATAGGACAATGGCAAGTTGTTGTTTCTAGTGCAAATGCTGGAGGTCAAAAAAGAGATAATCAAATTGAGATAATTGACAACAATTCTGCTTTTGGCCGTTCTAGAGTAGCCTTGAAATCATTCTTAACTAGGGAAGAAGCTGAGAATTTTTTTGCATACGCTAACACATACTTGGTTAAATATGCTTTCTTGATGACTGATGAATCTTTAACTTCATTAGGCAAACGAGTACCAGATATTTTAAATTATAAGTATGATAATAAAATCATTGATTTTTCTAAAGATTTAGATTGCCAGCTATATAATTTGATGGGATTAAATCAAGAGAATATTAACTATATAGAATCAAAAGTAAAAAACGTTCGAAATAGGGAGTGATAGGCATGTCTAATAGTAAACCTTTAGTTCATGATGATAGTTCTGGATTTCATTTTGCTCAAGAAATGCTTGATGGAGATATTACAGCAGCAATTAATTTTGATAGGATTCAAAAACATCCTAAGTTAGGATATATTATATTTGAGTATCTATTATGTGAAGAACGTCAGTTTTCTAGAAATATTCACCCATATACAAGTCACCCTAGCAGGTATTGGCATCTGAATTCAAGAAAATTCATTTCTTTATGGGAAGTGGCAAAAGATTTAAAGGCTACTCTATATCTAGTGAATTACTCTAAAAAGGGAACTCGATATGAGGATGAAATATTATTAATAAAAGTAATAGATTTAGATTCTAATGGAATAAAAAAAGAAGAAAAAGAAAAATATACTAGAGAAGAATTTAAAAAATGGTTTAGACAATTAAATCAAGAATGTTTATAGTAAAGATGGTGTGAAAATGCAACCGGAGATTAACCCTTTTTCAAATATCGTTCCTAAAATTTACGCTTATACCACTCCTGGTGTTCCTGCTCATGATGGTTGGACTAAGATTGGTTACACTATTCAAGATAGTGTTGAAAAACGTATTAGGCAGCAAACTCATACAGCAGGTATTAAGTTCAATATTGAATGGAGTGAGCTGGCTAAGTATACAGATGGCAGCAATAAGTATTTTTTGGATCATGATTTCCATGATTATTTGACTCGCTATCACAATGTCAAGCGTGAAAGTGGAGTTGAGTGGTTTAAAATTGCTCCAGAGCGTGCACATAAGCTGTTTTACAAGTTTGCAGCCAAAGATTTTGATGGTGCACAGGTTGATGAAAAACATAGTGATTATGTACTACGTAAGGAACAGCAAGAAGCTGTTGATATGACAGTTGCTTATTACAATGAGCATAAAGGCGTTGGTGCAGAGTTTTTATGGAACGCTAAACCTCGTTTTGGCAAGACTTTGACTTCTTACGATTTTATGCGTAGGATTGGAGCCAAAAAGGTGCTTATTGTTACTAATCGTCCTAGTATTGCCAATTCTTGGTACGATGATTTTTCTAGGTTCATTGCTCATCAGGAGGGAAACTACACTTTTGTCAGTGAATGTGATGCTTTGAGTGAAAGAGCAGTTATTAGTCGTGATGAGTATGTTGACATAATGCTTAAAGACCCAGATAAAGACTATCGTATGGTAGCTTTTGAAAGCTTGCAAGGTTTAAAGGGTTCGCTATATTTTGGCGGTAATTACGATAAACTAAAGTGGATTTTAGACATTAATTGGGATTTGCTTATTATAGACGAAGCTCATGAAGGTGTAGACACTTACAAAACTGATACTGCTTTTGAGAATATAAAACGCAAATTTACTTTGCATTTGTCCGGTACACCGTTTAAGGCTATTGCTAAAGGCAAGTTTGGACAAAATCAAATTTATAACTGGTCTTTCAGTGATGAGCAGGAAGCAAAGGAAAACTGGAATTCAGACGCATGTAATCCTTATGGTCAAATGCCTAGAATGAATTTACTGACTTATCAAATGTCTAAAATTATTCAAGAACAAGTAAATCAGGGAATGAATTTACAGGATGGCGAAAATGTTGAATATGCTTTTGATTTAAATGAGTTTTTCAAGACAAATTCTAGTGGTAAATTTGTTTACGAAAAAGATGTTCTTAAATTTTTAGACGCTCTGACTGAGCAAAAGAAATTTCCTTTTTCAACTCCTGAACTGCGTAATGAACTAAAACATACTTTTTGGCTGCTTTCCAGAGTAGATAGTGCTAAAGCTTTGGCCAAGCTCCTTAAACAACATAAGGTGTTTGAAAACTATGAGATTATAGTTGCTGCTGGCGATGGAATGTTGGACGAAGCTGGCGAAGATACACCTCAAAGCAAGAAAAGCTATGATAGAGTAAAAGAAGCTATTGCTGAACACGATAAAACTATTACTTTGAGTGTTGGCCAGCTTACAACTGGCGTAACTATTCCTGAATGGACTGCTGTGTTTATGCTGAGCAATATGCGAAGTGCTGCAGAGTATATCCAGGCTGCCTTTAGAGCTCAAAATCCCTATCAATTTGAGAAAAAAGGCAAAATTTACCAAAAAGAAAATGCTTATATTTTTGACTTTTCCCCAGAGCGTACTTTGATAGTGTATGATGAATTTGCTAACAGCTTGTATTCTTCTACTGCTGGTGGCAATGGCACTAAAGAAGAACGTACTGAAAATGTTAAGCGTTTGCTGAATTTCTTCTCTGTTTTTGCAGAAGATGAAAATGGCGAAATGCAGGAGCTGGATGCTGCTAAGGTGCTGTCTATTCCTATTTCCATCAAGAGTGAAGAAGTTGTCAAACGTGGTTTTATGAGTAATTTCTTGTTTGAAGATATTAATAATGTATATAGTTATTCTGCTGAAGTTATAAATATTATCAAAAAAATAAAACCTGCTGAGGAAATGAAGACTGGTGATAACAATATTGACAATGCGTCGGAAATAAATCTTGATGATGAAGGCACTGTTGTTGTTGATAATGAACTGGTTGTTAATCAAACATCAGCAATTTTTGGTGAAAAAGTATACGAGTATGAAGTGTCTGACGTTGCAGAAACATTTGAGAATGCATTTAGAGAAGCTACTATAGTGCCTGAAAACGACCAAGAGAATGCTGAACCGATTGTAAACTATCAAAATATGTCGGACAAGGTGGCTTCTTGTGTAGCAGAAGCAATTGTGTCTACATTAGCTCCTGATATTAAAACCAAGGCTAAGGAAGAATATGGTCTGAATGTTAAGCAAACTGATAATGTAGTTAAGAAAATGCAAGGCAATGTTCAGAAAGAGTTGCAAAAAGTTGCAGATGAACACATTCGTCAACAAAAAATTATTGAGGTTGAAAAGGCTAAGGAACTTAAAAAGGCAGATACACCTGAAAAGATTGACGAAGTAAAGGCAATTTTTGAAGAGAAGGCGAAAAAGGCAACTGAAAAATTCCAAGAACAAATACAAGAAAAAGCAAAAGAGGTTGTTGCTGATAGTGCTGCAAATGTGATTGAAGAGTTGGAAGTTAAAAAAGCTGAGAGCGTTAAGCGTGAAGTAGATAAGGATATTCGTAAACATTTGAGAGGATTTACACGACATATTCCTAGTTTTATAATGGCATATGGTGATGAAAATCTTACTATATCCAATATTGAAAATTATGTAAAAGAGGATGTATTTAAAGATGTAACATCTATTACTGTAGATGAATTTAAGCGTTTGCGAGATGGTTGGGATTATACTGATGCTGAAACAGGCGAAAAGAAACACGTCAACGGTAACTTTAATGCAGCTGTCTTTGATGATTCAGTAAGAAGATTTTTAGAAATCAAAGGGAAATTAGCCAATTATTTTGATGAAACCAATGAGGAAGATATTTTTAATTATATTCCTCCTCAAGAAACAAATCAGATTTTTACACCTAAAAAGGTAGTAGAGATGATGGTTGACCAGCTTTTGGAAAATGACCCTAAGATTTTTGATTGTCCTGATAAAACCTTCGTGGACTTTTATATGAAGTCCGGTTTGTACATTACTGAGATTGTAAAACGCCTGTATCGCAACGAGCTGATGAAGTCACTTTATCCTAATGATGAAGACCGTATCAAACATATTTTAGAGTGTCAGGTATTTGGTTTTGCACCTACGCAGATTATTTACGATATTGCAATGTCTTATATCTTTGGCTTTGATGAGGATGGCAAAAAGATTAGCAGACGTAATTTCTTCAAAGTAGATACGCTGCCTTATGCTGAGCAAGGTACATTGCAGAAGCTTGTTAATGAAAAGTTAGGCGACAGAGTAGAGTAAGCAGAGATTAATGTTTAGTCTTGCCATTTAAGTTTTTTGGAGGCTGTTAATTATGATGATGAGTCCAGAATCATATTACGAAGAACATTTAAAAGGTAAAACGCCTGAGCAGATTATGACTGCAATTCGCAGCTTAAAAAGAGAAATAGGTCGCCTGAAAAGACAACCTATTGATATGGAATTAGAAATCAATCCTAGCATAGATGTTCAAATTCTGTGCTCGAAGGAGTATTTAGAGCGTGCAAAGCAAGCTCTTGTAGAAGCTGGTGGAACGTATACTCCGACTAAAAAAGAGCTGGCAGAGGCAGCTTTTAAGGCTAGAATTCCATTTTTGAGGCGTATCACCTTGACTAGATCTTCTTTCTGTTGTGGCAGAAATGATATACATGTAGTTATTGTAGAAAATGAGTGCTGCTATATTGCATTGAAAAATTGGAGTGGAGATGTACCTTCAAAAGAAGATGGTACACCTATTTACAAAGATGAATTTCTTCAAAAATTAGATTTGCTGGATCTTTATGAGTGGAAGCACCGCTACATTGATTATGATGTTTTGGATGGAGAACAATGGGAGCTGTTGCTAGATTTCTCTGATAATGGCAAGCCTATTAAGATTTATGGCAGCAATAAATATCCAGACAATTTCTATGATTTAGAAGAGCTTTTTGATTTGGATTCTTATTCTGAATATGATGAGGATTAAGGATTAATACACCATCCGCACTATCACCATCTTTAAGGGCACTTTAGTCGAGCTTTCGGCTGAAGTGTCTTTTTGTTTATTTTGCCCAATAAAAATGAACTTTTTTATTCACGCAACATAAAAAAGATGACAGCTATTGTCAAGTAAGTGTCAAATAGAAAACGGATTGAACCCAACTTGGTACTGTCAATAGTTTTGCGCAAATTTCTTTAGACATCCTAGCAGAAGTATAGT
>OHBJ01003424.1_pt1 | contig 10465 bp, 8 predicted proteins | sample 1577241 | NCBI WGS metagenome assembly OHBJ01 (sample SAMEA3541594, study PRJEB24748) | human gut metagenome | biome: human gut; feature: human-associated habitat; material: faeces | place: China | collected 2012
GTAAAGCGCTCGCCGGCGGCGTTGAGCAAAATCGTGGCCTCGGAGCTGTGGAGCTCCCGTGCCACATGGCTCACGGAGCCCTTCAGCAGGAACACGCCCTTGCGGTTCAGCGCATCCATGATCTCCATCTTCTCGTCCTGCGTCAGACGGTCCACCGGCACGGGATAGTCCGCAATGACGGAGGAGACGATGCTGGCAGTGGCGCCGGCGATGGAGGAGGGATAGGTGTGCTCGTCGTTTTCCACGATGAGGTGGGTGCCGCTGGGGGCGCCGGGGGTCAGCAGGCTGCCGCACAGGTCCATGACACGGGCGGACAGCTCCCGGTAGCGGCTGCTGTCAAAGTTGATGCACAGCAGGCCCACCAGACGGCCGTGGGGATCCTTGATGAACAGGGAGTTGGAGCACAGCTTCTTTCCGGTGACGGAGGTGCTTTCAAACCGCAGCACGTAGTCCTGCGTCTCATAGAGGCGGCTGGTCAGGAATTCCAGCATCTTGTTGCTGAGGGGGGAGCCTAAATGCCGCCCCGTCAGTTCGCCGTTGGCGATGGCAATGATCTCATTGGAGTCATCCAGCAGCTCATGCAGGGCCACCTCGTAGTCCGGCCCCAAAATTTTACCCAAAAAGTCTACCAGTAGGGTGTAGTGGCGTTTCATCTCTCTGTCCATAGGAACCTCCTGCGCTCCCCGCCATGGGAGCGACTATTCTTTGATGTCGTTGTTCTGGCCGTCATGAGGGGTGTCGGCCTTCTGAGCCTGCTTGGCGGGCTCGGGCTTGGCCGTGGGGTGAGCGGGCTTCTTAGGGGCGGGCTTTTTGGCCGCAGGCTTCTTGGCGGCACTGAGCTTCTCAGCCTTCGCCGCCTCGGCCCGCTTGGCATCCTCCTCGGCACGCTTAGCGTCCTCTACGGCCTTCTGAGCCTGCTTGGCGTTCTCTTCCTCCTCCAGCACACGGTAGGCCACCTTGCCCACCAGTGTCTTGGGCAGCTCCTCACGGAACTCGATGTCGGAGGGCATGGCGTACTTGGCGATGTGCTTGCGGCAGTAGTCCAGCAGCTCCTTCTTGCAGGCCTCCGTGGGCTGATAGCCGGGCTTGAGCACCACGAATGCCTTGACCCGCTGCATCTTGATGGGGTCCTTGACGCCGATGACGCAGCTGAGGTGGACGTAGTCGTGGCCATCCAGAATATTCTCCAACTGGGAGGGATAGACGTTGTAGCCGTTGGTGACGATCATGCGCTTGATGCGCTGACGGAAGTAGATGAAGCCCTCCTCGTCCATCATGCCCAGGTCGCCGGTGTGGATCCAGGTGAGGCCGTCGGCGTGGGTCTGCTTGGTCTGGGCCGTCTCCTCCGGATGGTTGACGTACTCCAGCATCACGGTGGGGCCGGACAGGCAGATCTCGCCCTCCTCACCGTAGGGGACCTCCTCCTGAGTGCCGGGCTTGACGATCTTGTAATAGGTGTCCGGGAAGGGAATGCCGATGGAGCCCTCCTTCTGCTTGTGGATGGGGGTCAGGCAGCTGGCGGTGACGCACTCGGTGGTGCCGTAGCCCTCCCGGACGCTGACGGTGGCGCCGTGGTCGTGGAGGAACTTGTCAAAGCGCTTCTTCAGCTCAATGGACAGACTGTCACCGCCGGAGAACACACCCTTCAGGCAGCTGAGGTCGGCGCCTTCAATCTCCTTGACCCGCAGCAGCGCCTCGAACAGGGAGGGGACGCCGGCGATGAGATTGGGCTTGTGCTTCTTGATGAGCTCGGCGTAGCTCTGAGGGGTGAAGCGGGGGATCAGGATGCAGTGGCCGCCGTTGGCCACCATGGAGTGGATGGACACGCCCAGTCCGAAGCCGTGGAACATGGGCATGATGGCCAGCATCTTGTGACCCGGATGGAAGAAGGGGTTGGTGGCCACGATCTGGGCGGCCAGAGCGTTAAAGTTGCGGTTGGAGAGCAGGATGCCCTTGGTGACGCCGGTGGTGCCGCCGGAGTAGAGGATGGCGGCGGGATCGGTGTCCTTGCGCTTGATGCGGTAGATCTCCACATGCTCGCCACGCTTAAGGAAATCCTTCCACAGCACCACGCCGGGGCCGCGGGGGACCTTGGGGTTCTTGCGGCCCTCGGTGAGCTGATAGCCCACCCGCAGCAGGGGCTTGAGCTCATCGGCCACGGAGGTGACGATGAGGCAGGGCAGATCCACCGTCTTGCGGACGCTTTCAAACTTGGGGTAGAACTGATCCAGCGTGATGGCCGCCACGGAGTTGGAGTCCCGCAGATAGAAGGAGATCTCGCTCTCGGCGGACAGAGGGTGGACCATGTTGGCGATGGCGCCCACCATGTTCACGGCGTAGAACATACACAGGGTCTGAGGGGCGTTGGGCATACAGATGGTGACCTTGTCGCCTTCCCGGATGCCGATGGCCTTCAGGCTCTTGGCACAGGCGTTGATCTTCTGCCACATCTCGGCGTAGGTAGTGGTTTTGCCCATGAATTCATAGGCGATGTAATTGGGGTACTGACGTACCATCTCCTCGACCCGGCCGCACATGGACAGGGTGGAGTAGTTCAGGGTAGAGGGTACCTCGGGATCCTTGGATGCCAGCCACGGGGTCTTGATCTGTACCGTCTCACTCATAGATAACTTCCTCCTTCATAGGTTTCTCCAGCTCCTCCGGGTGCTCCAGCAGATGCTTCAGCAGCCGGACGGACTTGGAATAGTAATAGCCATCCGCCAAACGCTCGTCAATGGTGAGACCCAGATCCAGCGTTTCCTTCATGGTCATGGTGCCGTCCGGGGCGTAGATGGGCCGCACGGCCTTCTCCCCGATGATGCAGAACAGGGAGCAGGTACCCCAGTTGGTCAGGTGGTGATAGCCGCACTTGAGCTTGATGGAGCCCAGATTGGAGATGACCACGGAGCTGTAATAGGGGTCCGTGGCGATGATGTCCGCCGGCACCCGACCGTGCTTATCCAGCCACATGAGGAAGTGGATGGCGGCCTTGCTGACGAAGCGGGGGATCCTGTTGAGGATATCCATGGCTCCAGTGGAGGGGTCTACCTTGTCCGACCGGCACTCCGTCACCTGACGGCGGATGTAGTCGTGGATGTCGGAGAGCGTGAACTCGTCCTTGCAGTGCAGGAAGGCCAGCGCCTCGGCGCCCTTATCGGAGAACTGCTTCTTCACCACGAAGGAGGCGGATACCTCGTTGCGCTGATAGAAGTTGCTGTTGACGATGAAGCGGTTCAGCTTGGGGCGCAGGGTGATGGTTTTCATCAGGGCTGCCAGCACCAGGTGGAACATGGTATAGGGAAACTCCGTCTCCGTCTCATTCTTCTTGGCGATATAGGCGTTCATGTTGGTCAGGTCGATGCGCTGGGAGATGTAGGCCTCGTTGTCGCATCGGTTGGGGTAGAGGATGCCGGTGACGTAGTGCAGGGAGTCCAGCTCCCGCATCAGGCGGCCGTCCTTGCGGTCGCCCCGGCGCTTTTTCTGTGTTTCCATTGGCTTCTCCTATTATGAAATATCTGTTTTTACAAGTTTATGTTGTGCTGCATATTAGATGCGGCCAGTAACAATTTGACTCCATACTAAGTCATTATAACAGACTGCACAGAGAAATGCCACTTTTTTTTGCATTTTTCGCAGACGGGGGAGAGGGGGGCCGCCGAGAAGAGAGAAATGTGTACAATTTTGCAATACAAAGTGTCTTCCTGCTGAAATATCAGTTGCCATATGCCGGAAGGGCCAAATAGCGCCTATGATGTGGGAAGGGGACTTTCACAGGCTTTTACCTCCGGCGGGTGCTTTTGCCCACTTTTCCGGCTGGTGGGAAAAGTGGGCCGTCGGAGACACATTCCTTGTGCAGAAGGGGCTGTTGGCAAAAAATATGCCGCCGGCGGCAATAGGAGAAAAGACTGCCGGCAAAAACAGCCGGTCAGCGGCAGAACGGGGAAGTGATCCATTGGAGTCAAAAGGAAAAAGGGCGCCGGCTTGCGCCAGCGCCCTCGATGCAGCTCTTTTATTGGAACGGCAAAAGCTTTGTATTGCCGTCAAAAGCCCGGAAGTGCATCAGAACTCCGCATTGCCCACGGTGCGGGGATGCAGCTCCACGTCCCGGATGTTGCTGACACCTGTCAGATACATCACCATCCGCTCGAAGCCCAGACCGAAGCCTGCGTGCTTGCAGGAGCCGTAGCGCCGCAGATCGCAGTACCACCAGTAGTCCTCCGGGTTCATGCCCAGCTGGCGGATGCGCTCCTCCAGTACCTCCAGTCGCTCCTCGCGCTGGCTGCCGCCGATGATCTCACCAATGCCGGGGACCAGACAGTCCGCCGCCGCCACCGTCTTGCCGTCATCGTTCATCCGCATATAAAAGGCCTTGATCTCGGCGGGATAGTCGGTGACGAACACCGGGCGCTTGAACACCTGCTCCGTCAGGAACCGCTCGTGCTCCGTCTGGAGGTCGGTACCCCAGTCTACCTTGAAGTCGAACTGGTCGTTATGCTGCTTCAGGATCTCCACCGCTTCGGTGTAGCTGACCCGGCCGAAGTCGGAGGTCATCACATGGGTCAGGCGCTCCTTGAGCCCCTTATCCACGAAGCTGTTGAAGAAGTTGATCTCGTCGGGGCAGCGCTCCAGCACCCGGCGGATGATGTGCTTGATCATGGCCTCGGCCACATCCATATCCCCCGCCAGATCGGTAAAGGCCATCTCCGGCTCGATCATCCAGAACTCGGCGGCGTGACGCTGGGTGTTGGAATTCTCCGCCCGGAAGGTGGGACCGAAGGTATACACGTCGCCAAAGGCCATGGCGAAGTTCTCGGCGTTCAGCTGGCCGGACACGGTGAGGCTGGTCTTTTTGCCGAAGAAGTCCTTGCTGTAATCCACCTGCCCGTCTTCGGTCCGGGGAACGTCGTTGAGATCCAGCGTCGTCACCTGAAACATCTCGCCGGCGCCTTCGCAGTCGGAGCCGGTGATGATGGGAGTGTGGACATATACGAAGCCACGGCTCTGGAAGAACTCGTGGATGGCGTAGGCTGCTACGCTGCGGACCCGGAAGGTAGCGGAGAACAGGTTGGTGCGGGGCCGCAGATGCTGGATGGTCCGCAGGAACTCCACGCTGTGGCGCTTTTTCTGCAGAGGATAGTCCGGAGTGGACTTGCCCTCCACCTCGATGGAGGAGGCCTTTATCTCCAGAGGCTGCTTGGCCTCCGGCGTCAGCACCACGGCGCCACGGACGATGAGAGCGGCGCCCACGTTCTGCCCGGCGATCTCCTTATAATTATTCAGCTCATCAGCGGACATGACCACCTGCAAATTCTTGAAGCAGGAGCCGTCATTGAGCTCGATGAACCCAAAGGTTTTCATATCCCGGATGGTGCGCGCCCAGCCGCACACGGTGACTTCCTTGCCGTCCAGCTGTTCCTGGTCGGCAAAAAGGGCAGCGATCTTCATTCGCTCCATCGTGCGTTCCTCCTTGCACTAAAATCGGTATAACGTAGATTATAACCGCCCGTCGCCACTTTTGCAAGAGCCCGCCCCATCGGGAGCAAAAAAAGTTTTTCCGCCTATGGAAAAGGACTTGACACGGCGGGAACACATGGTATAATAAGCATATGATTAGAAAGTAAAGTTTTGCTTATGGAGGTGCGGCATGACCCAACGGGAACGGCAGATACTCAACTGGATCGAAGCAGATCCCATGATCTCCCAGCAGGAGCTGGCGGAGCGGGCGGGCATCACACGGTCCAGCGTGGCGGTGCATATTTCCAACCTGATGAAAAAGGGCTGCATCGCCGGAAAGGGCTACATCGTGACCCGCAGCCCCTATGTCACGGTGGTGGGCGGTATGAACATGGACATCGGCGGCTGGCCCAGTGAGGAACTGGTGGCACAGGATTCCAACCCCGGTCGGGTGCGGATGAGCCCCGGCGGCGTAGGCCGGAACATCGCCCACAACATGAGCCTGATGGGGCTGGATGTGCGGCTGCTGACAGCCTTCGGCGACGATGTGTACGCCCAGAAGCTGGCGGCGGTATGCGGCGAGCTGGGCATCGATATCTCCCAGTCCCCGGTGATCCCCGGCGGTCACACCTCCACCTATCTTTTCATCAACGACCAGCAGGGGGATATGCAGCTGGCGGTGTCGGATATGGACATCTATCAGAATCTGACGCCCCGTGTGCTGGCGGGGCGCAAGCAGCTGCTGGAGGGCAGTCAGGTGGTGGTCATCGACACCAACCTCCCGGCGGAGAGCATCGCATGGCTGGCGGATAACTGCCACGCCCCTATTTTTGCCGACCCCGTGTCCACGGTGAAGGCCGAGAAGCTGCGGCCGGTGCTGGGAAAGCTCCACACCCTGAAGCCCAACCGGCTGGAGGCGGAGCTGCTGTCCGGCGTGCCTATCACCGACACCGACAGCCTCCACCGTGCGGCGCAGACCCTGCTGGAGACGGGACTGCATCGGGTGTTCATCTCACTGGGAGCCGACGGCGTCTATGCCGCCGATCAGAGCGGCAGTGTGACCCTGCCCGCCCCCAAGGCGGAGATGGTCAGCACCACCGGCTGCGGCGACTCCTTTATGGCCGCTCTGACGTGGGCCTACCTGCAGGGCAGCGATTTGGAGAGGTCGGCCCGTGCGGGTCTGGCGGCCTCCTCCCTGACCATGGAGAGCGCCGAGACCATCCACCCCTCCATGAGCGAGGCGGAGCTGCTGCGGCGCATGGCCCTGTAAGTCATTCCTTACTAACTACATATATTTTCAATCGAAACAAACCGAATTTATCAACAGGAGGAACTGAATCATGCTGAATCGTTATCTGGACATTTCCACTGAGGTCAAAGAGGCTCTGGAGCAGGGCAAGCCCGTGGTGGCGCTGGAGAGCACCATTATCTCCCACGGTATGCCCTATCCCCAGAATGTGGAAACCGCTATGAACGTGGAGAAGCTCATCCGTGAAAACGGCGCTGTGCCTGCCACCATCGCCATCATCAAGGGCCGTCTGAAGGCCGGTCTGACCGCCGAGGAGATCGACTATCTGGGCCGTGCCGGTCACGCTGTGCCTAAGGCCAGCCGCCCGTTGCCAGACGGGTGCGGTTTGCTTCCTCTCTTGCCAGAATCCACGGTGCGGTTTCGTCGATGTACTTGTTGGCACGGGAAACCACCTGGAAAATCTCTGCCAGCATGTGGTTCAGCTGCGTCTGATCCAGCAGACCTTCCAGCTTTGCAGTCAGACCGGTGGCTGCGGCGATGAGTTCCTCGTCAAATTCGCCGGACTGGCGTTCGGTCGGCAGAGTGCCGCCGAAGTACTTGTCCACCATTGCCACGGTACGGGAAACCAGATTGCCCAGACCGTTTGCCAGATCGGAGTTGATACGGTTGATCATGATCTCGTTGGAGAACGAACTGTCTGCACCCAGAGCCATTTCCCGCAGGATATGGTAGCGGATCGCATCTGCTCCGTAGCGGTCAGCCAGCAGGAACGGGTCTACCACGTTGCCCAGCGACTTGGACATTTTCTGTCCGTTGAAAGTGATCCAGCCGTGAACTGCCAGATGCTTCGGCAGCGGCAGATTCAGAGCCATCAGCATTGCCGGCCAGATAATGGCATGGAACCGCATGATGTCTTTGGCAACCATGTGCACATCTGCCGGCCAGTACTTGTCGAAATCGTGGTAGGCGTTGTTTTCATAGCCCAGTGCACTGATATAGTTGGACAGAGCGTCTACCCAGACATAGACCACGTGCTTCGGATCGAAAGTGACCGGAATGCCCCATGTGAAAGAGGTGCGGGAAACGCAGAGGTCTTCCAGCCCCGGCTTGATGAAGTTGTTGACCAGTTCCACTGCACGGGTCTTGGGCTGGAGATAGTCGGTTTCCAGCAGCAGCTTTTCGATACGCTCTGCAAAGGGAGCCATTTTCATGAAGTAGGCTTCTTCCTTTGCCTCGACGACTTCGCGGTGACACTCCGGACAGCAGCCGTTTTCGTCCAGCTGGGACTCGGTCCAGAAGCTTTCACAGGGGGTGCAGTACTTGCCCTTGTATTCACCCTTATAGATGTATCCCAGATCGTACAGACGCTTGAAGATCTTCTGTACGGTTTCTATGTGGTAGTCATCGGTGGTGCGGATATAGCGGTCATAGCTGACGTGCATTTTTTCCCACAGTGCCTTGAAGGTCTTGACGATCTCATCTACATATTCTTTCGGCGTGATACCCTTTGCCGCTGCTTTCTGTTCGATTTTCAGACCGTGTTCATCAGTTCCGGTGAGGAAGATCACATCGTAGCCCTGCATTCGTCTGTACCGTGCGATAGAATCGCAGGCAACTGTTGTATAGCAGTGCCCGATATGGGGATTTCCCGACGGATAGTAAATCGGTGTCGTGATATAATACGGCTTTTTTGACATACAAGGTCCTCCTTAACATTTATGTGCCCGAAGGCTCTATCTCTTATTATAGCACAGTTTTCCGGTGTTGTCCATGTTTTTTTGAAAATTTTGTAGGGGATGGGGTGCGGAACTTGCTTTTTTGGAGAAAACATGTTAAAATAATGGAAAGCGTAATGCTACGATACTTTTGAATATGGGCGTAGATCTCAAAATCATCAGCGACCATTTAGGGCATTGCGACATCAATGTCACAGCTGATATTTATGCTGATGTGCTTAGCAGTACACGAAAAGTGTTGGCAGATTCTATTGAGAAGAAGCTGACTGAATAAAAATACGAGTTACAGCAACATAAAAAAATCGCTCTGCAAAACACAGAGCGATTTTAAAATACTTTTTAGCTGTCCAGAAGTTGTCCAAATGGACTTCTGAAACAAAAGAAATAACGCAATATCGATAAAAAATCGATGTTTCCTTATCTCTTTGAGAAACAAAAATATCGGATTTTAGGGGACTTTTTGCACCTTGTTAGTTATGTGTTAGTTGTTGAGTTGTTCGTATAAAGGTGGAACACATCAAAAATTTTTGAGCAGGCATTGTGAGCGGCTGGTGTCATGATGCTTTTTTCTGCATAGAATCGATTCCAGCGTGAAATCGTAAGATTGACTGCTGGGGAAATGCTTGACTTTTTCTATTTCTTATGCTATATTTGTGAAAGAAACGAAAGAAAGTAAAAGAAAGAGAAAGAAAGGGGGTATATGCTTTTGGACGACAGCAGTACTAAATTCAAGAGAATCTATGTAAATAAGGCAAACTTACGAAATATGTGGTGGACTAGAGGGAACATTGCACAGGCTGAATTACTTGCGGAGGAAGACTTTATATAACAAAACAAGCACGCCAAAACCATAAATAGTGGGTTCTTGGCGTGCTGTTTTATGAGAGAATGGGATTCCAAATACGCTATATTTCAATATGCTTCTGAATGAGTTTGCAATGCGACTTTGGACATCATTTCCTGGAATTTTTTTTGTTTTTTAGCATTCCCTTGAATGCACCTTTCGGCGAGCCATAGAGATGCAGAAAAGCGATCATCTGCTTGTCTTAGCTTTCCGATCATGAACGGGAACAGCTTGCTAAACGTCCAGAAAATTGATTCACTGGCACATTTGATTACCAGTTCCTCGCTATAAACCTTATTTTTTACAGCAACTGCAAAAAATTCGAATTTAGAGAGCATGATTTTATATTCTTTTTCTTGTAGATCTGATTTGATTTCATAGAGTTCAGGACAATATATTTTGCTCAGGACCTCATCTTGCAGCTTGTTTAGTGCATCTATTGTCAGGCGAGTTCGTTCATTATCTTGCTCATGATCGGATATATTTCTGGAAACGTCAAAAGCTTTGTACGCTAAACAGACTGCCACTAGACTTCCTACTGCTGAAGCAGTATCAACAATTGCTTGATATATTTCTAAAGACATACAACATCCTCCTTATTCTCCATAAACCTCAAAATACCACAAAAGGACAACCTCGAATTGAAAAAACGAACTTGTCCTTCTATCATAATGATTCATCTGTCTAACATGGCATAAGTTTGTAAAATATAGGCTTACTTCACGTATCCCACATACTCACCGTAATGCCAGCCTGCTACGTCGTAAGTCAAACCTGCACCAGTAGCTGCGGCGTAGTTCATGAGCTGCTTTACATCAGAATAATTTACATCATCGCAGTTCATGATTCTGCCGTCCTTGTTTCCATCTGCTGCCTCTACTTTTTTTGCGGAGTCCAGTTTATATTTTGCCGGATTCATCTTCGCAATAGAAACCATCAGAGCTTTTCCGTTTGCTGTTGTCAGCAGGCTGCCGTCAGCCTCGGCGATATTGTATGCAGACAGCATGATCGCAGCATCCTTGGAGTTGACCTGTTCATCGCTGTTCAAATCGCCGATCACGTAAAAATCATACTGCTGACTGGTATAGCAGCTGATCTCATTGTTCTTTACAGATTCGAACGAGGCATCTTCTACGGTTACTTCTGCGTCACTGGTAGTATAGAAGGTTACCAGAGTGCCGT
>OHBJ01003425.1_pt1 | contig 10464 bp, 10 predicted proteins | sample 1577241 | NCBI WGS metagenome assembly OHBJ01 (sample SAMEA3541594, study PRJEB24748) | human gut metagenome | biome: human gut; feature: human-associated habitat; material: faeces | place: China | collected 2012
ACGTGCCAAGGACTCAAACGACCGCACACAGGAATCGGTGCTGAAAATGATGGCCATGGGCGGTGAAGGCTCACCCATCGACAGTTTGAAGCAGCTGAACATCGTTCCACTCACCATTTCATACGAGTATGACCCGTGCGACTACCTGAAAGCCAAGGAGTTTCAGCAAAAGCGCGATGACACCGAATTTAAAAAGTCGCGTCAAGACGACCTCAACAACATGCAAACGGGTATTTTCGGTTTCAAAGGAAAGGTTACTTACCGCCTGGCTGCTCCTGTCAATACATGGATTGAAGAATACCGCGATCTGCCTAAGACCGAGGTATTCAAAGCCATTGCACAGCGCATGGATCGCGACATTCACCGCAACTACGAAATTTACCCCTGCAACTACATCGCCTATGATTTGCTGAACGAATCGCAGCAAATGGCCGAACACTACACGGCCGACGAGATGAAAGCCTTCGAAGCCTATCTGGCCAAACGCATCGAAATGATTGACTTGTCCGGCAAGGACATACCATTCCTGCGCGAACGCTTACTGACGATGTATGCCAATCCGCTGAAAAATCACCTGTTAGTTTCGGAAGAGGCATAACGGATGGGACAATACCCTCTGTTTCTTCCGAACCGAAACGACCTGTTATGACCTACAAGTTTCTCATTCCCCTGCTTCTGTCCGGTGTATTTGCTGCATGCACCAAGGACGAAACGCCTATGCCCAACTACCGGCAGGAATTGGCAGACATCAGCACCAATGCCTTGGGAGTAGCCACCACACTCACTCCGAGTGATGCTGTGCCCTGCACCATCCTGAACCGGGTTGCCGACTTGCGTCCCGACACGACCTATCGCGCACTGACGCTCTTCACACGTTCGGCAAACGAAGTGTGGCTGACTGACTTTGCGCCGGTCTTAGTGCCCGTGCCGAGCAAATACACAGGACAAAGCGTACGCCACGATGCACTCAGCGTGGTGGCAGCATGGGCCGAACCGAATTACGTAAACCTGCGCCTGAACATCAAAGGCACAGCGCAAGGCCGGCATTACTTCGGAATGAAAATTGTAGAAACAACCACTCACGCTGACCAAAAGCGCACACTGCGCCTGAAGCTGATTCACGACCAGAACAACGATCCGCTCTATTACTCGCGCGACATGTACCTTTCGCTTTCCCTCGCCCGGCTGCGCCAGCAGTTACAGGCCGGACGCGACTCGGTGTCGGTGAGCATTCACACTTTCAAGGGCGAAACCAGCTACACGTTTCCGTTGTAATCCTCCTGAATTTTGCCTTATGAGGCTACATCAGTGCACCCATACAAGTCCGTTTTGACCGACGAGCGGTTTACGACGAACAGCTCCACTTCCCCACACAAAAACTCAGACTCATCTCCATGTGCATTCCTTTTCATCCCCTAACTCCGGCAGACAAATCGCTTGTTCAGGAACGTGTGTATCACACCGAATGCCGCAACTGCGACTTGAACTTTATGAACCTGGTAAGCTGGCGGTTTATGTACGACACCGAAGTGGCGCTTCACCGCGACTTTTTGCTTTTCCGCTTCAAAGCCGACGGACATTTGGCTTATCTGGCTCCCGTTGGCACGGGAAACTGGAAGGCCGTGTTGCACGACATGATGGCTGACGCTGCGCAGCTCGAACATCCCTTCCTCATGCTGGGCGTTTGTGAAAATGCCTTGGCTCAGTTAGATGTTACCATGCCGGGCTACTTTTATGCCACTGCCGACCGTGCCTTTACCGACTACATTTACAGCCGCGAAAAACTGGCTTCGCTTGCCGGAAAGAAACTGCAGCCCAAGCGTAACTATGTAAACCGCTTTACCAAACTCTATCCCGATTTCACCACCGAACCGCTTACCAGCAAAGACATTGACGAATGTATTGCGCTCGATGCCCAATGGGTCGACACCAAGGCAGCTGAAAACGAGGCCGGACGTTACACTTTCGATGCTGAACGCCAATCACTCATCACGGCCCTGAAACACTGGGACGTTCTCGAAGGCAGAGGGATGGTACTTCGTGTCAACGGAAAAATCGTGGCATTCACTTACGGGGCTCCCATCAACTACGACACCTTTGGAGTCTGTGTTGAAAAAGCCGACACGGCCTACGAAGGGGCCTTTGCCACCATCAACCGCGAATTCGTGCGCAGCCTGCCACCGCAATTCACCCTAATCAACCGCGAAGAGGACTTGGGCATTGAGGGGCTACGACGTTCAAAGTTGTCCTACCAACCTGAAATTTTACTTTCAAAATATACAGTTATGACCAAACACCCGTTCTCTAAATCCTAAGAGAGGGGAAGTTCACAAAAATAAAATACCCTATAACACCATGTTACTCACTCCCAACGAAATAAAAGAACAGACCCGCGACCTCTGGCGCATTTGCTTCGACGACTCAGAGGAATTCATGGATATTTACTTTCAGGACAAATACACCCCTGAATCTAATCTCACTGTGCGTCACGACGGCCGCGTAGTTTCAGCCATGCAGTTGCTGCCCTACCGCCTCACGTTCTACGGTTCGGTGCAGCATGCCGGCTACATTTCGGGATTAGGCACCCTGCCTGAATTCCGCCGCCGCGGCTATGCAGCCAATTTGCTCAACGAAGCACACCGCCGCCTCTACGCACAAGGCTCAACCATCAGTTTCCTGGTACCCGGAAGCGAAGAACTGCGTAAATACTATGCACGACCTGAACACGGTGCCTACTGGACGGCCGTTTACCGCCAGGAACTGCCCCTCGACGTGTCGCAAGATGGTGCCTTCGACAAAATCGAAGTGTCGCGTCCCGATGAATGGGGACAGGACCTTTACGTCTTCTACCGTCGCCTAACTTCCGAACTGCCTTTCATGGTGCATCCTTCAGAAAACGACTTCTTTGCAGCTCTCGAACTGGCCGATTTGCAAGACGGCTATGTACTCGTAGCTCATCGCAAGCGTCGTCTTATCGGTTTCTGCCTTGCTGTGAAAGAGCCTAACGGCCGCGTCTACATCCGCACCCTGGCACTGACCGAAACCAACACGCGTGCTGCCTTCGTCGATTATCTTTGCCGCGAATGTGGTGTCGACAAGGTGTATCGTCGTTTCTGCCTACCTGGTTCGGTCAAGGAAACTGTTCCCTATGCCATGGCGCGTGTCATCAATGTACCGCGTTTCCTCAACAGCATCGCCAAACCCAACCCGGGTTTCCAGTTGCACATCGGCATCGACGGCGACATGGTGTTACCCGAAAACAATGGCTGGTACATTGTTGAAAACGGCAAAGTGCGCCTTACCGACCTGAAGCCCGACAGCGTTGTCACACCGGGCGGACTGGCTGCCATGTTCATGGCGGCTCAGCCTATGGTGATGGACCTCCTGCTTGATGAATAAGCCACTGTTTGGTTCACTTTTTTCATTTTTCGTTATGAAACATCTATTATCCATCTGCGCTTTTGCAGCACTCGCTGCCGGGGCGCAAGCGCAAAATGCGGTCGAACTCAAACAGGTTTCGATGGGTCGCTGGGGCATTGGTAGCGCACAGTACAGTGGCATTGCTCCTATGGGTGGAAACCGCTATGCTGTGGTGAGCGACAAAGAACCGAAAGACGGTTTTTTCATTTTTCGCATCGACCAGCACCCGGCCACGGGCGAAGTCACGAGTGTCTATCTCGAAGCCTTCAAGGGCAATCCTTCGCCCCATGTGAATGCAGCTGGAATCAGTCTGCGCGACTGTGAAGGTGTGGCTTATGTGCCTTCAACGAACACTGTGTTTATCAGTGGCGAGGGCGATCAGCAAATTCTGGAATATAGCATTGACGGAGTGCCCACAGGGCGTAAGCTCAATGTACCGGCCATTTTTGCAGCTGGAAACATTGTACACAACTACGGCTTCGAGGCGCTTACTTACAGCGATGCCACCCACCGTTTTTGGACTACGACCGAGAGTATGCTACCCAACGACGGAAAAGCGGCTGGTCCGCTCAACCCCAAGTCGCAGAACCTGCTTCGCCTGCAAGCCTTTTCTGAAAATCTGCAACCTGTGGCACAGTATGCTTACCGCATGGACTTAGGACGTCAGGACGACTTTGGCGAAACCTACGTCTACGGTGTGCCTGAACTTCTGGCCATGCCCGATGGTCGTTTGCTTGTGCTCGAACGCGAGGCCAACATCACCAAGGGCGGACTGAGCAGCCAGTGTCGCTGCAAACTTTACGAAGTGAACCCCAATCAAGGTTTCCAAATAGATTGCAGCATTTCGCTTCCGCAGCTCGACCCTAACAAATTTTTGGTTAAGAAACTGTTGGCCGATTGGAAAACAGTGGTACAGCCCGTTCGCCTGAACTTTGCCAATTACGAAGCCATGTGTCTGGGACGCACGCTCAACGATGGCCGCCGCACCCTGCTCCTGCTTTCCGACTCGCAAGGGGGCTACCGTAAAGGTCCGTTCCACCTTAAGGACTATATCAAAGTAATTATATTGGGCAATTAGCTGATGCCATTATTTCGGCACGGTTGAACTTGCACAGTGCACATTCACAATGTGTGCCGGTAAAGGTTCAACCGTGCCGTTTTATGATTAAGTGGGCAAGTTGCATTAAAAAATAGCCATACAGCTTCATGCACGTATGGGTTTCAGACATACTTTCTGTGGTAACAACATGTCAAAGAGCGATTGAATAATCTATAAGTAGATTTGTTTTTTCATCCGTTTTCTGCATGCATCTGCTCTTCGGCTACCAAGGTTGACTGAGGTTGAAGTTCCAGATTCTTTGTCCTTCTTCCGTAAGTGAGTTTTCGATCAGTTGGCATAATCCTTCAGCAAATTAACAAACCGTATGGCTCCATAACGTCCTTCGTTGTAACCCCGGAAAGGAGAAATGGTGTGATGCTCCTTGAAATCATTGTGCGAGTAAAGCACCGAAGCCCCTTCACGCTTATCCACAAACCAAATTTCATCCGAACGAAGAATGTCGCGTTCATCAAGCAGCTGGTTGTCGTGGGTGGTAAAAATGAGCTGGCCGTTGGTATCTGCAGTTTTTGCAAAGTATTCCACAATGCCCTTGACCATCGTAGGACTCAGGCAGCAGTTTATTTCGTCCACCACCGTCTTGCCTTGCTTGCAAGCATAGTAGAGTGCCGGGAGCAGCGTCAAGGCACGCAGCGTTCCGTCCGACTGCATACTGGTGTCCAGACTACCCACAAATCCCCCCTTACCGATATTATCGAATATCAGTTGATAAACTTTGCGCACACTGTTTTCTATGTTGATTGACAGTACCGGGGTGGTATTGGCATTCAGCGAAAGTGATTTCACCTTATCTAAATCGCCCGCCAGATTTTGGGCAATGGCGATGTGCTGTTTCGCCCAACTGTCGAAATCCGTTTCCTGCAAAGGTAACTATATTTTCTACAAGGTGAATAATTCACGTGAAATATTCACCTTATATTTTTCTGTCTTTCTTCTTCATTTGAAAACTCTGTTCAAACGCCCCTATTGCCTCACATCTTAATTGGCAACCTTTTCCAAAGCCAGCGGGGAATAAGGTGCCAAAAGCCTACCAGCACACGGTAGCGCGCGTCGATGACCACTACGCGCCGACGGCGTTCAAGGGCTCGGACAATGTGCTGCGCCACAGTGTCGGGACGCATGAGCATGGGGTACGGTTTTCCGTCGCCCAACAGAGCCGTGGCTACGAAACCGGGACGGATATCGGTGAAGTGAATGTGGAGTTTTTGTAAATGCGACAGTTGTTCGAGCGCGTCAATGTAGGTGTTCTGAAAGCGTTTGGTTGCTGAATAGGCAGGTGCCACACCGAGGCCTTTCGTGCCGGCTATCGAACTGATTACGGCTAAGTGCCCCCCACCATTTTGCGCAAAATAATGAAAGGCAGCGTCGACCATGCGCGTAAAACCTTCAACGTTCGTTCGCGCAGTGTTCAACTCTATCGTTGGATCGAGGGCCGGATTCTGAAAACCAATGCCTGAACTGAGCAAAAACACATCCATACCGCCCAACCGATGAATCAAATCGTTCAACCGCGCTGGGGCATCGTCGTGTGTCACATCGAGCGTCTGAATCTCGATTTGTTCGGGCGAGCGTTGGCGAATTTCGTTTAATGCAGCGGTTCTGCGTCCGGCCAGCCCCAACTTCCAGCCTTTTTGTAAATAGCATTTAGCCACTTCCAAACCTATGCCCGAAGTGGCACCTATGATAACGAGTCGTTTCATTTCAATTTTTATTTCATGAAGTCGTCTGAACTTTTATGAAATTCAAGATTTGCCTTAATTTTTGAGGCGTTTTGGGGCCTTGAAGAAGGAGTGTAGCGAGCTACACGACTGATGAAAGGTCAAAAAACGGCCAAAAAGAAAGGTGAAGATTGAATTTAGAAGAGATAAATCTCCAATTCAAATCTTCGTCAGAAAAGTTTAGACGACTTCAATGTAAAGCACCTGCTCATCTGTTATTACTTAGGGCATCACCTTCTGCACCCGGCTACCGCATTTACGGATATACACGCCCCTTTGCTGTGGCAAGTCTACGCGCTTGCCGTCAATGCCATACCATTCCACGGGCTGCGGTTCAACGAACTCCTGCGGTGAGTCGATGCCTACTTCGGTGGGCATGGTAAAGGTGAGCGTTTGCACGATGGGCCAACGCCGACGCACACGCAGGGTGTAGGTGCGACCGGGAACGAGCGAGGTAAACCGCACGCTGTCGGTGGTTTCGCCGGCAGGGGGCAGATAGATGAAATGGTCTATTTGTCCGTCGATGCCGGTTGCGGTATCAAGCAAATCGTACACAAAGTTCTGCGCTGCACGTTCCGTGGCCAAAGGGTTGCGGTAATGCTGACGAATGCGCACTTCGGTGTTCGTCGGAAAGGATATTTCGGGCACATCGGCCTCAACCTGGTCGGTACCGCCATTGGCTACATGCAGCGGTAGGGTGCGGAGCAAATGTTCGGCATCGGCAGTGACGGACAAACGAACATCGCCGGGCTTCGTAAATTTGAGGTTTACCATCAGGGTGTCGCGCTGATGCGGCAGGAAGGTTCGTCCGGTGTAGGCCAGCAATTCGGCCTGGTCAATGAGCGCGGTGTCGGTAGGCAGGTTCTGAATCAGATAAAACGAAGTGGTAAGCATCGTGTCGGTAGTGTTACGCAGCACAAGGGTCACAGGTGTGTGACAGCCGGATAGGGGCGTCTGCGTAACAAACAGTGAATCGACGTGTATTTCCCTACCCGTCAGTTGCAGCGTATCGGGCAGTTGCACCTGTGGCTGAGGGTCGGGACTGCACACAATGGCTTCGTGGTGACAGAAAAATCCGCTTTCAACAAACTCGTCGCACCTATCGGCCGGCACGGGTTGCGCCAACACATCCAGGCGGAAATAGCCGTCGTGACTGCCGCCTTCGCCCCAGTTCACATGGAAAAATCCTTGTTCGTCGAGTCCGTCGAGCACAAAGGCATGACCGCCCGTGCGCATGAGCGAACCGGCATAGTAAACGGGACGTGCAGCCATGATTTCGGCTGCCAAAAAGTTCCAGTAATCGGCCGTACGGTATTTTTGCGCTTCGAGGTAATGCACGTAGGGCAGCCCGAAAGCGCGACGCAGCGGTTCGACGAGCCGACGGCTCTGCGCCCCACTGGCATCGACGCTCCAATCCATGTGGCAACTCACACCAAGCAAATACGACAAACGTGCCACCGCATCAATTTGTGCTTCGGTGGCGGGCTGGGTGTCGTAATTGTCCAGAATTTGTCGGGTGTCAATGCTTACACCGGGAGCCACATCGGAAATGCGGTAATGCTCGGTTTCCCACCCCTTCAGCGTATCGCGCAGGGTGTAGGTGCGTCGGTAATAAGTAAGAATCTGTTCCATGGCCGTTGCCACACAACCCACCACGCAGGGGGCGGAATGCAGCGTGCCGTCGGCATGTCGGTAGTAGGGGCAAAGGCGGTTATAAGGGTCCTTTTGGTGACGCACGGTAGTGAGCAGCGGGGACACCGCCCGCCAATTTGCGCCAACTGGCGGATAGGCTGCAGAACCGGCCGCACGGCTTGGCGGACGAGAAGCAAGGAACTGCTTCAGCGCAACGGGCATGGGTGTGCGTGGACTCTGACTAGTGCCATAGCCTAAAATTTCGGGATCGGCTGTACTGGAGGATACGAGCAGAAATTCCCTTCCGCGGCTGAACAGGTAGGCCCGGTTAAGGGTATCGGCACAAAGTATAGGCTGTGCAGTATCCTTTGTTTTAGGTAGACGCTGCCACCAGTTATCGGCAATTTGAGCCACTTCTGCCTCAGTGCGTAAAGCAGTATTTGCGCCAAATCCTTGCTTCGGAATTTGGGCAAGCAGACTGAAGGGTAGGCACAACAGCCAAACGAACAGAGGGATGCGTAGATTTTTCATGGTGTTTATATTATGAAGTCGTCTGAACTTTTATGAATTTCAATCTTCGTCAGAAAAGTTTAAACGAATTCTATACTTTGACGCAACTATAGCCGCATTGTAGAGGTATTCTTCTGTCAAAATTCGCATACCTATTTTGATTTACTTATCACCAGGAAGCAGCGGTAATTCTTCCTTGCTTTGATTGAACTTATCAAAGTCGCTGCAGAACATCTTCTTTGCCAGCAGCTACAAAGGTAAGAAACTCTGCTGTGCTGTTTCTGATTTCATACTTCTGTGTCATGTATTATACTTTAACTATGCTCAGATTTCAAAGCTGTACATCGACTCTTGCTCTAAAGTCTGTATACGTTCTATCTTGCATTAAATTCCAAAAGTGAACTACCGCTAAACTAAAGAAGTACAGAAAAAGCCTTGGAAAACAAGACCTTCTGCTCATCGGTTTGGTGAATTCTATATTTGTGGGTATGTAACATACAGCAAATGTAACGATTTAAAACGGAACTATGATGCAAAAGAATATCCAAAACCAAGGACTGCTGTAGTACCCTGCATTTTTCTTCTCCGAAATCTGAAGATTCAGGAGTTGTCAAATGAAAATCTCTATGCAAATAATCTGATAAGTAGGTACGCAATGAAATTTGCGTATCCCCATCTTTATGTTACATTTCCTAAACAGACGTATATTTTTCTATACACTAAAGCCCATTTTCAGACATTCAACGCTTGTTGAAATTAGTTCCGAGCTTGTTGAAATTAGTTCCGAGCTTGTTGAAATTAGTTCCGAGCTTGTTAAAACTATCTCCGAGCCGATTTCAAGAGAAAAAGAGTTAAAAAAATGAGGGGCGGAATAAGGAGGGAAAATCGCGGAGAAAGCAGGGAAGAGCGCGGAATAAGGAGAGAATATCGCGGAGAAAGCAGGGAAGAACGCGGAATAAGATGGATTAAGCGCGGAGGAAGGAGGGAAAAGCGCAGCCGAAAGGCAGGCGCGGATAGAAAACTTCGGAGTCGTTTCCGAGCCGAAAATTCACTCCATAGGAGCTGGACATTTCGACATCTCTTTCCCCACTCCGATTACCATTGCCCGCGTCTACAACCTCTCGGGCGCGCAGGTAGCCACCTTCCGCTATGGCAAACGAGAGCAGATTCACATCGACCTCTCAAAGCATCCGTTGGGCTTCTATTTCGTGCTCGCCAACGATATCGACGGACGCCCCTACGGAATCAAGCTGATACGCTGACCGCAGGCTTGTCCGGGACAGCCTTCGGGTCTCAAATGTATCTCAACCCATCTTAGATTATGTTGAAATCAAAATTCTGGGCCTGGTGCGCATTCGTGCTCATCATTGCCGTCATGATACTGACATTCGCCCTGCGCCCCGTCTGGTGGTGCTTTGCCGATATTTTCTTCGCTTTCATGATGGTATTCTGCCATCTTATGGCGGTATATCTGACGCGATACAACCGCTATGCTTCTGCCCGGCTCGACATGGTCGCCATAATTTGTGGCATCCTCACCGTAATCGCTCTGATTGCTGAGTTTATAGCGTTCCAGATTGTCGTGCCGTAAACCTGTCAATACATATTTATCCTCTAAGGCAATGAAAAGACTTTTTACCATTCTATCTATCGTGTTTTGCGTTTGTTCGCTCTCTGCACAAACGTTTGTCGTCATTGGCAAAGAAAGCCGTATCTTTGATCGGCCGAATGTCAAATCCTACGCTACGACAAATATGTCAGGTCAGGATGTTGTGCTTCAGCCAGGCATGGCTTTCAAACTGGCCGCTACTCCTGCTGACGGATGGGTCAAAATAGAATATACTCCCGGTCTCAATGCATTCATGCTTGAGTCGCAGACGGCTCCGGAGTCTTCCTTAGGCATCCCGAAACCGGGAAAGTATCCTATCGCAAATAATCCCGGCTCCTCCATTGATGTAGTCTTCTCAGGCAAATGGTCTGCCAACGACGGAAAGGAGACATACGATGGTCTGGAGAGCGGAAAAGCGGTGATACTTACTGATAAATTTGGCAATACGGTCTATAGCC
>OHBJ01003444.1_pt1 | contig 10428 bp, 8 predicted proteins | sample 1577241 | NCBI WGS metagenome assembly OHBJ01 (sample SAMEA3541594, study PRJEB24748) | human gut metagenome | biome: human gut; feature: human-associated habitat; material: faeces | place: China | collected 2012
ATTATCTCAAAACCATCGAAAAGCGTCCGTCGGAGTTGACTGCTGCCGACATGAAAATGGTTTACTATTCATTGACAGATTTCAGTTCACAGACAAAATCCCCTGTAATCGTCTTCACCAGTGCCCCGACGCTCGAAAAAGAGCATACGCTGACGCTTCGCTGGACGACCGTCGAGGGCGATGTCAAGACCGCCTCGATAACCTGCACGCCGGAGGTCGATCCTGCGTTGCAATAAATAGCCGACAGGAACAGCATAATATAAGGTCGAACTTCAATACGGGCTAAAATTCTTGCCGCTCCAGTCCTGTTTCGCAAGAAAGACGCTCTAGACAAACGTTTGATCCATTGCAATTTCGGATGGGGAGGGACAGCCAACGGGTATTATTACTACGGAGCTTTCGATCTACGCAACGGACCGGAGGCCGGTTATGACGGTGAGGACACGAGTTCGTCCAGCGACAAGTATTACGATATGGAATTGATAGTCACTTACACCAATTGTCCTTAAAAAACGTATGATTATGACACGAAAAAACTTGATATTATTGTTGTTCTCACTCCTGACACTGAACTCCTGCAACAAACATGAAGGTCCGGAGTTGAGGTTTTGCGCCACCATGGCGGATACGCTGAGCGGCGCATCGCAGCAGGTGACGTCGTATTCGCAGCTGCTCGGCTCGGCGAACGACATCGTGGATTCCACGGGCAAACTGCTCGCCTCGGCGACCAAGGCGGGCAAACAGGCCCAGAACGCGTTGAAGCAAGGCAAATCAGGTGCCACGTCACTCACTTCTGCAGGTGCGAACGTCACCTCCTCGGTGAACACCGCGCTCGACCAGGTGTCAGGCGCGTTCGACCAAGTAGCTGCCAAGGTGAACAAGGCGTTCGACGCGATCGGCAAGGACTCAGACACCGCAGCCAGCCAGTTGGCAACGTTGAGCGAACAAATCTCCAGCGGCGAATCGCTGTACGACACGTACATCACAAGCCTCAACCACATGCGCGAATCGGTGGAACAACTACCGGACAGTGATTCCGCGAAACAGGCGCTGCTGGAAGCCATCGACCGGGAGATCACGCTGCTGGAAGCCGCCAAAGGCGATTCGCAGAAGCTCGCGCAGCAGCTGAAAGACGCTTCCACGCAGGTCACGCAGGATACCGCAGCCGCGGAACGCTCCCGCAAGGAGATCCTGAACCGCATCACCTCCGCGAAGCAGTCGATCAGCAATGTGCGCGACGATTACGCCACGAACGTCAAGCCGAAAATCGACGCGCTCGCCTCCACAGTCAGCACGCTGATCTCCCAAACCGACAGCATGATCACCCAGCTGAGCGGCACCGCCGACGGTCTGGACGATGTGACGGGCGATGTGGGGACGAATGTGACGTCCATCCGTTCCACGCTCGGCGCGATCGCGAAGAAACTCGACTCGTCGGCAGCGACGGTGAAGGAGCTGATCACGAAGCTGGAGACGGGCGGAAACGCCGGTGACGGCAACAGCGATGGTGGCGACGGTGACAACGACGCCGATTCGGGTGAATCGGACGAACTACGTGCACTGGCCACCGCCAATGCGTCCACACTGTCCACGCTGATTTCCGCGCCCGTCGCACTGCATCGCGTCTCGGTGTACCCGATCGCGAACTACGGTTCGGCCATGGCGCCGTTCTATACAATCCTGTCAATCTGGGTGGGTGCAATCATCCTGTGCGCCATGCTGAAAGTGACGATTTCGGACCGCGAGAAGGCGCATGTGCTGGGCTTAGGCGACACGCTGCCGCGCATCGCCGGCCCGTCCGGCCCGGGGAACGCCTCACGTTGGGGACTGCGCCTCGACCACGAGTATTTCGGACGGTACGCGATCTTCGCACTGCTCGCGTTGCTGCAGGGCACACTGGTTTGCCTGGGTGACATGTATTTCCTTGGCGTGCAGGCGAATCATGCGCTGCAGTTCCTTGCCGTGGGGTGGCTTGCCGCGCTCGTGTTCTCGAATATCGTGTATACGCTGACCGTGTCGTTCGGCGATATCGGCAAGGCCGTGGCCGTGGTGCTGCTGGTGATGCAGGTCGCCGGTTCGGGCGGTACGTTCCCTATCGAGACGCTGCCGAAGTTCTTCCAAATGCTCTACCCGTTCCTACCGTTCCCGCACGCCATCGATGCCATGCACGCCGCGATGGCCGGATCGTACGGCAATGAGTACCTGCTTGATATGGTGTATCTCGCCTTGTTCCTGATTCCTTCGCTGCTGCTGGGATTGGTGTTGCGCAAGCCGGTGATTCGGTTGAACAACTGGGTGAGCCGCAATCTGGAGTCCACCAAGGTGATGTGACGAGGCGGATTTGAACGGGCTGGTTTGAGCCGGTTTAGATCGGTTTCGGCTGGTACACGTGAACGCGCTGCCCGCCATCATCGACGACCTGAAAACCCAAAGCCACGAATTCGTCACCATCGACCAGCCGGCAAAAACCTAAGCTAGCGTGGAGGCGTAGGGCATTGTCCTGCCCAGTCACTTCCCTTACGTACCGCTGCGCCATCCCGGCGCTCCTCTGCGCCGCCACTACCCCACATGTCGCCTCCTCACGCACCAACAAGTGTCCGACCCCCCCCCGAATCAGCCACCCACGCGTCATCCGGTCACCCCAGGTTGTCCGATTCGGGAGAAACGGACACTCAGGGGCACCGTGCAAACCACACGTTGATCAGAGAACCGGCAACCACCAGCACAACACCGATCCAGAACGGCATGCCCAGCGCCACGCCCAACAGAAGCGTGCTAGAAGCCGTGGAAAACAGCGGAGTCGCGTACGAACCAATCGCAAGCGTTTCCATACTGCCGTGCAACATGCCGTATCCCCAGCACGCGTAGCCGCCCGAAATCGAAGCGGCGCACGCAATCAGCGCAGCATATCCACCGATGCCGGGCGCCGTGTCCGGCAAACCGTCTCCCGAAACGAAATGGATGGTCCACAGTACAACGGCCACACAGCAGAAGAAAATCGTCGTGCCGTCGTAACCGCCGGACAACGACGGCGTAAAAGTCGCATAAATCGCCCAAATAAAGGCGCCAACAAACGCGAGCACATACGGTAGGGGGTTACTGGCGATATTGTGGACCGCTTCCTGCATATCAAGGCTTTCTCCGCCAACCGCCATCGCCACACCGATGGTTGCGATCACCGCGCCAGGAATCGCTTTGGCGACCGCACCACGTTTGTGCGATACCGCTGCGGTCATCAGCACCAGCAGCGTCGGCCACAAGTAGTTGACAAGGCTGACTTCCACGGATTGCGCGTTCGTTGTGGCCAGGCCGATCGACAGCGAGATTGACGCCTCGTATGCGATGAACATGAGTCCGCCTGCGATGAGGTACTTGCATGGCGCTTCGCGGATTGGTTTCGGACGGCGCACAATGAACAGCATGACACCACCGACGGTGTAGATGAGCGCCGAACCGAGCGTGGCGCCGAACGATTCGGAGACCAGTCGCACGAGGCCGGCCATGAAGCCCCACAGGACGATTGCGAACAGGCCGATGAGTGTCGCCGCGTGTGATGTGGCATGGCCGAGTAGCGGATTGCAGGAGTTGCCGGTGGGGTGGTTTGCGCCGGAATCGGAGGGGGACTTCTGGTTCGTGTTCACGGGCTCCAGCCTACCCATTGCCCTCCACGAGTGTCCGATTCTGCAGAATCGGACACTCCTGCAACCTGCGATGCCGCGAACCCGATTACCCCCGGAACCGCACCAACAGCAGAGTCAACCACCCCATCCGACGCTGCCACACCAGCCGTATCGGCAGCCAAGTCCATGCGTCCCGCATCCACACAGCCCACGCGTCCCGCACCTCCACGGCCCGCCGACGCGCACACGTCGCCCATGACCAAATCATCCAACGTCACACCGAACATGTCGCAAAGCATCAGCAGCTTGTCACAAACGTCGCGTTCCACGCCACCATCTTGCGGTTGCATTGCGATTCGCAACCAAATTTTGCGACGCAACCGACAGTTGCGCGACGCGAAGTTGGCTTCACGGGTCTTTTACGACAATAGAAAAACCCTTGAAATTCCAACGATTCCAAGTGTTTCGAATGGAGCGGATGACGGGAGTCGAACCCGCCTTTAAAGCTTGGGAAGCTTTCGTTCTACCGATGAACTACATCCGCAAGGTGTGCCTTTTGGGCACGAGCCATTAGTCTAGCACGCAACGGATGCGTATGCGGACACAGACCGACATGCGATACCAATTTTCCGCAATATCACGGAGACTCAACCACGCGGCCGCTGCGAATAGTCGCGAGAATATCTGCCAGCCGAGCCGCCCGAATCATGCGCGAATCCATACTGCGTTCCAAATTGCGGCCCACCGGCACCAGCCATCGCAGAACGTCCGCCTTGCCGAATATCCGCCGCCGCAACGCCGCTCGTGGCATAGCCACCGGCCAAATATCCGGACTGCACGCCCTGCTGACGCATCTCCTGCCCCATCTGCATCAGCCGCGCAATGCGATCCGAGGTCGGCGGGTGCGTAGAAAACAGGCGCGAGAAGCCCTCCGCGGAGAACGGACTGGCGATCATCATCGCAGCCACCGACTGCGTTCCCGCGGTCTTCTCCATCGGCATCGCGGCTGCGCCGCCGGAAATCTTGCTCAACGCGGAAGCGAGCGCTTCCGGATCCTCCGTCAACTTGGAACCGTCTTCGTCGGCGTCGTATTCGCGTGTGCGGGAGATTGCCATCTGTATCAGCGACGCTGCGATCGGCGCCAGAATCGTGCTCAGCAGCACACCCAGCAATCCCAAGCCGCCGGACGCCGAATCGTCGCGGTCGTCACGCGAACGGCCGCCGCCGAAATACATGAGCGAGTAGCCGAGGTACGAGATGACGGTGGCCATGGCGGAGGCGATTGCGGACGTCAGAATGTCGTGGTTGTAGACGTGCATGAGTTCGTGTCCGAGCACGCCGCGAATCTCACGTTCGTTAAGTGTCTGTAGGATGCCTTGCGTGCAGCAGACCGCCGCGTGTCGTTCGTTGCGCCCCGTCGCGAACGCGTTGGGGCTCATGGTGGGGGCGATGTAGATGCGCGGCATCGGCTTGCCTGCCTTCGCCGATAGCTCGCGGACGATCTTGTATAGTACGGGGGCTTCCTGCTCGCTCACCTGTCGAGCGTGCATGCTGGCGATCGCCAGTTTGTCGGAAAACCAGTAGGAGACGAACGTGGAGCCCAGGCCGATGAGAATGTAGTAGCCGAGCGTGCTTTGACTGGCGCCGGTCGTCCACCAGATGAGCATGATGACGCCCCACATCAACGCGAACAAAAGCGTTGTTTTCAAGCCATTGCAATGGCCGTGCACCTGCAATTTGCCGTTCATGGCCACCAGCCTAGGAATTCAGGCTGGGATTTTGCTGTATACAAGCTGAAGGGTGGATTTGCAACATCTAGAAACATGCCACGCAACGACGCTACAGCATCGGCCATAGACCTATCTGCGGCACGGCGAGAGTCACCCCAACTTGAAACGTATTACCCCCGCATACCCCCCGAATGCACTGCGTCGAGCGTGCCGATCAGGCTGGTCAGCAAATCGTTGCGGCCGCACGCGTTCGTCAGCACCGCCAGCACGTACGTGCCCGACTGCGACATCACCAGTCCGGCATCGTTCAGCGCGTACAAACCGCCTTCGCCGTTGATCCATCCGGCCTTCGTGTACACGGTGTCCGCATCGCCAAGGGCCGCGTGGATGCAGGAGTTCAGCGAATTCGTCATGTCTCCGGACAGCCATTGCAGCGATTCGGGCGTGATGTTCTGCACCCCCGCCGTTTGCCCGGCGAACAGGAAACCGTATCCGGCGGTCCACAGTTTGGCCATGTCGCGCGCGGAGGTGAACAGGTACCCGCCGCGATCACCCATTCTGGAAGCCGCGCCCGCCTGTTCGGCCCACGTGTTGAAGCAGTCGAGGCCATACGTTTTGTACAGCCAGTCGTAAGACGCGTTGTCGGAATTGCGCAGGACGGCGTCGACCTTCTGGTGGACGGTGGCGGACTGCGCGTCAGCGGATTGGGCCACGCTGTTCAGGTCGACGGTGCCCGTTGAGAACAGCGATATCAGGTATGGCGCCTTCGCCGACGAGGCCGAATAGATCTGTGCATCGGCGTTGTATGCGATCGTGCGGCCGGTCGTGATGTCGGCGAGCACGAATGATGCGGTATATCCGTCGGCTTCGAAAGTGGCGATTTGAGACTGCACGGCGGCCTGCGAATCGGCGCTTAGCGCGAAGCCCTGCGTTGTGATCGTGGCGCTGCCCTCGACTGCGGAAATGCCGTCCAGCGCGACCTGCGTCGGCGACGAGACGGCTTGTGTCTGCGATTGCGGCGCGCTGTTTTTCTTAAGCGCGCCCGACGTGGAGGACGTTTCCGAAGACGTTCCCGAGGACGCCGCTGCGTGGGCTTCCTCTTCGAGATGCACATCGACAAGACCCACGCCCATGGCGAAGCCGATCAGGCAGGCGATCAGCAGGCCCACGACGGACACGGAACAGCAGTACAGTGCCTTGCGCTTGACGTGTTTTCCAAAGTTCATGCCGACTTCACAACCTTAGATTTCAATGCCCGCATCCGTTTGCGATGATATTGCGCACCGCGTTTCACTGGGGTCAGCCTAGCGCATGGACCCGAACTTCGGGGGTAATAGGTCAAAACGACCGCGTATATCCGATTCTGGAGAAACGGGCGGTTGTGCGATCGAAAATGCACGCTACGCGACCAGTCCGCCGAAAATCGACCGCTAAAGCGGCAAAAACTAACGCCCTGCACGTCCGATTCAGAGGAATCGGACGTGCAGGGCGTTACTAGATTGCGTTAAAAGGCTTGGAGTTAGGGTGTCAGGAAGTCAGCACTCCCACCCTAATTCCAGCCGGCCCGATTCAGGCATGCGCCAGCGCGCGCATCTGCTCCGGGTCGATGACCTTCTTGTGCTCGCGGCCTTCCTTCGCGCCTTCGGCACGTTCGAACGCATCGACCTTCTTCCAACCGGCGAAGTCAATCGGCTTGACTCCACGGGAGGCCAGCAGACGGTCGATGGATTCCGGATCGCGGTCCGCCGCCACACGACCACCTTCGGCGGCCTTGGACAGGTCCTCAAGCATGTTGGTAACGATGAGCAGTGCGTCGGACTTGGTAGAGCCAATCAGTCCGACCGGACCACGCTTGGCCCAACCGGTGGCGTACAGACGCTCACGCACCTGCGCGCCCTCGCCGGAGGCCTCCGTGGTGATGCGGCCGTCGCCGTTCGCGTTGGCCAGGTGCGCGCGACGCTCGTCGTACGCGATGCCCGGCGCGGTGGCCGGCTTGTAGCCGATTGCGTGATACACGGCCTGCACCGGGTACTCTTCGAATTCGCCGGTGCGAGTCATCTTGCCGTCCGCGGAAGTCGTCGTCTTCTCCACGCGAATCGCCTTGACCTTGCCGTCCTCGCCCAGCACTTCGACCGGAGCGGAATTGAAGTGGATGTAGTACTTGCGATCCGCCGGGTTGCCTTCGAAATCGGTGTCGCCGTCGTCTTCCATGTCCTCGGCCATCTCGCGGATGGTGAACAGCTCCTCGACCATCTGACGGGTCAGCTTGTCCTTGCCGGCCTCCTCGATAGTGTCGTCGTCCAGATCAAAGTCGTCTTCGTTGATGATCAGCTGCACGCCCGGCAGCTTCTCCATTTCGCGCAGCTCCTGCACGGAGAACTTGGCCTGCGCCACACCGCGACGGATGAACAGGTGCAGGGTCTTCGCCTTATTGGACTTGATCCCCTCGTACACGTTGTCCGGAATATCGGTGCGTTCCTTCAGATCGTCAGCGTTGCGCATCAACTCGCGCGCCACGTCCATGGCCACGTTACCACCGCCGATCACGGCGACTTCCTCGGCTTCGAGCGGCCATTCGCGAGCGCCGGTCGGATAACCGTCATACCATTCCACGAACTTGGCCGCGCCATACACGCCGTCCAAATCAGCACCCGGCAGACCGAGCGGCTTGTCTTCGACGGCACCAGTGGCGAACAGCACCGCGTCGTAACGTTCCAGCAGCTCGTCAAGCGTCACGTCCTTGCCGAATTCCACGTCGCAGTACAGGTGGATGTCCGGGTTGTCGAGCGTCTTCTCGAGAGCGGATGCGATGAATTTGATGGAAGGGTGGTCGGGGGCCACGCCGTAGCGCACCAGGCCGAACGGCACCGGCAGCTTTTCGAACAGGTCGATGCGGGCCTTGGTGCCCAGTCCCAGCTCTTCGCCGAGCTTGCCCAGCTGGCGCAGGAAAATATCGGAAGAGTAGACGCCTGCGGGGCCGGCGCCGATTACAGCAATACGAAGTTCGTTGGTTTCGCTCATATGTTCCAGCCTAATATATTCCCTGCATTTCCAACAGGGGGCATACGGCACTTTCTTGCGATTCCCTTACTTGCCTCGCAACGCGCAGCCCGGCCCATGTGCCGGCGCAGGAGAACGTACAATCGCAGAAGATCACAATCGGTCCCTCACTAAAGAAGGTCCTTATCGTAAGAGGGTGGGCATATGCGCATTCACATCACGTATACCGGCGGCACCATCGGTATGGTCGAGTCACCGAACGGTCTGGTTCCGGGCGCCGATATGCGCGGCTGGCTGCGCCGGCTGATTGAGGACGCGCATCTGGACCCGAGCTTGTTCTCGTTCACCGAGCTGGACCCGCTGATCGATTCGTCGAACGCGACGCCCGACAATTGGCAGACGATGGCGGACGACCTGCGCGCGCACCGCGATGACGCCGACGCATTCGTGGTGATGCACGGCACCGATACGATGAGCTATTCGAGCGCCGCGCTGTCTTACGCGCTGACCGGTTTCGGCAAGCCTGTGATTTTCACGGGGTCGCAGCATCCGCTCGGCAAAATCGAATCGGACGCCACCGCGAACGTCACGGGTGCGCTGAACGCCGCGATGAGCGGACGTTTTCATGGCGTCGGCCTGTTCTTCGGCCATCATCTGTTCGCCGGCAACCGTGTGAGCAAATCGTCAAGCTGGGCGTTCGAAGGGTTTTCGGCGCCGTCCACCGGCCCGCTGGCACGTACCGGCACGCCGTGGCATTGGTATGCGGGTGATTCGGCCGGCTCCAGTTGCGGTTGGGCGTCGCCGCTGCCCTACTCCCGTCACGATGTGGCCGTGATCGACATGGCTCCCGGCATTTCCGCCGCGCGATTGGCCGCGATGCTCGACCCTCGTCCGGAAGCGGTGCTGTTGCGCGCGTACGGCGTTGGCAATGTGCCGAGCGACGAGCCAGGACTGACCGACGTGATCGCCGACGTGCTGCATGACGGCGTGCCTGTCGTCATCGCATCGCAATGCCAGCAGGCGGAAGTGCTGCTCGGCCATTACGAGACGGGCGACGCGATTGCCCGCGCCGGTGCGATCGGATCGGGCGACATGACGCTGGAAGCCACGTACGCGAAGATCATGTTCCTGCTGTCGCAGGGCGTGGATGCGGCCGATTTCGGCACGTGGATGCGCCGGAACATCGCTGGCGAAATCTCGCCCAGCTCGATGTAGCACGGCGCAACGCGGTTCAGCCTCCGCACGGCTCGTCGCCGCAACCGGCGCTACTCGCGGTCGAGCAGGGCGGTGAGCGCCCACAGGATGCTGACCACGTCGATCGCTTCCTGCATGAACGCGCCGACGACCACCGGAATGAGGTTGAACGCGGCCGCGACCATGCCGATAATCGCCAATCCAAGGCCGACCAGCACCGCCTGCAGCATCACTTTCTTCGTGCGGCGGGCGATGGCGATGGCGCGCGGCACGGAGGCGATGTCGTCGTTCATGATGACCACCTGCGCCGATTCGGACGCGGCGGTGGACGTGCCGTCGGTCATGGCCATGCCGATGTCCGCAACCGCCAGCACGGGGGCGTCGTTCACGCCGTCGCCGACCATCATCGTCACCTGTCGGGTCATGGATTCGCCGACCACGCGCTGTACGACCTTGTCCCACGCCGGCTGGTTTTGGTGCGCGTCTTCCGTGGCGTTCTTGACGGCCGCGACCTTGCCTTCGGGGAAGAGTTCGGATTGCACGTCGTCGATGCCGACCTCGCCCGCGATGATGCGTGCGGAAGCCTCCTTGTCGCCGGTGAGCATGGACAGTTTCTTCACGCCGAGCCGGTGCAGTTTTTCAAGGGACGATTTCGCATTTTCGCGCGGCACGTCACGCAGCACGATGCGCGCGGCGAGCTTGCCGTCGATCGCCACGTATGCGGCCATTTCGTCCGGTTCGAGAGGTGCGAACAGCGAATTCACCTCCGGCTTCTTGGAAGCGCCGGCAGCGGTACCGGTCGCCGAATCGCCAACCGCGCTATCGGCCACAGCACCAGCCGCAGTACCGGCCGCCACCCCTGCGCCCAGCACATGCGTGAAGCC
>OHBJ01003449.1_pt1 | contig 10423 bp, 9 predicted proteins | sample 1577241 | NCBI WGS metagenome assembly OHBJ01 (sample SAMEA3541594, study PRJEB24748) | human gut metagenome | biome: human gut; feature: human-associated habitat; material: faeces | place: China | collected 2012
ATAATTATTGGATAAATGTGGTCCGCTCCTGCGGACAGCAAGTTGTGTTTTCGTTAAACGAAAACAGGACGGTTTAACGGCAATCATGCCGCCAAACCGTCCGTTAAGCAGGCTCCGAAGTCGCTTGATTTACCTGTAAAATAAATTCTTCTATCTTAGAGTGCTTTTCCAATAAATTGTTATTAAGAATAATTATTTCCTTTGCAGATTTTCGAAATAATTTGATGGTGTCATTCCTGTTTGCTTTTTAAACATTCGACTAAGATGTTGCGGATATTCAAACCCCAACCCATATGCTACCTGTGCAATACTTTCACCCGTAGCAAGTTCGTTTTTTGCCAGTTGTATTATGTATTGACGGATATAATTACTTGCTGTATCACCTGTTGTCTTTTTTATCATATCCCCGAAATAATTCGATGACATGCAAAGTTTGTCGGCGCAATACTGCACTGTCGGCAAGCCATATGTCAGTTGCATGTTCCTGTCAAAGTAATCATGCAACAAACGGTCGAATTTCATCAACATATCCGAATTATCAAGTTTCCGGGTGATGAACTGGCGGTTATAGAAACGTTGGCAGAAGTTCAGAACCAACTCGATATAACCCACAATGATGGAATCTTGAAATTCATCGTGCCTTTTCCAGAGTTCATCCCTTATCTGGCACATCAGTGATGTCAAAATGCCGTGTTCTTCATCGCTCATGTGCAGAGCTTCATTAACACGGTAATCGAAAAACGAATAATTCTTTATCGTCCTTTCCAACGGGGTACCATGTAAAAGGTCAGGATGGAACAGTAGTGCCCAACCTGTTAGCATTACCCGTTCGCCGTTGTCCTCTTTACCACCTATCTGGCCAGGAGCAACGCAGATGACCGTTCCTTTCTTGTAATCGTACTTTCCACAACCATAAGCTAAATCTATTTCAGCTTCGTCATGAAAGAAAATACCATAGATGCTGTAATTGTTCAAGCTATGGCGTACAGGGGATACTTCCGCATAGTCAATGACACTGACTAACGGATGTCTGTCGGTGTGTCCTACCCACTGACTATAATCGCCCACATTTCGTACTTTTAGTATCTTGCTCATAGCTTTCCGTTCAAGCTCTTGTTTACATGCAAAAATACATGATTTTAATCGAATAGTCGAATAAAAAGGATAGAAATCAGTAAAATTGGTACGAACTGCCCACTTATGATTACATCGGTTATACGAGCATCAGGTAATTTTGCATCATACAAAGAAAGTAGTAATGAATGAACAAATTGACATTCCAGCGAAATTGTACGAAGATGAAGTCGTACGCTATTTTGCAGACCGTTATCATACCTCTACCGAAAATGTAGTGAGATGTTTTCTCGTTCAGGATGGAATCTGCCCTGAACAGGAAAACGAATCCATTACTTTTCGGCTGGAAGAGAATGAAATGGAGATTATGCGAGGCTTGATTGGTGAAGGTCATTCTTTAAAATTATATGATTTATGAACAGAAGAGATTTTTTAAAGCTGTCATCAATGACAGCTTTACTGGCTGCCAGAGAATGGACAGGATTATCGAAAGTCTTTGCCCAATTTCCATCGCCATCTAAAAGCAATTATTTGAGCAGGAGTAATCCGTTAGGAAATATGGAGCATAGAAATCTTGGAGGATTGTTGAATGTATCGGTTATCGGCTTGGGCTGTTTACCCATGGTGGGCTATTATGGTGGAAAGTATGAAAAGAAAGACATGATTGCACTTATCCGCCATGCCTACGAAAAGGGTGTGACCTTTTTCGACTTGAAATTTACAATTGTCCGTCTATGACAAAACTTCCGGAAGAACTGAATAAACTGCCGAACCTTCAATCATTCAACTTGGCGAGCAATCCGAGTTTGGGAGATTTTCATGAGGATTTAGGTAAGTTTGTAGCCAGCGAAAGTATAAGTAAAACATTGCAGATCTTTTATTTGACTTATAATAAACTGACTGTTTTGCCGGATATGTCAATGGTGAAAAAACTTGGTAAACTGGATTGTGCATACAATCAGATTAAAAAGATTGAGAAAGCATTCGGTAGTGATGTTATTTTGGTACAATTGTCAATGGATCACAATCAGATAGAGGAATTGCCACGTGATGAAAGTGGAAGTTTCTGCGGATATGCTGATGTGGAGTCTTTCTCTTTTGCTTATAATAAATTGAAGAAATTTCCAAATATATTCAGTTCGCAATCTGTATATGTAATGTCTTCTGTTAATTTTTCATTCAATGAAATTGATGGATTTGAGGGTGAAGAGGATGGAACTTTTAAGGGCGTAAATGCCAGTACGATTGCATTGGGGGGTAATAAACTGAAAAAATTCCCGAAGATACTGTTTGATACAAATTCTCAGGTGTCAGCTTTAGGACTGAACGGTAATGGAATAGAAGAGATACCGAAAGGTACATTCAATGCATCAAAATATTCGTATATGATGAAAACATTCGACTTGACTTATAATCACTTATCAAAGCTTCCGGATGATTTTAATGGGAAAAATATGCCTTTCCTTTATGGTGTGGATCTAAGTAACAACCGCTTTACGGAAGTTCCTACCGGACCGATGGACGCTGCCACATTAACTGTTTATGCTGTACGTAACCAGCGCGATGAGAATGGTAACCGCTTGTTGAGAAAATGGCCGGGCAATTTAGGCTTATGTCCGAGTTTGAGACAATTCTGTATTGGTGGAAATGATTTGCGAAAGATTTCTGATACGATATCATCGGCTATTATCGTTTTTGAGATAAAGGATAATCCAAATATTTCTCTCAATCTTTCCAATGTCTGTAATATGATTAAGGCAGGAGCATATCTTCTTATCTACGATCCGGAACAGGATATTCGTGGATGCGATTATTTGAAAGATAAATAGATAAATAACAAAAAAGAATCTATATGAAACCATTGTTTAAAATATATTTATGCCTCTTTGCAAGCTTGTGTTTTATTGCCGCTTGTGATGATTCGGATGAGGAAGGCATTTCTGGCTTCACCATCAATGCCCAGGAGTTCACCTTGGGTGCTACAGGTGGAATGGAGTCGGTGAAAGTGGCTTCGGGTACTAAATGGGTGGCAAAGGTCAACCAGCCTTGGGTGAAGGTGATGCCTGCTAATGGTGTCGGAAGCACTAATTGTGAGATTGTAGTGGATTCTACACTTTCTAATGATGTGAGACATGCTGTCGTGACGTTTGTACCGGAAGGACAGTCTAAGCAAGAACTGAAAATACATCAGACCGGATATGGAAAGATGATAGGTCTGGATAAATATGAAGTGGAAGTTGCCAGTATGGCTAACGAGGATAAAAGATATTTTGATATATCGGTGACTACAAATGTCAAATTCAAGGTCGATTATCCTTTGATGGGCTCTTGGGTGACTACTTCCAAAAGACAACCTGATATATCTTTGGATTATGGAGCTCGTCCCCGTACCATCAAGATGCGATTTAAGTGGGATATGAATACGGATCCGAAAGAAAGAATCGCTTCGATTAAGTTCCTTCCGGTGAACGAGGAAGATGAACTGGAGAAAGAGGTAGCTTTGACTATAAAACAGGAAGCTTCACCGGAAATAACAGATGATAGACGGGGAGATTCCATTGCTATTGTCATTGCAAGTACCAAATTGCGTTCAATGATAAGTTGGGATACCAGCGAACGTCTTGACTATTGGGCAGGCATAACCGTATGGGAGAGAACAGATAAAGGTGTGACTCCGGAACAAATCGGTCGTGTACGTTCTGTTGAATTCAAAATGCTGAATACAAAGGAGGAATTACCTGCTGAAATCGGTAAAATCAAATATTTGGAGACATTGGTTGTTGCTAGTAACACGAATACGCAGTTGCTTCCTGCTACTTATAGGATTGGAAACGCATTAAAGGGATTGCAGCATCTGAAGAATCTGACAATAAATGCGATGGGTATTACAACTATCTCAAAATCAGAATTAGAAGGATCTTGTCAGATTTTAACTAAATTGGATTTGAGTAGTAATAATTTTACGGCTATACCGTCTGACTTACAATTCAGGAACTTCCCGGAACTGACTCATTTGAGTTTGACAGGTAATCGTCGATACAGTTCAATTACAGATTTGAACGATACACGTGAAAATCTCGGCTTGAAATTTGATGCGAGTAATAATTATAATTTTAAGAACTTGTTGAAGTGGGAAAAACTGAAATCGTTGTCATTATCCTATAATTTGATATATGGAGAGCTACCTACATTCATCGGTTACGGTGGCCGACTGGAATCGGGTGTATATGCTTATACCGATGAAGATATTCAGAGTAACGATACATTAAACAGTGCAAGCGATGAAGTGAAGGAAAAATTAAAGACTATTCCAAGGATTCTGCCTAATGCCGAGCGGTTCACTATTAACTTGAACTTCTTGTCGGGAGATGATTTACCGGAATGGCTACTTTATCATCCGCGTTTCGCACGTTTCGATCCGTTCACTTTGATTTATACACAGGATTCTGGAAAGGATATGAATGGTAATGTTCCGGGATTTAAGAACGAACCTTCTAATTTGGAATGGTTTTACGAGCGTTATCCGAAAGCCAGACCTACATTAACTGAATATTGATTTGATTATGAAAAGAATATATTTAATTCTAATAGCCGCTGTAGCAATCACTTTTACATCCTGTTCCGACCGGGATATGGATACAGTGAAACCTGATACAGGGCAGGGAGCTCCAATTATTAATTTACCCGAGGGAGCGAGCCAGGGAAAAATAATGGTAAAATTCAAACCGGAAGCGGCATCCTTTTTGGATGCTGCTGTAACTCGCTCTATTGGAGGTGCGATGACCCGTTCGGGAATTTCGGATATGGATGTAATTCTGCAGCGAATCGGTACTCATAAATTGGAGCGTATTTTCCCGATAGATAACCGCACGGAAGAACGCACCCGCAAGGCAGGACTGAATCTTTGGTATGTTATCCATTTTGATGAAGATACGAATTTGGAGCAGGTGGCTAAAGATTTGTCGCAGGTAGCAGATGTGGCGAAAGTCCAATTTAGCCATATTATCCAACGTTCATACGATCCTAATGTGCGGGCAACAGTTCTCACCAAACAAGCAATGAGTCATGTGATGCGTAACACTCGCGCCATAAATGTCACACCGGATGATACCTATTTTAATCTACAATGGGGGTGTAAGAATGATGGTTCTATTCTTCAGAATGAAGACAAGAATGACAAGGGTGACAAGGTAGTACCTGCTGTAACGGGGGTTGATGTAAATTGTGGAGAAGCTTGGAAACTTTGTACGGGAGATCCTTCCATCATCGTAGCTGTGCTTGATGAAGGTGTGATGTATGATCATCCTGATTTAAAGGGGAATATGTGGGTGAATGAGGCCGAAACATTTGCTTCAAAGGAAGATGCTGATGGAAATGGTTATGCCGGTGACCGTTATGGCTACAATTTCACAGATGATAAAGGTTATATTTCTTATGATGACCCGAATGATACCGGACATGGAACTCATGTGGCTGGGATTATCAGTGCAGTGAGAAATAATGGTGAAGGTATTAGTGGTATTGCAGGAGGGGATAAAGCTAGTAATATAGGTGGTGTAAAGATAATGAGTTGTCAGGTGTTTTCCGGTTCTAAAGGATGTGACCTGTATCAGGAAGCGAAAGCCGTGAAATATGCAGCAGATAATGGTGCCGTTATTTTGCAGTGTAGTTGGGGATACAATTCGGGACTTGCCAATCCCATTAGCGGATATAGTCCGGGTTATACTTCTGATAAAGCCTGGGTAGACAGTGCTCCGCTGGAGAAAGAGGCTTTTGACTATTTTATTCATAATGCCGGCTCGCCAAATGATGTCATAGACGGAGGTATCATCGTGTTTGCCTCAGGTAATGAATATGCAGCCATGGCCGGATATCCGGGCGCTTATCCTGATTATATTTCGGTAGCGGCCGTAGCAGCCGATGGTACTCCATCCAGTTATTCTAATTATGCGCATGGAGTTTCTATCTGTGCTCCAGGTGGAGACAGTGATTATCATCAGAGTCCCAAAGGTAAAATATATTCCACAATACCATCTTCTGCCAGTGAAGATGGTGGGAATTATGGATACATGGAAGGAACGTCACAGGCTTGTCCACATGTTTCGGAACCTAATGCTTCAGTTGCATCTTCAATTACTTTAAGATTATACTTATGAGCTATGCTCATAAGTGCAGTCATATCTGCCATATTGCCAAATACATGAACAATTACAACAGCTTTTACTGGATTCCCCTTATATGTTAGTTGTGTTCCATCAAAGCTGCACTCCTGCTGGCAAAAATCCTGTAATTTTGTGGCATCCATACAGAAGCTATCATCACAATCTATAAATACCGGCGTTGCAAACTGATACTTTACTGGATTAACAGCCGCTATAAAGGTCAAAGGTGGCACCAATACTACATCACCTGGCTTAACACCAGCCTCAACCATAGCCAAATGCAAGGCAGCAGTACCACTTTGACAGGCCGCTACATTATCAGCATGCAAAAACTGCGCTAAAGATTTCTCCAGCTTATTAATATAGGCTCCACCAGTAGAAACCCATCCCTGTTCAATAGCATCATCTACATACTTTCGCTCATTGCCCTCAAAATTTGGAATTGATAACGGTACAAATCTGCCCATATCTCCGTCCTCCATTTACTACATTTTACTGTCTAGGGATTTGCCTGTTTCTATATGCTCAAAATTTGGCAAATATTCTGACATAATAGATACAACCTCATCCTTGGTCGTATCAGGCTTTTCAAATGCTGCATTTAACTTCTTAAATAAAATTTCAATACGAGATACCTCTGGTATCTCCTTATTAGTAACCACGCCTAGGGATTTCATTCTGGTGAGATCCACTGTTTCCTTATCCGTATAGAATTCCTCAAAAGCCTTCTCTCCAGAAGTGTTAGAACATGAATAATGTACTGGGTACAAATTACTTCCATTTCTCAGCTCTACAGCCTTACTTATGGCCTCCTCATCACTATCGCACAACAATACCTGATAACCATGAGCTTCCAAGAAGGCAGTAGCAATTTTATCAAAGGTCATCATCTGAGCCTCTTTCAGCCTTGGGAAGAAAATTTCTCTATTTTCCCCTAAAATACAAGCCAGCATACAAATCTGACCGCTTTCTTCTGGTGAAACAAAATACCGCTTAACATCAGATGGGGCACTAAGCGGCTGCAGTTTCTGCAATCTTGCTATAAAACCAGCTGGCAAAGAGCCATTGGAAAATGCCACATTGGCAAATCGTGCTGTTTTTACTGGGAATTTATCAGAATATGCAAAAATCACATCTTCCATGATCCGCTTGCTGGCCCCCATAATATTAACTGGATTGGCAGCCTTATCCGTCGATACACAGAAATACTCTTCCGGTGGCAGCTCTGACAACAAATCCAACAGCTTTTTTGCCTGCAAAACATTATTCTGCAACAATGCTTCTATAGAGTATATATCCTTCTCTGAACGCACATGCTTGTGAGCTGAGAAATTGGCCACAATATCAAAACCGCCACGATTTCTAAACATCTTCTCAAATACCCCAGAAGCAAAATTCATAGGATATGTAATATATTCCTCTGGTATATACATGCCAACACTACTACGCAAATCTCTAGTAAGCTCTGCTAAAGCATTTTCATTAATGTCTACAACCACCAGACATGATGGCTGAAAAGGCAAGATAGCTCTAATAAAAGATGAGCCTATGCTTCCGGCTCCACCTATGACGAGCAATTTTTTTCCATTAACCTTGCTGCGTATCTTCGTACTATATCTTACCAAATCATCATAAAACATACTTTTCTTGCGTTTGATGACACAATTATTTATAAATTCTTTTAAATTAAACATATACACCCAACCTATTTTTGCATAATAAGCCACACCATTTCCATTCGTAACCTATCAAAAATTTTTCTATCTATAGATGTTCTCATATTGCTAATAATATGAAATAACTTATCAACAATTTCATCATTATTATAGATTTTTGCAATCCTATATTTAGCATCCGGAATTTGTTCTTTAATTTTCTTTGTTAATTCATCTATATCAACCTTGTTATAACATCCTATATCCCAATATGGCTTCTTAGTATCTTCATCAAATATAAAATTACATATATCCCTAGCTGATGAAAAATTTCTTATGGGAATTATTAAACATTCTACCACTGCCTTTGAAACTTTTATTTTAATAGCTTATCCTGCTTGTTCTTAAAATTCCTTATGATATTTTTTATTTCTTCGTAATATGGCTCATCTGCGTAATATTTCTTTATAATTTCCATTACATTCTCATCTATCTTCCAAACACAATCCGAGGAGGTAACAATATTGCACCAAGGCAAAAAGAATTTTTCCATTACGTTTCTTTTATCTTTTTTTAATGCCTCTAGTGACAATCCTACTTCCTTATTCTCCAAGAAACTAGATAATATGTCAAAATACTGACCAATAAACACCTTCGCTAAGCAGCCTCTTTCCTCTAGAGGAAACTTTCTTCCAAAGCCCCCCTCTCCTGAATCTTCTCTAAAAATATGCCCATATAATACACTAAAAGAAGGATGCTGTCTCAGGATTTCTAACTGAATATATACCTGGTTTAGCGATGTATCGCCAAATTTTAATCGTTTATCTATTTGTAGAAAATACTTCCTGTTCATGATAAATCCTGATATATATGTGGAAAGATATGATACCCTATCTATAAAATCATCAATGCCTTTTCCATAATATACACCATATTTGTTATCATTATTATGCATCATGCTTAGAATAGAAAGTTCAGGATTTGCATATAGACAGGCAACAGCATTATATATGGCATTTCCTCCAAAATAATCATCATCACCAACAGCAACTGTATATTTGCCGTGAGATTTTTCCCAAACATTCTCAAAATTTCTGCCGCCAATATTGGTTTTATTTCTATGATATGTTAAACTGGAGTAGTTTTGATAATTTGCTACAACCTGTGGTGTGTTATCAGGGGAAGCATTATCCGAAACAAAAACCTCTACGAGATCATCATCACCTATCTGCTTGTAAATAGCCTTAAGACATTTATTTAAATAACATGATCTATTAAATGTAGGTATACCTATACTCAATATTGGCTGTGTTTTTTTTCTTTTTTCCAGCAGATGTTGCAATTCTACATCATCTTTTATGTCAATCCATTTGCCATTCTCATAATCCATTGCTTTTATAATCTGAGCAGGATTGCCAGCTACAACGCAATGATTAGGAACATCTTTATTTAGCATAGATAAAGCCTTGATTAAACAACCGCAGCCAATCTTCACATCCCCAATAATAGTTACATCGGTCTCTATATGAGAATGATGACCTATTACTAGATTGCCACCTTTTTTTTGCTCAAATGCTGAGCCAAAAACAGCCAAAGTATCCACAGGCAAAACCTGCTCATCACTTATATTTACACTATCCTCAATCACCGTATTATGCTCTATACGTATATTATAGGCTGCAGCCATACAACAGTTATCGCCTATACGAACATGATCACCAAGCCATATTTTGTCAGGATTTACTAATTTGCAATTATCCCCTACTACAACCTGACTACCACAATTTCTCAATAAGCTAGCATTTACCATAGTCAAATTCTTTGATTGTAAATATGGAGCATATTCATGCAACATATTCTTGTTGTTGCCCGGCAAACGATCCTCCTGAGCCATTGACAAACACCAAGTAATTTTTTGCTGTGGAACAACAACCTTATAACCTTGACGACTAAATTCAAAAGAATGAGCTGCTGCATAGCAATCTGCATCAACCAGCTCATGCCAAGGCATATCATATTGTGTGGCCAACATAATTTGACTAATACATTGCACATTCTCAAAGACATCTGAAGGCACACTATATTTTTTCTCTAATACACTACCATCATCTTGCAATATATATGTACTGCCAACCTTAGTATCAGATTCCTGCCACTGGCCGCTAATAGGCAGTGATTTGGCGCCACACACTCCCAACATACCAATTTCATAATCAGAAGCAAAAATTTTCATCATATCCAGCAGTGCTTTTTCATAAACAAAACAGGTGGTGTCTGGTAAATAAACTTTATATTTGGCATCATTCCCTTTTGCTATAGAATTATATAACTGACTACAATTGGCATTCGCATCATTTTGCGTCCAAGATAATATCTCCGAGGTCATACCCCGAGGCATTTCTAACTCTTGTATGGATTTTACGCATGCTGCATAATGGTCCTCATTTTCTTTTTGTATAATAAACAATATTTTATTTGAATCCGGTTTCACTTTTTTACTCCCATCATGTTCTACATAATTACTATGATAAT